>Ga0233424_10001470_pt1 | contig 20325 bp, 16 predicted proteins | sample Watercolumn_Towu_FD_181011 | JGI IMG/M metagenome (GOLD analysis project Ga0233424, IMG submission 181011) | Freshwater microbial communities from Lake Towuti, South Sulawesi, Indonesia - Watercolumn_Towuti2014_125_MG | ecosystem: Environmental > Aquatic > Freshwater > Lake | place: Indonesia... | reverse complement strand
ACCATCGGTTACGGACTGCCGGACTTCGCAGAGGAACTCAACTACGGAGTCGATCTATCAACCATCTGATAATGGTATCAGGTTGGTGGGGTAAAGGTGCCCCATCAACCATTAAATCCGTATACCCAATTATCTAAACCGAATCTAGTGATTACTTTGTCTGATCAGAATTTTCTAACCCCCTCTCTTTTAAAAGATTTTGATGAATTATCAACGGATTCAAATCTTACATATTTTGAGGGAATACAAACTAGTTTCATTATAGAAGGACCCAATCAGGTCACTATTCATCTACCACAGTTTGAGCTTGCAAGAACACTTTTTCTCATTAACTCTTATTTTTGTCGGGCAAGCCTCAGTACAACGACCATTCAAAATGAATTTGCAATATGCCAAGATAATGAGGAAACAGTAATTGTCTTTTTAGAAAATACAATGCCTTTAAAACTTGTAAATCAAAAGGGAACCCAATGTCTATTAGCCTGGTTACTACTTGATCCTAATGCCAAACAGTCATTTGAAAGCATTTGTCGTTATTTTAATACTCAACTGATTGATAAGGATGGATGGAAGAAATGGATTTTTCAATTTGATCCACCCTCAATGGACGGTTGGACACTCCATTTTCGAGGAAGATATAATAGGTCACAAGATGCTTTTCTTGTTGAAGAAATTGTTGGCATAGAAATCGATACTGATATTCCTACTGACATTAGTTTTGATCACCCATCTTTCACTCAAATCAAGACGGAAGGACAACAATCGGAACAAGGCTACAAACCCGAATATAGTAGTACGCTTGACCCTACAATTGAAGATGGTACGACAGCGTCCATAGAGCACGGAATTCGTATTTTGGATGGTAATGAGTCATGGGTGAGTTTCAAAAAACCATTGACCATCAACAAGAAAGGGAAAACCAAAATAACAGGACAGAAAAGCACGGATGCTGAAAATGATGAATCGGCTTCTGGTCATTTAGCGAGTACAGACGAGGCAAATAGTGCAGGCGATTTACCTGCGGCAGATGTAGGAGGGAAAAAGGACTACACAAATTATGATCAGAAATATGCCCAACGCTATCATGATTTCAACTCGATGATACAAGTGCTTCAATCTACACATCAATGTGTGCTATATGAATCACTTACCCATGAGCTTACGAAAGTTGGGCGTTCCGAGTGTCATAGAATCAGTAAAGATAAACTACGAACCATTAAGTTTGTTCACCTTTGCTATAGAAGTGATGACTTTCTTCTCATTGAATTAGATACATCAGATGGGGTAAAAAGTATATCAACTAAGTTAATCTACCTGACAACCGATGATTGGAAGATTTATTTAGATAAAATTAAGACTCATCTAGTCGCAAAATCACTGTCATGGCCAAATGATTTGTTTGATGATGTATTTGGTGCAAATGCCCATACTCATATTGTCCATCCACGGTTTTCATCACAAGGAAATGACTCTTCAGAAGCTGTTAATAATTGGGCTGTAAGAATTATGAATGTGTTAAAGGATCTATTTTAAATCAAGGAAAATTATCAGTTTATCAGACCAAATGATAAGGAAAAATATTTTAACTTTTGCTATAATTTGTTCATTCAATAAACAAAACCAAGAATTATGCTACCTAGTTTTCAAACACTATGTGGGGCACCATGGCGGATTTTACCTCCTGGTGAACATCTTGCTACATTACAAGAGGTTAAACAAACCTTAGCCTTTAATCCGCATAGACTTAATCTATTTAATGGACTTGTAAACGCAGCTAATTTACTCGCTCGGTCAGGATGTAAGTATTTATACCTTGATGGAAGCTATGTCACTGAAAAAGATATGCCTGGTGATTTTGATGCTTGTTGGAGCATTGAACAGGTTGACTTTAATATTGTTGATCCAATTTTTCTAGATTTAAGTAATGGGACTACTGCCCAAAAAGCACGATTTGGAGGAGAGCTCTTCCCCAACTGTACAGAAAGAGCATCAGGCAAATTGTTTAAAGACTTTTTTAAGAATGAAAAACATACAAATCAGGAAAAAGGGATTATTGTAATAGATCTTCAAGCCGAATTTTCTTTAATGAATCAGGGAGTGTAAAAATGATTTTAAACTCTTTTGAATTAAGTCTAACAGAGCAAAAAATTAAGCAGATACAAGCTACAATTATTGAAGTAGAGAAAGATACTTCTGTCGCTCCCTTTATATCAAAATTAGAATTAGATTCTTTAAATGTATTTTTAAATGAATTAGTTGAAGAGCGTGATGAGTTCTTAGAAATTAGCCAAAAATTTAAACACAAAATTCCTGTAAAAAAGGAAATACTTAAATACCCAGAAAATCTAGTTTATATCAGAATAGCTAATGATATTTCTCAAGAAGATATAGCTGCACTTTTAAATGTTAGTATTGAGGAAATAAAAAGACAGGAAGACTACCTTTATAGACATTTAGATTCTATTTCTTTATTAAGAATAAATGACTTTTTAGAAGAAAAAATATCGAATAGTTTAACTGTACATACGTCTCCAATTGATTGGAATAAATTTCCAATTAAAGAAATGTTAAAACGTAAATGGTTATTATCAGGCAATATTGATCCAATAAGTGCAATCAAAGCACGATTTACAGATCTTTTTGGTAACGAGCAATATGAATTAGCATTACATAGAAAGTTTCACTTTAATGGAAACTCCCCCAATGAATACTCATTGCTTGCATGGCAGATTCAGGTTCTCAGTAAAGCAAAAGAGATAACAAAGCAAATTAAGGTGCCAAAATTTAATAAAGATTCATCTTGGCTAAATCATTTAGTTAGAATTTCTACTAATTCAAATGGACCTTTAGAAGCTCAAGAATTTCTTTTATCAAAAGGAATTATACTAATTGTAGAGCCACATTTACCATCTACATATCTTGATGGTGCTGCAATGCTTTTGCCAAATACTTCAATCCCTGTAATAGGGCTCACATTAAGACAAGATCGCCTAGATAATTTTTGGTTTGTTCTTTTCCATGAATTAGGTCATATTTTTCTTCATCTGAATGCGGAACGCACCTCTATAGTTGATGAAGACGTAGGTATAACTAAAGATGAGGTTGAGATTGAAGCTGACAACTTTGCACTGAACAACCTAATTCCTTCAGAACAATGGGATATGTGCATGTGTAGGTTCTATATCAATGAAGATGCCTTAAATGAAGATGCCCGAAATCTAAATATTCACCCAAGTATTATTGCTGGTAGATTAAGAAGAGAAAACAATAATTATCAAATTTTTAATGAAAAAGTTGGATTAAAGCAAGTAAGAAAATTATTCTGGGGTGATGAATATGATTCTGAGTAACCATTATGTTCCTTTCTTAAAGTGGCGACAAAGTGAATACCAAGCATTGTTTAAACTCAAAAAAGAGATTAAGGATCTTATCACCCCTTATATAATAATGCCTCCAATCGAATATGATTTTGAAGAAAAGCGATTAAAGAAAACCATTCAAGAACATATTGAGCCGATGCCAAAACGGCTCAAAGACAAATGGGGTTCTAGACTTGCTCTTCTAGACTTTCATGACAGTATTGAACAAGGAATCATGGACAATGGAGAAAATGTTATAAAATATGTATATACCAAGAGTCTTGCTATGGGATGTAAACTAATTCCCGTTATTTCTTTCGAAAAGTCTAAATGGTATTTAACAGAAATTAAATCAATTATTAGTACACAAAATTGCGGCCTTGCTTTAAGACTTTTTCTTGAAGATTTAGATAAGCCAAATATAAATGGTGAAATTGATCAAGTATTGGAGATGTTTGATTTAAATATAAATAATATAGATTTGATTATTGATTTAAAAACACCTGATAAATTTGAGCCATATGCTTTGTTTTCCAACTTAATCTTTATGAAAGTTAATAAGATAAACAACATCAAAAGTTATCGTTCTTTTGTTATAGCAGCACATTCACTGAATCTAAGAGAGATTAAACAGCCTGGTGGGTTGTTTACTCGCCATGAATGGATGCTATATCCTTATCTTATAAAGAAGTTCAAAGATAAATTACCAACTTTTGGAGATTACACAACTGATGATATAGAGTTTCTCCCTCCTATGGATATGCGGAAGGTCAACCCATCAGCAAAATTAATTTATACACTGCCTCAGCATTGGCACGTCTTAAAAGCTAAAGCATTTAGAGGGAATGAGATCCAAATGGTTTCTCTTTGTGCAAATGTTATTGGACTACCAGGTTACAAAGGAGTTCCTTTCTCTGATGGGGATAAACGAATTCATGATACTGCTAATGGTAAAGCAAACTTTGGAAACCTAGGAACATGGAAGCAAGTGGCAATCAACCATCATATGACAAAGGTTGTTCATCAACTCTCCAGTTACCACGCTTCAATAATTTAGTTTTAATTTCCAAGGCTAATTGTTGGACAGTCATAACTTGATTCAATTGCTTATACAATTCTTTTCTAGTTTTATATTCAAGTCTCTCTGTAATACCATATTGATACAGTAGGTCAATAGCTTCTGACTTCCATAAGATATGAGCTAGACTAATGAAGTCTACATTTGGATTAAGTTTAGCTCGCCTAATAGAACGAAAACTTACGCCACCTCTAGGACCTTTAGTGGCTAGAATAAGCCCACACCATTCAGGGGTAGAAATCATTACATCTTTAAAATGATTTTCTGCTACAACAAAGGTGACTTTTTGCAAGCTTTTTGAATATTGTGATAACTGATTTTGTAATCTAAGTAGATTATCTTTAGAACTCTTAATTTCATAGCCATGAATACAGTTATCAAACACTGCTATGTCTACTCGATTTCGACCATGCTCTAAAGATAGCTCATCAACGACTAAATGATCGTCTTTAACGTAGTATTGCTTTTGCAATCTACTGTGTAAAGCATGACGAATATCTTGATCATTTGTTGCATTCATTTTCTTTAAAGTATCTAAACTTCACCTATATTTAAAGATGTATTATACAATGTAGAAAACTTAGACGATAGAAAGACTAACAATTTCCGTAGACAGTTAACAACTATTTTGTAATTATGAAAATAGGAAGTTTTAAATTTTTTATTTTAAGTTAAAAACTATTTTGTCATTTATATAGCAAAGAACTTATCTAACACTTTGATTTTGGTTGTTCTTTAGTTAACAACTATTTTGTCTGACCATAGCTGACCATAAGCTGGATATTGGATTGCAAAATCAACAACAGCTTATTCAGTTTGCTCATCCACTCGGTTTTTTAAATTTGGAGTTCTGCGACTCTGGTTGATGAGTGCATCCATATTGCCTGTACTGGCAAGTTCTTGATAGCGATAGAAAGTATATCTTGATACTCACATGACATTTGTTATTTTGCATAAATAATGCATGTAAGTCCACACTGGTTTTCAGTGGATGCTTTATTGAAAATCAGGTTCTTGCGTGGCTCTTAGTACTCAAAAAACAATAGAGGAGACTGAATTTTCAGACACGAGATTGGTGTGTTCCTGTCTGATTTCGATGGGTGTTTTCCCAAAAAATTTTTGAAATACTCGGGTCATATGGCTCTGATCGCAAAAACCGGCTTCACTGGCAATCACTTTCAGTGGAATTTCTTTTTTTGAAGTGAGCAAACGTTTAGCAAATTGCACCCTGAGATTCATGATGTAGGCAGCAGGGGAATTACCAAAATCGACTTTAAATTTTCTCATTAAATGAGGCACGCTCATCTTGACTAATCCCGCTAAATCTTCGAGGGTAATTTTAATGCTCATGTTTTCATTGATAAATTCTAATAACAGTCTGCGTTGTAGGGGAGTAAAACCAGAACGGCACTGTCCTTCCTTAAAATCTAATTTGGCATACTGACGGAGTAAATGCAGGGCGATCTGGTTTTTAATGCTCTCTAAATACAGGTTTCCACCTAAACCACCTTGCTTTAATTCTAGTTCTAAAAGTGAAGTCAGAGCAGGTAAAACATGATCTTCCACACCGACTTCGTCTCTGATTCGGATCGAAGCGATATCATAATCAAACACCTTATTCGCCATTGAGGTGATGGAGTCATGCGAAATGTAGACATGGGTGACGGCAATATGGTCATTCCACGCCCAGCGGGAATCTTCACCACAGGTCAACAAGGAGACATAACCCGGCTTAACCACTTGGGTATCCCAAGAGGCATCGCCTTTTCTACGCATTTCCGCCGCACTTTTTTTATAGTTGACGATCATGTAGTCACGCATGGCAGGAATATGCACATCGAGGTTGGTATATTCGTACCCTCTGATTGCAATGTTTTCCCAACCGGCATTCATGCTGTCAATTGTGACATTACCCGGAATCCATAACACGACATCTTCGGGTTTGATCAGCGTATTTGCTTTGTCTGTGCTCATTTAACTTTCATCCTTAAAGTCAAAAGAGAATTGGTGTGCCTACGCACACCAAGATCCATTTCTAATTGAGTTGCGTAATAAATTTGGTTCTGAGGTAACCGTCAAAGGTTTCGATACCCCCTTCACTACCAAAACCGCTATCCTTAATACCACCAAAAGGTGTTTCAGCGAGCGCCAATCCCATGTGGTTAATCGAAACCATGCCAGCCTCCAGTCCGTATGAGATTTGATGCGCATTTTTGCTGGATGTGGTAAAAGCGTAAGAGGCTAATCCAAATGGTAATCGATTTGCTTCTTCCAGGACATGGTCTATTGTGTCAAAAGGTATCAAACCAATGATCGGACCAAATGGCTCGTCATTCATAAACTGGGTGTCATTGCACAAGTCACCGAGTACCGTTGGTTCAAAAAAATTGCCTTTGTCAGAAATTTTATTTCCGCCAAGCAGTAATTTTGAGCCTTTATGAACCGCATCTTCAACAATTTGTTGCATTGCATGCATGCGGCGAGCTTGAGCCAATGGTCCCATATCTGAGGATGCGTCTAAGCCACAACCCACTTTGATCTGTTTGGCTCTTAACACCACTTTCTCAGAAAATTCCTTATAAATACCTTCCTGCACATAAAAACGGGTTGGTGATACACAGACCTGTCCTGCATTACGGAATTTATAACCGACCAGATGTTCAACAGCGGCATCAATATCAGCATCATCACAGACGATGACCGGTGCATGACCACCCAATTCCATGGTGCAAGGCTTCATATACAGACTCGCTTGCGAGGCTAATTTTTTACCCACCGGGGTTGAGCCTGTGAATGAAATCTTTTGGATGATCGGCGATTTGATCATGTAATCAGAAATGAAGTTTGAGTCACCCCAAATCACATTCAGCACACCATTCGGCAAACCCGCCTCATGAAATAGCTGGGCAATCGCATATACCGCGCTTGGTGTGTCGCCAGAACCTTTCACAATGATGGTGCAGCCGGCAGCAATTGCAGCAGAAATTTTACGAATTGCCTGATTAAACGGGAAATTCCACGGTGAAAATGCCAGACATACGCCCAGCGGTTCTCTGACTACTAGTTGCTGTACATTTGGGTTACGCGGTGGAATAACACGGCCATAAATGCGTCGGCATTCTTCTGCATGCCATTCTGCATGTTCTGCACAGACAGTGACTTCTGCAATGGCTTCTTTCAGGGGCTTACCTTGATCAAGGGTAATATTGCGCCCGATTTCTGCTGCTTTTTCACGCGCTAGTTTCGCAAAGGTTCTGAGGATTTCACTACGGGTGATAGGAGAAGTTTTTTTCCACCTTAGAAAAGCCTGTTGTGAACTTTCAAGTGCGTAGTCCAGGTCTGCTTGTGATGCACAGGCCATGAGTCCAATACATTCATGGTTCACTGGATTAAAAACTTCTTTGACGTCTCTATTGGTATGATCTAGAAACTCACCGTTGATATATAAAGGTATATTTGGATAGTTCATGATAAGACATCCCTGGCATATGACTGATGTTAAACAAAATGGAATATGGGGGATGCCCCCCATATATTTAGGCATTGGCAGGTTGCTTGATATCTGAACGTTGTAATTGAATATCAAAACCTTCATAGGCATGGTTTTTGCAGTTGGCTAGCGCACTGCGATATTCTTTTAAACCACCGAGATAGAAGTAAACCGTGTTTTTCTTGCCCGGGATATTCGCACCAAAAATCCAGGATTGCGCTTTAGGGAATAAGGTCATTTCCGCAATATTGGCGCAAGTTTGAGTCCATTGTTCTTCCGCTTCTTTTGTCGCTTCAATGGATTCAACATTGTTTTCAACCGTGTATTGAATGGTATCACTGATCCATTCCACCTGTGATTCAATTGATGGCGGCAGGTTGGTAAACGGGCCATTCGGTCCAAGCACCATGAACATGTTTGGATAGTTATTTACGGTGACACCCATATAGCTCGACGGACCTTCTTTCCAGTAGTCTTTCATGGCCAAGCCGTTTTTACCTTGAATGTCCATGCGCACATAGTTGCCATCGACGGCATCAAAACCTGTGGCACATATCAGCATGTCTAATTCAACGAAATCGCCATTTTCGAGTTTCACACCGTTTTCGGTAATTTCAACAATCGGATTGGCTTTCACATCTTCTAAACGGACATTGTCACGGTTAAAGGTGTTGTAGTAACCACTGTCACACAACGGACGTTTTGCATACAAATCCTGTGGCATAAGCTTCTGTGCAATGGCTGGATCTTTGACGATTTCAGCAATTTTACCCTTAATGAAATTTTGCGCTTCGATATTGGCTTCCATATTGGTGGCAATATCACCGAAAGTTTCAAACATGAAACGGAAACCGCCACCTGTTTGCCATGCCTTTTCAAAAACTGCCTTGCGTTCTTCAGCTGATACGCTCATTGCTGGCACTGTGCTTTCATTCAGGCCAAAGGCAAGGGCTGAATTCCATACACCATCCCAAATTTTGTCATAATTGTCTTTGATCTTTTTAACATCTTCTTCAGACAGTGGATCATTGCCAATTGGAACGCTGTATTGTGCAGAACGCTGGAAGACAGTGAGGTGTTTAGCCAGAGGTGCCACAGCCGTAATAACCTGAACACCGGTGGAACCCGTACCAATCACGCCGACACGTTTACCTTCAAAACTTACGTCATCTGGCCAGCGGCTGGTATGATGCAGCTCACCTTTAAACTGATTAATGCCTTTGATGTTTGGCAAGTTAGGCGCAGACAATAAGCCTAAAGCAGTGATGAGGAAACGCGCCGTGTACTTATCACCATATTCAGTGGTGACTTCCCACAAGGCATCTGCTTCGTTGTAATGAGCCGATTGAACCGCGGTATTGAATTGATAGCTCTTCTTTAAATCATGCTTTTCAGCCACTTGCTGTAAATACTTGCGTACATCAGGGCCTTGCACATATTTTTTCTTGATTTCTAGCGATTGTAGTAATTCTTTATCCCAAGAATAGCAGTAGAGGTGGGTTTCTGTATCCGACAATGCACCTGGGTAACGGTTCCAGTACCAAGTACCTGCGACATCCGTGGCTTTATCAAAAGCCTGAACCTTAAGTTCGAGCTCGTCTCTTAATTTTTTGACTGCATAAAGTCCGCCAAAACCACCACCAATCACGATAGCATCAAAATCCATTTTTTGTGACATGATAATCTCCATTACGACATGTGAATTTATTCAAAATCTGCAGTGCTGGTTATTCATTGCTGATTAATAGCATTGCTTATTCATTGAATAAAGAATCGCAGGAATGCAATCACAAGGCTTGGATGGGGTGAACCTAAAAATTGTACATAATGATCATTGTAGAAAAAAAACAAACTCCAAATAAAAATTCTTATTTTATTGTAATCTTATGTTTTAATTAAAAAATATATTTATATATTGTATGTTTTTATTTTGCATTGAACAATTTGTCATTCGTGTTGGAATAACTTAAAATTTTTAATCCTAGCCCCCGAGAGGGCTAGGATTACCTAAAAAATAAAAATCGAAGAGTTAAAATCTTTTCAACGATTTTGGGTAACTGATCCAAACAATCTCTTTTAGTTGCAAGCTTCTTCATCTGCTAGAAAGAAGGGAAATGGGAAACCTCTTCCTTGAAGTGATTAGACTTACATATTCGGATAGTTTGGACCACCACCACCTTCCGGTGTTACCCAGGTGATGTTCTGTGAAGGATCCTTGATGTCACAGGTCTTGCAGTGCACACAGTTGGCTGCATTGATCTGGAAGCGTTTCGAACCGTCATCATTTTCCATGATTTCGTATACACCCGCGGGGCAGTAGCGCTGCGCCGGTTCATCCCATTTTGGCAGGTTGACATTCACCGGAATCGAAGTGTCAGTCAGTTTTAAATGCGCTGGCTGGTTTTCTTCATGCACCGTGTTGGATACAAACACCGAAGACAGACGGTCAAAGGTCAGTTTGCCATCCGGTTTTGGATAATTCGGCTTGAAGTTCACCGCATCGACGGTTTTCAGCGCACCGAAATCCGTCACCAGGTCATGCAGGGTAAACGGCACCTTAAACACGTTCTGGTCGATAAAGTTAAACGCACCACCGAGCCACTGACCAAACTTGTGCATGGCCGGGCCAAAGTTACGCGAGTTGTACAGCTCTTCTTTCAGCCAGCTATTATTGAACTTGTCGGTGTAAGAAGTCAGTTTTTTGGCAAACAAGTCTTCGCCTTCCGTCACACGCGCAACCGCAAGGTCACCACCTTTTTCCACACCGGCAGCAATGGCTTCAAACACTGCTTCACCGCAGAGCATGCCGGATTTCATCGCGGTATGTGAGCCCTTGATTTTGGCAAAGTTCAGGAAGCCGGCATCGTCACCAATCAGCGATCCGCCCGGGAAGGTAAATTTCGGTAGCGAGTTAAAGCCGCCTTTGGTTACCGCACGCGCGCCATAAGAAATACGTTTGCCACCTTCCAGATACTGCTTGATCAGCGGATGGGTTTTCCAGCGCTGCATTTCCATAAACGGATACATATGCGGGTTGGTGTAAGACAGATCGACGATCATGCCCAAAGTCACCTGATTGTTTTCCGCATGATACAACCACCAGCCGCCTGAAGAACCGGTTTCAGACAATGGCCAGCCGGCACCGTGCATCACCAGACCTGGCTTGTGTTTCGCCGGGTCGATTTCCCACAGCTCTTTGATACCGATACCGTAATGTTGTGGATCTGAATCTTTATCGAGGTTGTATTTGGCAATTAAACGCTTGCCGAGGTGGCCACGGCAGCCTTCAGCAAACAGGGTGTATTTGGCATGCAGTTCATAGCCCGGAGTAAAGTTATGGGTCGGTTCGCCATCCTTGCCAATGCCCATGTCACCGGTTTGAATGCCTTTCACCGAACCATCTGCATGGTACAGAATTTCAGCAGCGGCAAAGCCCGGGAAAATAGATACTTCCAGCTCTTCCGCTTTTTGACCCAACCAGCGCACTACGTTGCCGAGCGAGATAACATAGTTGCCATCGTTATGCATGGTTTTAGGCACCATCCAGTGTGGCGCTTCTTGTGATTTTTCATCCGAGAGCAGGAAATAGGTCTTGTCTTCGGTCACTGGAACATTTAAAGGTGCACCTTCTTCCTTCCAGTTCGGGAACAGCTCATTCATGGCACGTGGTTCCAGTACCGCACCGGACAAGATGTGCGCACCGACTTCAGAGCCTTTTTCCACCACACAAACCGACAGATCGTTCAGGTTGTTTTCAATTGCAAGTTGACGGATCTTGATCGCTGCAGAAAGACCGGCCGGTCCTGCGCCGACAATCACGACGTCAAACTCCATTGATTCGCGTTCGATTTCTTGTTCTTGCATATTCATAAAATCCAATTTTGTATTGTGAACTGTCTGGTAAGGATGAAGACTGAAAATATCTTTCAGCTGTGATTAGCTTAGAGATAAAATGAGCTAGGAGGTTTTATAGCCTTGCCATCAAAAAGTCAGGATTAGTATTCAAGTTATAGCTTAAATCACTAATCCCGTCCTTTTAGATACACTCAATACCTGTTATACAATTATTGAGTCGCTTCACGGATCATATTGCGGGCAATAATGACCTGTTGGATTTGCGTTGTACCTTCATACAAACGGAATAAACGTACATCACGGTAAAAACGCTCAATAGCATATTCACTGATATAACCCGCACCACCATGGATCTGTACGCCACGATCTGCGACACGGCCACACATTTCAGTGGCAAACATCTTGGCACAAGATGCTTCCGTGCTGACATTCTGTCCAGCATCACGAAGTCGGGCAGCATCTAATACCATACATTTTGCTGCGTAAATTTCAGCTTTAGAATCGGCTAACATACCTTGAATCAACTGGAAGTTCGCAATCGCTTGACCAAACTGTTTGCGCTCAACGGCATATTGTAGGGAATCTTCCAGCATACGCGTAGCAGCACCTACACTTAATGCAGCAATATGAATACGGCCTTTATCAAGTACCTTCATTGCAGTTTTAAAACCTACACCTTCAACACCACCAATGAGTGCAGATGCAGGAATACGACAGTTTTCAAAAATCACATCACAGGTATGTGCACCTTTTTGGCCCATCTTCTTATCACGTTTACCCAAGGAAATACCAGGAGTTTTACTGTCCACGATAAAGGCTGAAATTCCACCTGTACCTTTAATTTCGGTACTGGTACGTGCCATGACAGTAAAGACACCCGCATGCGGTGCATTGGTGATGTAACGCTTAGTGCCATTTAAAATGTAATGATCACCATCTTTCACCGCTGTGGTTTTTAAAGAGGCAGCATCTGAACCGGAATCAGGTTCAGTTAAACAGAATGAACCAATAATTTCACCACTTGCCAGACGTGGCAAAAAATACTGTTTCTGCTCTTCGGAGCCATCAATAATTAAGCCTGATGAACCGATCCCATTGTTAGTGCCGATCAGTGAACGGAAAGCAGGAGAGGTACGTCCCAGTTCAAATGCAATGTAAACCTCTTCCTCCATGGTCAGGCCAAGACCCTCATATTCCTCAGGAATGGTGAGACCAAAAAGACCCAGTTCTTTCATTTGCTGCACGATTTCAGCTGGAATTTCATCGGTTTCCGCAACAATTTCTTCATTGGGAATAAGAACGCCATCGACAAACTGACGGATCATGTCAACCAGCTGATTTAATGTGTCTTGATCGCGAATCATTTTTAAGCCCTTGTATTAGATAGGTAAATTTAGCCATCTCTGCTTCATGCAGGGGTGATCTAATGCTTTGGAATGAAAATAATATGACAGAATGGAAAAATAAATGCAATAATATTGATATCAAATACCGCTGTGCGGTATTTTATTTGTGTTTTTTAAATATTTTTAGCCAATTTTTAATTTAAAACTATGTTCCTGTGGGCTTTATTGTTGCAAAAAAACAGGTATATTTGGTTTAAATAAACCGCTATGCGAAACATGTAGGTTGTTATGGAAAATGAAATATTGAATTTAGATATTCAAAGTAATGGTGTGGCCATTGTTGAACTACATCGTCCAGATACTAGAAATGCATTGAATCTGGAACTGCGCCAACAGCTCGCAGCAATGTTTGAGCAGCTCGCTGCATCTGATACAGTCCGCGCAATTGTCATTACTGGTGGTGAAAAAGTATTTGCAGCAGGTGCGGATATCCGGGACTTCACCACTGCAAAAACCGTAGACATGTATTTACGCCATACGGAACAGTACTGGCGGGCCATTATTGATTGCCCTAAACCGATTGTGGCTGCTGTGAATGGATATGCATTGGGTGGTGGGTGTGAACTTGCAATGCATGCAGACATCATTATTGCCGGAAAATCAGCCCAGTTTGGTCAGCCTGAAGTCAAATTGGGGCTGATGCCAGGTGCTGGTGGTACCCAACGCTTACTGCGTGCGGTAGGGAAGTTTAAAGCCATGCAAATAGTGTTAACAGGAAAGATCTTTTCTGCAGAAGAAGCTGACAAAATGGGGTTGGTTTCCGAAGTGGTTGAGGATGATCAAACCCTTGCTAAAGCGGTTGAAATTGCGACACAGATTGCCCAACTCTCACCGATTGCCGTTGAACAGATCAAAGAAGTCACAACACTAGGTGCCAATATGCCACTCGATGGTGCTTTGGCATTAGAGCGTAAAGCCTTCCAAATTTTATTTGATACACAAGATCAAAAAGAAGGCGTCAATGCCTTTTTCGAAAAGCGAAGCCCTCAATATCAAGGAAAATAAGTCATGACGATTCAAAAAATGGCCTTGATTGGCACAGGCGTAATGGGAATGGGTATTGCGCAAATTGCAGCACAGGCGGGTGTTGAGGTCCGTTTATTTGATGCTAAACCCGGCGCTGCTGAGCAAGGCTTGGAAAAATTAAAAGTAACCTTGCACAAACTAGCTGCTAAAGGAAAGTTAACCGAACAGCAGCTTGTGGATACCTTAGCCCGATTGATTATCTTGGAAAGCATTGAAGAGGTTGCTGGCGTTGATCTGGTCGTAGAAGCAATTATTGAAAATCTGGAAATCAAGCAAACTTTGTTTAAACAGCTTGAAAGGATTGTGGCTGAAGAAACTATTCTGGTTTCAAATACATCCTCACTATCTGTGACCTCAATTGCATCTGCGTGTCAGCATCAGGGCCGTATCGCAGGTTTCCATTTCTTCAATCCGGTTCCACTGATGAAAATTGTGGAAGTGATTGCGGGGTTGGCTACAGATGAGCAAGTCGTAGTCGACTTACTGGATCTGGCGAACCGCATGGGACATTTGGGTGTCCGGACTAAAGATACACCAGGATTCATCGTTAATCATGCTGGTCGTGCTTATAGTACTGAAGCGCTGAAAATACTGGGCGAATGTGTGACTTCACCCAGTGAAATTGACCGGATTTTACGCGAAGGAGCTGGTTTCCGCATGGGACCACTCGAACTGTTCGATTTGACGGCACTGGATGTTTCTCATCCGGTGATGGAGTCCATTTTCAATCAGTTTTATCAGGAAGCGCGTTACCGCCCGAGCGCTTTAACTCGTCAGATGCTGGCAGGTAAAAAAGTCGGCCGTAAGGTCGGTGAGGGTTTCTACAAATACGTTGATGGCGTAAAAATCAATGAAGAGCCTCGTCAGACTGTACCTCAGGTTTCAACATTTAATGCGGTCTGGATCAAAACAGATTTAGAGCAGGATGCAGCCATCCTAACAAATTATCTGCAAGCGCAAGGATTAACATTAGATACAGCCACGCAACCGGGTGCAGATAGTTTAATTTTACTGGCTACTTACGGTGAAGACACGACATCTGCAGCTTTGCGTTTTGGTGTCGATGCAACACGAGCAGTTAGTATCGATATGCTCACCGATTTTGCGAACCACCGAACCTTGATGCCATCGATTGCAACCAAAAAAGTTTATATTGATCAGTCACATACAATTTTTTCGGCCAATAACCATGGTGTCAGTGTGATTGATGAAAGCATGGGATTTGTCGCGCAGCGTGTATTAGCCATGGTAATCAATCTGGCCTGCGATATCGCACAACAAGGTATTGCAACTGCAGCAGATATTGATAAGGCAGTGAAACTTGGTTTGGGCTACCCACATGGTCCGATCTCATGGGGGGACGTACTGGGTGCATCACGTATTCTGCAGATTCTGGAACGTATTACGAAGAACACAGGTGATCCACGTTACCGTCCAAGTCCATGGTTGCAGCGTCGCGCCCGATTAAACTTGTCTTTGCTTCATACCTCAACAATTTAAAGGATTAATACAATGTTAAATGCCTATATTTACGATGGCCTGCGTACTCCATTTGGCCGTCATGCAGGTGCGTTATCCTCTATCCGTCCAGACAATCTGGCAGCGCATGTGATCAAGGCACTGGTAGAAAAAAATCACCTTCCAGCCAATATCTTTGATGATGTGATTCTGGGTAATACCAATCAGGCCGGTGAAGACAGCCGTAACATTGCGCGTCATGCGACCTTATTGGCAGGTCTGGATGTAAAAACTCCGGCACAAACTGTTAACCGTTTATGTGCTTCCGGCCTTGCTGCGTTGATAGATGCTGCACGTGCAATTAGCTGTGGGGAGGGTGAGGTCATCCTGGCCGGAGGCGTGGAATCCATGTCTCGAGCTCCTTTTGTATTTGCCAAATCAGAAACATCGTTCAGCCGTGATCTTAAAGTCTTTGATTCAACTATCGGTGCACGTTTCCCGAACCCGGCAATCGAAAAGCAGTTCGGTGATGACACGATGCCTAAAACGGGCGATAACGTGGCGGTTGAATATGGTGTAACGCGTGAAGATGCAGACCGTTTCGCAGCCGCTTCCCAAGCGAGATATGAGGCTGCCAAACAAGCAAGTTTTTTCGCTGGTGAAATCGTAGGTGTTGAGGTGTCTCAAGGGCGTAAATTGTCTCCAAAACTGGTGGAAATCGATGAGCATCCACGTCCAAGTTCAGATTTTGTTGCCTTGCAAAAGCTCAAGCCTTTATTTGAAGGTGGCGTGGTGACAGCGGGTAATGCATCCGGCGTCAATGATGGTGCAGCTGCCCTGATTATTGGTTCTACTGCGGCTGAACAAAAACTGGGAATCAAACCGATGGCCAAAATCCTGTCTTCTGGTGCTGCAGGAATTGAACCGCGTATTATGGGTGCTGGTCCTGTAGATGCCATTAAACTCGCGCTGAAACGTGCCAATCTCACTTTAGATGACATGGATATTATTGAAATCAATGAAGCCTTTGCATCTCAGGTATTGGCGTGTCTAAAAGGTTTGGATATCGATTTTGATGACCCACGTGTTAATCCAAATGGTGGAGCAATCGCAGTCGGACATCCATTAGGAGCCTCTGGAGCGCGTCTTGCCTTAACGACAGCACGTGAATTACAACGTAGCGGCAAAAAATATGCTGTAATCAGTTTGTGTATTGGTGTGGGACAAGGTCTCGCCATGGTGATTGAGCGCACATAAAAGGAATAAAAAATGGGTGCATTGGAAGGTATTCGCGTATTGGATTTAAGCCGCGTACTGGCAGGTCCTTGGTGTGGTCAGATTCTGGCGGATTTGGGTGCTGAAGTGATTAAAGTTGAACGTCCCAAAACAGGTGATGATACCCGCTTGTGGGGACCACCATGGATGAAGGATGATCAGGGTGAAGATACGCAGGAAGCTGCCTATTACCAGTCTGCTAACCGCAATAAACTTTCTATCGCAATTGATATTGCCACACTGGAAGGTCAGAAATTAGTTCGTACACTGGCAGCAGGTTCGGATGTTTTAATTGAAAACTACAAAGCGGGCTCACTGAAAAAGTACGGTCTGGATTATGACAGCTTAAAAGCGATTAATCCGAAATTAGTGTATTGCTCGATTACCGGATTTGGCCAAACCGGTCCACGTGCGCCAGAACCGGGTTATGATTTTATCATTCAAGGTATGGGCGGTTTGATGTCTGTGACCGGAGAGAAAGATGACCTTCCGGGCGGTGGGCCGCAAAAAGTGGGTGTGGCTTTTGCCGACCTGACGACTGGGCTTTATGCCACCATTGCGATTCAAGCAGCACTTTTGAACCGCACCATGACAGGTCTGGGTCAGTATATTGATATGGCGTTATTAGATGTACAGGTTGCAACGTTAGCCAATCAAGGCATGAATTATCTATCTTCGGGTAAAGTACCTGGACGTTATGGCAATGCACATGCGAATATTGTGCCTTATCAAGTGTTTAAAGCAGCCGATCAGGACTTTATTATTGCCTGTGGAAATGACAAGCAATTCGTTGCGCTGTGTCAGGCCATTGGTTTGCCGGAGCTGCAGAATGATCCGCGTTTCTTAAGCAATGCGTTACGAATCCAGCATCGTCAAGAGATGGATAAATTACTCGGCACCCATTTTAAAACCAATTCTGCACGGCACTGGGTAGATGCGATTCACACGATAAAAGTTCCGGTGGGTTTAATCAACAATTTACAGCAAGCATTTGAGGAGCCTCAGGTGATTGCGCGCAATATGTTGGTTGATATGAAGCATCCGTTGAAGGAGAAGTTAACGGTGATTGGTTCACCCATTAAACTGTCACGCACCCCGGTGGAATATAAGAAAGCACCGCCAATGCTGGGTGAACATACTGATGAAATCTTAAGTGGCATTCTGGATGCAGAAAAGATTGCTGAACTTAGGCAGAGAGGTATCATCGGGTAATATTTAAATATTGGGCAAAGGAGATTCTGTCGAAGACTATCCTTTGCCCTAATTATAATAAATGAATTATAATTTCCGCAGTGCGGAACAAAGTATGCTTAATTAGGCAGGAATAATATGACGAATGACGTGATTGATTCAGAACAGACAGAAAATCTTTTGGCGCCATTACGTCATGAATTATTGAATCCGATTGAAGATATGCAGGATGAAAATGACCGTCAATATGTGACCGCATTAGCTAGAGGATTAGAATTATTACGTTGCTTTACACCCAAATATCAACATTTAGGTAATCAGGAATTGTCCCAGATGACAGGATTACCTAAAGCGACCATTACCCGCTTAACCCATACCCTTTCACGTTTAGGATATATTAAGCAAGTACCGAACTCGAATAAATTTCAATTGTCATCAGGGGTACTGTCTTTTGGCTATTCAATGCTTGCCAATGTTTCGATTCGTTCGATAGCCCATCCTCATATGCAGGAGCTAGCAGATTATGCTGGTGCAGCGGTTGCCATGGCCACACGTGATCGGCTGAATATGATTTATTTAGATGTGGTGCAGGGTAAAGGTAATGTAACAATGCGCCGTCCAGTCGGTACTTATTTGCCGATCCATTTAAGTGCCATGGGCAGGGCTTGTCTCGCTGCGATGCCTGCGGATGAGCGCGATTTTCTGTTAAATGCCATTCGGGAAAAGAATAAAGATGACTGGATTAAAATTAATCGAGAGTTAGACAAAGCATTTAAAGATTTCCAAGATTATGGCTGTTGTTTTTCGATTGGAGAATGGCAGAAAGATGTAAATTCAGTTGCTGTCCCCTTATTGCATGAACAACACGGACTTTTAGTATTCAATTGTGGTGGGCCAAGTTTTGTATTAAGCCGTGAGAAACTGGAAGAAGATATTGCACCAAGATTAATTCTGATGGTGAATAATATTAAAGCGGAAATTGGCTGAATGTCAGGCTTCTATGTATGTGGCATAACTCGCCCAATCAGCCATCAAATTTTTCCTTTTCTCAAGATAAGCTCCACGTAAGTAAGCTGCTTCTACTTCATCGGGTAGTTTATGTGCTAGTACATGCTCACAGACTTCACGAGGATAATCAGTTTTATCGGCTGACCAATCACGAAATGTTGAACGGAAACCATGTGTTGTAATCACTCGATTTTGTTTAGGATCAATATAGCCTAAGCCATTTTCTTTTAACTTTTGTTCGTGCATCCGCTTGATTAAGGTTGTTAAGGACATATCCGAAAGCATTTCGCCACTACGAGGAGCAGGGAAAATGAAGTCTTGAGGTTGAGTATATTCTTGAATTGATTCAAGCAAACTAATGGTTTGTTGGGATAGGGGAACACGGTGTTCTTTTTCTGCTTTCATCCTTTCTTTAGGAATGATCCAAACTTTATTCTTAAAATCAATTTCTTGCCATGTTGCACCAAAAACCTCGCCAGAACGACAGGCAGTTAAAATTACAAATTCTAGAGCTTTAGGTGAAATCCCTTTTTTCTGTCTCAGATGCTGGATAAACCCAGCAACTTGTTCGTAAGGTAAAGATGGATGAGGGCGTGATTCTTGCTTTAAGTTACCTAAGATTGGTTCTAGATTACCTTTCCATTCAGCAGGATTATCGCCAACAAAATATCCCATAGCCTTAGCATAATCAAAAATAGTTTCGATACGACCACGAATACGTTTAGCTGTTTCGTTCTTTTCAATCCAGATAGGTCTAAGAACTTCGGCAATATCAACTTTAGTAATTGTGCCAATACTGATATCACCTAGAGTTGGGTAGATATAGGTTTCTAATGTAGATGTCCATTGTCCGATATGCTTTTCATTTTTGAGTTCACGAGTTTTATTAGCAATAACGACTTTTGCACATTCAATGAATGTCTTGTTTCTAAGCTTTTGAATATGAAGCTTGTCGAGCTGTTCCTGTTTATGTGCAATTGGATCAACACCACTTCGTATTTGTAATCTTAATTCAGTGGCTTTAGCACGAGCTTCTGCTAAAGAAACTTCAGGTGAATAGCCACCGATTTTGTAGACACCTTTTAGTTAGATAAAATGGCTAATTAACGAGGTGCTTATGAGCAGTAAACGATACCCTGAAGAATTCAAAATTGAAGCAGTAAAGCAAGTCACTGAGAA
>Ga0233424_10001469_pt1 | contig 20326 bp, 23 predicted proteins | sample Watercolumn_Towu_FD_181011 | JGI IMG/M metagenome (GOLD analysis project Ga0233424, IMG submission 181011) | Freshwater microbial communities from Lake Towuti, South Sulawesi, Indonesia - Watercolumn_Towuti2014_125_MG | ecosystem: Environmental > Aquatic > Freshwater > Lake | place: Indonesia... | reverse complement strand
ACGTGAAGTCGGCGATCGAGTTGTACGCGCGCGTGCTCGAGACCGACCCCGACAACGTGGAGGCGCTCACGTACCGCGCCTGGTTGATCATGTTGTCGGCGCGACAATTCGACGAGTCGTTGCGCCAACAGGCCTACGCTTCGACGATCACCGCGCTCGGGCGGGCCATCGAACTCGAACCCGGGTACCCCGACGCGATGTGCTTCTTGGGCATCGTCGTCTACCGCGACGGGGGAGACGCAAAATCGGCCAAAGAGTTCCTCGACCGCTGCCTCGAGCGCAACCCGCCGAACGAGGTGCGCGGCATGGTGGAGTCGCTCGCCGCCGAAGCGGCAGCGGAAGTCGGCGGCTGAGAGCGCGCCGGTCAGTCGAGCACGGGCGGCGGCCACGCTGTCGCCGACACGAAACGACTTTCTTTGCGCTGCAGCACCCACACGCTCGCCTTGCCCCACTCTGCGTCGCCGGTGATGCGCATGCCCGCCCCGGCGAGCGACTCGATGACCGCCGGAATCACGTCGCCGTGACTGCACACGACCGCGCGGTCGGGCAGCGAGTGCAACAAGTCGAAGAGCGATGCGTCGGGTCGCACGTGCTCGTTCGCGAACTCAGCGAGGCGATTGTCGAGCTGTACCGCGAGCTCGACCGCGACGGCGAGCGGCTCGACGGTCTCCACACAACGGCGGTACGGCGACGAGACGATCAGGCTCGGCGAGACAGCGGCGAGTCGCTCGGCGAGCGCGACGGCCTGCTTGCGACCCGAGTTGGTGAGCGGTCGGTCGGTGTCGTCGCCGTCGAAGTCGCTGCGCGAACCGGCCTTGGCGTGGCGAACGACGTACAAGGACACTTCCGAACGGTAGTCGGTGCTGTCAGACGACGCTTGAGCCACGCCGAGCGCGGGCGTCCCGCGCCTGAATAGGATTTGACCATGCGCGTGCGCCCGGCGCCCGTCCTCGTCGACTCGTTCGGGCGCACCGTGCGCGACTTGCGCATCTCGGTCACCGACCGATGCAACTTCCGCTGCTCGTATTGCATGCCCGAAGAGGGCATGACCTGGCTGCCGCGCACCGAGGTGCTCACCTACGAAGAACTGCATCGCATCGCGCGCATCTGCGTCGAGCGCTTCGGGGTGGACGGCATCCGGCTCACCGGCGGCGAACCGACCGTGCGTGCGCATCTTCCCGTGCTCATCGAAAAACTCGCCTCGCTCGTCGTGCCCGTCGAGGCCGACTCGCCGCGAGCCGGGCGCCCCGTCGACCTCGCGCTCACCACCAACGGTGCGACGCTCGCGCTCGTCGCCGACGACCTGCGCCGGGCCGGACTCTCGCGCATCAACGTGAGCCTCGACACCTTGCAGCGCGACAAGTTCCGCGCCATCACCAAGCGCGACGAGCTCGACGCGGTGCTCGAAGGTATCGATGCAGCAGTCACCGCCGGCCTGCAACCGGTGAAGGTGAACGCCGTCGTGCAGCGCGGAGTGAACGACGACGAGATCGTCGACCTCGCTGCGTTCGGTCGGGAGAAGAACGTGGAGGTGCGGTTCATCGAGTTCATGCCGCTCGACGCGCAAGGCCGCTGGATGAGCGACGCCGTCGTCGGGCAGGACGAGATCGTCGGCGCGATCCACGCGGCTTTCCCCGTCGAGCCGGTGCCGGCGCGCGGTGCGGCACCCGCCGACAGCTGGCGTTATCTCGACGGCCGCGGCACCGTCGGCGTGATTCCGACCGTCACCAAACCGTTCTGCGGCGACTGCGACCGCGTGCGACTCACGGCCGACGGGCAGTTCCGCACGTGCCTCTTTGCCACCGACGAGTTCGACGTGCGCGCGCTCGTGCGCTCCGGGGCCTCTGACGGCGACATTGAGGCGTTGTTGCGCGGTGCGGTGGGGCAGAAGTGGGCGGGGCACAGCATCGGCCAAGTCGCATTCGTGCGGCCGCGACGGTCGATGAGCCAGATCGGCGGATGAGATGACGCGTCACCCGCGCCCGCGACGAGCTCGCGCATGAACGACACGCAGTTCTCGCACCTCGACCCGCTCGGCCGCGCGCGCATGGTCGACGTGACGCCCAAGGAGCCCACGCACCGTCGCGCGACGGCGCGCTGCAAGGTGTTCATGCAGGCGTCGACCACCGCGGCAATCGCCAACCGCGAGGTGAAAAAAGGCGACGTGCTCGCCGTCGCGCGGGTGGCCGGCATCCAGGCCGCCAAGCGCACGAGCGACATGATTCCGCTGTGCCACCCGTTGCTCATCGGGTCGGTCACCCTCAACTTCGAGATCGGCGACACGTTCGTGGCGATCGAATGCCACGTCGACACCATCGATCGCACGGGCGTGGAGATGGAGGCGCTGCACGCCTGCTCGGTCGCCGCGCTCACGGTGTACGACATGTGCAAGAGCGCCGACCGCGAGATGGTGATCGGCGAACTGACGCTGTGGGAGAAGTCGGGCGGCCGCCAAGGCATGTATCGCAGGGCCGCGCTGTAGAGGACACCCCCGCGCGGGGCCCTCTGGGGTGGTCCGCACGTCATGGTCGCTTTCGTCATCAAATCGTCATAGAATGGGGAGACTGCCATGAGCAACTTGATCCTGCTGCTCGTCGCCGCTGCCTGGGCCGCCGTCTTGGTGCCCCCGCTCGTGCGCTCTCGTCTGCGGAACTCGCCGACCACCTCCCTCACCAACTTCCGCCGCCAACTGACCTCGCTGCAGCGCGATGGCCGGCCGATTCCGCGCGCCGGGCGCGTGCCGCTTGCCCCGCTGCGCGACGCCGCCCGGCCCTTTGCTCCGGCCGCCCGAGCCGTGGGTCGCCCCCTGCGCCACGTCGGCCATGCCACCTCGTCGGTGGTGCGCCCGCGCGGCACGCGCCAGCACGCACGCTTCGAAGGCGAGTTCTTCGAGCGCGAACTCGTCCGTCGTCGTCGCGCCAGCTGGCTGGTCGGGCTTCTCGGCGTCGCCGGCATGTCGCTGCTGCTGGCCATCAGCATGCGCGAGATGCTTTTCGTCTGGACGTTCGCGCTCGCTTCGATCGCGCTCGGCGCGTATTGCTACGCCCTCGTGCAGTGGCGCGTGAAGCGCGATCACGAGCGCTATCGACGCCAGTTCCGCCGCGTCGCCTGACGTTGTCCGGTGTGCGCACCGCCGTCGCCTGACGGCCTCGGCGACACCGACCCCCAGCGGTAGCGTGGTCGCCCGCGGGGCTGTAGCTCAGTTGGTAGAGCGGTACGTTCGCAATGTACAGGCCAGGGGTTCAATTCCCCTCAGCTCCACGAGTGGCGCGCGCGCCACGCCGTCGGCGAGACTACACCCCGCTGTCTGACACGGCGAGGGGGAGACTGATGGCGACCACACCTGTCGGGCTCGGCTGGTTTGAGGCGATCGCGGCGGCGACCGCCCCGGGACAGATCTTCGAGTTGGTCGACACGGACATCCGCGGCGTGCGCACCCAGGTGTTCAAGAACGCGCCGGCGCACCTCGGGCAGGTGTTCGCGATGGCGCGCGGCCACGGCGACAAAGACTTCCTCGTCTACCAAGACGAGCGGCTCAGTTTCACCCAGACGATGGACCGCGTCGATGCGCTCGCACACGCGCTCGTCGAGCGGTACGGCCTGAAGAAAGGCGACCGAGTCGCCGTCGCGATGCGCAACTACCCGGAGTGGTGCATGTCGTTCGCCGCGATTCTCTCCGTCGGCGGCATCTCGGTGTCGATGAATTCGTGGTGGAAGACCGAAGAGATGGACTATGCGCTGCGCGACTCCGCACCCAAGGTGCTCATCTGCGACGACGAGCGGTACGCCACCGGACGCCCGACGTGCGAGGCGCTCGGCATCCGCGTGCTGCTCGTGCGCTCCGCACAGTCGGCACAGTCGGCACAGTCGGCGCCGGGTGCAGACAGGTGGGACGACGTGGTGCGCGTCGGCAACAAGCCCGCGCCCGTCGACATCAGCCCCGACGACGACGCGACCATCCTCTACACGTCGGGCACCACCGGTTTCCCGAAGGGTGCGGTGTCGACGCACCGCGCGATCATCAGCGCGCTCATGGCGTTCTCGCTGCGCCAGACGGTCGACGGGATGCGCGCGACGACGAAACTCGAACCCGACCCGTTCCCGCCGTCGTTCATCCTCATCGTGCCGCTCTTCCACGTGACGGGCTGCGTGCCGGTGATGATGAGTTGTTTCGTCGCCGGGCTCAAGCTCGTCATCATGCACAAGTGGGAGCCGGAGACGGCGATGCAACTGATCGAGCGCGAAAGAATCACCAACTTTGTCGGCGTGCCCACCCAAAGTTGGGACTTGGTGAACCACCCCGCGTTCCCGAACTACGACCTGTCGTCGCTGCGCGGAATCGGCGGCGGCGGCGCCCCCGCGCCGACGGCCCTCGTGCACAAGGTGGCGGAAAGCTTCAAGCAAGGCGGCCCGCAACTCGGGTACGGCATGACCGAGACCAACGCGTTCGGTCCGGGCAACCGCGGGCAGGACTACGTGCAGCGACCGACGAGCACGGGTCGCGCGGTGCTGCCGATGCGCGTGGAGATCCGCGACGACGAGCGCAACCCGCTGCCCGCCGGCCAGACCGGCCACATCTGGATGTGCGGGCCGATGCTCATCCGCGGATACTGGAACCAGCCCGCGGCCACCGCGGCGACGATCGTCGACGGGTGGCTCTCGTCAGGCGACATCGGGCGCGTGGATGACGAGGGGTTTCTGTATATCGAAGACCGCGCGAAAGACATGATCCTGCGCGCCGGCGAGAACGTGTACGGAGCCGAGGTCGAGCACGCCATCTACGACCATCCGGCCGTGCACGAAGCGGCGGTGTTCGGCCTGCCGCACGAGCGTTTGGGCGAGGAAGTCGCCGTGGCGGTGTATCCCAAGGCGGGCAGGGCAATCACTGCGCACGAGCTGTGGCAGTTCCTCGACGGCAAGATCGCCGCGTTCAAGGTGCCTTCGCACGTGGTGGTGCTCGCCGCGCCCCTGCCGCGCAACGCCGCCGGCAAGTTCTTGAAGCGCGAACTGCGCGACCGCGTGGTGAGCGGCGAATTGACGACCACGCACCGTTGAGGCGCGGCGCGCCGGCTAGCGCTTGGCGCTCTTGCCGCCGACCAGGTCGGCGAGGCGGCACCTGAATACCACGCTGATGCGCGTGAGGGTGTCGAGTGACGGCGAGAAGCGGTTCTTTTCGATCCGGTTGATCGTCTTGCGGTCGATGCCGGCGAGTTCGGCGAGTCGCGCCTGGGAGAGTCCGCGTTCTTCGCGCAGAGAGACGAGGCGAGCAGCGACGATTTTGGCGGAGTGGCCCGATGCCTTCCTCAACGCTGCTGCTTGCGGTTTTGCTGCCACGGGTCCCTCTTTCGTTGCGACTTACCACCCTAGGCGCCGCGCGTGCCGTCGCCACCATCGGCGCGTGCGACACGGCGTGCGACACCGCCTAGATTTGTGTGGTCGTGCGCGAAGCCGTCCTGCATGCCGTCACGATCGGCAACGCGATGGTCGACATCATCGCCGCCGTCGACGAAGAGTTTCTCGCGACCCACGACCTGACCAAGGCGTCGATGATGCTCGTCAGCGACGAGCGATCCGGTTACTTGCGGTCGCAAGTGGGCGAGTGCATCACGGCGAGCGGTGGTTCGGTGGCCAACACGAGCCACGGACTGGCGAGCCTCGGCGGGCGCGCGGGGTTCATCGGCAAGATCGCCGCCGACGACCTCGGTGACGTGTTCGCGCGCGACTTGTTCGACGCGGGCGTGTCGTTCTTTCCGGCGCCGAAAGACCACGGCTTGCCGACGGGGCGTTGCGTGATCGTCGTGACGCCCGACGGCCAGCGGACGATGAGCACCTATCTCGGGGCCGGCGCGGTGTTGTGCGCGGCGGACGTGTCGAAAGAAGCGGTGCAGAGCGCCGAGTTGGTGCTGCTCGAGGGATACCTGTTCGACAAGGACGACGCGAAGGAAGCGTTCCGCGTCGCGGCACGGTACGCCCACGAGGCCGGGCGCAAGGTCGCGCTCACGTTGTCGGACTCGTTCTGCGTGCAGCGCCACCACGCCGATTTCTCCGCGCTCGTGCGCGACGAAGTAGACCTGCTGTTTGCCAACGAGCACGAGCTCGCCGTGCTGTTCGGCACGCAAGATTTCTCGCAGGCCGTCGCCAGGCTGCGCGAGTGGTGCCCGCTCGCCGTCGTCACGCGCAGCAAGCGCGGCTCGGCGGTGGTCACCTCCGACGACTTCGTCGAGGTGCCCGCGCTGCCGGTCGACCCGATCATCGACGCGACGGGTGCGGGCGACATGTACGCGGCCGGCTTCCTCTACGGGCTCACGCATGCCAAGACGCTCGAGCAGTGCGCCGAAATCGGCACGATCTGCGCGGCCGAGGTGATCATGCACATGGGGCCGCGGCCGCAGGTGTCGCTGCGCTCGTTGTTGCCCGACGAACTGCGCTAGCGCTGCGCGTCGGCGCTATCTGTCGCCGTCGGCAGGGTGATAACTGAACTGCAGGTCGCCGAGTTTCACGAGCGTCGCCGCGACCCACCCGCCGAGCGAACCGAAGTGGTCGTCGAGCAGCTTGTTGGTGCCGTCGGCGAGAGTCTCTTCGGCGAGCTCGTACGCGCCGTGGTACACGATCTCGGCGGCGTGTTCGACCGCGCGCGTCGTGTCGGTGGCGGAGATGATCTCGCTGCTGATGCTCTCGCGCGACAGGTGCTCGCCGCCCAGTCGCGGGCTGCTGAGGGCGGCCACCCCGGCGATGAGCGACGTGTCGGGTGCGCTCGCGAGCCGCTGCACGCGGAAGACGATTTCCATCTCGATGACGGGGGCTTCGTGGTAGATCTCTTCGACGTACCACGCGCGGTAGGTGGCCTGGCTCCACGACGGCCACGTGAACGTGATGTGCGCGACGACGCGCGGCGGCTGTCCTTCGCCGGGCAAGCCGTAGCTCGTCGCCCACACGAGGTCGCCGAGCAGCACGTCGCTGTGCAGGTGCTCCTCGAACGCTTGTCGCTCGAGGAATGCGTTGCTGAACGCGTCGCGCAACGCGCCGATGGCGTCGGTGAACACGTGGTCGAGCACGGTCTCACGCTACAAGTGTGCGAGAATCGAGCGCGTGGCGATGGTGATCTACGAGGTGAGCGACGGCATCGCGACGCTCACGCTCAACAACCCCGCCGAGCGCAACTCGATGACCGCCGAGATGGTGAAAGAAATCGTCGCCGCGATGGAGTCGGCCGAAGCCGACCCCGGCGCGCGAGTCGTGATCGTGACGGGAGCAGCACCGGCGTTCTGTGCCGGTGCCAACCTCGGCAATCTGGCGGAAGCCACGCGCGAATCGTTGCTGGCCATCTACGAGGGTTTCCTGCGGGTGGCGCGCAGCCCGTTGCCGACGATCGCCGCGGTGAACGGCCCGGCAGTGGGCGCCGGCATGAATCTCGCGCTCGGTTGCGACGTGCGCATCGCGGCGCGCAGCGCCAAGTTCGACACGCGTTTCGTGCAACTCGGCCTGCACCCGGGCGGCGGCAATTCGTGGATGCAACTGCGCATCGCCGGACTGCAGACCACCATGGCCACCGTCGCGTTCGGCGAGGTGCTCGACGGCGAGGCGGCGCAGCGCGCCGGGCTGGTGTGGAAGTGCGTCGACGACGCCGCGCTGCTCTCGACCGCCCGCGAGTTCGCCGCGAGAGCGGCTGACGCCCCGAAAGACTTGCTCGTCGCGATCAAGAAAACGGTGATGGAGATCGGTCGCGTGCCGACGCACGGCGAAGCGGTGGAGTTCGAACTCGGCCCGCAGGTGTGGTCCACGCGCCAGCCGTGGTTCCGCGATCGTCTCGCAGCACTGCAGGCGAAAATCTCGAAGCGCTAGGTGCGGCGCGCCGCCGCGGCCCCGGTCTCGCCGGACTACAACCAGTCGCGCGAGAGTTCATCGGCGCGCTCCGCCCATTCTTCGCTCGTGAACCCGAAACGGTCGTGGTCTTCCCAGACGCCGTTGATCTCGAGGAACCGCTCGGCACGCCCCTCGTGCCGCCAGCCGAGTTTGTCGACCACGCGCAGACTGTTCGCGTTGCGCGGGATGATGCAAATCTCGAGACGATGCAGCCGCAGTTGCTCGAAGGCGTTGCGCGCCAGCACGACCACGGCCTCCGGAACGTAGCCGTGGCCCGCCTTGGCGCGGTCGATCCAGTAGCCGATCGTCGCCGATTGCATCGACCCGCGCGAGACGCCGTTCAAGTTGATCTCGCCGACGAACACGGAGTCGACGAAGATGCCGTAGGTGTAGGCGTTGCCCGCCGCACGTTCGCGGTCGCGCACTTCGCAGCGGCGCTCGAATGCCTCGCGGTCCGTCGCCGGGTCGGCCGCCGACGCATGGCGCAGTGGTTCCCAGTCCGTCAGCCACCGGCCGTTGCGACGACGCACCTCGCTGAACGAGTCGAAGTCGGTGACTGCGAGCCCGCGCAGCATGACGCGTCGTCCGTAGAGCTTCGACGTCGTCGGGATCGCGGCCGGATGCGCGGCGCGTTGGCGCGATGCAGTGCCCGGCTTCACGATGCTGTCCCAAGTGAGGCTGCGCGCAGTTCGGCGACGACGCCGTCGATGAGATTGTGCGTGCTCACGACGATGTCGTCGAGTTGCAGTCGTCGCATGATCGCCACCAGCAGGCAACATCCTCCCACGATCACCCCCGCGCGTTCCACCGGGAGACCGGGATTGTGCACGCGATCGGCGAGCCGTTCGGTGGCGAGCGTGCGGAACACGTCTTCGGCGGCCGATCGCGTGAGCACCATGCCGTGCAAGCGGGCGCGGTCGAATTTCGCCAGACCCAATTCGACCGCCGCGATGGTCACGATGCTGCTCGCCACACCGACCACGCGGTCGGCGCCGGCGAGCGACGGGCGTTCGATCACCGAGTTGTCGACCGCGTCACCCACCATCGAGATGGCGTTGGAGAGTTCTTCGGCGCGCGGCGGGTCGGAGTGCAGCTCGGCCTCGGTGAGGCTCACGGTGCCGAACGGCAGCGACACGCTGTCGCGCACCGCCGTGTCGCCGAGCGTGAGCTCGGTCGAGGCGCCGCCGATGTCGACGACGAGCGTGGTGCCGTCGACGGCAGGCAGGTTCGCGGTGGCTCCGTGCCAGGCGAACCGCGCTTCGTCCTCGCTGGACAACAACCTCGGCATCGTTCCGGTGCGGCGCTGCACTTCGGCGAAGAATTCGGCGGTGTTCTGCGCAATGCGGCACGCCGCCGTGCAGGTGATCGCGGCGCGTGCGTCGTGCGCGCAGATTCGCGCCGCGTACGAGTCGATCACCGCGAGCGTGCGGGCGATCGCGGCGGGCGAGAGCACCTTCGACTTCGCGACACCTTCGCCGAGCGCGGTCACATTGATCTCGCGCAGGATCTCGTTGCCCTCGGCATCGAGAAGCAACAGGTTCGTCGAATTCGAGCCGATGTCGATGGCCGCGAACGCTCCGCTCATGGCGGGCTCCCGCCGAGTCGCGCCGCGACCCACGCGCCGACCGGGTCGTCGTTGCCCGCCAGCCAACTCGCGTAGTGCGCGTGCAGGCACTTGACCCCGCGGTGCGTGCCGGCGACACCGCCGTACGGTCGCGGGCCGATATGTGCCGCGGGAATCTGCGCGTCTCGCTCTGCCGCGTACCGGGCGTGCGCGTCGGCCAGCGCGTCGGCGTCCACCTCGCGTTCGGCAGTGTCGACGCCGCCAGCCGCCTCGAGTCGCGAGACGGCGGCGACTTCGTCGTGGTCGACGAGCCAGTAGCGCGTCGGCATCGGCGTACCGTCGTGCAGGAGCGGCGCGTTGCGCACCACGCGCGGTTCGCCGCGCGCGTCGCGCACCACGACGACGAAGTCGCCTTGCGGCCGCCGCCCGAGCAGGGCCGTCACGCGCTCGATGTCGAGTGCCGTTGCCGTGCCGGCCGGAGTATCAGCGGAAGAGCAGGACAAGTGCCACCACCGCGCCGATCACGAGCACCACGGGCACCAGCCGCTTGGCGATCGTGGAACCTGCCGTGTCGAGCAAGTCGAGCGGGGCGACCTCCTGCGTCCGTTCGATCGTGCGCACGGTGGGTGCAGACGGTGCAGACGGTGCAGACGGTGCAGAGGGTGCAGACAGTGCAGACGGTGCGGCGGGCCCGACCGAGGCAGTCGGTGCCGCAACCGCGGGCTGCGACGCGATCAGCGCGTTCAGATTGTCGACGAATTGCAGCAGCAATTTGTCGCTCACGTCGGCGAGCGCACCGCGCCCGAACTGCGCGACCTTGCCCGAGATGCTCAGTTGGGTGTCGACCGTGCACTTCACGCTGCCTGCGTCGAGCGGCTCGAGTCGTGCGGTGATCGTCGCCGAGGCGTTGCCCTTGCCGCCGGTGTCGCGACCCTCGGCCTTCAGCGAGGCGCGAAAGTTCTCGTCGTCGCGCGACACGAACGACGCTTGACCCTTGAAGTGGGAGAGTATCGGTCCGACCTTCACCTTCACCTGGCCGCGGTAGATCTCGCCTTCCACCTCGGTGAGTTGCGCACCGGGCAGGCACGGGGCGAGACGCTCCAAGTCGCAAAGAATCTGCCACGCCTGGCTGGCAGCGACGGGAACCGTGAACTCATGATGCAGATCCATCAGTGTTGGTCTCCTGCCTCCGAGCCTCCACGCCACCGCGCGATGTCGTCGGCGGTGTCGATGTCGTCGGCGTTGCCTTCGCAGGCTACCTCGGTCACGAGTTCGGGGCGAATGCGAATCAGCGGGCGCGCGCCTTCGTCGCCGTCGTGGGGGAGGAGATTCCACAGTTCGGCGTGAATGCGCACTGGATTGCGGCGCGCCCCGTTGTAGGTGGCGACGGTGAGCGGCGACGAGGTGCGGGCGATGCGTTGCCACGCACTGGCGGGCACGAATGGCTGGTCGCCGAGCCCGACCACCACCGCGGCGAGCCCGAGCGAGCGCGCCGTCGCGAGCCCGCACTGCAGCGAACTCGCCATGCCCAGACGCCAACGGTCGTTGTGCACCACGTGCAAGGGTTCGCGGTCGAGCGACGCCGCGCGAATCTCGGTAGACAGGTCGACTGCCCCGGTCACCACGATCACCGGTGTCACCCCGCTGGCCAGCACGGCATCGAGCACATGGCGGATGACGCTGCGACCCGCGAGCGGGGCCAGCAGTTTGTGCGACGACCCGACGAAGCGGGTGCCGCCCCCTGCGGCGAGCACAATGGCCCCGACTGGCTCTGCCATGCGCGCCAGCCTCGCACAGGCACCCCGGCACCCTCCGCGGCCGCATCGGCACGCCATTTCCAACCGATTTCCCGCCTGCGGGTCTCCGTATTACAGTTTCATTACAGGCCCGAATAGACTGGGGGTACCCCGTTCCCGACCGGCGGCGTACCCCCTGCGCCGCGTGGAGGCCTCGTGACCCCCCAACCACTCGCTCGCTTCGTCGTGTCGCACCCCGACCGAGAAAAGCGAACGCTCGTTCGCATCGTCGTGGCAGTCGTTCTCTTGGCTGCCCTCGCCATCGCCGCCGCCCCGAGTCGTCGAGCCGACGCCATCGTCATCTCCGAGCGGGAAACTTCGTACATCGCCACCACGTCGCGGATGATCGCACGCGAGTTGCGCGAGGCCCGCGACCTGCCCGCGAGTGAGCAGGCGGCGGTAGCCGGTCGGCAGATTCACGACGTCGCAGGTCTGGTGGCGATCCTGCTCGATGCGGATGTGGAGCAACTGCGCGTCGTCTGGTCGCAGGCCTCGCTCACCCGCAAGATCGCGCTCTTCAACGCGCTCAGCCAACTCGGCGTGCCGTACAAGTTGAATGCTGACGCGCCGTTCATCGCGCTCGACTGCTCGGCGCTCACTCGGTTCGCCTGGGCGCAGGCGGACGTCGACATCGAGCGAGGCTCGGCCGAGCAATATGCGCGCAGCGGGCGCGTGTCGCGGGATGAGTTGCAGGTGGGCGACCTCGTGTGGTACCCGGGACACATCATGCTCTCGCTCGGCATGCCCGACCTGATCGTGCACGCGCGCTCAGGGCAGCGCAGCGTGGAGATTCACCGCATCGATGCGACGCGCATCGGGTGGATGCGGTTCGTGAGCCCGCTCGGCTGAGAGACGCGTCGTGCCGCTCTCGGTGTTGCGGGCCGAGTTGCGGTCGGTGTTGCGGTCGGTGTTGCGCCGCGCGCGGCTAGTGGATTGACCCGCTCGTCGTTGACAACGAAGTTGCGGCACGCCCGGTGCGCCGCGCGATGATCTCCGCGCAGATCGAGATCGCCGTCTCTTCGGGCGTGCGTGCGCCGACGTCGAGTCCGATCGGCGACATCACGCGCGCGAGTTCGTCGCCGCGCAGTCCGACGTCGGCGAGTCGCTCGAGGCGTTTGGCGTGCGTTTTGCGGCTGCCCATCACGCCGATGTATCCGACGGCGGAACGCAGCGCACCTTGGATGGCCGGCACGTCGAACTTCGGGTCGTGCGTGAGGATGCACACGGCGTCGCGGGCGCCGAGTGCGGCACCGTGCGCGGCGAACACCTCGTCGGGCCAGGCGACGATGATGTCGTCGGCCATCGGGAAGCGCCGCTTGGTGGCGAACACCTCGCGCGCGTCGCACACCGTGACGCGGTAGCCGAGCACCTTCGCCACGCGGGCGAGGGCGCTGGTGAAATCCACCGCACCGAAGATCATCATGTGCGGCGGCGGGGCGAACGACTCGACAAAGACGCGCACGCTCGGCGCGTCACGCAGGTCTTCGGGCGTGGTCTGACCTTGCGGGCCGTAGTGGCGCGTGCCGGTGCGGCCCGCCTCCAGCTCGCCGAGGGCATCGCGCGCCGCCACACGGTCGAGCTCCGCGTCGCCGAGCGAGCCGAGCGCGTCGCGGCGGGGAGACACGAGCATCGTCGCCCCCGTGTGCGGTCCGTCGATCACGACGACGAGGGCAGTCGGGTCGTTGGCGCGCAGGCGTCGCGCGAGTTCGTCGAAGAGCGCAGTCACCAGTCGAGCTCCTGCAAGAACAGGTGGATCGTGCCGCCACAGGTGAGGCCGACTGCGAACGCCTCGTCGTCGGAGTATCCGAAGGTCACGGTTTTCGCTGTCGACCTCGCGCGCAGCATCTCGAGTGCCTCGGCGACCACCGCGCCCTCCACGCAGCCGCCGCTCACCGAGCCCACCACTTCGCCGTCTTCGTTGACGGCCATCGCCGCACCGGGGTCGCGCGGGCCCGACCCGTCGATGCCGACCACGCGGCCGACCACGCAGCGCTTGCCGGCGCGACGCCAGCGGTCGAGGTCGTCGAGCAGTTCACGCATCGTGTTATCTCCGTGTCATCTCCGTGTCAGTCCCGTATCGGCCTGGCCCCGTGAGTTGCTCATCGTCGTGGATCACGCGAGCGAGCCGCTCGAGTGCGTCGAGCGAGTGGCCTTCGACGAAGGCATCCACATGGGGGAGTGCGGCCGCCATGCCGCGCGCGAGCGGCGCGTAACCCGGCGTCACCTTCAGCGGGTTCACCCACACCACGCGGTGCGCGACGCGCTGGATGCGGCGCATCTGCTCGGCGAGCAAGTCGGGGTTGCCGCGGTCCCAGCCGTCGGAGAGCACCACCACGATCGCACCGCGGGCGAGACCGCGCACGCCCCAGCGGTCGTTGAACGCGCGCAGGCACTCGCCGATGCGCGTGCCGCCGCTCCAGTCGGCGACCTGTTGCGAGGTGCGCCTGAGCGCCTTGTCGGGGTCGCGGTGCGACAGTTCGCGGGTGATGCGCGTGAGGCGCGTGCCGAGGGTGAAGGCCTCGACGCGCTGGCGGCCGACCAGTGCGGCGTGCATGAAGCGCAGGAACGCGCGCGCGTACGGTTCCATCGAACCCGACACGTCGAGCAACACCACGAGCCGTCGCAGGCGTTCGCTCGGCTCGCGCCATTCGCGCCGCACCGGCTCGCCGAGGCTGGCGAACGACGCGCGCACGGTACGCCGCACGTCCACTCGGGCACGGCGCGAGTGCGACGCAGCGAGGCGCAACGAGCGCCGCGGCGAGCCGGCGAAGCGCAGGCGTTGCATGAGGCGCTGCGCCTCGGCGAGCTCGGTGTCGGAGTAATCGGCGAAGTCCTTCTTCGACAGCGTCTCCACTCGCGAGAAGCGCAGCGTCACCGAGTCGTCGCCGCGTTCGGAATCGTCGGCGTCGTCATTGTCGTCTTCGGCGTCGACGGCGAGCGTCACCGTTTCTTCGACGATGGTCTCCGGCGATTCTCCCGCCGACAGGCGTTCCCAGAACACGGCGAAGGCCACGTCGAACGCCTCGCGGTCTTCGGGCCTGCGCACGAGCGCGGTGCGCGCCGCCCAGTACACGCGGTCGCGGTCGGTGATGCCGACGGCATCGAGGCACTGCACGAATGTGACGACCGAATCGGTCGGCACGCGCAACCCGGCCCCGCGCAAGACGCGCCCGAAGGCGACGGCCATGCGTTCGGCGGTCATCCGTGCAGCGCGCCGCGCTCGAATGCGTGCTTCACGAGGTCGGCGACGCCGTGCTCGGCGACGCGCTCGTGGTCTTCGCGGTACTTGAGCACCGTACCGAGCGTCGAGCGCACGACGTTCTCGTCGAGTTGCGTGACGCCCAGCGTGCCGAGCGCGGTGGCCCAGTCGATGGTCTCGGCGACGCCGGGCGGCTTGTACAGGCGCATGGTGCGCAGGCGCTCCACTGCGCCAGCCACCTGGCGCGCGAGGCGCTCGTGCACGGCGGGCACGCGCAGCCGCACGATCTCCACTTCGCGCTCGAAGCCGGGGTGCTCGACCCAGTGGTAGAGGCAGCGGCGCTTCAGCGCGTCGTGCACGTCGCGCGTGCGATTCGACGTGAGTACTACGACTGGTATCTCAGTCGCGCGGTACGTGCCCACCTCGGGGATGGTGAGCTGGAAGTCGGAGAGCACCTCGAGCAGGTACGCCTCGAACTCGTCGTCGGCGCGGTCGATCTCGTCGATAAGAAGCACCGGTGCAGCACCGTTGCGCGGTTCGATCGCGCGCAGGAGGGCGCGGCGGATGAGGAAGCGCTCGTCGTACAACTCGTTCTCGAGGCTCTCGGTGGCCTTGCCCGCGGCCTCGCCGCTCGCCTCCGCGGCACGCAGATGCAGCAACTGGCGCGAGTAGTCCCAGTCGTACACGGCTTGGCTCGCGTCGATGCCTTCGTAGCACTGCAGGCGGATGAGTTCGCTGCCGCGCGCGGCGGCGAGCACCTTGGCGAGTTCGGTCTTGCCGACGCCGGCTTCGCCTTCGAGCAAGAGCGGCCGCTTCAGCGAGAGCGCGAGGAACACCGCGGTGGCGAGACCCTCGTCGGCGAGATAGCCCGCGGCGGCCAGCGCGTCGCGCACGTGGGCGACGGAGGCCAGCGATGCGCGAGGTGCCGCCACGGCAACAGCCTACGAAGACGCGCGGTCGCGGCACCCCGCCGTGCGACGGTGCGCGACTACGGTGATTCGCGGATGGATCTCGGCATCACGGGCAGGCGAGCGGCGGTTGCCGCGTCGACCGCCGGGCTCGGGTTCGCCTCGGCACGCGCACTCGTCGAGGCGGGTGCCCGCGTCGCAGTGTGCGGCCGCAGTCGCGAGCGAGTCGATGATGCAGTCGCACGATTGGGCGGCGGCACGATCGGTGTCGAGTGCGACGTGTCGACGCAGGGCGGGGCGGCGATGTTCGTGGAGATGGCGGTGCAGCACCTCGGCGGCATCGACATTCTCGTCACCAACGGCGGCGGCCCGAAACCGGGCAACTTCGCGACGTTGAACGTCGACGACTACCTGCCGGCGTTGCAGCAGAGTCTCTTGTCGGTGGTGGCGATGTGCGAGGCGGCCGTGCCCGCGATGCGCGAACGCAAGTGGGGTCGCGTGGTGGCGATCACTTCGATCTCGGTGCGCCAGCCGATCGCCAACCTGATGCTGTCGAACACCGCGCGCGCCGGCGTGACCGGGTTCTTGAAGACGCTCGCGCGAGAGGTGGCCGCCGACGGTGTGACGGTGAACTCGGTGCAGCCCGGCATCCACGCCACCGACCGCGTGACGCAGCTCTACGGCGCGACGCCCGACGCTGCACAACTCGGCATTCCCGCCGGGGTCGTCGGCGACCCGGCCGACTTCGGCAAGGTCGTCGCCTTTTTGTGCGGCGAACCGGCGCGCTTCATCACCGGCGCGCACGTGCCCGTCGACGGCGGCAGTTACGCCGGCCTGTTGTAGCCGCGCCTGACGCGTTGCCGCACTCGGCGGCATGTGCGCGGCTCCGCGGCGTTACTTCGACGCTTCCTCGAGCGCGCGGCGCACCAGCACCTTGGCCAGGTGCGTTCGGTACTCGACGCTGGCGTTCAAGTCGGCCTGCGGCTCGGCGTCGTCGGCGGCGTGCGCGGCCGCGTCGGCGACCGACGCGCCTTTGCCGAGCGCGTTGCTCACTGCCGACGCCAAGACGGGCGTCGAGCCCATGTTCACGAGGGCGACGCCGCTCGAGCCGTTGTTGCGCCATGCGGCGACTCCGACGATGGCCCAGTCCTGCGCGCGACGACTGAACTTCTGGAAGCTCCAACCAGCACCGTTCATCTTGGGCACCTTGATCTCAACGAGCATTTCGTCGGGCGCGAGCGCACTCTCCAGGAAACCCTTGTAGAAGTCTCTCGCCGCGATCTCGCGCTTGCCCTTCGGACCTTGTACCACATATGTCGCCCCAAGGGCGAGCGTGGTGGCGGCCTGGTCGCTCGCCGGGTCGGCGTGCGCGATCGAGCCGCCGATGGTGCCGCGGTGGCGCACCTGCGAGTCACCGACGTGGCTCGCGGCGTGTGCGAGGAGCGGCGCGTGCTGGGCGAGCACCGGCGACTTCTCGACGTCCATGTGGCGGGTGAGCGCGCCGATCGCGACGTGATCGCCGGCGTCTTTGACGTACGACAAGTCCTTCACGTGGCCGATGTCAACGAGCACCGTCGGCTGGGCGAGGCGCAGTTTCATGAGCGGGATGAGGCTGTGACCGCCCGCCAAGAACTTCGCCTCGTCGCCGTACTGGCCGATGAGCGAGATCGCTTCTTGTGCGGAACCGGCCCGCTTGTACTCGAACGGTGCGGGAATCATTGCTTGCCTCCTTGCGCGGCATTGATGGCTTTCCAGACGTTGTTCGGCGATGCGGGCATGTCGAGGTGCGTGACCCCGAGCCCGGCAAGAGCGTCGATCACCGCGTTCATCACGGTGGACGCCGCGCCGATCGTGCCGGCCTCGCCGATGCCCTTCACGCCGAGTTCGTTGGTCGGCGACGGAGTCACGGTGAAGTCGGTCGTGATCGGCGGCACGTCGCACGCGGCGGGCACGAGGTACTCGGCGAGATTGGTGGTCTTCAAGTTGCCGTCGCTGTCGTAGACCGCCTCTTCGTAGAGCGCCTGCGCGAGGCCTTGCACGACGCCGCCGTGCACTTGTCCTTCGACGATGAGCGGGTTCACCTGGTTGCCGCAGTCGTCGACCGCCACGTACTTGAGCACGTCGACCTTGCCCGTCTCGGTGTCGACCTCGACGACGCACACGTGCGTGCCGAAGGGCCACGAGAAGTTCTTCGGGTCGTGGGTGTACTGCGCCTCGAGGTTGGGCTCCACACCGTCGGGCAGGTTGTGCGCGGTGAAGGCGGCGAACGCGATGGCCGCGATCGGCACCGCTTTCTCCGGCGAACCTTTCACGCTGAACACGCCCTTGTCGAACTGCAGGTCTTCGGCGGCGCACTCCATCTGGTGCGCGGCGATGAGGCGTGCCTTGTCGATCACTTTGTCGCACGCGCCGGCGATCGCGAGGCCGCCGACGGCGAGCGAACGCGAACCGTAGGTGTCGAGGCCGAGCGGCGCGATGGCCGTGTCGCTGTGCAGCACGTCGACGTCCTCGGGTGCCACGCCGAGTTTCTCGGCGGCGATCATCGCCCACGACGTCTCGTGTCCTTGGCCGTGCGGAGAAGTGCCGGTGACCACCTGCACCTTGCTCGTTGGCAAGACGCGCACGGTCGCCGACTCCCAGCCACCCGCACCGTAATTCAGCGAGGCGAGCACGCGCGACGGCGCGAGGCCGCACATCTCGAAGTACGACGTCATGCCGATGCCGAGACGCTTGCGCGCGCCGGGCACGTTTTGCTGTGCCTGCTTCTTGCGCACGCCGGCGTAGTCGGCGATCTCCGTCGCCTTTTGCGCGGCCGCAAGGTGGTTGGCCGAGTCGTAGTTGAGCCCGTGAAACGCGGTGTACCCGGTCTGGTTGCCCTTGGCGTCGAAGAACTGCTCGCGCTTGATGTAGTTGCGCTGGCGCAACTCGAACGGGTCGATCTTCATCTTGCGGGCGAGCGCGTCCATCGCGACCTCGATGGCGTACGTGGCCTCAGGTCGTCCGGCGCCGCGGTAGGCGTCGGTCGGCGTCATCGTGGTGAACACCGAGGTGCAGGAGAAGTCGTACGCCTGCGGCAGGTCGTACACCCCGGCGTAGAGGAACGCTCCAAGGAGCGGCACGCCGGGCGTGACCAGCTGCAGGTAGGCGCCCATGTCGCCGATCAGTCGCACGCGCACCGCGGTGAGACGGCCGTCTTTGTCGGCCGCCAATTCGATGTGCTGGATCTGGCCGCGGCCGTGGATGGTGGCCTGCGTGTTCTCGGTGCGCTCCTCGACCCAGCGCACGGGTGCGCCGTGCTTGCGCGAGAGGGCGACGCACAGCAACTCCTCGGCGTACACGTTCAGCTTCGAGCCGAACCCGCCGCCGACCGCCGGCGCGACGACGCGCACCTGGTGCTCGGGGATGCCGGCGGTGATCGCCGTCATCACCTTCAAGATGTGCGGAATCTGCGTGGCGGAGTAGATGGTGATGTCGCCGCCGAACGGTTGGGGAACCACGGCGACCGCGCGCGGCTCCATCGCCATCGGGATGAGCCGTTGCTGCACGTAGCGCTCGTGCACGGTGTACGCGGCGTTCTTGAACGCTTCGTCGACCGCACCTTCCTTGGCTTCCACTTTCAGGTTCCAGGTGTACGACTTGTTCGTGCCGATCGACTCGTGGATGATCGTCTCGTCGCGCAGCGCGGCTTCGAGGTCGGTGACCGCCGCGAGCGGCTCGTACACCACGTCGATCGCGTCGAGCGCGTCGCGCGCCGCGGCGTCGCTCGTGGCGAGCACTGCCGCCACGCCGTCACCGACGTAGCACGCCTTGTCGACGGCGAGCGGATAGTGCGCGGGGTTCTTCATGTCGGGCGTGACCGGCCATGCGCACGGCATCGGTGCGGCCCACGACGACAGCAAGTCCTTGCCGGTGTACACCGCGACGACGCCGGGCATCGACGCTGCGTCAGAGGTGTCGATGCTGCGTATCTTTGCGTGCGCATACGGCGAGCGCAGCACTGCGAGATGCAGCGCACCGGGAATCGCGAGGTCGTTGGTGTACTTCGCCTCGCCGGTCAACAGCGCCGGGTCTTCTCGGCGCAGCATGCGCGTGCCGAGCACGCTCGTCTTTCGTTCTTCGGTGATGCTCATGGTCGCCTCCTACTTCGTCGCCGCTGCGAGCACTGACTTCACGATGTTGTGGTAACCGGTGCACCGGCACAAGTTGCCTTCGAGCCCGAGACGCACCTCGTCCTCGGTGGGCGACGGGTTTTCTTGCAAGAGGTCGATTGCCGCCATCACCATGCCAGGCGTGCAGTAGCCGCACTGCAGACCGTGGTTCTCCATGAATGCCTTCTGCATCGGGTGCATCTCGCCGTTCACGGCGAGACCTTCGATGGTGGTCACCGAACCGCCGTCGACCTGTGCGGCGAGGATCGTGCAGCTCTTCACTGCCTCGCCGTCGAGGTGCACCGTGCAGGCGCCGCAACTCGACGTGTCGCAGCCGATGTTCGTGCCCGTCAACTTGGCGTGCTCGCGGATGTAGTGCACAAGCAGCGTGCGTGGCTCCACCTCGTGCGATTGCTTGGTGCCGTTGACCGTGATGCTGACCTTCATCGAGTGCCTCCCTCGCATCGCACACGACCTCGCGTGTGACGAGATCCACTCCCCGAACCCCGCAGTCGCAGTATTGCCCAAAGAGGAGCGGTTTGTCTAATCGCTCAGCTTTCGCAGGTTCCGCACGGCAAAGCGGAGGCTGAGCGTGGTCATCACGGCGATGGCGAGCAGGCCGCCCCACACCGAGTTCCACGACAGCCGGTCGGGGCTGGCGTCGTTCACGAGCCCGACGCGCGAGAGCCGCAGGATGTTCGTCGCCGGGTTCACGCGCGCGACGGTGTGCAGCCAGCCGGTCATCACGTTGAGCGGCACTTGCGCCGACGAGAGGAACATGACGAGGAAGATCGAGAGTTGCATGATCGCCGCGCCGCGCATGTCTTTGAACTTGAACGCGAGCCCAA
>Ga0233424_10001468_pt1 | contig 20333 bp, 17 predicted proteins | sample Watercolumn_Towu_FD_181011 | JGI IMG/M metagenome (GOLD analysis project Ga0233424, IMG submission 181011) | Freshwater microbial communities from Lake Towuti, South Sulawesi, Indonesia - Watercolumn_Towuti2014_125_MG | ecosystem: Environmental > Aquatic > Freshwater > Lake | place: Indonesia... | reverse complement strand
GGCCGGGCAGCGAGACGACGTTGATGCGGGCGTCCGCTGGAGCGGCGAGGAACAACAGGGCCAGTGCGAGAACGGCGGAATGACGGATGACGAATGACCAATGACGAATGAATGACGAAGCCCGAAGCCCGAATGCCGGACTGACGCACCGGGTGTGTCCGAGCAAGGCTTTGTCATTCGTCCTTCGGGCTTCCTTCGTCATTCGAGCTTCGTCATTCGTCATTGCGTTGCGTCGTTGCCTGCGCGCGGGTTGGACGGGAGCTTTCGCCAAATGCTGCGCCCAACCGTGGTTGTGCCATCGGCTAGCTGGACCCACCCGTGCATGCTTCAGCCGACGAACGGGAAGAGCCGCTTGAACTCCGCCTTGTCCGGCTGGCGGCCGTATTCGGTCAGCTCGAACGCCTCGGCGTGTCTCACCTTTGCGCCAGCGTCGGCGCCATACCACTCGACGAGCTTCGCGCGGTAGCGGTTGGCGAGCGAGAGGTTGCGCCCGGCGTGCGACACACGGACCGCCGCGACGCGCTTCACGCGGTCCTCGGGCGACTTGGGCAGCAGCCCCGCGTGACCGAGCGCGCCGCCCTCGAGGAATTGCGACTCCATCACCGCGAGCGCGTCGAGCTTCTTCTCCATCACCGGGTCAATGTTGATGGCGATGTCCGGCGCGGAGGGCTGCGGCTTTTGGAAGCGGTCGGTGTAATACAGGAACACCGGGTTGCCCTTGAGCGGCGGCGCATCCGGCGTGATGAACGGCACGGCGACCATGTAGCTGGCGTCCTGCACGAGGATGCCCGTGTAACGGTGGTCGGGATGGTAATCGTTGGGGCGCGGCGCGAGCACGAGGTCCGCGCGCCACTCACGGACGAGCCGCGTGATCTTGCGGCGGGTCTCGAGGTTCGGCTCAAGCTCACCGTCGTGGATGTCGAGCACCTCGACGTGGGTGCCAAGGATGCGCGACGCCTCCTCGACCTCCCTCTTGCGGCGCAGGGCGAGCGGCCCGCCGGCCTCGCGCCAGTGGCCGATGTCGCCGTTGGTGACGGAGACAAACTTCACGTGATGGCCGAGGGATGCCCACAACGCGCCGCTGCCCCCGGCTTGAATCTCACAATCGTCCGGGTGCGCGCCAAAGCAGATGATGCGCAGCTTGCCGTCATCGGGCGGAACGCGGCGCGCCTCGGCGGCGAAGGCTGGCGCTGCGGCGAGCGCGAGCGCGGCACGGGATGCGGTGGCGAGGAAACTCCTGCGCGAAGCGCCGAATCTTGAAGCGTGGGAAGTGTGCATGGATGTGTTGTGCGCGAGAGGTTGGCTGAACTTGGGGCGGACGATGGCAAACCAGCCGAAGAAAGGCCAGCACGAGAAACAACGGGTGCGGCGGGTGGGAATTGCTCAACGCCTAACGCTCAACGCCCAACGTTCAACGTTCAACGCCGAAGCACCCGGGAGGGGCGGTGTCGGCTCGAATCGGCGCAGTTCCATCAAGGCGGAACAGGTGTGGTGGTGCCGGGTTGCTCCTCGTCGCCCTTGTCCTCGCTGATGACGGGGGCGATGGCCTGGAGTTTGTCGCCGGCTTCGAGGTTCACCAGTTTCACGCCCATCGTGTTGCGGCCGGTCTCGCGGATGTCCCGCACGAAGGTGCGGACCATCTGGCCGGCGGTCGTGATGAGCATGATTTCATCCGTGTCGCGAACCGTGAGCGCGCCGACCACGCCGCCGGTCTTGTCGCCGACCTTCATGGTAATGCGGCCCTTGCCGCCGCGCGACTGCCGCCGCGCGCCACTCTCCGATTGGACAAGGTATTCGTCGAACGGCGTGCGCTTGCCGATGCCGTTCTCGCCCGCGACGAGCAGCATCGCGTCCGGCACGACCACGGCGAGCGCCACGACTTCGTCGCCCCGTTCCAGCGTGATGCCCCTCACACCCGCGGCCGAGCGGCCCATCGAGCGCACGTCCGACTCGCTGAAGCGGATGCTCATGCCGTCCTTGGTGATGAGGATGACGTCGTCGCCAAGGTCGTCGGCGGTGGCGCAGCCGCGCGTGAGCTTCACGTCAATCAGCGCGTCGCCGGAGTCAATGCCGATGGCGATGATGCCGCCCTTGCGGACGTTGCCGAACTCGTTGAGCGAGGTTTTCTTCACCGTGCCCTGCTGCGTGGCGAAGAAAAGTTCGCCCGGCTGCTGCCAGGTGATGTCCTGCCGGTTCGCGTCGGTCTTGGCGGGCACACGGATGAGCGCGGCGATTTTCTCGTCGGAGCGCAGTTCGAGGAGGTTGGCGATGCTGCGGCCCTTCGCGGCGCGGCCCATGTCCGGCACCTCGTGCACGCGCTCGACATACACGCGGCCCGCGCTCGTGAAGAACATCAGGAAGTCGTGCGTGCTCGCGGTGAAGAGGTGCTCGATGAAGTCGGAGTCCTCGGGCTTGTCGGCCTCGCGGGTGGCCATGCCGATGACGCCCTTGCCGCCGCGGCGCTGGGCGCGGTAGCTGGAGATGTTCGTGCGCTTGATGAGGCCGGCGTGCGTGAGCGTGATGATGACGGCCTCGTTGGCAATGAGGTCCTCGATGGCCATCTCGCCCTCGTCGGGGACAATCTCGGTCTTGCGCGGCGTGGCGTGCCTTGCGCGGATGTCGTGGAGCTCCTTCTTGATGATGGTCATCACGCGCGATTCCTTCGCGAGGATGTCGAGGAGGTCCTTGATGGTGGCGAGCAGCGCCTTGTATTCGGACTCGACCTTGTCGATTTCTAGGCCGGTGAGCTGGTAGAGGCGGAGTTCGAGGATGGCGTCCACCTGCCGCTCGCTCAACGCGTAGCGTCCCTCGTCGAGGCGCTCCACGTGACGGACGAGGATGCCCCAGCGCTCGACCTGCTGGCGCGTCCACTCGAAGGCGAGCAGCTTCACGCGCGCCTCGGCCTTGTCCGAGCTGCTGCGAATGATGTGGATGAACTCGTCGAGGTTCGCGAGCGCGACGAGGTAGCCTTCGAGAAGGTCCGCGCGGTCCTCGGCTTGCTTGAGTTCGAAGCGCGTGCGGCGCAGCACAACTTCGCGCCGATGCTCGATGTAGGCGGCGATGAGCGCCTTGAGGTTCAGTTCCTTCGGTTTGCCGTGGTCAATCGCAAGGTTGATGACGTTGAAGGAAACCTCGAGCTGCGTGTGCTGGTAGAGGTTGTTGATGACGACCTTGGGCACCGCATCTCGTTTGAGCTCGACGACGAGCCGGCAATGCTCGTCGGACTCGTTGCGGACGGCGGTGATGTCGGTGACGACCTTGTTGTTGACCAGGTCGGCGATCTGCGACTCGACGTTCGTGCGGATGACGTTGAAGGGAATCTCCGTGATGACGATCTGCTCGCGGGCGCCCTTGAGTTCCTCGAGGCCGACGCGTCCGCGGAGCTTGATGGCGCCGCGCCCGGTCTCGAAGTAATTCTTGATGCCCTCGACGCCGCAGATGACGCCGCCGGTCGGGAAGTCCGGCCCCTTGATGTGCTTCATCAAGCCCGCGGTCGTGATCTCCGGGTCGTCAATCTGCGCGCAAATGCCGTCAATGACCTCGCCGAGGTTGTGCGGCGGCATGTTCGTGGCCATGCCGACGGCAATGCCCGTGCCGCCGTTGACGAGCAGGTTTGGAAACGCCGCGGGAAAGACCGTCGGCTCGGTGAGGCGCTCGTCGTAGTTCGGGACGAAGTCCACCGTCTCCTTGTCCATGTCGGACATGAGCAGCGCGCCGAGGTGCGTGAGGCGCGCCTCAGTGTAACGCATCGCCGCCGGCGGGTCGTCCTCGACGGAGCCGAAGTTGCCCTTGCCGTCCACAAGGCGCTCGCGCATCGCCCATGGCTGCGCCATGTGGACGAGCGTCGGATAAATCACGGCCTCGCCGTGCGGATGGTAGTTGCCCGAGGTGTCGCCACAGATTTTCGCGCACTTGATGTGCTTACGCCCGGGGAAGAGCGACAGGTTCTCCATCGCGTAGAGGATGCGGCGCTGCGAGGGCTTGAGTCCGTCGCGCACGTCGGGCAGCGCGCGCGAAATGATGACGGACATGGAGTAGTCAAGGAACGAGGCCTTGATCTCCTCGGCGACGTTGATCTTGGTGATCTTCTCGCCGGCTGTGTAAAGCGAACCGCCGGATGAAGGCGGGGGTTGCGGTGGGTCGTTCTCGTCGGGCATGGGCGTTCGCGGTCGGGGGAGATTACACGTCGAGGTTTCGCACGTTGAGGGCGTTGTCCTCGATGAACTGGCGGCGCGGCTCGACTTCCTCGCCCATGAGCTTGGTGAACATCTCCTCGGCCTCGACGGCGTCGGTGAGGTCAATGCGTAGCAGCTTGCGCTTGGCAGGATTCATCGTCGTCTCGAAAAGCTCCTTTGCGTCCATTTCGCCGAGGCCCTTGAAGCGGTAAATCTGGATGCCCTTCTTGCCGACGGCCTTCACGCCGGAAAGAATCTCGGGAATGGAAAAGAGCGGCGTCGTGGTCGCGCGCTCGCCTTCGCCTTCGGAAAGTTCGAAGAGCGGCTGGTCCTGCGCCGCGTAGTGCTCGACGGCGAGCCCCTTGCGCGAGAGCTTTCCGAGAATCTCGGCGATGGCCTTGCTCTCAAGGTGCAGGTCGGAGTGCGTCGCGCGGCGCGTGGGGCCGTCCTTGCGGCGCTCGACCTCGGTGTCGGTGCCGAAGATGTCGTTGTTGCGGGACTTGAACTCCTCGAGCGAGCGGTTGGTGACGAAGTAGTGGACAATCTCGTCGTTGCCGTCGCGCACCTTGATCATGTGCTGCGGGAGCGTGCCGTCCTTCGCGCGCGCCTCGACGTAAGCGGCGAAGTCGCCACCAAGCCGGCGGATGTAGGTGGCGTGTTTGTCGAGCGACTCGAGGAGCGCGAGGATTTCTTCGAGTTGTTTCGGTGTGAACTCCCGGCCGTCGGCGAGGTTCTTGAGCTTCACTTCCTCGGTGCCGTTTTGCAGGAGAATGCGGTTGAGTTGCGTGTCGTCGTCCACGTAGTCGGTGCGCTTCTTGCGCGTGATGCTGTAGAGCGGCGGTTGCGCGATGTAAACGTAGCCCTCGCGAACGAGTCGCGGCATCTGGCGGTAGAAGAAGGTGAGCAGCAAGGTGCGGATGTGCGAGCCGTCCACGTCGGCATCGGTCATGATGATGATCTTGTGGTAGCGCAGCTTTTCGAGGTTGAACGCGCCCTCGCCGTCACCATCGCCGATGCCCGTGCCGATGGCGGTGATCATCGTCCGGATTTCGTTGTTCTGAAGAACCTTGTCGAGGCGCGCCTTCTCCACATTGATGAGTTTTCCGCGAATCGGAAGGATCGCCTGAAACTTCCGGTCGCGGCCCTGCTTGGCCGAACCGCCCGCGGAGTCGCCCTCGACGATGTAAAGCTCGGTGTTCTCCGGGTCGCGGTCGGAGCAGTCGGCGAGCTTGCCGGGCAGCCCGCCGCCGGTGAGCGCGGTCTTGCGGACGGCTTCGCGGGCTTTGCGCGCAGCCTCGCGGGCGCGCGCGGCGTTGAGGCCCTTGTCCACGATGCGCTTGGCGATGCCGGGATTCGAGTCGAAGTAGGACATCAGCCCATCGTAAGTGACAGAACTCACGATGCCCTCGACTTCGGGCGACAGGAGCTTCTCCTTGGGTTGATTGTTGAACTTCGGGTCCGGGTGCTTGATGGAAATGACGGCGACCAAGCCTTCGAGCAAGTCATCGCCGGTGACGGGTGGGTCCTTTTCCTTCAGCAGGTTGTTCTGTTTTGCGTATTGGTTGACGGCACGTGTGAGTGCCGAGCGAAATCCAGCCTGATGCGTGCCGCCGTCGGGGTTGTTGATGGTGTTCGTGTAGCTGAGGACCTGCGCCGTGTAGCTGTCGTTGTATTGCAGGACGACGTCCACCGTGATGTCGGCTTTGCGAGTGCGGCCGTCCTGCGCGTATTCGTGCGGGCGACGGCCGGTGAACGCGATGGGCTTGGGATGCAACGCCTGCTTGCCCTTGGTGAGCTGCTTGACGAATTCCTCGACGCCGTCGCGGTAGTAATAGGACTCCTGCTTCGCGTCGGCGGCGCGCTCGTCGTGGAACGTGATTTCCAGCCCCGAGTTGAGAAAGGCCAGTTCGCGAAGGCGCTGCGTGATGCGATCGGGCTTGAACTCGACCGTCTCCTTGAAAATTTCCGCGTCGGGTTTGAACGTGACCAGCGTGCCCGTGCCTCGCGCCTTGCCGATGACTTCGAGCTTCTTGACGGTCTTCCCGCGCTCGAACTCCATGTGGTGGACCTGCCCGTCGCGCGACACTTCGACCTCGAACCATTCGCTGACGGCGTTCACGCACTTCGCGCCGACGCCGTGCGTGCCGCCCGAGTAAGTGTAACCACCTTGCCCGTATTTGCCGCCGGAGTGCAGCGTGGTCAGCACGAGCTCGACGCCGGGAATCTTGTATTCGGGGTGCGGGTCCACCGGGATGCCGCGGCCGTTGTCGCGGACAGAGAGGGAGCCGTCCACGTGCACGACCACGTCAATCTTGTCACAATGGCCGGCGAGGTATTCGTCCACCGAGTTGTCGAGCACTTCGCTGACGAGGTGATGCAGCGCCCGCTCGTCCGTCCCGCCGATATACATGCCGGGCTTTTTGCGGACGGCATCCAGACCCTCAAGTTTGCCCAGTTTTGACGAGTCGTAGGTCTCGGGAGAAGCGGGCTCGGGAGGGAGGTCTTCGGGCTCAGCAACGGCGGAATCTTTGGCCATAAACGGTGTCAAACTCGGGCGAGTTGGATGCCCACTTGTAACACGAAAAAGGTAGGAAAACCAGGGTCGAAGCACAACGAGAAACTCGACAAAAACTGACCCCGAAACACCATTAGTTGGGGAATGGGATGAGCCGCCTCGGAACGGGTTGCGTTGGGCCGCGGTCGAGCCGGGAAGGCAAGACTTCACCCGCGAGGAATCCTGCCCGGAAGCAACACCGACGAAAGGCCTGCTTGCGAACTACGCCTTGTCCGTCTGCGTGATGACCACGAACCAAGCGGTGTTGTTCTTGTCGTCGCCGCCGATGACGAGAGGAGTCGCCGGCCGAAGTTCGAGTGTGTGCGTGACCACCGGGCGGCCCTTACCGATGAGCTTCACCTCAATACGGTTCGCAGCGAGCTGCTTCACTTCAATGGTGCAATCGTCGCTGAGCTTGGCCGTTTGCGGCTTGGCCGTCGTGACGGCGACGGGCTTGCGGGTGATCTCGTAGTAAGTCTGCCACTTGAAGACGTTTCGAAGGCGGGCCTGCAGCGCGGTGTCCACTTCCTTGAGGCCGGCTTCCGAAGAAACCCTCTCGTTCGTGCCCCAGACGAGCTGGGCTTGGAGTTTGAGTTCGACCGCTGCAGCGAAGGCCGAAACCCATCCGCCTGCAACCAGCGCTCCCAACAACACCACGAGCCTGAGAAAACGTGCCTGACTAATTGTTGTCATCGCGGTCGGGCTTCGTGCTCAGGTCGGGCGAGGAAACATCGGGCATCGGGTCCACATCGCTGTGGATCCAGATCACGTCCATCTTCTCCGTGGTCGAGTGGAACTGGATGACGGTGGACTCCTTGATGGTGTTTTCCGTCTCGTCCACGCCAGTGTTCGAGCGGTCCGGCAGTGAGAGGATCAAGGTGAGCGCGGCGACGCCGGTCACGGGCGCGAGGATGCGCATCCACGCCGAGGCCCAAACGGAACGAGCGGCCGGTGCGGGCTGCCGCTCCAACCGCTCGATCTCGCGGGAAATCTTGCTGAAATAGAACTCGCGCGACTCCGGCAGCTTCACCGCCTCGGGCTCGCTCCCGGCGAGGATGCCCTTGGACATGCGCAGTTCACCGGCGAGCGCTGCGAAGTGCGCGTCGTTGGCGAGAAGTTGTTCCACCTCGCGCGCCTCGTCGGGCGACGCTTCACCATCCAGCCACGCCTGCAGTTTCAGTTCCTGTTCCAGTTTCATAAGTCACCTGTTCTCTTCGCGTTTCAAAGCCATCAACAGCCCTGCCAGTCGTCGCCGGGCGTAAAAGAGCCGCGACATCACCGTTCCGATGGAGCAGCCCATCACCTTGGCGATCTGCTTGTATTCCATCTCTTCGAACTCGTGCAATATCAGCACCGTGCGGTGCTCATACGACAGTTGCCCCATCGCCCGGTCAATGCGCTTTCGCAGCTCGGTTCGTTCGAGTCCCTCCGAGGGATTCAAACTAACGACGGGCATCTGACGTTCCACTCCTCCGAGTTCTTCATCGAGCTGCTCGATGGACTCCGCGCGCTGTCGTTTGGCCTTTCGCAAGTGGTCGAGGCAAAGGTTGATCACGATGCGCGTCATCCATGTGGCGAAGCTCGCCTCGCCCTGAAACTGCGTGAGCCGCTGCCATGCCTTCACCCACGCCTCCTGCGAAAGGTCCACCGCCTCGTCCTCATTGCGCACCATGCTGAAGGCGCGCGCGTATACCTTGTCGCGATGACGCGCCACCAACTCCTCGAACGCCAGCATGTCGCCCTTCTGCGCCGCAGCGACGAGCTGCACGTCCGTGGCGGCCGGGTAATCGAGCGGACTTGCCATGCGATGCAGCGTGCGCTGTTACAACTTCCCCTTCGTGCTCGGAACCTGCCCGGCGATGCGCGGGTCACGCTGGCACGCGACGTCCACCGCCTTCGCGAACGCCTTGAACAGCGCCTCGACGACGTGGTGCGGCTCTTCGCCGTAGAGCAGCTCCAGGTGCAGATTGCACCGCGCCTCGTTGGCGAAGCCCTGGAAGAACTCGCGCGCGAGGCCGAACCGAAACGCGCTCGACATGTCCTGCCGCTTCTCCGCGGCGGTGAGCCGCTTGAACTGCAGCGAGTCCAGCCCTCGCCACACGAGGAACGGCCGTCCGCCGAAATCCACCACGCAGCGCGCGAGCGTCTCGTCCATCGGCACGTGCGCCTCGGCGCAAAGCGGGTTGCGAGGGTCGAAGCCCGTGCCGTAGCGGCGAATCCCGCGCTTGTCGCCGAGCGCCTGCGCGAACGCCTGACCGAGCGCAAGCCCGCAGTCCTCCACCGTGTGATGCGCGTCCACGCCGAGGTCGCCCTTGCAGCGCAGGTTCAAGTCCATGACCCCGTGCTTTGCGAGAAGCGTGAGCATATGGTCGAAGAACGGCACGCCCGTGCGCACAACCGCCTTGCCCGAGCCGTCCACGTTCAGCTCGAGGGCGATCCGGGTTTCCATTGTTGCGCGACGAACCCGCGCGCGCCGTGCGTTCATGCGCTTTTTCTAAAGCAAAGCCGCACGAAAAGAAGCGGAAAGTCCGGTCCCGTGCAGATTCGGCATCCGACAAGGTCGCGTCAAATCTCCTCCGGTCAACACGGTCGAGGTGCGCGTTGGGCGAAGTGAAAGACGCAACGCCGGAAACGTCTGCCCGCACCTTGTCTCACCTCAAGAGCCACGCAACTGCAATCAACAGCACCGCCATCACCGCCAACAGTGCCGAGCATCCCGCCTTCGGCTTCGTAGTGAACATCTCCGGGTGACTCGCGCGGAGTGCGGCTTCGAGCCGCTCGACCTGCTCCTTCGCTTCGGCCAGTCCGGAGCCGGTCTTCATCCGCTCGCGATAGAACTTGATGGCAGGGATTTTCTCTCCCGCGTAAAGCAGCCGCGAAATCTCGGTCAGCGCGGCTTCGTTCTCGGCGGATAGTTTTCCAGGGTCGGCGCTCGGGAGGTTCGGCTCGGCGGCAAGGCGCTCGACGTATTCCTTTGCCTCGGCGAGGTCCATGCCCAACGCCTCGCGGCAAAGCTTGATGGCCTCGATCTTGTTGCCGGCATGGAGCGCGGCGAGGACGGCTTCGCGTTGCGCCGGCGTCATCGGTTGGGGTTCACTGGTTCAGCTTGGCAAGAAACCGCTCGGCGTCAATGGCCGCGGCGCAGCCCATGCCGGCAGCGGTGACGGCCTGGCGATACACGCGGTCCGAGCAATCGCCCGCCACGAACACGCCGGGCACATTGGTTTCCGAACCACGCGTCGGGAGGATGTAACCTGCATCGTCCATCGTGATGAGGCCCTTGAAGAGCTGCGTGCTGGGCACGTGCCCGATGGCGACGAACACGCCCGCGCAATCGAGCAACGATTCCGCGCCGGACTTGAGGTTCTTCAAGCGCACGGCCGTGACCTTGTCCTGCTTCACATCGAGCACCTCGGTGACGACCGAGTCCCACACGGGCTGTATCTTGGGATTCGCGAGCGTGCGCTCGGCCATGATCTTCGAGGCGCGCAGCGTGTCGCGGCGATGGATGAGAAAGACCGTCGAGGCGAAGCGCGTGAGATACGTGGCCTCCTCGCACGCCGAGTCGCCGCCGCCGATGACGACGAGCGGCTTGTTGCGGAACATCGGCAGCGCGCCGTCGCACGTGGCGCAATAGGTCACGCCCTTCTTCTCCAGTTCGTGCTCGCCCGGCGCGCCGAGGTGCTTGTGGCCCGCGCCGCTGGCGATGATGAGGGTCTGCGTTTGGACGGGTTCGCCGTCCACGATCAGTTTGAACGGCCCCGCCGAGAGGTCCACCGACTCGACCGTGGCGAATTTCACGCGCGCGCCGAATCGCTCGGCCTGCTTCTGCATCCGGGACATCAGCTCGTAACCATCCACGCCCTCGGGAAAACCGGGAAAGTTCTCGACGATGCTCGTGGTGGTGAGCAGCCCGCCGGGCATCAAGCCTGTGAGCACGAGCGGGTTGAGGTTGGCGCGCGCGGTGTAAAGCGCCGCGGTGAGCCCCGCGCAACCGGAGCCGATGATGACCACTTTTTCCATAAGGCGCGCCATGCTGGAGATCGGCCCCGGGGTTGGCAAGCGTGGCGAAAGAAAAAGCCGGGGCGGCAACGCGCCCGCGTGGGGCCGCTGCCGCACCCGGCAGTTTCGCAATCAGAGCGGACTACTTCTTCGCGGGCCGATGCACGTCGTGGCAGGCCTTGCAGTTGACGGCCGCCTTGTATTTGTCCACGGCGCCGGCGTCACCCTTCTCGATGCCCTGGGCGGCGGCAAGGAGCGCGGCGCACTTGTCGGCCCAGCTCTTGGCGTCGCCCTGCGGCGGCGCGGCCTTGGACATGGCGACGTAAGACGCGACCATTCCCTTGATCTCGTCCTTGGTCGCCGCGCCGGTCTGCACCTTCTTGCAGACGGGGTCAACGTCCTTCGAAGGCGCCTTGTGATACTTCTGCATCGCCTCCTTAATGGGGGACTTGGCGTCGGCGGCGAAGTCCGACGTGGCGAGCACGCCGACGAACAGCGCCGCGGCGCCTGCGATGAGGGGCAGTTTCTTGATCTTCATTCAGTGTTTGGTGTTGCTGCGTTTTTCCTGCTGTCTGCACCGGCCGCATCCGCACTCGCGGGGAAGCCAGTCAAAATCCACGCCTCCCCCGGCGCACAAGGCGCATCCATTGGGGCGGGGCTGGTTCTTGGACTCATTGATACCCGTTCGTATTCCAAGGTTGCGCAGCCCCGGACGCGGCTAGCCGCGGCAAATCTGGCCGCGAGCCGCCGCTACCGCTTGCAGCTTCGCCTCCGCCACCTGCGCGCTCGCCACCGGATTGTCCGCGAACGTCGCGAAGCCGCAGTCCGGCGTGAAGAGCACTCGCTCGCGGCCGAACAGCCCGACCGCGTGCCGCATGTGCTCCGCGATGTGCGCGGCGGATTCCACCGAGTCGAGCTTCTGGTTCACCACGCCCACGCCGATGCGCTTGTCGTCGGGCAACTCGCGCAACACTTCCATCTCACCTGCTCGCGGCGTGCAGAGTTCGAGGAAGAGCGTGCCGACGTCGAGCGACTTGAGCAGCCCGAGCAGCGGGCGGTAATCGCCGGTCAACGCCGCCGATTCGTCGCGTGTCCAGTTGCCGCGGCACATGTGCACCGCCACCCGCTCGCGCGGCAGCCCGCGGACGACGCCGTTGATGAGTTCGCGCGCGAAGGCCAGTTCCTGCTCTGGCGGTTTCTTCTCGCTCAACGCGCCGCACATGAAGCTTCGCTGCGTCTTTGCGCCGGTGAAAACGACTTCGGTGAGCACCGGTTCGTCGAGCTGCACCAGCGACACGCCCGCCGCGAGCAGGAAGTGCAATTCCTCGCGCAGCACGCGCACGACGTCGGCGGCGAGCGCTTCGCGAGTCGCGTAAGGCCGGTCGGTCAGGCAGTCGAGCCACATCGTGCGCGTGAGCAGATACGGTCCCGGCAGCGCGACCTTCACGGGCTTGCCGGTGAGCTTGCGGACGAACTCGAACTCGTGCACCGCGAACGGCCGGCTGCGACCGAGCGGCCCGAACACGACCGGATGCCGCACGTCGGCAGCGGGAACATCGAGCGCGCGCAGTTCCTTCTCGAACTTCTCGCGGTCGTCCACCATCGCGGTGAGGTCGGTGAGCGGGATGAGCTGGCAGTTGTCGAGCAGGCCGCCGACGAAGCTGCTGTAACTGTCGCGCCGTTGCTCGCCATCGGTGACCACGTCCACCCCCGCGCGGAGCTGCGCCTCGACCGCGAGCCGCACCGCGTCATCGGCCGTGGCTTGGAAGTCCGCCTCAGCGATGCGGCCTTCGAGTCGCTCGTGAATGGCCTGCAACATCCAGCGCGGCCGCGGCCAACTGCCGATGCCCATGATGGACAGCGGCGCGATGGGCGGCGCGGGTGCAGGCGCGGGAAGTGAGGCGGGAACGGCGACGGGTTTGACGAGCGACTGCGTGCTGGTGGTGCGTGTTCCGTGCTCCGGGGTCCGTGACGGACGCTCGACCAATGCGCCTTTGCAAACGAGATAGCTGCGCTGCGAGCCGGACTTGGTCCACGACACGAGTTCGTTTCCCGTGAGCCGGCACCACGCGGGCAAGTCGCCCTCGACCGAGGTGTCGGTGGAGAGGATTTCCAGCAGCCCGCCGCGCGGCATCGGGTCAATGTGCCGACGGATGAGCAGCAGCAGTCCGCCGCCGCAGTCGAGGTCGCCGCCGTCGAAGGAGACGTCGGGCGCGAGCGAGTGTGTGGCAACGGCGTTCAATAGCTCACACATGGACTGCCGCCCGCGAGGAACTCGACGAGCTTCGCGCCGCCGACGATGGTCGCGCCGGCGATGAGGTTGGTCTCGTCGAGCTTGCGCTTCTTGAAGCACGGCGAGCACACGAATATCTTCCCTCCGGCATTGGCGAAGTTCGCCATGAGGTCCTTGAGCGGCGCGAAGCCGTCCTCGTGGATGTCGTCGGCGTAGCCTTTCTGGCTGAGGCGCACGCCCTCGATGCTGAGGAACACGAGCGTGTCCTGCCCGGAGCCGAGCGCGGCGTTGGCGACGACGAACGCGACCGTCGCGCGGTCGCAGTTGTCCTTGGAGGCGGTGAGGGAGACGCAGAACTTGGACATGTCAGGGGTGTGTGGGTTGGTGTTAAGGGTGGAGCGGGGATTGGGATTCGGCAGAGGATTAGGATTAAGAGTAGGAGTGGGATTAGGAAGGGGAAAATACCGGATGGTTCGATGGCGGCGCTCGTGGTTCGGGCTCTTCGTCGTAATCGTAATCTTGATCTTAATCCTAATCCCTCACCCCTTCCGCCGAATCCAATACTCCGGATGCTTGGCGCGGTGGAGCGCATTGCCCGTGAGCCGGCACCACGCGGGGATGTCCTCGGGCGCGCCGGGGTCAAGCGCGGTGAGGTGCAGCATCGTGCCGGGCGCGAGGGCTTGCAGGCGCAGGCGCAACTCGAGAACGAGGTCGCCGCAGCTCATGTCACCGGCATCCCATCGCGCATCCGCCGCACCACCGGAAGCCGCAGGCGCAATGCACTGCGCCTGTGGCACCGAGGATGCGGAATCCGCCGCGGACACGGCGGAATTCGTGCCGGAGGAACAACCCGGAACTTCGGTGTCGGGCACGCCTTCCTCGCGGCAGGCCCACTGCCATGCTTCGTGGAAGCAATCGTGCCGATGGATGTAATCGAGGACTTGCGAGCCGAGCGCGGAGGCATCGCCCGTTAGCGCGGCGGCGAGGCACGGGAAGCAGCGCGGCGCGTCCTTGAATCCCATCGCAATGCTCATGAGCGATTCGCGCGGCTGAACGGCCACCGCGCACGCGGGACAGCACGTGGCGCGGAGCGCGCTCAAGTCGCGGATCAGCGACTCGGCAGTGCGCGTGTCGGCGGCGGTGGTCATTGGGGAAACCGCAAAAGAACACGAATCCAACAGAGCGGAACCGAGACACGAATTGCACGGATTCCCACGGATTCGGATTCAATCCGTGCGAATCCGCGGAATCCGTGTCGCCGCCATTCGTGTGTATTCGTGTCCATTCGCGGTCGTGTTCGCGCGCTACTTCTTCTCCTTGAACGTCAGCTTGCGCGTCCAGACTTCCTTCTCGGCGGCGGGCTTGCCGTCCACTTCCACGTAAGCCTTCGCGAGTGCGTTGACGGGGCCAGCGTCCTGCTTGGGCGACAGCGTGAGGTCGCGGCCGCGGCTCCACGTGACGCGGCGCTCGTCGAGGTTGCCGAAGTAGTAATCAATCTTCGCCTTGTTGGCGCTGACCTTGCCGTCGCCGGTCGTGAGGCGCACGAGCTTGGCGTTGGCGTCGTTCACCGTGTAGCCGCCGGTGTAGAGATTGGCCACGGCGACGTCGTGCGGCACCCAGCCGATGCCGGGCGCGTAGAATTCGGGCCAGCAATGATAGCTTTGGTCGGCGTCCTGCCCGTCGAGCTCGGCCTTGAAGAAGCTGCCGTAAATGATGCGCGTGGGGATGCCGCTGGCGCGGGCGAGCGACGCCCACAGCGAGTGGAAGTCGGTGCAGTTCCCGGTCTTGCTCGTGAGGCAATACTCCGTGCTGCCGACGGGCGAAGCCTTCTTGGTGGCAGGGTCCTTCACCCAATACTCGATGTTGTCGAGCGTCCAGTCGTAGAGCTTGCGCGCGGCGACGACCGGGTTCTTCTCCGTGCCGACGATGTCCGCGGCGAGCTTCCTGATGCGGTCGTCAATGATCACATTGGCGTTCGGCGCGAGCAGCGCGGCGTGCTGCTTGCGGTCAGCGGCGCTGATGGAGTTCGCCTTCTTCGCGTCCACGCCGCTCACCTGCTCGCGGCGCGACACGGTGAAGGTCTCCACGACCGTGATTTCCTTTTGCTTGGGGTCGGCGACTTCGAGATAGACGGCCTTGTTGCCCTCGGAGTCGGTGGTGACACGCGTGGGCACGGCGGACTCGACCTTGAATCCGGTGACCTGCTGGAGCGGGTCGTCCTGCGGCATGGTGAACCACGCGCGAACCCTTTTCGCGCCGTCGGGCACGATGATCTTGAGCTCGTGGCGCGCCTCGAAGGTCGCGGAACGCGGCGCGGAGGCGGCGAACACGGTGAACGTCGCGGCGAGCGCGGCGGTGATGGCGATGCGGAGTGTGGATTTCATGATGTGTTGGAGTCGTGGAGGGCGCGACGAGCGCGCCCGTCCGGGTTGGAGTTAGAACTTGTAGGTGATGGAGGCCTGGAAGCGGTTGTCCTGACCTTTGCCTTGCGGGCCGGTGGCATCCTTGAAGTAGGTCGTCCAGTTCAAGTAATCGAGGCCGATCTCGATCGGGTCCAGATACAGCCGCGTCGCGAGATACCAGATGCTGTTGAGCTCGGGCGACGACACCGGCAGGTCCGCGCTGCGCGGATTGTCCGTGAGGAATCCGCCGTGGAAGGAATACCACTTGGTAGGCCTGACGGAGATTTCGCCCCAGCCGCCGGTGGCGTGAATCTCGCGGCCGGTGGCCACGTTGATGCCCTGCAGGATGCCGCCGCGCACGTCGTCAATGTTCTTCCCCGTCCAAAGTTCGCCGCGGAAGTTCACGATGTCCTTGTAGAGCGGCGTCGAGAAATCCAGTCCCCACGCCTCGCTGTTGAAGTTGAACCGACCGCCGAACGCGGTGCTCACTTTTTCGCGCGCTTGGTGCGTCCAGAGCGCCAGTTCGATGTTCTGCTTCTCCCAGATCGGGTAGCGATAGCCCACGCGCGCCTGAACCGTCGGCAAGCCCGACGCCTCGCCGTCGCGGATGCCGTTCGCGTCGAGGTCGCGGTTGTCATCGGCGCCCGTGAGGCCCGCCATGCCCTGCACGAAGGCCGTGCCGCCCCACAACTTGGGCGTCCACTCCGCGCGGAACTGCGGCCGGCGGTCGCCAAGGTTGCCCGCGCCCCACATCACGAAGTCCGGGTTCACCGTCGGGAAAAACTGCGAGATCAAGTCGCTCGTTTGCCCGGCGAGGAAGCTGGCGTTGTCCCACTTGAGCTGCGCGTAGGCGTGGCGCAAGCGCGGGAACTCGCGCGACTCCGCGCCACCGGCCACGATGTTGTAGAAGTCAATCTCCAGCTTCCCGCCGGTCTTCGCGCCCCAGAGCGACTCGACCTCCGGCCCGGTGAAATCCACGCCCAGCCGCGTCAGCCGCGGGTGGATGTCGAAGTTCTCGTGACCCGGTCCGGGTGCAAGGTTGGCCGCCCCGCCGAGGCCGTTCTCCGACAAGACGAACGCGGGCACCAGCGCGCTGTTGATGCCGTTGCCGCCGGTGCGCGAGTCGTCATAAATCATGTCCGCGCGCAGGTAGCCGTAGAGCTTGAAGCGCGACTTGCCGGTGATGAACTCGCTCCATTTCATCGAGTCCTCGAGCTTGGGCTTCTCGCCCGTGGGCGCGGGGGCCGGGGTGGACGCCGGGCTTGTTGTCCCGGCTTTAGCCGGTCCGTCAGCCAGTTTCTTCTCAAGCTCGGCGATTCGGGCCTTGAGCGCCTGGAGTTCGCGGAGGAGTTCGGCGTTGGACTGGCCGAGGCCGGTGGACGCGCAGGCAATCACGAGGGCGGCGACCAGGGTGCGGTGCAGGGTTGAGCGCATTGGGTGGGGGGTTGGGGTTTTGAAATCAGGGTTCGAGGCTCAAGGTTCCGGCGTGAAGCGGAGGTGTCGGCGAGATTGCAATGCGCAGGTTGGCCGGGACCGTTCTCCGGTTGAGCCGTCCAACCGCGCAAATGGCGTGTCCAGCCAGCATTGTGGCCCTTCCAGTCACCATTTTGGTCATTCCACACACTGGAATCGCCATTTTTCTCACTGGAATTGCCGCTGCGCAGAATGTTGGACCCATGTTCTTGACTTGGCACGGGGCTTGGCTGGCTCGGCAGTGGCTCATTTAAGGTCCGTGTAGCTCCATGTCTTCTCGGTCTTGACCGGTTTGCCGTCGGCCTCGGCGTAGGGGTTGAGGAAGTAGTTCAGGGGCTCGCCGGCCTGCCTCGGGACGAGCGTGATGTCCCGCCCGGTCGAGAGGGTGACGCGGTTGGCCGTGTGGCCGCCGAAGAAGAACTCCTTGCGCTCGGGGAATCGCTGCGACTCGGAGCAGTCCACCGGCACCCAGATCCTGCCCGGCACGCGGAAGAACGCCCAGCAATGGTAGCCGCCGAGCGGTTCGTCCTTGCCCTGCTCGTAGGGCAGGTAGAGGCCGATCTCGAACCCGCTGGCAATGCCCGAGGCGCGGCACAGGGAGTTGAAGAGGGCGTGGAAGTCGGTGCAGTTGCCCTTGCCGACGTCGCACGCGTGCCGTGTGGAGCCCAAGCCCCAGCCGGTGTGGTTCTTGTCGTAGGTCATGTTGCCCACGACGTAATCGTAGATGGCCCGCGCCTTGTCGCCGGTGGTCGTCCTGCCCGCGGTGACCTTCGCGGCGAGCGCGCGCATCTCGTCGTCCACGAGCACGAGCCGGTCGGCGGACTTGAAGGCGGCGAACGCGCCCGGCGCGTCCTTGCCGTCGGGCTGGAGCTTGTCCATGTCCACGCGGACCTCGCGCCGCGTGCAGGTCCACTTCATCGCGACCTCGGCCCCGCCCGCCGGCCTGGCGAACTCGAAGCAGGCGATGCGGTTGCCATACTTGGGCTCGGTGCCGATGCTCTTCGGGGCGGGCGTGAACGCGAGGTCCTTGATGGTCTGCACCGAGGAATCCAGCGGCACGGGCAGCCAGACGCGCAGGAGCCTGGCCCCGGCGGGCACCTCGGGGACTTTGCCGGTGTATTCGACCGAGAAGGCGCGCGTGGGCGCGGGCTTGAGGTAGTCGGGCGCGATGTTCTGCCGCGCGGACGGCACCGGCGCGGCCACGGCGGCCGACCACGCGACGAGTCCGAGGGACGCGGCGGAGAGGTTCAGGACATTCATGTTGTCGGTTGTCATTTTCAGGCTGCGGTTGACGGATCAAGAACTGCCGGACATCCGCCACGGCCGGAGACGCCGGCGCGGCGGCTGGGACGTGAGGGGACGTGGGGAAACGGCGCCTTCGGCAACCGTCACGGGACCGGACAAGGGCTTGGAAAAGACAGCCGCGCTACACGCTCAGGCTGTTGGAGGAAACCCTTTGCCGGGCGCCCGTGTAAAGAAATGGCCACGCCATCTCACACGCGGCGCACTCAGGTGAAGGGCTTGTTGGTGAAACGCAACCCGCGCGCGGGGAGGGTGGTCTTGGCGCTGATCACGGCGGGAGGGAACTCCAACTTGCGCCGCCCGTCAAGGTGCTATTTGGCGCGGCCCACGAGCCAGTAGGCGCGCATCGGGCGCGTGGCGTTCCAGCCGTCGAGCACGGGCAGGCTCAACTCCATGAGAATCAAATCGGGCGATTGCTCGCACGCGGACTTCACTCCCTCGGCGCCGTCCGCTGCGAGGATCGCGGTGAAGCCGCGGCGCTCGAGCCGGCGGGCTTGAGGATGAGCCGTTCGACGGCCGACTTCGACTCCGCCTTTGAGACAGTCCGTGGCGCGCGGAACTTGACGCCTCGTTCGAGCCCGCCAAATCATCCGCGCGCATGAACGAGCTTCCCGGCTTCGCGCTTCCTGCGCCGCGCATGGCGCCCTCGCTTGATGCCGCCTTTCGGCCTGCGGCGCTCGCCGCGCGCGCGTTTCGCGAGACCGTGCGCGCGACCGGCTCGCCACAGCCGGTCCGCCTCGCACTCGAACAGGCCGACGGTTCGGTCTTTCACGGTGCCACGGAAGTGTTGCCGCCACGGCATCCGCTCGCGCCGGCGAATTTCACGTTCGTCGAACGCCTGCTGAAGTTTCTCCTCTGGTCGCGCGGAGGGTGGCGGGTTCGCGTCGCCGGACCCGCCGGACTTGCGGAGCAATTGCAGGCGCACTTCCGCGACACACCGACCGGCCGGTTCGATTCGCAGCTCATCGGCGAACAGGTCTTCGACCGGCCCATCGAAGTCGTCTCGTGCCGCACCGAGCACCTCCCGCCGGAGCGAGCCAGCACCCAGGCGCTCGGACGCCATCTCGACGGCTGCCGCATCGGCTTCGACCTCGGCGGCAGCGACCGCAAGGTGGCCGCGGTTCGCGACGGCGAGGTGGTCTTCAGTGACGAGACCGACTGGAACCCGTATTTTCAGGCCGACCCCCAGTATCACTTCGACGGCATCATGGATTCGCTGCGCAAGGCGGCCGCGCACCTGCCGCGCGTGGACGCCATCGGCGGCAGCTCTGCGGGCATCATCGTCAACAATCGCATCAAGGTTTCGTCGCTCTTCCGCGGCGTGCCGCGTGACGTCTTCATCCGGCGTGTGACGGACCTGTTCCTCGAACTCGGCCGCGCTTGGGGCGTGCCGTTCGAAGTGGCGAACGATGGCGAGGTCACGGCGCTCGCGGGTTCGATGGCGCTCGGGCGCAACGCCGTGCTCGGCATCGCGATGGGAACCAGCCAGGCCGCGGGCTACGTCACTCCCGAGGGGAACATCACGTCTTGGCTGAACGAACTGGCGTTCGCGCCGGTGGCTTTCAACCCCGCCGCGCCGCGCGACGAGTGGAGCGGCGATTACGGCGTGGGCGCGCAGTATTTCTCACAGCAGGCAGTGGGGAGGTTGCTCGCCCCCGCGGGCATCGACGTGGACGCGGCGATGGGCCTGCCGGAAAAGCTCAAGCTCGTGCAGTCGCTCATGGCCGGCGGCGACGAGCGCGCGCGGCGGATTTACCAGACGCTCGGCGTGTATCTCGGGCACGGGCTCGCGCACGACGCGGATTTCTACGCGTTCGAAAACGTCCTCATCCTCGGGCGCGTGACCACCGGCGCAGGCGGCGAAGTGCTGCTGGACACGGCTCGCGAGGTTTTGCGCGTCGAATATCCGGAACTTGCGGCGCGCATCGCGTTTCACACGCCGGATGAGAAGGACAAACGCGGCGGACAGGCGGTGGCGGCGGCGAGCTTGCCTGCAATCCGCCGATAGCGGTGCGACTTCAAGTCTCGCCCGGGCTACCTGAGCCCCAATCCTTGCCGACCCGCCGAAAGTTTCAGCCGGCGGGTCAACGAAACGGTGATTCTGGGCCAATAAAGCATGGCCCAGCATCGCACGCTCCAACCCCGCACGTTCACCGCCGAGTTCCGCGACTGGCGGCAGGCCAGCGCCCACG
>Ga0233424_10001463_pt1 | contig 20413 bp, 13 predicted proteins | sample Watercolumn_Towu_FD_181011 | JGI IMG/M metagenome (GOLD analysis project Ga0233424, IMG submission 181011) | Freshwater microbial communities from Lake Towuti, South Sulawesi, Indonesia - Watercolumn_Towuti2014_125_MG | ecosystem: Environmental > Aquatic > Freshwater > Lake | place: Indonesia... | reverse complement strand
ATGATTTCCAGAACCAATGCCGTCTTGCGCTTCGCGGTCCAGCGCTTGATCTCTTCGTCCATCAACGTACTCATGGTGTCTTCCTCTCGACGGTAACACCTGAGCAGGTTTTTACTGGGTCAATACAAATTCGTCATTCGTTGCGGGAACATGGCTGGGTACAGCAGACTGACCAGTGGAGAAAGGAAAATTCTGGAATCGAACCGAAGACATTTATAACGTTCCACAGCGCCATTGTCACAGGTTTTCCGAGCACTCACAGGCCATCCCAGCATCGCCATGGGACGGCAGCCTGTGCCGCACAAGTAGGTCTAGAGGAGGCGAGCGCTCCACGGCCACGGCGGTGGGCTTGTTTATTCCTCTGCGAACATCGCCGCCTTCAACTCAGCATAGTCGCCCTTGCTAAACGCAGGCGGCGTGAGTAGGTTGCGAGCGAGGTCGCGTTTTCGCTCCATCAGCTTCTGTAACTGAAGATCGAAGCTGTGCTCGGGACTCTCCGGTAGGACCGCCATCGGGTAATAGATGTGCACGTCCTTCGTCTGTCCGATGCGGTAGACGCGGTCCGAACATTGATCTTCAACCGCCGGATTCCACCATCGTGACAGGTGGATCACGTGATTCGCAGCCGTCAGCGTTAGGCCGATGCCACCGGCCTTAGGCGAAAGTAGCATCACGTCGAACTCGGCCTCTTGTTGGAACAGACTAACCCGCTGATGACGCGCATCGGTACCGACCTCGCCGTTGATGATCATCGGCAGCCGCTTGAGACCGTACCGGCGCGCGAGAATAGTTGGGAGTTGCGTGGCGTCCTGAAGATCAAGCGACTCAAGGAAGATGAGCGCTTTCTCCCCTTTGCCTGCAATCTCATCCAGTACGTCTATGGCCACTCTCATACGCGCGGAATCCGCGGGATCAAGGACCTCCCCGCGGTCCAGGCCACCGTCCATCAAGATAGGATGCAGCGAAGCTCGGCGCATGTTGTGCATCAACTCCAGCATGGCGCCATCGCCCGACATATTCTTCTGTTGGACAGCGCGCATGTATGCGTCCAGTTGCCGAGGCGGCATGGTGCGCTGTATGGGGTGCTCGACCTTGCGCGGCAGCCCTTTGAGCTTGTCGGATTTCAGTCGGCGCAGCACCAGCTTGGGCGTCCCGGTAGTCTCCTCTTCCTCCTGCCAGACCTGCTCGCGCAACGAGGCCACGCTGGTGGCATCGGCCTCGTAACGGGCGCTGAAGGTCTTTAAATCTCCCAGGGCGCTCGGTTGGACCGCATCTGCAATGCACCAGAGGTCGGCCACGCGATTCTCCACCGGGGTGCCAGTCATCGCGACAAAGAAGTCCACATTCAAGGCCTTCACCGCTGTAGTTACGCGCGTACCGGGCGATTTGATCTTCTGAGCTTCGTCGAGAACCGCCGCTGCAAATCGGATGGCGCCGAAACTCAACTGGTAGTCCGACACCGCCTCGTAATTTGCTAGAACCACATCTGCTTGGCTAAGGCGGGTCGTGTCCAGGCTTGCCGTGCCGTCGCTGTGCCGACCGCGCTTGAGGTGCTTCACATGTTCGCCGTAGACGCGCAAAATGTCGCCGAGGCCCGGATGCCGCAGGTGTTCTTCGTGCTCCTTCTCCCAGTTGCGCAACAAGCCCACTGGTGCTACCAGCAGCAGCGGCCTGCGGTCGATTCGGCCAGCGACCATCAGTTCACGAAGCCATGCGCAGAAAGCGAGCGCTTGAAAGGTCTTGCCTAGGCCCATGTCGTCGCACAGCATGGCACCACTGCTGCCCGAAATCCAATGTCGTTGCAACCAAGCCAATCCCTCCTCTTGGTGGGGCTTAGGTGAAGTTCTCACTGTGGTGGGCCAGTCCAGGGAGCCGGGCCGCTGCTGATTGCTGGTACGGCTAAAGCCGACTGCATCGAAGTTGCTCTCGATGACCAGCACCTTTGGACCGCTGCGCCTTTCCTGCTCTGTGTCCACCGGCTCTGGCTTGCCCTGCTGCCTCTGTTCGACGGTCGCTCGAAGCTTGGCAAGCGCATCCAAATTGGCCTGCGTCACCGGCACATGAACGCCCTTCACGTCAACGCTTGCCTGGCCTCCTTTCAAGGCCTCAGCCATGGTGGCGCAGAGCGGGGCAAGTTCTTCTGGTTCAATTGGAACATCCACGCCATTGAGCCTGATGCCCATCTGCGTCGGCGGGGCCCACGACTGCGGCTGTATCTTGATCCACGGCAAAATCGGGCTGACCCACTCGGCCACATCCACTACACGGTCAGCGAAGCGCTCGGTCTCAACGAAGACCGAGGGTGCACCGTCGGGCTGATCGAGCAACTCGCGGATGACAGCCTCTGGATGCAGTGCCGCCCGCTTACGATGCTCGGCGGGGGCCTTGCGCAGCTTGCGTACCGCGGTGAGGGCCTTGCGCAGTCCTTCCTCGGCGACAACATAAAGGCCCTGATTGACCGGGAACGCTGAGGCTCCCTCCTGCATCTGATCTAACCGATTGGCGAACACCTCGCCATCGACGGGCGGCAAAGCCGGGACCATTTCTGTAGCCTGTCCATCTTCCGACTGCTGTTCGGTCAGCAGGTTCGGCACCAGCTCAATCTGGCCATGCTTGTCTGTCCGAATGAGCCATGTGAAGGCGGATGCAGTGACCACCCTTAGGCTCTTGAGGAAACCATCCGTCAGCTGGCCTGAAGCGTCGTCGCCCAAGCAGGACCGGATGCCTCCCCAGACGCGGAACTGGCCATCGAGATCGTTCGCCGACAGTTGATTGAACGCTTCAACGCGCTGTCCGATCTCGAACAGTGGTGCTTGCAGGCGGAAAACTTGGTCACCGCGGTATAGCCAGCCGTCGCGAACCTCGACATCGCGTGCCGGAATCGTCTTGCCGGGCTGCAGCCAGCGGGCGGCTAGCTTTGCGCCGTCTCGCCCTAGTCCGCCGCTGAGCCGCAAGTCCAATGCCAACGGGCAGTTGGGCGGCAGGCCCAACTCCAGTGCGACCGCCTCGGGCCAGCGTGAGAGAACGGCCGTTGGCACGAAGAGCTGGTCGTCGCGTTGTACCCCTCCCTCTTCAAGCGACTGACTCACCGCAGCAGCAGCACAAACCGACTGCGTGTCGAGCCACTGCGAGAAGTTCTGGCCCACGCGCCAACTCGCGCCACCGTCAATCAATGATGGCTTTGTCACTGAGTCTCACTCCCGTGTGCTGCGCGATGAAGTCCCTGGCTTTACGCTGCCAGGTACCGCCCTCTGAATTCATGTGCATGAGTTGTGGACGTTGGTTCTGCCCGTTGTGGAAATCGTAGGACTCCACGTTTCTCAGTTCTTCGCCGCGGTATTCGGGCAAGTACATGGCAGGAGCGTCCGAATCCGTGTACGTACAGGCCCGCAAGGCGCCGTTGTGACTCCACTCCATAAAAAGCATCTGCCCGATCCTAAGGAACAACACTGACTGATCCGACGTCGCTCCGGATACCAACGAGCCGTACTGCGCCCAATCGGCCTTGCTGAACGCGCGCTGTGCGTGCCAGGCCGCCTGGGAACCCAGAGCCAGCCAGGCCTCCTCGATCACACCGTGGTCGTAGTACGCCATCCAGAAGCGCTCGCGATATCGCCAAATTTCGTCTGCCGTCATCTGCAGCAGTCGCATGAAGCCTTGCAGCGTGTCTCCCACCAGCCAGCGGCGCACGGTCGCAATGGTCGCCGGTGCGACGCCTTGCCAGCGATGCCCCGCGTGCACCTCGGTGAGCATGCGAGGGTCGCCGTAGTGTTTGATGAGGAACGAGGCCAGCCCATTTCGAATGCCGTCTGCGGGCTTCTGCTGCAGCCAGGGCTTGACGAGCCCATCCGCCAGCGCGACGCGATGCTCGCCGTAGCGCAGCATCGGCGCGCTGCGAGGGCCAACGTCTGCCTTGGCCCACGACTTCATGCGCTCGATCACCTGTTCCTGCGACAGCACGTCGTTCGGCGCCTTCAGTGCGCCGGCGAAAGCTTCGCTGCAGATCGGCTCCTCCACGAAGCCCGGCCACAGTTCCAGCGTGGTCAGCACGTCCCGCACTTGACCGGGCCCCTGCACAAGCGTCTTTCCCAGGTAGACGCCAACCTCGCTGGGAGAGAACCAATGCTGCTCGGCATGCAGCCTTGAGAACCGCTCGGCGGCCGGACCGCTTGCAGCCGTCAGGGCCAAGCGGATGAGACTCGCAAAGTCTTGGAAGTCGGCGTTCTGCTTCTGAAAGGAATGGCAGTACACGTAGAACAGCGGAACCAGCCAGCGTTTAGCGGCCCTCGCATCACGCACTGCTGTGGGCAGGAGATCATCCCAGTAAGCCTTAATCAGCTCCGGGTCCGTGCTGCTCAGCGGCGGTTCCCCCTCAACCCACAGCGCATACGGCAACCGCCGCAGCGCTCCCCGGCCAAGGTGCCGGTAGCCGTCCGCCCGCGCTGCCGCGTAGAGCTTACGCATGCGCAGACCAATGGGGTCAAGCGCTGGTGGTGCTGATATCGAGAACCGCCCCAGCGCCTCGATGGCGGCTTCCAGGGCCGGGAAGCCGGAGGGCAGACCGGTGAACATCTCAGTCCCCGCTCCCTGCGCGCTTCACATTTTCAAGCGTCTCGTTGATAGACTGGTACTTCAACACGATGCGCATGTCCACGCGCCGGTTCTGCGCAGCCGTACCGGCGATACCTGGGAGAAGACGGTCAGAGCCATAGGCGCTGTACGAGAAGATCGGCTGCTGTGCTGAGTTGCGGAATAGCACCAAGGGCGACCCGTCTCCTAGCAATACCTGCTGGATGGCCCGAGCCCGGTCGAACGACAGCCCGAGGTTGCCGCCAGGGTTCATGTTGACCACGCTGTCGGTGTGTCCCTCAAGGAAGATGGTGTCTATCTCGTGCCATCCTCGGTTGTGGAGGCATTGCTTGCCGTTGACACGTGACCGCTCGCTGGCCACATAGCAGGGCAATACCACGGCCAACCGTCCCCGCGCATCGCGGATGGCTTGTGATGCTGGCGTGCTGAGCGCCGACGATCCCAGCGCGAATAATGTGTCCGACGGTAGCGAGATGACTCCGCTAGCCGGGTCTACGCGCACGTCAAGTTTGGCATCCTTGAGTGCCTGGCCAATCACCTCGGTCACCGATGCCCGCGGGTCCGCAGCGCCCTTCACTGCATCAAGTTCTGCCTCCTGGCGCCGCTGTTCCAGTGCCAGAACCACCACCAGAATGATGAATATGAACAGCAGCCCGATCATCAAGTCGCTTGCTGATGCCAGGTAACTGCCTTCGCCCTCTTCCTTGCTGGCGGATGGAAGAGGGCGTGGTTTGAGCATCAGCATGGATCAGCCCTTCCCACGAAAGCTTTCCAAGCCGTCATTAAGGTCCTCGATGGACTCGTCTAGATTCTGGATGGCGCCGCCTAACTTGCTCACTGCCTTCGCCAGCGCCGAGTCCATCTCCAGGTGCAGCGCCGCCAGCTGCCGTGAGTACTCCGTTACCCCCTCCTTGATCGCGCTGACCACGCCGCTGAGATCTTGACTGGTGCGGCCCATGGCGCCCTGAACTTGCTGCATTGCGTCGGCAACGGCCCGCGAAGTGCCCTCCATTTGCGACCGCATTTGCGACACCGCGCCAAGCACTTCAGGCCCGGCGGCCTGCAGCGTGCGGACGACGGCTCGCTGGCCTTCAGCCAGTTCCTCGACAGCGTCACTGGCCTCGGCAAGGTTGGCGGCCAGCCCGGATACGCCGCCGCTGACCTTGGCCCAGGTCTCGCCCACGTCGCCGAGAGCATCTACCAATGCGTGGGCTGTCTCGATGGAGCGATCCATTTGCTCGACACCCCTGGCGCCAATTGCTGCAGCACGTCGCACCGTGGCGTCGATCTCCTGCACGGCACCGGCGGCCTGAGAAATCACTTGCTCCATGCCGCCCACGCTTGCGGCCAGGCCCCGCGCGGCGGCGGCGATGTCGCTACTCATCTTCTCCGTCGCCGCATGGATACCGCTGGTCATGCCCTGAGCGGCCTCGCCCAACTGCGAGGCAGCATCCTCGACGCCCAACTTCAGCAGTTCGGCCGACGCATCGAGCTTGCCGGACAGCATGCTCAGAGTGTCCTTGAACTGTTTCATCTCGTCGGCCGTGTTGGCGCTGATGGCCTGCGAGAAGTCCTTCATCATGGTGCGCAGGGCTTCCTCGTTCATCGAGCTCATGCGCTCGCTGAGATCGGAAATGGCCTTCTCCAAACGAGAGGTCATCTGCTCCACCTGTGGACTGAAGCCGGTGGCAACCGCCTTGCCGATGCTCATGGCGAGGTCGGTCTCAAAGCGCTTCAGTACGCCGGTCTGCTCTCGGGACTCGATGAGCATGTCACCCACCAGACCGCTGTGGTCCAGCGCCGTTTCATGGTGTTCGCGCAACTTGTCGCCTACAGCGCTCAAGTGAGCCAGTTGCTCGACCACTGCAGCTTCGGCGCCGACCGGTGGCCACCAGGCTTCGATAGCCATCACAACATGGTCACTCGCCCGCCGTACTCGCGCCCAGGCACGTTTTCCACCCACGGTCCAAGCTAGCGACACCGCTAAGCCAGCAAGCGATGACAAGAACTTTCCACCTGCAGAACTCAAAAGCCCCTTGGTGGCCCCTACTGGGTTGGCGCCCCCAGCAGCGCTCAGCGCCGTCGTGGCGTCCGTGAGAGCCAACGTCAGAAAGAGGAAAGTGAAGAATAGTCCCACTCCCACGGCGATGTTGGGCACAGCTTCAAAAAGCGGCAGGTTGAAATGCTTGTGGAGCATCCTTTCGGGCTGCCATATGTCGTGTACGGAGCCTAGCAGTACGCGACGCTGTTTGTCGCCCCGGCCAATGACTAGCATCCGGCTGCCAGTCATCTTCCAGGCCTGTCGAAGCCAAGGAGTGGCTTCAGCAGCCTCATTCAAAACTACGGTATCGCTAGCAGGGTCACTCTCCTCGACCAAGACGGCGAATCTCTCTAGTTGTTGCCAGGCACGCGACAACTTCGGCCGCGCCACGAAGAAGTAACCCACGAAGCCGATGAGCAGAATTCCCAGACAAATGGCGACCACCTTTAGCTCCAAAGGACCCAACGGCGTTTGCAGCATTTCCATTTTCCCTCCCTAATTTCTTTCTAGCCTCGCTCCCGGGCAGGCCTCGCATGATTTCCCATCCCTAGGCACGAGCTCCGCCGTTTGGGGTAGACCTCGCTCGCAATGCTTCATAGAGTTGCGCCGGCCCAAGCAGTATGTCCTTCAGCCCATCACGCACACGCTCTGAGCCGAGGGCTTGCGAGCTCATGGTCTGATGGGCCTCGAAGGCGTCGATGATGGCGTCCATCAAGGCCTTGCCCAGGTCGGGCGAGTTGGCGAACTGCTCTTTGGTGTTGCTGGCCGCCTGCTGCATCAGTGTGTCGTTCTCCAGCAGCTTGCCTCGGAGCACGCCGTTCACGTAGACGAGTTGGTCGTCGTCGCTCAGCTCACCTTCGAATAGCCCGTTCACCTTCTGGATGATTTCGGTCAGGTAGGCCTGCTGTTTCTCCTGCACAGAGCCACTGCCCACCGCATCCATGGGTGCCAGCTTGTAACTGCCGTCGGCATTCAGGTTCAGCGGCTGCTTGCCGGTGTTCTTCAGCGTGTGGTGGGTCAGCACCACCTTGCTCAGGTCCACCGTGTCGCGTTCGCGGCCAAAGTCCAGCAGCGGGATGAGTCGCTTGTAGAACAGGAAGCGCTTCTCGATGTCGGTGTTTCCGTAGTCAAAGATTTGGCTCAGGAAGGCATAGAGCCGCACATAGGCGCCCATGTCGTTCTTGAACAGCAGCAAGGCATCGAGCGTGTCCTTGGCTGCCTGGCTGGCCTTGCCGTCTTGGCCCTCCTCTGCTGCAGCCTTATCCTGCTGGGCGGCCTTGTAGCGCTTGAGCAGCCGGTCGGCCACCGGCGCAATCGCCGCATCCAGCGCCTTCTGCATGCCCTTGGGGTCCAGGTCCACTTTGGCCACGCGCTCGACTTCGAAGTCGTCGTAGTTGCCGCTGGCATCGAGCTTGGCGCGCAGGTCGTAGACCAGGTGCGGGTCAGTCGTGGCTTCCAGCTCGGCCGTCTCGTAATAGGTTTTGAACGCCTTCAGGATGTCGGCCGGCTCGTTGACGAAGTCCAGGATGTAGGTGCAGTCCTTCTTCACACCGCCGGCCTCGTAGGCACGGTTCAGGCGCGAGAGCGTTTGCACCGCCTGAATGCCGCCCAGCATCTTGTCCACGTACATGCCGCACAGCAGGGGCTGGTCGAAGCCGGTCTGGAACTTGTTGGCCACCAGGAGCAGGTGGTAGTCGGGCTCGGCGAAGGCATCGCGGATGTCGCGGCCCTTCAGCCCCGGGTTCAGGTCCTTGCTGGTTTCGGTGACGGCCTGCGGGTAGCTTTCCGGGTCGTTCACTTCGCCAGAGAAGGCCGCCATCACGCCGAGCGGATAGTTCTGCTTCTGGATGTAGGCGCGTATGGCCTTCTGCCACCGCACAGCTTCCTTGCGGCTACCCACCACCACCATGGCCTTGGCGCGGCCCTGCAGCAGCGGCTGCACGTTCTCGCGGTAATGCTCGACGACCACCTGCACCTTGCTGGCGATGTTGTAGGGGTGCAGCCGAACCCACTGCATGATGCCCTTCATCGCCGCGCTGCGCTCGACCTGGCTCTCGTCGTACTCCTGGCCGTTGTGCGCCAGCTTGAACGCCAGCTTGTAACTGGTGTAGTTCTTCAGCACGTCGAGGATGAAGCCCTCTTCGATGGCCTGGCGCATCGAGTAGACGTGAAAGGGCTGCGGGAGCCCGTCGGGGCCGGGTCGACCGAACAGCTCCAGGGTTTTCTGCTTGGGCGTGGCGGTGAAGGCCACGTAGGTAAGCCCCTTGGCCTCGCCGCCGCTGCGCGCAGCCATCTGCGCGGCAAGCAGCGCCTCGGTGTCCACCTCGCCGCCGTCCTGTAGGTCGGCCCATTCCTGCGCCGACAAGAGCTGCTTGAGCTTGGCCGCCGCCTCGCCAGTTTGCGAGCTGTGGGCCTCGTCGGCAATCACTGCGAAGCGCTTGCCCTCGGTGGCAGCCAGCTCCTGCACGGCCTGCAAGGCAAAGGGAAAAGTCTGGATGGTGCAGACGATGATTTTCTTGCCGTCCTTCAGTGCCTGCGAAAGCTGAGCGCTCTTGCTGCCCGTCTCGTTCGTGATGCTGGCCACCACGCCGGTGGTGCGTTCGAAGTCGAAGATGGCTTCCTGCAACTGCGCGTCCAGCACATTGCGGTCGCTGACCACCAGCACGCTGTCGAACATCTTCTGGTGCGCGGCATCGTGCAGGTCAGCCAGGAAGTGGGCCGTCCAGGCAATCGAGTTGGTCTTGCCCGAGCCGGCCGAATGCTGAATCAAATAGCGCTGGCCAGCGCCATTCGCCAGCACATCGGCCACAAGGCGGCGCGTCGCATCGAGCTGGTGATAGCGCGGAAAAATGACTGCCTTGAGCTGCTTCTTGTCGTCCCGCTTGCCGATGAGATAGCGATGCAGGATGTCCAGCCAGCTCTCACGGGCCCAGACCTCTTCCCACAGATAAGCCGCCGCGAAACCGGCCGGGTTCGGTGCGTTGCCAGCGCCACCGGCGTTGCCACGGTTGAAAGGCAGGAAGTTCGTCGCTGGCCCGGCCAGGCGGGTGGTCATCATCACCTCGCTCTGGCTGACCGCGAAGTGCACCAGTGCCCCGCCGGGGAAGCCCAGCAGGGGCTCTAGCACGCCCCCCTTGGGTTGCGGATGCCGGTCGAAGCGGTACTGGTCCACCGCATCACCCACGCTCTGCGTGAAGTCGCTCTTCAGTTCGGCGGTGGCTACGGGAATGCCATTGAGGAACAGCACCAGGTCCAGTTCGGCCTTGGGGTTGTTCGGTGAGTGGCAGACCTGCCGCACCACGCGCAGTCGGTTGGCCGCGTAGTTGGCCTGGATGGCGGGGTTGATGGCCAGTGCGGGCTTGAACTGAGCCAGCATCAGCGGCTCCTTCAGGCCCAGCATCTCCACGCCGCGCCGCATCACGTCCAGCGTGCCACGGTCGGGCAGGTTCAGGCTCTTGCGCACCCGCTCGGCCAGCACCTGGCTCAGGGCGGCGCCATGGGTCTTGCTCAGACGCTGCCAGCTGTCGGGCTGCGTGGCTTCGACCCAGGCCAGCAGGTCGGGCATGAACAGGCCGTTGGCTCGGTCGAACAGGGCGGCATCGCCCTCGGCATACAGCCAGCCGTTCGCGGCCAAGTGGGCGCAGATTTCGGCTTCGAAATGGACTTCTTTGTGCAGAGCCATGCTTCTTGTTCTCTCCCTTGCTTGACGGCTGCTAACGCCGGCCCTCAACTCGCGGCAGGTGTCGGCCCCAAAATGAATCGCGCTTGCTCCCTGCGCAGCATCTGGTACGGAGACACGAAGTCCACGCCTAAGCCGATGCACACATTCGGTATCTTGATTTTCCGGGTCGATGGCGACGCCACTTCGTGCGTCACCAGCGTGTGATGACCGGCCAGGGCTGCCGCCACCAGCCAGAAATCAGCCACCTGCATGAAGGTGTTCACTGCTGCCGGCTCGTACCCCTGCTGGAGTACCCAGGCACTGACCCTCTGCGCGGCGACAAGCACGGCGGCATCGGGCTGCGGGAAGAAGCCATCTTCTTGAGCGTCTGCCCACGCGGCCAGCTCATCACCACCGGCGCTCAGTTCGTCGCCCACTTGCCGGATGCTGCGCAAGCGGCCTGCGGCGTACCCCTGCGCCAGCCAGTCCCAGAAGCCAGGGCAGAAGTCGAACCCGTATTGCAGGTTCTTGGCCTGGATGAAGACGTTGGCGTCGAGCAGGTAGGCCATCAGGTCGGGAATCCCAACGTCCGGCCCAGCTCGTTGAAGGTGCCCGGCTTGGCGATGCCCAGCATGCGGAAGGCATCGCGGTAGAGCGTGCGACCTTCCAGGGTGCTGGCCACCAGGGTTTGGGCAAACCGCTTGCTGACGCGAGCGACTGTCGTGCGGTAGAAGTCGCCACCGCCGGAACTGCGCGCCGCCAAGGCCTTGATGCGGGCCTCCTCGGCGCGGTAGGCGCCCCAGAAGGCATCGCGGTCGAGCCACCCCATGTCCAGCATGCGACGCAGCACCACCAGGCTGCTGACCTTGAAATGCTTGGCCAGACGCTTGAGCGCCAGGTCTATGGTTTCGTCCTGCTGCAGTGCGGCGCGGAACTCGGCCTGGGGCACCAGCAGCTCGGCCGCTACGCGATTGCACCAGGTCTCGGTGGCATGGTCGGAGGTTTCGGACAGCGTTGTATCAGACAGCGCCGTCTGCCCCAGCCACAGGTGCGCCAGCTCATGCGCCAGCGTGAACATCTGAGCCGCCTTGCTGTCGGCGCCGTTGATGAAGACCAGCGGCGCGATGGCATCGGCCAGCGCGAAGCCCCGGAACTCCTGCGGGTCCAGCGCGCGCTTGTTGTTGTTCATCACCACGCCGCTGACCATCACCATCACGCCGGCCCGCTCGGTCTGCGCGATGAACATGCGCAAGGCCTCGGTCCAGGTCGGGCACTCGCGCCGCGCCTGCACGCTGAAGCCGAGCTGCTGACGAATCAGCTCCGCTGCCTCGACTGGTGGCGTGGCCAGCGCCACGCTGCCGACGAAGGGCAAAGGCGTTTCGCCAGTGACCAGAGCCTCATCCCGATACCAGGCCTGCCGCGCCTGGCAGGTGTAGATGACATCCAGCAGGTCGGCGCTGATGCGCGGAACACCTTGGCCCATGGTGCGGAAGTCAGGAATGGGCAATGTCTCCTGCGGCGGCACCGGGAGGAAAAAATAGCCCAGCGGTGCGTGGGTGGCCTGCGCGTACTGCTCCAGTTGGCGCAGCGTGGGCCGTACCTCGCCAGCTTCCCATTCCGTCAGGTGCGGAAAGCGCGCCGCCAGCGCAGCCTCATCCAGCCGGGCGCGTTGGCGTGCCCAGGTGAATAGAGAGGGTTGTACGGTGACGCGGGTCATAACTGAGACAGCTTATCGCAGAGCCACATTCCGCACGTCGATTTGGCCGGTGACGGCGGCGGCGATGAGGGCGGAGCGCCGCTCATTTAACAACGCCACGGCTGTCTGCGAGTGAGACAAAAGTTCACCCACCTTTGCAATTTCCTCATCAAGGAATTCGTTGATTTCCTTCTGTTCTCCCAAGGGCGGCACGGCAACAACCAGCTCACGTACGGTTTCGATTGAGACTTCATTGAATGTGGAGCCTTGTTTGCTCAGGCCCCAGTAGTTCAAAGTTGCGGACCCGCGAAGTATTTGAACAAGAAAAGCAGGTGTGATGTCATTGCCACATTCGATTCGGGCAATGCCTCTGGAGAGATTTGCCCCGGCCAGATGTTGCGGCACAACATGTGCAGCACCAATACTGGCACGAATGCCCAAAATGACCTCCCCTCCCGAAAGACATGAGCGGGGGTACGCAGCAGCTATGTCGAAAGTTGTCCTCTGTAACTGCTCAAGGGAAAAGCTTGCGTCGGACATGTTTGATGTCTGCACGAACGGGACTCCCTCGTCCTGCGGCTCCCCTGGTTGGACGATGCCATAGGAAATCGAAACGCCGGGGCGAACAACTTGTTTAAGGCGCCTTACCAGCCAATGAGAGGGCACCTCCCCGAGCCACGCCACGCCGGAATCCTTCATCGGCGCGTTGGGGTTGAGGCCCTTGGTGACGGCGTGGGAAATGGTGGCCTGGCGCTTTTCGGCCAGCAGGGCGATGAGCCTTTCCTGCTCGGCAATCAGCGCGTCGATTTTGGCGGTTTCGCGGTCGAGGAAGGCAGCGATGGCGGCTTGCTCATCAGGCGGAGGAAACATCCAGGTCCGCGCGAGAGTTTCCGACACCTTTATGAACGGTTGGGCGGTGCCACCTCGCTCCCACCAGTCTTCCTGATTCGTCAGGTACCAGAGGAAATCCCGGTCCGCTCTATTCAAGGGGAAGAGGCAGTGAGTATTGGCTACCACGCCCCACTTGCCATCCGCCTTGAAGGTTTTCCCGCACCGAGCCCCAACAGCGCTCAAGACGATTCCTGGCGTCGAGTACGTGGGCTCAGAAATCCAAACGTCTTGACCAGAAGCGCTGAAGGCAGGAAACAAGCCTTCCGTTGGCTCCGAGGGGCACTCGCCTTTGATGAGGGTCCCGCCAGCCTTGGAGGAAATCCATCGTTTCGCAGCGCAGGTTTGCCAATGACTTGGCACGGTACCAAGCCACTTGACGTCGCTGTCCTTGTACTTGTCGTACCTCGGCAAACTCATTCAGCCAACTCCTCCAGCATCTTCATGATGCTGGCCGTGACGGTCTTTAGCTCTTCGTCGATAACGTGCAGGCTGCGCGGCGGCTCGAAGACGTAGAAGTGCCGGTTGAACGGAATCTCGTAGCCGACCTTGCTCTTCTCTTCGTCAATCCAGGCATCCGGCGCGTGCGGCAGCACTTCGCGCTTGAAGTAGGCCTGGATGTCCTCGCCCAGCGGCACGTTCTCGGTATCGCGCAGTGCGCTGTCGGCCTGTGGCTTGCCCTTTTGCTTGCCCTTGAGGCCCAGCACGACCTGACCCTGCTCATCCCGCAGCGGACGCTCCACGGTGATGGTGGTGTAGCCGAAGTCCTGGTTCTTGAAGATGCGCGAGATGGGCGCGCGCTTGAGCTTGCCGCCCTCGGGCGCAGCGGGCAGGTTGTCGGTGCCCGTGACCAGCTGCGGCTCGCCTTGGGCCTGGCCGGCGGCGTCGAGAACGATGACCAGCTCGGCCTCGGTGAAGTCGCCGAACAGGCGCGTGACGGTGGCGATGTGCGCCTCGCTCATCTCCTTGCGCTTGGAGCCCAGGCTCTTGCGCATCTTCTGCCAGAAGCTGCTGGCGTCGATGAGCTGCACGAAGCCCTTGCGGTCCGCCGGCTTCTTGTTGGACAGAATCCAGACATAGGTGGCGATGCCGGTGTTGTAGAACATGTCGGAGGGCAGGCCGACGATGGCCTCCACCAGGTCGTTCTCCAGCACGTAGCGGCGGATTTCACTCTCGCCGCTGCCGGCGCCGCCAGTGAACAGGGGCGAACCGTTCAGCACGATGCCGAAGCGGCTACCGCCGTCCTTGGCCGGACGCATTTTGGACAGCAGGTGCATCAGGAACAGCATCGAGCCGTCGCTGACGCGAGGCAGGCCGGGGCCGAAACGCCCGTCGAAACCCTTTTGCTCGTGCTCCTGGCGAACGACCTTCTCGACCTTCTTCCACTCCACGCCGAAGGGCGGGTTGGACAGCATGTAGTCGAACTTGGTGTGGGCGTGGCCGTCGTCGCTGAGCGTGTTGCCGACGACGATGTTCTCCACCGGCTGACCCTTGATGAGCATGTCCGCCTTGCAGATGGCGTAGCTCTCGTCGTTCAGCTCCTGGCCGTACATGGTCAGGCGTGCTTGCGGGTTGTGCTCTAGCAGGTACTCGCCCGCGACCGACAGCATGCCGCCCGTGCCTGCTGTCGGGTCATAGATGGTGCGGACCACAGCATTGCCCGGCGAGAGCACGTCGTCGTCCTCGATGAACAGCAGGTCCACCATCAGGCGGATGACCTCGCGCGGGGTGAAGTGCTCCCCGGCGGTCTCATTGCTGATTTCGGCGAACTTGCGAATCAGCTCCTCGAACACCGCGCCCATGGCTGCGTTGTCCACGGCCTCGGGGTGCAAGTCGATGTTGGCGAACTTCTCGACGACCAGGTACAGCAGATTGGCCTTGGCCAGGCGCTCGACCTGTGTGTAGAAGTCAAAGCGCTCGAAGATGTCGCGCGCGGCCGGCGAGAAGGCCTGGACGTAGGCGTAAAGGTTCTGCCGGATGTGGTCCTGGTCGCCCAGTAGCTTGACCAGGTCCAGCGGGGAGCTGTTGTAGAAGCTGGTGCCCGACTTGCGCAGCAGGAAGGGGTCGGGGTTCAGCCCCGCCTGGGTCTTGGCCTCGAACTCGGCCAGGACGGCGGGCTTGGTGGACTCCAGCACGCAGTCCAGCCGGCGCAGGACGGTGAAGGGCAGGACGACGCGGCCGTATTCGGATTGCTTGTAGTCGCCACGCAGAAGGTCGGCGACGGACCAGATAAAGGACGACAGCGCTTGGTGATTCATGGGCTCCCTAGTTGTTCGATGCCCATCCCGGGCAAGTTATCCGCAATTTTCACCGCAATCGGCTAGGGCGATAGGCACGCCTGACCTTCAGTGTGACCGACGCCTGAGGCGCTGCTTGCCTCACCGGTGCATCCAAATGCTGGCGCTCAGCCTATCCTGCACTAGACCTTTTTCCTTCTGATTTCGGTACCCACCAATTGGAGCCTGCAAGGCGCTGCAAAGCTGCTGCAAAGGCGATGCAAAGACCTGCAAAAACCTGCAAAGGCGTTGCGAAGCCGCCGTACAAGCGATTGAGAACCGCCCCAAAGCCGACGCAAAGCGGCTCCCAGCACGTAGTGAGCTGGCCCGAGAACTCAATCTCAGCACCGCCTCACACGACGAAACCGCCGAGTCTGGCCGACCCGCGGCCTGGCGGCCCGGCTTCGGGCGTGGCGGGTGCCTGGGGTGCCGATCTGGCGCAGCCTGTTCGGCAAGCGGGCCCTTGCCGCGCCAGCGGGAAGGCTCAGGCCCGCGATCCCCAGGCACGGGAACGGGCCGCCTGAGCTACCGAGGCTGCAGCACCAGCCGCTCCGGCTGCTCCCGAACCGTCAGCCCATGAAGGGCTGCCACTGCGCGTGCGAAACCAGCGTTGTCGCCTGTCTTGTAGAGGCCGCTGATTCGCAGCGCTGCCAGGCTGGGGTCCGCCACGATGGGCGTTGCGCTGTAGCGGTTCATCTCGGCCAAGGCCTCCGGCAAGCTGGCGTTGTCGAAGACCGCCTCACCGCGCTTCCAGGCCAGGACCTGATCCAGGCGGGGGCGGTCCCGCTGAGGCTGAGCGAGTACGGCGGTCGAAGCCGCCCTGCCCTGGCCTTGTTCTCTTCCCTGGGGCTCTGAGACGCGCAGCCGCTCGCCGGCCGCCATCACGACAGGCGGAGCTATCGCAGCCATCCGGGGCCTAGCCTCCCGCACCACCACCTGACCCTCCACCAGCGTGACATCGAGGGCCTGCACCGCGCCGGCAGCCGCGGGCAGGAGCCGCACCACAAAGGCCGTGCCGGTGGCCTTGACCTCGGTCCCGGCCGCCCGCACGACAAAGGGCCGGCTTGCGTCCTTGGCGACCTCGAAGAAGGCTTCCCCGCCCTCCACGCTAACGCGGCGCAGGGTCGGGCTCAGTTCCACCTTCACCCGGGTGGCGGTGTTGAGCGACATCCGGCTGCCGTCCCTCAACACCACCATGCGCTGCTCCCCCAGGGCAGTGCCATAGGTGTCGATGTCACGCCAGGGCTGGAGCACCAGGACGGCGACAAGCGCCACCGTGGCGGCGAGGGCAGATACGAGTGTGCGGGGCCGTAGAAGCCACCCCGTGCCCTGCCCTGCTCGTCCCGCATGCTCACCAAGTGGGAGGCCCTGCTCTGGAGAGCTGGCGGCCACCCGTGCCACCGCCGCCCGGTCCACGCCGGCAACATCCATCCAGAGGTCGGTGCAGCGCTCAAAGGCCAGCCGGTGCGCTGGCGAGCGGGCCTGCCAGGCCAGGCATGCGCGCTCCAGGTGCCTGGATCTGCCCGGGCCATGCAGCCGGGCGATCCAGATGGCGGCCTCGGCCGCAATCTCCTGGGTCACGAGGGCGGCCCCCCCACCCGGCGATCCCTCTGCCCTCTGCCCTCCCCGTCCCTCAAGGCCTGACACCGCTACCAGCCCTCCATCCAGGTGATGAGCTGCAGCGTGGACTTGGCGATGTGCTTCTCCACCGTACTGATGCTTAGGCCATAGCGATCGGCGATCTCCCGGTAGCTCTGTCCGTCGAGCCGGTGCGCCAGCAGGATGTCCCGGTGCTTCGCGGACAGCCGGGCCAGGCAGTAGTTCAGGCGCCGCACCCGCTCCCGGCCCAGCACGACGGCCTCGACTGCTGGCGCTTCGTCCACCAGCACCACCTCATCCAGCTCGATCTGCTCCCCCTTGGCCACCCGGCCCCGGTGCTCATCGATCGACAGGTTCAGCGCGGTCTGCATCAGGAAGGCCTCGGGCTTGTCCACAGCCTGCCCTTGCTCATAGCGGGCCAGGCGTGCCCAGGCCTCCTGGGTGATGTCCTCGGCATCCTGGCTGGAGTTGCCGCGGCGCCGCAGGGCATCGCGGACGCGTGCGAAGACTGGGGGCAGATTCTTCTTCACGGTGAACTCCTTCTCGAGGGGCAGAGATCAAACGCATCAACAAAAGGAACGCTCCGACAGCTCGTGGCGGACGTGAAGGCAAGCATCACGTCGCCGCAACAACGCAAAGAAGCTCGCCGCGTCTATGGGCGAGGCAGCATCGATGCCAACGAAGAGATCTCGGGTGCGATGCCGGACGCATCGCCGCGGGCAGGTTTGTTGGTGAGCTTGCAAACCAATTCTACGAATTTCGTAGAGACGATGCAATTGCATCCTACGAATATCGCAGCTTGCCTACTCGATCCAAACCTACTTCCACAGTCTTCGGACGGCGCCTTCGCGAAGCCAGGGTGCGCGCCGGCTATCCACAGGATCGGCTCGGCGTAGAGATCGGCCTGGACGAAACGACAGCCAGTACGCGGATATCCCGGTACGAAACAGGCGTACACGAGACCCCCTTCGACACAGCAGTACTGCTTGCGAAAGCGCTAGGTGTACCAACGCCTTATCTGTACTGCGAGGATGACGAATTGGCCGCGTTGATTTTGAGCTGGCGAGGACTCGCAAAAGGAGATCGAAAGCGAGTTCGGTTACTCATTGAGGAGCTAGACGCAGCACGCAAGGGCGAGCACTGACCTTGACCGAGCGGCAGTGATCTACACCAGCTTCAGGCTGAACTGAGTCATCCGCGACGGACGAGACGAAGATTGGTTCCGTCAGACCTTGCTGGCCATTCGTAACAGAAAGTCGCGACCTTCCTGTGCAATGTCGAAGAGCCAAGTTCCGCAGTCAGAGAGCACGGTTGGCCACTGCGCATTGATTGCCAAAACAGTCGCAACGATCCACACGATCCACACGGCGCATCCAACCTTCATCAAGGTGTTCCGTTGACGTTCAAGTCGCGCCTGCAAGCCCGCGAAAAGCGGAAGTACGCGACCGGAGATATCGGCAGGTTGCGCAGCGACTTTGTCGATCCGCAACTGAACCTCCTGCTTGATGACCGTGACCGAATGCTGCTGGTTGGCCACCAGCTTTTGCATCACCCAGGCGAAAACAGTGACACCGAACCAGATCGCGAGATTCGCCGCCATAGAGTCCGGCTTGACGCCGGAGCCGGCGATCAACAGCGCGGCCGGCAGGGCCAACAGCTGATTCTGAATTTCTGCCAAAGTCTTGTTCAGCCGCAGCATGTCCTCGACGTTCTTGCTTTCCACCTCCGAACGCAGTTTCTCGAATGAGAAGTCGGCGGTGTACAGCGTGTAGGAGGCCTTAACACGGTCGACCAAATCGCCGAACTTAGGCAGTAGTTCGGCAATACGCACCACCACCAGTCCTTTGCATACCTCTAGTAGGGCGGCGCGGACGATGTTGCGCTTTGCTTCGCGGTGATGGGCTGCTTCGAAGTAAGTTTCACCGAACTCGGCCAGCCGGGGCAGAGGCACCAGATCACTAGCGGCATACTCAGGTCGCACTTCCACCTTCGATTCGTAGCTCCTGATGAACGCGATAGCTTGATTGACCTCGTAATCAGCGAAGGACTTAAGCATCTGCCACAGCTTGACCGTGTCGAGATAGTTGCTTACGGGCTCGGGCACCGACCCAGTCTTGCCATGCGTATAGCCGAGGTTGCGAACAGTGAACACGGCCGGAACCACCCGCTGTCGCGGCCCCTGCACGAGGGCAGCCATGTCAGCGTAAACGTGAGCTACCTCGGGGTGAAACTCAAGCGTTCGATCGCGGCTGTCGGTCAGCCCACGGAGCGACTCTGGGATGGCATCAACGGTGGCCTCGAAGTCCCAATCCGCAGGCAGCCGGCCTTCCCAGTTCGCACCAGTGAACTCTACTCCTTCGAGATGCTCGAAAAGCCAGAGCGCCCAGTCATGAGCGTTGGTCGGGAGTTGGGGCATGTTCCAAGATTGAGTTCTTGAGCGGTTCGGTGGGGGACTTCAAGATGACCGAGTCCGTCCCAGCATCGTAGCGAACACGCTCGGCCTGTACGTCCGCCACATCAAATGACAGAGAGACCGTTCCCATCCTGCCACGCAGGCGCTTCAGACCGATGTAGGTCGCTCGATTGGGTTTGAAGCGCTCGTCGAGGTTATAGCCATCGCCCTCCGGCCGGCTCCTGACGTGGTCAAGGAAGGCGTCGGGCGCTGATGGATTGACCGCCGCAGCGATCGTGGCCAGCGGCACCTCCTCTCGATTGCTGTCTAGGCACTCAAAAAGCCGGTGCCTCATCGCAGCCCTCTCTTCGCGCCGCTCCTGTACGGACAAATCAATACGTGCGTCGACGAAATCATGAGCAGCACGTAGCACCGCCTCGGTGTGATGTCTCGAATCGGTGAAGCTCGTGCAAGCTAGGGCTTGCCGGAAGTACTCGCTGACCTCTGCCTGCCGCGTGGCGCCCTTGATGAAGGTGAGATACGGCTGCTGATCCTCTTGCCATCTAGTGAGATTGATTCGCGCTGCTTCGTTCAGGTGGGCCAAGTCGATGTTCAGCGTTTCGGTCAGAGTTAGGGTTCCGGCATCAATGCCAGCGCCTGGCTTCAGCTTGAGCATGGCGACGAGCACGAAATCATGCATGTCGGTGCGGTATCGCAGAAACAGCGCATAGCCGCCGGTGGCTAAGAAGGAGCCCTCCATCTGTTGTGCAATCAGTGCGACGGCTTCACGCGTAAAAGGCATGAACGCGGAGCGCCCTTCGACATACTCGCGCAGATGCACCGGAAATCTATGTGCTCGCGGATCGATACCGAGAGTGCCATTACTGTTCGCCGCCCTGGTGTACATGAGGATCAGGCTATCGCAAAGGCGCTGGAGCACATCGTCGACTGGCAGTTGTGCGGCGCGCGGGTGTACCGTGATGCTTCCCGCCCCGCGCGTCTGGGCCGTCTTCTCCAGGTGATGGATGGTCGCCTCGGTGATTTGTATAGGCATGTTTCTCCCCTTCTGTTCTGGCTTTCTGCTTGGGGCGGCATTCTCAGGCCGCGCCTCATCGGGCGCCAGCTCGGGCAAGCCCGACATACTGCCTAACGAGGCTGTCCAATAACCCATTGCCGACGCGTCACGGACGTTAGCGGGCGGAACAGGCGCTGGTGCAGCAGGGTTTTCATTGCGCAGGATTGTGGCGCCAACTGCGGGCGCCCGTGAGCA
>Ga0233424_10001457_pt1 | contig 20494 bp, 15 predicted proteins | sample Watercolumn_Towu_FD_181011 | JGI IMG/M metagenome (GOLD analysis project Ga0233424, IMG submission 181011) | Freshwater microbial communities from Lake Towuti, South Sulawesi, Indonesia - Watercolumn_Towuti2014_125_MG | ecosystem: Environmental > Aquatic > Freshwater > Lake | place: Indonesia... | reverse complement strand
GGCCCGCCGCCTTTGCGTCGCGGCCGATGTTTCGATCCACGCTCCCGTGAAGGGAGCGACGGCCTATCACTAACCAATTGTCGCAAATGCGGAAAGCGCGCGGTTGGCGCGAAATAGGCGCAAATTCGGCCGCGCCAATGACCGGCGCAACCATTCGAAGGGGAGATATCTTTGCTTTTCAATGTCTTGAGGCTTCCGCGAACCTCCCAGACTTTTTGGACGCGCTACTGGTTCGCGCAAATCGTCCCGCTTCCGAAAAGCGGTGATCTCGCAATGCGACTCACACAATGAGCGGCCCATTAAGATCGGCAGCCGGCTTGGTGCCTACGTGTTCGATCCGTCGCCGCCAATTGGCGCCGAGATAGTAGTAACGCAGACTGTCGCGCTTCACGTCAATGATTCCTTCGAGACGCGTCTTGAGCAACGTCCACTGCGCGGGATCAACCTCGATTTCGAAGACAGAATATTGCACGCGTTGGCCGAAATCCTGACAGGCCTTCGCAACGCGCCTCAAGCGTCTGGCGCCATTTCCCTCGATAGTATTCACATCATAGGTCACCAGCACGAGCATCGACGATTTCTCATTTCCAAAACCAAGGAGGATAAGCGTCGAGGTCGCCGCGAAGATGCCGCGCCAGCAATTGCGCTTGCAGATATGGCGCGAGCCCGAGCGGCGCGATTTCTTCGAGAAACGGATGCTTGCGCTCATCTCTCTTGCGTTCCTGCCAAGCGGCCAGCACAAGCTTACGGGCGTCGTCTGTCAGCGCAACGGCTCCATTGTCCTGCGTCAGAAAATCCTTCGCGCGCAGCTGTCGTCGATTGAAAAGCGTCAACGCCAGCCGATCTGCAAAGACGGGCCGCAACTCCTCCATCAGGTCGAGCGCGAGACTTGGACGGCCCGGACGGTCTCTGTGAAGGAAGCCGACGGCGGGATCGAGCCCGACACTCTCGGCCGCGCTCCGGCAATCGTGCGTCAAAAGCGTGTAGAGGAACGACAACACTGCATTGACGGGATCGAGCGGCGGTCGGCGCGATCGGGTGCGAAAGCGGATTTCGGGGTCGCTCGCCCGAATCAGATTGTCAAAAACGCCAAAATAGATATGAGCGGCCTCGCCTTCGGCGCCGCGCAGCAGATCGATTCCGTCGCTCGAAAAGCTCACGCGCTGCAGGATGGCGCCCAAACGAAGGACGGCGGCGTCGATCGCCGTCTTTCCGTTCGGCGCGATGTCGGCGCCATGATCGCGCAAGGCCCTTTGCAAGACAGCTCGCTGATTGGCGATCTTGCCGCTGACGATGCTCCTGACGATGTCGTCCGGCCGGTCAGATGCGCGATATTGTTCGCGCCGCAGCAGGACGTTGCCGCTCACCGGCCCTTCGATGCGCGCCTGAAACCGCCCGACGCGATCGAGCAGCGCGATGGTGACGCCAGCGCTCGCGCAGGCCTGCATCAGCGGCGGAGAAAGATAAATGGCGCCGAAAGTCACCACCGAAGCCAGCATATGCAAGGGGACGCGGGCGCGCTCCGCGTCTTCGACGGTCACGACGAGATTTTCCCCGTCTTTGCGCAGGCTCGCGCCCTCGGTTGTGACATAGACCGTGTTCAAGAGTTTTTTCACGGAGGCGCCTCTCCCGAGGCGGCTTCGGAGGCGGCATCGAGCGCCGCGCGAATCTCGCTTTCGCGCCAAGCCCTCGCGGAGCGCGCGCCGGCGCGCGGCCGGCAGAGGTCGAGCATTGAGCAGGCCCGGCATTTGCTGGCGCGATATTCGGCGGGCGGCGTGCGTCCAGTCGCGAAAATTTCTCGTAGGGAAGCCGCGGTCGTTTCGGTCAAATGGCGGAGTTCGCCGTCGAAAGGGACGACGACGCGCCGGCGTGTTTCGGCGTAGAACAGCGCGCCTTCCGGCACCGTTTTCCCCGTCATCTCTTCGAGGCAGAGACCCTGGGCGCAGAGCTGGACTTCGTCGGCGCGATGAAGCTTCGCCTTGCCGCGCTTGAATTCGACCGGAAAGGGCGTCTCCCCGTCAGCGTCGGGATGAAATTCGACGAGATCGGCGACGCCGGTGAGATTGAGGCGGCGCGAGGCCAACGGCATCGCCGAAACGCGCCGCACGCCGCGCGAATAGCGCTGGCCCGGCGCGTCCGTGGCGAGGTGAACGACGCGCCCCTCGGCGGTGAAACGGTTTTCCGCCCACAGCCGTTCGATGTGAATCAGCGCGGCTTGACGCAGGCAATAGACCGCGTGCTGAAGCGCGGAGAGGGGAACGGGATCGCCGAGACCGTCGCCGTCCATTCCCAACTCCCCCTGTCGGCTACAGTAATTCGCGGATGGTCACCCCGTCGGGGAGGCCATCGCGATTGATCGTCACGCGATAGTCGGAGAAACGCCGCGCGGGCGGATAATTGTCGAGGCGCTTGTCGCCGAGTTTATAGACTTCGCCATCGTACGCGCGCTCGATCACGACGCGCTCGAAAAGCTCATGCGCCGGCGCCTTTCCAAGAGCGCAGGAATGCTCGAAGGCGACAAGCTTACGGGCGGCCATTTCGCCTCGGGCGGCCGAGCGATCGTGCTCAAACATGTTTTTTAGCGCATCCCACAGAAATGCGAGATCCTCGGCGGAAAAGCCCGTCTTTTCGGCGAGCTTCGCCGAAACGAAACCGTGAGCGCGATAGAGCCCATATGGAACGATATGCTTGCGGCCCATGGTGCGGTTTTCGCTACGCTCGTCTTCGCCGGAGGCTTCCTCGTTTTTCTTTTTCTCCGCTTCGTTGGTCGCCGCCATACGGGTGATGGAGATTTCGAGCGGCACGATCGATTCCGCTGAACGCGCGAAGGAGAGCTGTACGGGACCGCGCACCTGTCCGCAATTTATGCCCGTGCTCATGACGGCGCCGAAGGTGCGAACATCGAAGAAATTGTCGCACATGAATTGGCGCAGACGGGTCATTTCCTCATCGCTTTGCGGACTGAGTTTCTTGTCCGTCGCCGCCTTTTTATCGTTGGGCCGCTCTGCTAGATAAGCCTTACGATGCTGCTCGTTGAGGATCGCGCCTTCCTGTACGTAAATGGCGTAGCGCTGATCTCCGCCCTTGGCAATCTCTGAGTAATTGCGGATTTTGCGCTTAAGGCAAACGTCTGTAACAAGCCCCTGATTGGTTTCCGGATCGAGACGCGGCAGATTTCCCGCATCGGGATCGCCGTTTGGATTGCCGTTCGCGACATCGAATAGAAAGACGAAATCATAGCGGTTGGAAAGCGCGGTCATCTCAATTTACTCCTGGTTCGCAGATGCGGTCTCGCTGGTTTCCGCGCTCTTCCGCCGATTCATTTGGTGGAAATATCCGAGAGCGAACATGCCCTGGCGTCGCAGATTAAGCGTCGCCGGGAACTCCGCAGGCAACTTGTTCATGACTTCGGAAAGCTGTCCGGCGAAATAACCCGCAAGTCCCTTGGATTTTCCCTCCGCCTTGCCTTGGTGATGCACGTTTAGACGCAGCAAGAGGGGGAACACTGTCCTGGGAGTAGCCGATGCGGCGCCGTAATAGCGGTCCTTGATGCTCGCATTCACGCTTCCTTGGGCCAGAGTTTGAGTTTTTTCGAGAACTGCGAACAACCGGCCCAGCAGATAGCCGGAATCCTCGTTTTCTGGATTGAGCGACACGGGAGCCTCCTTGTCCGAGAGATGAAAATTTCGAATGAGCGTGGCCTTCAACATCGCGACGCGCAGTGCGTTGACGTCATGGTCGGCGCGCAGCCGCATGAGCAAGGTCGAAAGCAACGTCCGCGGATAGGGCGCGCCGGTGAGAATGGCGCGCAGCCATTCTCCCGCGAGATTGGGCAGGATGTTTTCCGATTTGCGTTGCGAGGCGGTTTCGATGAGCAGCCGCCACATCGACGGCGCGCCTTCTTTCGGGGGCGGATCAATGCGCATCCGCTGGACATGTTCGAGATAGCGGGCCTCGATCTCGCCGAAATCATCCTCGATATAGAACCGCACGGAGAGCCGCGCCGCGTTGGGCGAGAGACCGAGCACATAAAAGCGCACGCCTTGCACCAGATGGGGTTTCAGTTCGGCGATCGGCTTGCCCTGGCGGACGGCGTCGAGGATAACGCCGACTTTTTTTGCGCCTCTCTTTTCTTCCTCCTTCTCATTCACCCCCATAAGAAACGCGAATTCGTCCTCCGCCTCCTCGGCCGCCGCCGCATCCGAGGCGTCGGCCCAGAACACAGTGGAGGCGTCGCCGATCTGGACGCGATGGCCGCTGTCTCTTTCCAGAAAATGGTTGAGCGCGGTCGTATAGGCGAAGGCGGCGGCTTCCGAGACGGGCGCGTTATCGCCCTGTTCGTGGCCGTAGGAAGTAAAGGCGTCGATGTTGAAGGAGACGATCGAGGCGCCCGACGACTGCGCGCCCCATACGCCCTTGATGGCGGGATGCAGTCGCGCGACCGGCCCGTGCTCACCCGTGACGAGACAGGCGGCCTGCGCCTTCTCGCCCTCGGAACACAGCCGCGCCCAAAGCGCGCGTGCGACGGGACGATCGTGAATTCTGATGTGTTTCAGTCGCTCGCTTTCCAGCGAAAAGACGATGTTCTGGTCCTTTATTTGCTCTTTGATGTCATGCGGCCAATCGTTGTCCGCAAAATCTCCGGGACGCCACGATTCCAGAAATCGAAGAAGCGCTCTCAGGCCCTCGTCATCGCAATCGCGCAACAGCTCCCTATGCCTTGCGACAAAGGCGACGTGTTCCTCCCCCGTCCGCTTGCCCTCTCCGGCGGAGACGCCGAGCACATAGGACGACTTGTCCCACAAAAAGTTGGGCGCGACGCCAGAGGTTCGCTTCGATGGCTGTGGAGCCTGGATCGGAAGCGGCGTCTTCTTCTTTCCTTCTCCTTCGCGCAGATCAATGGGTGGACCCGCGGTCGTTCCATCTTCATTGAGCGAGATGAGAAAGCCAATCTTCGCCACCGAATAACCGAAGGCCGGCGCCTCTCCGCGCGCCGCCAACCGATCATAGGCGCGGACCAATGACGCCAGCGCGCTCATCGGCGTATCTCCGGGGAGTCGGGCGCGGGAACGCGCATCACGCCGTTTTCGAGCCGGGCGCGGAAAAACAACGAGGAGCGATCGCCCGCGTGATCGATGTCCCAGAGCATGAAGCCGAGGTCGCGCGGCGGATCGTCAATGGCCGGAGGGATCGGTTCGTCCTGTTCGATCAGACGGAAATGCGCCGGAAATTCGCGCACGCCCAGGCAGGGTTGATGAAAGCATTGCCCTCTGCGGGCGCGGCGGTTGAAAATGTCGAGATGCTTGCCGCTATTGTCTTCGGCGCCTGCATGGATGGTGAGGTTGAAATGCGCCTCGATCGCATATTCCACCGAAGCGAGCACGGTCGCGGCGCGCTGCTGGCGATCCTCGTCGACGATCAACGCCAGATCGGTAAGTTCGCCGGAATTCATCGCCTTCCTTATCGAAGCGACGGGCGCCTTGTGGCCGACCTCGTTGCGACGGATCGACTGGAAACGGATCGGCTTCAGCACATGGATGGCGTCGACGACCCAGCGGATCGCCGGCTTCCAGTGGATCGCCTCCAGAATCCCACGCGCGGCCGAAGGCGTCATGACGTCATAGGAGACGCGCTCGACCTTCATCTCTGGCCGCGTAAAGCAGGCGTAGTCGCCGGAGACCTTTAGACGGATACCGTATGACAAATTAGCGGCCCTCTTAAACAGTGGAAGCTCGTCCTGCACTCTTGCGTCTGGGAAATTTGTTGTATCCAACAGCGGGATCGTTTGATCTATGCGCGAGGATGAGTTCTGTTTCCTTACGGCGAACTTCGGCATCGGAAGCCGTTTGCGATTCCCACAATATTTCACGCGTTACGGTGATTGTTCTTCGCAGCGATCGAGACGGAAAATCGGCTGCGATCAGTTTCGGATCAGGACTGCCGAAGTAGCTGATCGTGTCGGTCAGATCGCTACCGACATAGATTTTGCCGTTTGGCCAGGCCACTTTGTAAACGATCTTCAACGCCGAAATCCCGTCGTGTATTTCATCCAATCAGCCAGTCGTCCTCCGCGAGATAAGCGGCATTCTCCCACAGCAATCCGACGTCCGGCATGTAGAGGCTGGCGTTTGTAAGAACTGCGAATTGATCGCCGCGAAGGTCGGGACGGACGAAGACGACATGGCCGTTCTCCAAGAGAAGCCGCCTCGCCGCGGGCGGCGTTTGCACAATGTAGGGTTGCAGAGCGCGGCCAAGCAAGCCAGACGAAATCGTTTCGACTTGAAGTTTTTCCACCGCTTCCCGCGCAGTTTTCTCCCATGGGACAATTACGGGCGCCAATCCGCTCTCGATCATACGGAATTTCTCTGCGACCTGGCGATAATCGAAACGCGCCGTTCCGTCACTGACGCCATAGGAGTGAAGAATCCGCTCGCGATCCAGCGCCGCACCCTTACGCCAATAGACCTCACCGAAATAGGCGCGCATCGCGTCCGGCGACAGCAGGTCGTCGGCATGCTTTCCCATCATCCGTCCCTTGTCGCCGGCAAGCGCCGCGATTTCGCGCGGCGGCTTGTGTTCGGGCGAATGGAAGACGCCGACAATGCTGTCCTCGAAGGGCCGCTTGCCTTCGCGATTGCAGCGTCCCGCCGCCTGGGCGATCTGGTCGAGGCCGGCCTCGGCGCGCCAGACGCGAGGAAAATCGAGATCGACGCCGGCCTCGACCAGCGATGTCGCGATCAGCCGGCAGGGCGCGCCCTTCTTCAAGCGCGCGCGCACGTCCCCGAGAATCTCGCGTCGATGCGCCGCATATTGCCGAGTCGTGAGATGAGTCGCGCCGTCGAGGCCAGCCTCCTTGGCCGCCTGATAAAGCGCCAGCGCATGGGCGCGGCTGTTGACGATGACGAGGCCCTGCGTCGTTTCGGCGAGTTCCAATAGAAGCTGCGCGTCCGTCCGGTCGCCGAGATGCGTGAGCCGCACGCGACGCAAATCGCGATGCAGGCGCGTCGGGCATGGCGCAAGTTCGCGATCGTCGCCGAGCGCAAGGCCGCCTTCAAAGTCTTTCGCCCGAATCGCTGGCTGCGTCGCTGTGCACAGCACGATCGACGTTCCGTAATTGCGCGCCAGTTCGTCGAGCGTCGCGAGACAGGGACGCAGGACATGCAGCGGAATGGTCTGCGCCTCGTCGAGAATGATGACCGACCGCGTAAGATTGTGCAGCCGGCGGCAGCGCGACGGGCGGTTTGAATGCAGGCTTTCAAACAATTGCACATTGGTCGTCACCACGACCGGCGCCGCCCAATCCTCCATGGCGAGACGCAGCTTGTCGCGCGCTTCGCGCGCGCCGGGCCTCTCCTCGTCAATCGATGAATGATGCTCCAGCACGATATGCTCGCCCGTTCGCTCCAGCGCTTCGCGAAATATCGCCGCCGTCTGATCGATGATCGAGGTGAAGGGAATGGCGTAAATGATCCGATCGAGCCCGTGCCGCTTCGCATGATCGAGCGCGAAGGCGAGCGAGGCGAGCGTCTTGCCGCCGCCTGTCGGCACAGTGAGCGTGAACAATCCGCGCTCCAATCCGGCGCGCTCGCGCGCATGCGCGAGTATTTCGGCGCGCAGCCGGTTGACGGGCGTGTCTTTTGCCTTTTGCTGTTTGTCGCCCATGTACAGGTCGAATCGCGCGATCAGATCGTCGACGATGCGCGGCAGCTCGGGCCAGTCCCGATCGGCGACGCGTCCTTCCGCCTTGCAGTAAAATGTCTCCGTATCGCGAAAATCCGCGTCCACGAGGCAGGAGAACAGCATTCGTCCAAAGAAAGAAAAGCGAAACGCGCGCTCTTCAGCTGGCGTTGTCTTTTCGCCCCACGCGAATCCCGTGGGGAAAAGCTCCGCGCAAACAGGCGCGATCTCGGCGCGCCAGATCGGATCGAGCTTCTCCAAGGTCTTCTTCGTCTCATTCAGACGGTCATCCAGCTCGCCGATGCTGTCGGGTAGTCCCGCGTGATGGCCTGCGATCGCGTGGGCGACAATATGCGCGATGAATCGGTCCTTGCCTCTTGCCGTAAGATTCAGGACTTCCTGCGCGCCGGCCGTCGCATGGTCGACTTTGTCGCCGCCCCGGAGACGTTTTTGAAAACCGGCCGAATATTTGCCGAGATCGTGCAGAAGACCTGCGAGAGCGGCGGCGTTCGAGGCGCCGAACTTATTGCCCCTGATTCCCGCCAACCGTTCGACTTCGCGCAAATGTTCGTGAAGCGGCTGCCAGAAAATCTGATCCCGATCGGCAAGCGAATGCGCAAAAAACATACGCGCTCCAATTTACGTTTTCTTGATTTTCGATGACGGCAAAACGCCCCGCTTCGTCCCCTATAACGGTAATTGTCAAATGGTATCGTGCGGTCGGATTGCGGTCAAAGAATCCGCTACTAGTCCATTTCAAGCGCAACATTTTTAACGGAGGAGACCACAAGACTGAGTGCAACAGATGGAAATCTTATGGACGTCTTGGCGCAATCCATCTTGTCTCCTACGCCCGTTGATTTCACCTGTTTTTTCGTGACGGGAGAACCGCCGTTTCCGCCTCTTGTGACTCGCATAACATGGCCGCCGCCATTTATTGCGGCGGCCTGTTTAATGCGGGAGCGTTCGACTCGGTGCAGCACCTTATAGTCGCGCGGGCCCCAGAGAAAACCGTCGCCGAAGGCCTCATTAGGAGCGTCGACGCCAGCGAACGCAAGCTGCTGATTAGTTGCGGACCAATCTCAGGAGCGCTGGAAATGCCGGCGATGGTCATGTCGTTTCGGGCTGCGTGCCCTGAGCCGCGACGCTAAGGACCTCTATATGATCGACCGATCAACACGACAAATATTGGCCGCTATTGACCCGATCGGCGCGCCGCCATGCTTATGGCGCGCCCCAGGGGATTCAAAACCTGTTATTGCTCAATACATGAACTCGGTGCGGCGCGATTTCGCACATTCTGCCCGACGCCTCGAGAGTTCTCTGGACTTCTCTGCGGAACAGAGCGTTGCTTGAGGTCATGGACGGGCAAGCAAAGCCCGGAGCCCTTCTCCTCACCCCGCCGGCACAGCGCCTTGGCGGGGTCGTATCGGTGACAGCGGATGCTGTTGCTCACGACGGAGGAGAACATGCCGAAACTTACCGACACACAACTGATCGTGCTCTCGCAGGCGATCAAGAGAGATGACGGCGCGGCTGTTGTTCCGCTGACGATGAACAAGGCTGCGGCGGTGAAAGTTGGATCGAGCCTCGTCGCTCGAAAACTCATGCGGGAGATTCGCTCAAAGCCGGGGATGCCGATCTGGCGCGAAGTGGAAGGAAAGAACATCAGTCTCGTGATCACACGCGCCGGCCGCGATGTGATCGGAGTCGGAGACGACGCGATGCCTTCCAATCATTCTACCCGAGAAGCGATAGAGGCCAGCGACGTCGTGGAGACCCGGAAGGCCGGCGTTGCTGAGCAATTAAGACAGCATTCGATCGGCGCAGCGCCCCGCGCCGGATCCAAACAGGCGCTCATCATCGACATGCTATCGAAGGAACCGGGCGTGACGATCGATGCGCTGATCAAAGCAACCGGCTGGCTGCCGCATACAACACGAGCCGCCCTGACGGGGCTTCGCAAGCGTGGTTTTGCAGTCGAACGCATCCCGCGCGAGCCTGGCGCATCGCTCTATCGGATCGCGAATCGCTCCTGCCAGGCTCGGGGCTGATCCGATGAAGCGGACTCCCTCGCGGCGACGTCCGGCGAGCCCACCGGACGCTACAGATTTTAATGCGGAGCTCACCCGCATCGCGGCGATGAATATCGAAGAGCTTCGCGAGATGTGGCGTGACAAGCGGAAACACGAACCGCCTGCCGCATTGACGAAGGATCTCATGGCTCGTGCACTCGCACACCGGTTGCAAGAGGAGCGTCTCGGCGGATTGGAGACCCCTCTGCGCCGCCTTCTCGCGACGGTCGCCAAGAAGGGCTCCACGCCCTCGCGGCGTTTGAAGATCGGCTCCGTTATTGTCCGGGAGTATCAGGGCAAAACGCAAGAGGTGCTCGTTGTACCCGGCGGATTTTGTTGGGAGGAACGGATCTATCCGAGCCTGTCGACCGTCGCCTTGAAGATCACCGGCACAAATTGGAACGGGCCGCGCTTCTTTGGTCTGCGAGGCGACGGAGAGACGGCGCGATCAGCGGATGCAGACGAGACAATCCAATCACGCGCCCCGCCGACAAGATCTTCAATTCGGCCCGGCAGGAATACGCCCGAGCCGACCCTTCCCGCACAACGCTCAGGCGGCGACCCGCGAGTCGCCGCCTCTCCCATTTTTAATCGGGGAGGCAGCGCATGAAAACAGTCGTCGCCAAGCCTCAGCGCTGCGCGATCTACACGCGCAAATCGACCGAGCACAATCTCGATCTCGCCTTCAACTCGCTCGATGCGCAGCGGGAGGCTTGCGAGGCCTATATCAAGAGTCAGGCGCATGAGGGCTGGCGCCTCGTCGCCGATCGCTTCGACGACGGCGGATTGTCCGGCGCCTCGCTCGAGCGTCCGGCGTTGCAAGGCCTTTTGGAGCAGGTCCGATCACGTAAGATCGACATCATCGTGGTCTACAAGGTCGATCGCCTGACGCGCTCGCTTGCCGATTTCGCCAAGCTTGTCGAGCTCTTCGATGAGTTTGACGTCTCCTTCGTCTCGGTCACCCAGTCGTTCAACACCACTTCGAGCATGGGAAGGTTGACCTTGAACGTGTTGCTGTCCTTCGCTCAATTTGAACGCGAGGTCATCGGTGAACGCGTCAGGGACAAGATTGCCGCCTCCAAGCGCAAGGGGATCTGGGTCGGCGGGCCGGTTCCTCTGGGTTATCGAAGCGTCGGCAAGAAGCTCGAAGTCGTTCCTGAGGAGGCGGAGCTGGTGAAGAAAATCTTCTCCGACTACCTGCGCCTTGGATCGATCGGCGAACTGGCGGCGGCGCTCGACCGGGAAGGCGTCAGACCAAGACCTCGCAAGCTCGCGAGCGGCAAAATTATCGCCGCCGCGCGCTTCATGGTCGGTCCGCTCGCGCATTTGCTGAAAAATCGCTTTTATGTCGGCGAAATCGCCTATCGCGGCGAGATCCACAAAGGCGAGCACGAGCCGATCCTCGATTGCGATCTCTTCGACGCGGTTCAGGCGAGACTGGCCGAAGGCGCCGTCAAGCGAAAGCTCACGAGATCACGTTCCCCCTCCATGCTCGTCGGTCTTCTCTTCGACGATCGCGGCAACCCGATGAGCCCGAGCCACGCCAACAAGAAGGGCGTACGCTATCGCTACTACGTGTCTCACGCCTTGCTGCAGAACCGAAAAAGCGAAGCGGGAACCGTCTCCCGCGTGGCGGCGCCCGACGTCGAGCAACTTATCTGCGACGCTGTGAGGAAAGCGCTGAACGTGAATGATGGCGCCTGCGATCGCGATCTGATTCGCGCGCGGATTGAACGGATCGTCATTCAATCCGATCAGATCGCGGTCACGTTTCGCGAGCAGGAACTGCAAGCGGATCTATCAGACTCTGAAATTGCGCCGAACAATTTGATCGAGCTGACGATTCCCTTTGCTCCAAGACTCGCGCTCCGGAAGGGAATTGCGTATGCGCCAATTGACCGGGAGACGATGGATTCTGAAACGCGGGAGACGTTGCTGAAGGCGATTGCGCGTTCACGCGGATGGATGGAGACGATCCTCTCAGGTAAGACCGCATCCTTCGATGACGTCGCCGCCGACGAAGGTCTCGCCGAACGTCATGTCCGCCGCTTGGCCGTCCTTGCGTTTCTGTCGCCAAAAGTTGTTCAGGCGATCGCCGACGGCGCTGTTCCTTCGGGCGTGACAGTCTCCAGCCTGACACAGGCTCTGCCTCATGCTTGGGCGGATCAAGAGCGAATGCTCGGCCTCGGCTAAAATCCTTATCCCGGCCTTGTCCGATTGCGACTGGCGTCGCGCCGTCTCATGCCACCGTCGCGTCTGGATCCGGAACCGATGACATAATGAATAAAGGACCTCGTTCGTCGACCGAACGGTCGAAGCGAACCAGTCTGCGCGCGAAGCGAACCAGTCTCAGGTGGCGTCGGTCAAGAAATCCCGGACATTGGAAAATCGCCGACTGAGACTATAGGCAGAATCCCGCGCCGGAGACCGCCTAATTCCGCTCTCGCCAGTCTCTGAGACGCCAGCCTCCGTGCAAATGCCCCGCAAACGCGGACCTTTCCGCGAAGACCGCTTTTGGTCTCGAAATCCGGGAATGTCTGGCTGGGGCGGGAGGATTCGAACCTCCGTATGGCGGAATCAAAATCCGCCTACGTGCCTTTCCATAGCCTCTCATACGATCCGCTAGCGCGATCTACTTCTTTGATTTCAAAACAACTAATGCTACATGGGTGACCATTCGAACTCGCCCCAGCGCGCCCCTTGGAGGTGCCAAATCGGTGCCACAAATTCTCACGGAACTTGCGATCCGAGCAGCCAAGCCTCCCGCCAAGGGCACCGTGACCTTGTGGGATGCGTCGCTGCGAAACTTCGGCTGCCGTCTCAGTCAAGGCGGAGCCAAATCATTCATCGTCCTTGTGGCGAGCGGTAAGCGCCGCACGATCGGCCGCTACCCCGCCATTTCTCTTGCCGCAGCTCGGACGGAGGCGAAGCGCATCCTCGCGGAAAAGACGCTCGCCGGGGACAGCCCGCCAGCCATCTCGGTCGAAGACGCATTGACTGTGTTTCTTGCAGACGCGGAGACGCGCAACAAGCAACGCACCGTGAGGGATTACACGCGGCTCCTCCGCCGGCATCTGGCGACGTTCCTGCGCAGGGATGTTGGGGACATTGGCACACGGGATGTGGCGCATATCATCGATAAGCTCCAAGACACACCGTCGGAAGCCGCTCATGCGCTCGTTGCCATCAAGGTTTTTTTCAACTGGTGTGTCCGCCGGGGGTATGTGATCTCGAATCCCTGCGTGCGCCTGACCGCTGCAAAGTCCCCTACTCGGGAAAGAGTGTTGACCGATCCCGAGTTAGCTCGCGTTTACAAAACAGCACGAGCATACCCCTTCCCGTTCGGCGCGATTGTTCGGCTCCTGATCCTAACGGGACAGCGCCGCAGTGAGATCGGACTGTTACGTTGGGAGTGGATCGACGCCGACAGCAGAACCATCACGCTTCCGCCAGAAGTCACCAAGAACAACCGCACCCATACATTTCCATACGGAAAAATGGTTGCCGAGGTTCTCGCCGAGATTCCCCAATCAAGCGACGATGTTTTTCCGGCTGCGAGAGAGCACGTGAAGGGCACGCCCGTTCGCACCATCAATGGATGGAGCAATTCGAAGGCTGCGTTCGATCGTCTCATCCGAGGTGAAGCAGAAAAATCGCCCGTCAACCCATGGACGCTTCATGACCTTCGGCGGACGTTCGCTACAAACCTTGCAGCGCTCGGTACGCCAATCCATGTCACCGAGAAATTGCTCAATCACGTGAGCGGGCAGATTTCTGGCGTCGCGGCCATATACAATCGCCACGCTTATCTCGACGAAATGCGACAGGCAATCGAAGCATGGGAGGCCCGCCTCACCATGCTGCTGTCGCGCTCGTAGGCAAGCATGAGTATGATCGCCATTCAGAAGACGAGCCGTGCCTCAACGCGACAAGCCCCGACACGCCGCGACCGCGTGCCCCTTGTCGCGCCGTGTCGCGTCCGGCATTAAACGACTAATATGACTCTTCGTGACCCACCCCTTACTGCGCTTGCCCATATTCCGGGTACCGACGGCTGGCCTTTCATCGGCAACACGCTGCAATTGCTCGCCGATCCAAAAGGCACGGCGGAGCGTTTCGCTAAACAATACGGCCCAGTCCACCGCACCTATTCCTTCGGGGGGAGAACAGTTTCGCTGCTTGGCCCCGATGCCAATGAATTTGTCCTGTTGGATCAAGAGAAACTTTTTTCCTCGAAACACGGGTGGGAACGCGTGTTCGCGCTCTTGTTTCCGGGCGGCCTGATAATGCGCGACTTCGATGAGCATCGCCTGCATCGCAGAGCGCTAGCGGTCGCTTTCAAGCCCGAGCCGATGAAATCTTATCTAAAGAGCCTCAATCGAGGCATCGCCTCGGCGATTGCCGCTTGGATGAACGCGTCGCCCGATATCCGCTTGTACCCCGCAATCAAACAGATGACTCTGGACCTCGCCGCCGTCTCCTTTCTCGGCGACGAATGCGGCCCTGACTTGGACGCAGTCAAGCAAGCCTATGTCGACATGATCGCGGCCTGTGTCGGCGTAGTGCGCCGACCCATTCCGGGAACGCAGATGCGCCAGGGCGTTAAAGCGCGCGAGTTCATGATCAAGTATTTGGGCGGCCAGATCTCCGCCCGCCGCGCCAACGACGGACATGATCTCTTCACCCAGCTCTGCAAGACGACCACCGACGACGGGGCGCTTTTGACGCCGCAGGAAGTGTTGGATCACATGAACTTCCTGATGATGGCGGCGCACGATACGCTCGCCTCGTCCCTTACCTCCTTCGTCTATTTTCTCTCGGTCAATCCCGACTGGCAGGAGAAATTGCGGGAGGAGGTTCGTGCGCTCGGCCTCGCTGGAGGCGAGCCGTTGCCCTACGAGCGGCTCGATGACCTTCCGCTGATCGAAATGGCGTTCAACGAGTCGTTACGACTGATCCCGCCTGCGCCGTCGATTCTCCGCCGCGCCGTCCGCGATACGGAGTTCGGGGGATTCCGCATTCCTCAAGGAACTCATATTGCCGTCAATCCACTCTACACGCATCACATGCCGGAGATTTGGCCGTAACCGGGCAAATTCGACCCCTTGCGCTTTACCGACGAGGCGACCAGCACGCGGCATAAATATGCGTTCATCCCTTTCGGCAGCGGCGTGCATATGTGCCTTGGACTGCGATTCGCTTACATGCAGGCCAAATGCTTTGCCTACCACCTGCTATCGACCGCAGTTATCTCCGCCCCTCCAAACCACAAGCCAGGCTGGAAGTATTGGCCCATCCCGCTCCCGCGCGACGGATTGCGGGTAAAGCTGACGGCGCTTCGGTGACTTAGCGACGGAGGGCGCTTCGAACACACTTCGAAACGTTGCCGACAGCCGAATCGCTTCATTCCAGACAACGCACCGCGTGCGGGGCGATAAGAAAGCAATTGGACAACCGATACAAAATTCGTAACGCTTTGAATTAATTGTGATTCAACCATTGTGTAACAACGCGAGATCGCACGGTCTTGCGCAATTTTGAGCTGTCCCCCATCGTTCGCCGAACCAACGTCGTTCTCTTGCCATACAATACCAGTGCCTTCTCAATCCCTCCCAGTGATTATTTCCGCATTCGGAAATAGCTGCAAGGCGAAGCTGGCCAACCGAGCCATCGCCGGCGCGCCGGAAGACCAGTTACGTGCGCCACTTGAGGGCTTGTTCAAAAATCTAGCGACACTTGTTGGCCTACGGGATGCAGCTGTTAAGCTCGTTGGCGAAAGTACGCTTGGCGCTCTTGCGACGCGTCCCGACTATGCCGTTACAGTTCATAACGCACTTGTCGGCTTCGTTGAGGTGAAAGCTCCAGGCAAGGGTGCCGATCCGCGTCGGTTCGCAGATGAACACGATAGGAAACAATGGACTAAGCTCAAATCATTGCCGAACCTGCTGTATACGGACGGCAACAGCTTCGGCCTATGGCGCAACGGCCAGCTTGTCGACAAAATCGTCACGCTGGACGGTAATGTCGAGACAGCAGGCGCCGCACTCGCGGCACCTGCTACATTACTCCCGCTCGTCAGCGATTTTCTGCGTTGGAGCCCCATTCCGCCGCATACGGTGAAGCAGCTGGCCGAAACCTCCGCGCGGCTCTGCCGCCTGCTGCGAGAAGAAGTGACGGAGGAGCTGGAGCGCAATAACCCCGGCCTTACCTCGCTCGCCCAAGAATGGCGCGGGCTCCTCTTTCCGCAAGCGACGGACGCGGAGTTCGCCGACGGCTATGCGCAGGCTGTGACATTCGGCCTGCTTGTCGCGCGCGCCCGCGACATTGAGCTCAAAGACGGCATCGACAAGGCGGCGCTGACGCTGCGCAAATCAAATTCACTGATCGCAACCGCGCTGCGCCTTTTGACGGACAACCCCGACGTACAAAAGGCACTCGATAGCGCGTTGCGCACGCTTACCCGCGTTCTCGACGCCGTAAATTGGCCGACGCTCACAAAGGGCGATGTCGACGCGTGGCTGTATTTCTACGAGGATTTCCTCGAAGTCTATGACAATGCGCTACGCAAGCGCACCGGCTCCTATTACACCCCGCCGGAAGTCGTCACCGCGATGGTGCGGCTCGTGGACGAGGCGTTGCGCGATCCGGCGCTGTTTAATCTGCCGCAGGGGCTCGCATCACGCGAAGTGACACTTGCCGATCCCGCCGCCGGCACGGGCGCCTATCTTCTCGGCGCGTTGCGAAAGATCGCGCAGACGGTCGATGATGATCTCGGCACGGGTGCCGTGCCAGGCGCCATCGCTTCGGCCGTCGAGCGCCTCATCGGCTTCGAAATGCAGTTCGGCCCCTTCGCAGTGGCACAACTGCGGCTCATCGCCGAAATCCAGACGCTGATGAGCGTCAAGGAGGGCGACGGGCGCAATCTGCCAAATTTGCGCCTCTTCGTCACCGACACGCTGGGCGACCCTTACGCGGCACAAACACAGTTCTCGCAAATGACGCTGCCGATCGGCGAGTCGCGCAAACAGGCGAACGCCATCAAGCGCAGCGAGAGGATCACGGTCGTAATCGGCAATCCGCCATATAAGGAGAAAGCGAAGGGACGCGGCGGCTGGATCGAGTCGGGCAGCGATGCGAACAAGAAGTTGCATGCGCCGCTCAGCCGCTGGTCGCCGCCACCGGAATGGGGCGTCAGCGCGCACGCGAAACATCTCAAAAATCTCTATGTCTACTTCTGGCGCTGGGCGACGCTGAAAGTTTTCGGCTCCGGCTGGTATGCCGCAACCGGAGAAAAGGACGAGGATCGCGCCGGGATCGTCTGCTTCATCACGGTCGCGGGCTTTCTCAACGGGCCAGGATTTCAGAAAATGCGCGATGATTTGCGTCGCGATTGTTCCGATATTTGGGTGATCGACTGTTCTCCCGAAGGCCATCAGCCCGACGTGCCGACGCGGATTTTTCAGGGCGTGCAGCAGCCAGTCTGTATCGTGCTCGCCGTGCGCCCCAAGGGCAAGGAACGAAGCGAGCCGGCGCATTTGCATTTCCGCGCGTTGCCGGAAGGCAAGCGCGAGGAAAAATTCAAGGCGCTCGCAGGCGTCTCGCTCGTGGACCCCGGCTGGACCAACGGGCCAAGCGGCTGGCGCGAGCCGTTCTTGACGCAGTCGACAGGCCTTTGGGCAAGCTTTCTTCCCTTAAAGGATATGTTTGTTTTCAACAGTTCGGGAGTACTCGGCGGTCGGACGTGGGTGATTGCGCCAGACAAGAACAGCTTAAGTGATCGTTGGGATTGTTTGGCTTCAGAAAGTGACCCCGAACGCAAAGAGATTCTTTTTCATCCGACTCTTCGCGCTGGCCAACTCGCGGATCGTCACACAAAGAAGCTCGTTAATGAGGGACTCACCGGCCATGAATTTCGCAGTAGCACAGTGGCATCTGACCGTCGCGCGGTTATCCCGCCCACAAGATACGCCTGGCGCACATTTGATCGTCAATGGGTAATACCTGACAATCGGCTGTTGCTCTCAGCAAGACCGCCACTTTGGGCGTGCCTTTCAAGTAAGCAAATCTATTTGACTGCACCGGATGATGTTTCACCCACAAGCGGGCCGGCGCTGTCGTTTTCTGATTTGGTGCCCGATCAACATCACTATCACGGCCGTGGCGGCCGCGTTTTTCCGCTCTGGCGCGACGCCGCCGCAACAATTCCGAACATCAAGCCGGAATTGACGACGCATCTTGCCGCCGTTCTTGGGCTCAAAGACCTCGGCGCGCAGGACATAATGGCCTATATCGGCGCGGTGCTCGCGAATCCGGCTTTCACCGCGCGCTTTCAGGCCGATCTTGTCCGCCCCGGCCTACGCGTGCCGATCACCGCCGACGCGACGCTCTTTAACGAGGCGGTCAAACTCGGCCGCGAAGTTATCTGGCTCCACTGCTATGGCGAACGCTTCGTCGATACGAAGGAGGGCCGCCCTGCGGGTCCCCCGCGTCTGCCGAAAGGCGAAAGCCCAATCATTCCGAAGGGCGGCGGCATTCCCGGCGCGCCGGAACCTTTGCCCGATGCGATGGACTATGACTCGGCCGCGCGGCGGCTCACCATCGGCGCAGGATTCATCGACAACGTGCCGCAGGCGGTGTGGGACTATGACGTCTCCGGCAAAAATGTTCTGCGCCAGTGGTTCAGCTACAGGAAGCGCGACCGCTCGCGGCCGATCATCGGCGACCGCCGCCCGCCGTCGCCGCTCGACAAAATCCAGCCCGACCATTGGCTCGACGAATATACGACCGATCTGATGAATCTGCTTCACGTGCTCGGGCGCCTCGTGAAGCTCGAACCCGCGCAGGCGGACTTGCTGACGCGCATTTGCGCCGCCCCGCTTCTCCCCCTCGCCGCCTCGGAATCGCGCGACGAGGGAGGCGGCGCGTGAGAATTGGGTGTGGACGGCTTAGCCGGCTTGTTCCGGCTTCGCGCGGCATCGTATAATTTTGCGTCCAAGATTATTGACGGTGGAGCGATGAGCGGCGACGCGCCCGATCTATTCGGCTACTCCCCTGCGCAGGGCGATCTTTTCAAGGGCAAGGCTCCCACAGCGCGTCCGCAGCCGCGGGTCGATCCTGACGTGATCCGCCTCCGTCTCCAAAAAATGCTCGCCGAAGCGCGCGCGGCGCGGGAGGGTTCGCCTTGGCCGCCCGAAACGACGCGGCTGAACCAATTGATCTTTCCGCAAATGGCGAACTGGCTGCCAGAGGAAGAACGGGACCAGTTGCGCTTAGAATTTGAGGCTGAACTCAAACGTCTTAACCTTGCAGCTTAGGTCAATCTCGGGATCGCCTCGAAGAGGCTCGTAAGCATGGGGATAACCCGGCGAGGCGTGGAGGGAGCCGGGGTATCATTCCCCCATGGACGACCAGCCGCGACCTTTCGCGACAAGCCCCGACAGCGACTTCACCCTCTCGATTGACGAGGCCCTGGAGCGATACGCCCGCGCCGGGCTCCCCCGCACGCCCCGCAGCGTCCAGCGCTATGCGGCGCAGGGTCATCTCGAAGCCCGGCTGATGGAGACGCCATTTGGCGTGAAGTATCTCATCACGCCGGCGTCGATCGACAAGCACATCGCGTACATTCAGGAAATCAACGACGCGACAAGTCGCGACTTGTCGCGACAGGTCGCGCTCGATAATTCGAGCTTTTCGAGCCACGACAAGCCGCGACAGATAGGCGCGACAAGCGACGACAGGCCACGACAAGCCGCGACAGGCGGCAACATTCTTCCAGAAAGTCCCGCAAATGCCGAGCGACAGGCAGCGACACTAGCCGCGACAGGCAGCGACAAGCCGCGACAGGTCGCGACAAGCGATGCCGACTCGCGCTATGTCGCCCGCCTTGAGAGTGAGGTGGACTTTCTGCGCGGACAGGTCGCGACGAAGGACGCGCAGATCAAGGAGCTGACCGAGCGCAGCCGCGAGACCAACGTGCTCATCGGCGGGTTGCAGCGGATGCTCGCGCCGTTGCTCGGATCGCCAGACCCACATCAGGCGTCGCAGCAGTTCCCCCAGCAGCACCAGCAGTAAGAGTTCTCCACAGTGTCGCGACCTGTCGCGACAGGGAATGACGGCCGTCGCGGGCTATACTTCGAAGATATGCGCGCAGTCGACCGCGGGGAGGAAACGCCGGCAGAGAAACAGGAAAAACTCTTCATGGAGAGCACCTTGCTGCGCGTCGCCGGGGCGCTCTTCTGTCATGACCAGCGCGCGGCCGCGAAGCGTACGGACGAAATTCGACTGCGGCGCGGAGAGACCGAGCGGCACATCACCATCCGCCCCGATCCGCGCCTGGGACAGCCCGGCCCCTTGGCGCACAAAATTTTCATCGCGCTCTTGAAGAAGCACTCCGACTACGGCCGGCCCATCCGCAACGAAATCTCATTCACCCGCCGCGAGATCGGCCGACTCATCGGCCGCAAGGAGTGGGGCGGCCGCGACAGCGAGCAGCTCGCCCGCGCCCTACACGAGATTCACTACACCTTCGTCCGCACCCATTTCAAAAAGGAGAATGGTCGGCACGTCGAGCACTCATTCAACATCTTCCCGGAGATTTTCATCGAGCGCCGTGAGTTCGCCAGCGATCCGATCGAAGCCTGCACTATCACCCTCGCCGATCCGATCGTCCGCTCGCTTGAGGAGGATCATTTCACCTGCCTAAACTTCACGCTGATGCAGGAGTTGGGCACCATCGGGCAATC
>Ga0233424_10001455_pt1 | contig 20502 bp, 19 predicted proteins | sample Watercolumn_Towu_FD_181011 | JGI IMG/M metagenome (GOLD analysis project Ga0233424, IMG submission 181011) | Freshwater microbial communities from Lake Towuti, South Sulawesi, Indonesia - Watercolumn_Towuti2014_125_MG | ecosystem: Environmental > Aquatic > Freshwater > Lake | place: Indonesia... | reverse complement strand
TCCATCACCAGCACCACGCCGCGCTTCTCGGCATGCCCGAGGATGCGCTTCAGGCCGGCTTCGGCATTGGCCATGCCATCCTGCGGGTCCATACCGTTGCGGTTGCCGGAGAAGCAGATGAGGTTGCGGTAGCCGGCATCGGCGACCAGGTCGATGTGCCGCGTGTAGCGCTCCACCAGCTGGTCGTGGAACTCGCGGCCGGCGAAACCCTTGGTCAGGCCCAGCTCCGCGCCGTTGCACATCGAGCTGTAGACGCCGTGGGCCTTCAGCGTGGGCCAGTCTTCGGGACCGACCAGGTCGATCGCGGCGAAACCGATGTCCTTCACCGTCGTGCAGAGCTGGGCGACCGACAGCTGCGGGAAGGTCCAGCGGGCGACGGCGTGCTTCAGGTTTCCTTTGAGGGGGGCATCGGCGGCGAATGCAGGGAGCACACCTGCAGCCCCCAGGCCAATGCCGCCGGCAACCGCAAGGCGTAGCGCGTCGCGTCGCGTGATGCCCATCGCCGGGGCCGGTCTGATCGAATGGATGGACATCCACCTGCCGGCCTCCCAACCGACATCAAACACTGAGGATTCACTGCAATGCAATCGATTGCACCATAGGGGAGGAATTTGTGTGTTTGCAAGTCGCAGTGCACGAAAATCAATGCTGCGAGGCACAACTCCGCAGCCGACCTGGAAAACAAAAGCCCCGCGTGAGCGAGGCTTTCCTTCTGGCGGTGGGAGCAGGACGACGCCTGTTGGCTACAGCGTCGAAATCGTGCCGCCGTCGATCCGATACTCCGTTCCGGCAATCGACGCCGACCGGGGAGACGTCAGGAACACAATCAGATCGGCCACCTCCTGCGGTGCCGCGGGCCGTCCCACCGGGATCCCGCCGAGCCAGTCCATGACCAGCCTCTTGCCACCTTCATAATCGGTTCCCGCTTCTGCCGCGATCCGCTCTGCAAATTCCCGGGATGCTTCTGTCTCGATCCAGCCCGGCGCTACGCTCAACACCCGCACGCCCTTGGGAGTGACCTCTAGTGAAAGCGACTTGCTGTAGGTCGTGAGTGCCGCTTTGGCGGCGGCATACGCGGTGGTGGACTCCGGCAGAGGCAGCATGCGCTGGATCGAACTGACGTGGATGATCACGCCAGCGCGCTGCGCGAGCATGGATGGCAGCAAGGCACGATCCAGACGGACCGCCGGCATCAGATTCAGGTTCAGCTCGGCAAGCCAGTGCGCATCACTGATCGCTGCGAAGCCGCCGCCAGGTGTCTTTGATCCCCCCAGCACATTGACCAGGATGTCTGCGCTGCCCCATGCCTGCAGCACGGCGTGGGCGAAAATGCCGGTGCCCTCGGCCGTCGACAGATCGGCGGCTACGTAGGCGACTCCTTCCACCGGGCGTGCCGGCAGGCTGCGCGCCGACGTCATCACCCTGGCCCCGGCCTCGGCAAGGGTCCTGACCACGGCCGCCCCCACACCGGCCGTGCCGCCGGTCACCACGGCCCGCAGGCCACCGAGTTGAAGATCGAAGCTCATGCGGTGATCTCCAGCGATGCGATCAGGCCCCGTTCCAGTTCGAAACGGTAGCTCAGCAGAATCGGACTGCCGGGGAAGTTGCCGCTCACGATGGCACGGACAACGTGGTGTTTCCCCTGCCGTTCGATGGCGCTCGGCACGCTGGTGGCGCTGTATTTGGCCGATGCCTCGGCCAGGAAGGCTTTGATGGCGTCGACGCCGACGAGGGTGTGCCCGTCGTCCTTCAGCACAGCCTGGGCGGCAAAACAACGCGCCAGCACTTCGGGGTCATGTTCGGCCGCGAAGTACGCGGCGATGGGTTCTGGGAGAGTCAACGCATTCATTCCTGGCTCCTGCAGTGGTGAGGCGCTCAGGATGTGCACGCAGGTCGGTTAAGTGAATGCCCTATAATCCGAATGGGTTATGTCAAGAATCTTACATAATGCGCGGATCCGAGTTCGCTGAACTGAAGGCCTTCGTGGCGGTAGTGGAACGTCAGAGCTTCGCGCGGGCGGCGGAACATCTGGGGGTATCGCCCTCGGCCCTGAGCCAGACCATCCGTCAACTGGAAGGCCGTCTCGGCACCCGCCTTCTGAATCGCACAACACGAAGCGTGGCACCCTCGGCAAGTGGCGGACGACTGTACGCGCGCATCGCGCCGCTGTTCCAGGAGTTGGCGGTAGCGGTCGCTGAAACCAGCGAAGCGAGCGGACGGATCAACGGGACCCTGCGCATCAATACGCTGGGCATCGCCGCAAGAACACTGATTGCCCCGCGGCTTGCCCGCTTCCACCAGGCCTACCCTGATGTCGTTGTCGACATCGTGGTCGACGACGCGCTCAGCGACATCGTCAGTGGCCGGTTTGATGCAGGCATCCGCGTGGGCGGGCAGCTCGAGAAGGATATGGTGGCCATCCGCCTCACTCCCGACCTGAACATGATGGCCGTGGCGTCACCGGATTACCTCGCACGCCGTGGAACGCCGCGAACTCCGGCGGACCTGCAGGATCACGCCTGCATCAACTGGCGGCTGCAGAGTGACGGCAGGCAGTACCGATGGGAGTTCAAGAAGCGAGGCCGCCACCTGGAGGTCGCCGTGGACGGTCCTGTCGTCACCAATCACGCTGACGTCGGGATTGCGGCGGCACTGGCCGGCCTCGGAATCGCCTATCACTTCGAGCAGGATCGCGTGGGGGAACTGCTGGCCCAGGGATTGCTGGTGCGGGTACTGGCGGATTGGTCGGTCTCGCGCCCCGGGCTTTTTCTCTACTACCCGAACAGGCGGCACCGCCCCGCCCTGCTGGGTGCGTTCATTGATTGCCTGCTGGACCAGGGCGTGTTCGGTAATCGCTGACAACATCGAGGAACGTCCGCATCGGCCGCCGCCGGACAACAGGATCCCGGCAGTGCCTCAAGAACGACAAGGGCCCCAGGCAGGCATGCCAGGAGCCCTTGTCGGGATGCACCGAAGATGCGCTTAGAACGGTTGTGCACACATGTTGTGCATACCTCATTACTAGAAATCTCTCTAAAACACTGCCATTCTAGGAATTCATTCACCATTGATAGCACCAGTTATTCTACCAAATGGAAAATTTGGGTGAGAAAGAGTGCCCGCTGACCTCAATCCTATATTTTTCTCAACACTGCAGAGGCTCCAACTCACCGGCGTCCCGGCAATCCCCGCAAATCAGATGACCTCAAATTGGAATTCCCTCGAAATCTGACCCGAGGAGGTTCCATGAGAAAGCCCCTATTTTTTGATAGCCAGATCATTGCCATGCTCAAGCAAGCCGAGGCAGGCACCCTAGTAGCAGAGCTGCGTCGTCCCAATACACCTAGGGCGTGAAGGCCTCAGCGTCAACGTAGAAAGGACAATGGCTATGGAAATTGACTGAGCTGCGGCCGGCCACGGGGCTGTCCCCACCCACATTCTGAACAGCCAGATTGCAGCGAAGAAAATAGCATTGAGCCACAGCACAATTTGGATAATTTTTTTAACTCATCCCGTGGAATGCTCCCCGTATCTGCGGACAGGTTTCCTTACTTGCGCGCCGGTTAGCATAGCGCGCCGAAACTCCCGGGGTGAGCGGAAGCGCAGAGCGCTATGTCGATGGTGCTCGCTGTAGCGCTCGAAGGCCAATGCCACCTGGCCAATGGTGGTGACCGCATCGGGTTGCGTCGATCGTTCGCAACCGTTCCAAGGAGCCGCTCAGCCATCTACATTGAGCTAAGGTCCGAGGAGCTTAGGCAAGATCTGCGGATGCCAGCTACTGCTGATCCCTGGCGTTCAGACGACACGGGAGTTGCCGCATACGTACGGTCGCTGGAGCAAAGGCTCAGCGTGATCGAGCAGATGGTGATTGGTCTTTCACAGACACTGCGTGGCCTTAGGCCAGTTTCGCTCCAGCAGGCGCTCATCTCCGGGACGCGAGAAGGAGATTCCCTTGGCGGGAGCTCTGACCCACGACGTGTGCGGTCTTCGGTGCCGCGCGACCCGCCTCCGCCTTCGGCTGTGCGCTAGGCCAAGCCAGCAGGTGCATGCTGGAACGTTTTAGCGACGAGAACTTGCGGCATGTGTAAGACGTATCGCGGAAGGGCAAAGCGTCCAGTAGTCACTGTCCGATCCCAAGAGGCTCCCTAGCGCGACCTCAATAGCTATAGGTCTGCGCCAGTCGGCGTTGGGCAAGAAGGAGAACTCCCTCGGGCCGAGTCTTGCTTCTTGCTCCCGTCGCTGAAGCCATCGCGATCTGATCTGCATCTCTTTACAAAGTGCTTGCATGGCGGCCTCTTCGTTCATCTCAGTCTGCAACATGACACTAGCTGCCACACGCATCCCCGACCATGCGACATATCGCCGTCTGCCCGAGCTGAGGTTGAACCACGGGCTCTCCTGCATTGCGATGACTCCGTTTGCTCGCTCAGGACTTATTCGGTGCCGTCGAAGAAGGTTCGCCAAGTATGCGGATATCTCGTCGTTGACAAGCCGCCCCCACAGAGCGACGCGAGCTTCTGTATGGGCCGGCCCTTGCCAGCCATTTAGTGCAACTGCCAGCGCATTGCGAAGGTTTGGGAGAGCCTGCCACGCCGGAGAGTATGTCCAGGCGAAAGGGTGGTAAAGGGACCTTCGAGTGGATGGTGAATCGCTGGTCTCGGTCAGCAGTACTCCCGCCGCCTGGAGGTTTCGCAGCAAACTCCACACAGGCCCGTCATCTGAGGCGACCGGGGCATTTCTTGTAACAGAGTCTTCGAGTGCACACCACAGGCACGAGTAGTACGGTCCAAGGGACGCGACCAGTGAGGCCAAGTCTGGCCTCGCAGTCAATAGGGTCAGTTGATCAAGTCCATGGCGCACTCAGTTCCAAGGGCTCCCACCAGTGAGCGATCTTACCCACCAGCCAGTTGCATTGTCTACATGATTTTCATGTAACGCGGCACTGGGCCATAGATTGCTGTCCGCTTCCTCGAGCGGGCGGAATGGCAACCAAGACGATCTACCAAGAAGCATACCGGCGTCTCGTTGAGCAGCTTCGGGCGAGACGGGAGGCTATGGGAATTAGCCAAGTATCGCTTGCCTCGCACTTGGATTGGCCGCAGCAAACTATCTCTTCCATTGAGGCCGGTGCCCGGAGATTGGACTTGCTCGAGTACCTCAGGCTCACCTCGGCCCTTGGCATGAGTGCTGCAGAGGCAAGCTCGCTTTTGATGTCAGAGTGGAGGGCGATGCGCGTCCCTCCAGTTCGCTAAGGCGCGATGGCCAACGCCCGGTTATCAGGGGCGAACTGCTCCTTCTGTTGCTGGTGGTCAGTTGATCACTATTACGATTCCGGCGTAACGCTTGCCATTGATCGGTCTCCAAGCTGCGATTTGGGTGCATTGAGCGAAGTCGATTGACGGGGACGCTATGAGTCCTCTTGCCCGAACTCGGTACGGGCTGCCCGCAGCACGCGAGCTGGATCAGAGGTCAGGGCTTCGGCAGGTGGCATGCCGTTGAGCAGAGCGTGCGGTGAGAGAAACCACTCTGCCTCACTCCATCCGGTGCTGCGAAATAGCCCGTCCGGCTCGATCTCGAAATGATCGAGTGAACGCAGTACTGACAGGATTTCTGCCAAATATTCAACGGGTTCGCCATTTTCACCAAACTGCCAGTCTGGGTAGCGATAGCCGGGCACAGGCTTCGTTACATAGACCCCGAGTAGCTGGCCGGCTCTGCGCAGCTGACCGGCTAGGCCGCTACCACTGGTCAATGACGGGCCGAGCTGTGAACTGACTTCGGCGGCGCTATGCCACTGTGCGGCAAGTTCATCTCGCCTGACGGCGGCGTCGGACAGGATCTTCTGGGCCGATGAGCAGGCGTCGGAACGCCGTGGTGCGCCCGTTGCTTCTGCCTGTGGCTTTAGCTGTACTTGGAGAGATGCTTCAGTGAAATTGCCCGTTGCGTGGATGCGATCGAGCAGGAGTCGAAGCGCGATCGCTAATCCCTCGTCCTCTGACGGGTAGGGAGACGCAAACAGAGGTATCTGAACCCACAGATGCTCCTGTCCTGGGTGTACATAGGGGCGATGATCATCAAGCAGCAAGGCCGCGCCTAATTTTGGTGTGGCTAGCCGTAGATCCTTCGTGCTGCCCGTCCAATGGATGTATTCAAGGCTCGCGAACCACGGAGGCGCGCTTCCTTCACGAACCAACAAATCGGCAATGCTGCGAAAGCGCTCTTCCGGCACAGTCGTAAACATCATGAGCTGACTGAAGTGCGATCGGACGTCCTCCAAGAACCGACAGAGGCCGGGTCTTGGAATCTGGCTTATCGCATTGGAAATGAGTGTCCCTTCGAGGTCCAATGCCAGAATGCTCGGCTTCATGTGTTGTCTCTAGCGAGGAGCGTGTGTACACCTTGCTCCTGGACACTCTCGCTGTCCAACACGTGAGCCTACTGGTGCACATGCAGCGTGAGCCTACTGGTACGCATGCAGCGTGAGCCTACTGGTACTTGTTGCCTGCAACTGACAAAAGGATCACCTTTGCTGTGCTGCTCGGCAGGGCGGCACCACTTGGTCGGCTGGAATGTTTAGCTCAAGGATCGGCATAGGAGCCATGGGTGGTCGCCGCTGCGCTGCGGCTCTCTTTGTTGCCGCGATGAGGGATCGACAATGTTCAGAACCAGTCACACACATCCTCTGCATATCGCCACGATCCCTGTCGGAGTCAGTGGCGGCGCAGTAGGTGTAACTTTCGCGCCAGGGAAGTTTCAGGAGGCCGCGATGACGGGGCCATGGAGTCGTGACATTGACGTGGATCTTTGCGCGATTCGCCAGTGGGGCGCGGGGTACTTGATCTCCCTGATTGAGCCATGGGAGTTCGATGAGCTTAGGATTGCCGCGCTGCCAAAGCGGGCGATGGCGCAGGGAATCAAATGGTACGGACTTCCAATCGTAGACGGCGCAGCGCCGAACAGTTCTTTCTTGGAGGCATGGCGCGAGCTGGGTCCAGCACTCAGTCGTGAATTGTTGCGCGGAAGCCGCGCAGTTGTTCATTGTAAGGGCGGGCTAGGACGAGCTGGCACCGTAGCGTGCTTGTTGCTTTTAGAAACAGGCACGGCTGCCACAGGTGAGCAGGCCATGAGCATGGTTCGTCAGGTCAGGACGGGTGCGATCGAGACGCGTGAGCAGGAGGACTTCATACGCGCCTGGAGTCCAGGTCCGGGCAGCCAAGCTACAGGCAACTGACACCGTCGACCGGTCGGACTGCGAAAGGCATAGGTTTTGGACCGCGGGCGCCTAGGTAGCGCTCTTGCTCGATTCCGTACGTAGGGAGTCCTCGGAAGCCGGCCGGCGCAGCGTCGACAGGATGGTGCACTCAGCTCGCTGTCCGCCGTGACAACTGGCGATTACCCGTTCCAGCTCGTTGGCCATACGTTGCAAGTCTGCCATCCGGGCGCGAATGTCGGACAAGTGGCTGCGGGCCAGACGATCCACATCCACGCACGACAGGCCCTCGTCGCCGGCCAGCTGCAGCAGGCTACGGACCTCTTCCAGGCTGAAACCCAAGTCCCGACCGCGGGCAATGAAGCGCAGGCGCTCAATGTCCGGCAATCCGTAGACCCGGTAACCATTGCCTGATCGTCCCGGCCTCGGGAGCAAGCCGATGCGCTCGTAGTAGCGGATCGTCTCCAGATGGCACCCGCTGGCGGCGGCGGCGTCACTGATTTTCATTCGTAGTAGGCTTGACTCCGTAGTAGCTACGGACTTTACCCTCATGGACCCTGCCATGCCAGCGGACCGCGCCGGCCCGGCTCCCCTGCGATGGAGAAGATCCGATGAGTGATTGCGGCTGCCACCACGAGGCAAAGAACGCGCAGGAACGGCGCGTGCTGTGGATCGCTCTGGCACTGAACGCTGCAATGGCGGTGATTGGCGGCATTGCCGGCTGGATCGCCCATTCCACCGGCTTGCTTGCCGACGCACTGGACATGCTCTCCGACGCCACGGCCTACGCCATTGGGTTGGTCGCTATCGGTCGGACGGCGCGCTTCAAGGCCAACGCTGCTTGGGTTAGCGGTAGCGTGCTGCTGATTCTGGGCGTTGGCGTGCTGGTCGAGGTCGGCCGCCGCGTACTCCACGGGGCTGAACCGGTAAGCGGGTGGATGATCGGTACGGCTCTATTGTCGCTAGTGGTCAATCTCGCGGTCCTTCGCATGCTGGCGCCACTGAAGTCTGGCGAAGTACATCTGCGGGCAACGTGGCTTTTCACCCGAGCCGATGTGGTAGCCAACGTGGGCGTGATCCTGGCTGGCCTACTGGTGTGGTGGCTGGCCAGTCCATATCCAGATTTCGTAATCGGTGCCTTTATCGGCCTCTACGTGATGAAGGAAGCCTTTGAAATATTGGGCGACGCGCGCCGGGCACGCGCCGACGCGCGCAAGACCCCTGCATGACCGCGGGCGGCCAGCTGGGATTTTCCCTGCGCTGATTGCTGCTGGCGAAATTGGCTGTCGGCCGGGATTTGCCTGAAATCGAGGCCGAAACGCGTACAGATGCGTATGAGCATCAGGTCGCGCCCTTTCGACCGCCAATTGCCGGGTGACGCATGTAGGCGCAGGCCGATCCCTGTGATCTCAAGAACCTTCGGAGTACTTCCATGTCTGTGCGATGGGCGGCCTTGGCCGCGTTGCTGTTAACGGGCGCAGTAGCGATGCCTGCGGTGGCGGCCGAATTGATGACCTTGGACGATGCCTTTGCACGCGTAGCCCAAACCCATCCGGAGCTGCGTCTGGTCGATGCGCGAGCCACTGTCCTCGCTGCCGAGCGAGATAAGGCGATGCAGCGTCCACCGTGGACGCTCGGTGCCGAGGTCGAAAACGCGCTGGGCACCGGCGCGGCCGGTGGCTTGGACAGCGCCGAGCTAACCTTGAGCCTGAGTTCGGTGCTGGAGCGCGGCGGCAAGCTCGAAGCCCGCCGTACCTTGGCACAAAGCCGGATTGATGCGCTGGCCGTGCAGCGCGAGACCGGGCGCCTGGACTTGCTAGCCGAGACGGCGCAGCGCTATTTGGCTGTCGTTGGTGCCGACCGGCAACGAAGCCTAGCGGACATCGATGTTGGCCAGCGCCAGCGAACCGTGGTGGCCGCCAGGCAGCGCCTGCAGGCCGGCGCCTCACCCGAGTCGGTGCTGCTCACCGCGCAGGCAGCGCTTGCGCGGGCCGAGCTGAAGCGTGATCGGGCCGAGCAACAGCGACTCGCTGCTCGTCAGCATCTGGCTGCTTTGTGGGGCGAACGTACTCCCACCTTCGAAGTGGTCCCGGCCGATCCGATGGCCCTGCCGGCGATCGCCTCCATGCAGACGCTGGCCGATGAGTTGGAACGGACTCCGGAATTGGCGCAGTTTGCCGACGCCCGCCGGATCGCGCAGGCACGCCTGCAGCTGGCGCGTTCAGCGGCCTCACCGGACCTGTCCTGGCAGCTCGGAGTGCGCCGACTACAGGAGACCGATGACACCGCGCTGGTCGCCAGCTTATCCATGCCGCTGGGCAGCCGCAGCCGCGCACAGCCAGAGATTCGAGCCGGCGAAGCCGAGCTGCAGGTCCTGACGATCGAGCGCGAGGCCAAGGGCCTGTCGCTGTACTCCACGCTGGTCGAAGCCCATGGCCGCTACACCGTGGCACAGGCCGAGGTGGCGCGCCTGCACGACGACGTGTTGCCGAAGCTGGCCCGAGCCGAGCAGGCCGCTGAGCGTGCCTATCGTGCTGGGGCGATCAGTTACCTGGAATGGGCACAGTTGCAGTCCGAACGTACCGCCATGGCCCAGCAACAGCTGGACGTCGCCTTGGATGCGCAGCGCGCCCTGATCGAAATTCAACGACTGACCGGCCAGGCGCTTGTCACGCCGCCGGCTGCCGCTTCCACTGGAGAGACCCCATGAATCGCTTTTCCTGGACCGCACTGGGCATGGCTCTGATGCTGGCGGCCTGCAACGCGTCGACCCCCAACGAAGCATCCGAAGGAGGCCACGCCGCTGAGGGCGAAGAGCACGGCGAGCACGAGGAAGCGCCGCTGGAAACCGAGATCTCGGCCAAAGCTGCGCAGGCGGCGGGAATCCAGGTCGCGCCGGCTGGACCCGGTGAGATTGCCGATGAGCATGAGGTACAAGGGCTGTTGACCCCAATCGATGGGCGCATCGCGCAGGTCACTGCACGCTTCCCCGGACCGGTCCGTTCCGTGCGAGTGGGCGTGGGTGACCAGGTACGCACCGGCCAGGTGCTCGCGACAGTGGAGAGCAACCTCAGCCTGACCACCTACACCGTTACCGCGCCGATCAATGGCGTGGTCATGGCGCGTACGGCCGCCGTGGGCATGTCGGCGCCTGAGGGCGCCCCGCTGTTCGAGGTAGCTGACCTGTCCACGCTGTGGGTGGACCTGCACATCTTCGGCGCCGACGCCCAGCACATCGGTGCCGGCGTGCCGGTGACGGTCACCCGCTTGAGTGATGGCGTCACGGCGCAGACCACATTGGAGCGCGTCCTGCCCGGCACCGCCACTGCCAGCCAAAGCACTATTGCCCGCGCAACCGTAGCTAACACCGATGGGCTGTGGCGGCCGGGTTCAGCGGTCAAGGCGCGGGTCACCGTGGATCGCCAATCGGCGTCGCTGGTGGTTCCGATCACCGCCCTGCAGACCGCACAGGACCAGGACGTTGTCTACGTGCAGCAGGGCGAGACGTACCACACCCGGCCGATCAAGCTGGGGCGCCGTGACGCCGAACGCGCCGAAGTGCTGGAAGGGCTCAAGGCGGGTGAACGAGTGGTGGTGGCCCAAAGCTTCCTGATCAAGGCCGACATCGAAAAATCCACTGTGGAAGAGGAATGAGGCCCGCCATGCTCGAACGCCTCATTGGTCTGTCCATCCGCCACCGCTGGCTGACGCTGGTGCTCACCGCTGCGCTAGTCGCACTGGGCGTGTGGAGCTACCGTCACCTGTCCATTGACGCCACGCCCGACATCACCAACGTCCAGGTCCAGATCAACACCCAGGCCCCGGGTTACTCGCCGCTGGAGGCCGAGCAGCGAGTGACCTTCGTCATTGAAACGGCCATGGCCGGGCTACCAAAGCTGGACTACAGCCGCTCGCTGTCGCGCTACGGACTCTCCCAGGTCACTGTCGTCTTCAAAGACGGCACCGACCTGTACTTTGCCCGCCAGCAGGTCGCCGAAAGGCTACAGCAGATCGCATCTCAGCTGCCCGAAGGTTTGGACCCGGAGATGGGTCCCATCTCTACCGGCCTGGGCGAGATCTTCATGTACACCGTGGAGGCTGAGCCCAACGCCCGCAAGCCCGACGGCACCCCGTATACCGCCACGGACCTGCGCACCCTGCAGGACTGGGTGATCCGGCCGCAGCTGCGCACCACGCCTGGAGTGACCGAGGTCAACACAATCGGTGGCTTTGAGCGGCAGATCCACATCACCCCGGATCCGGCCCAGTTAGTGGCACTGGGCTTTACGCTGAACGATGTGGTCGCAGCGGTCATGCGCAATAACCAGAACATCGGCGCCGGCTACATCGAGCGCAACGGCCAGCAATTTCTGGTGCGCGTGCCCGGCCAGCTGGCCAATCTGGACGCGATTGGGAACATCGTGCTGGACCGGCGCGATGGCGTGCCCATTCGCGTCCGCGACGTCGCTAGCGTAGGCGAAGGCAAGGAGCTGCGCACGGGTGCGGCGACCCAGAATGGCCATGAGGTCGTGGTCGGTACCGCCTTCATGCTGTTCGGCGCAAACAGCCGGGAAGTCTCCCAGGCAGCCGCGGCCAAGCTGGACGCCGCCAACGCCAGCTTGCCCGCTGGCGTACATGCAAAGGCCGTCTATGACCGCACCGCGCTGGTGGATCGCACCATTGGCACGGTGTCCAAGAACCTGATCGAAGGCGCGCTGCTGGTGGTGGTGGTGCTGTTCCTGCTGCTGGGCAATGTGCGCGCTTCGTTGATCACCGCGGCAGTGATCCCGTTGGCAATGCTGTTCACCATTATCGGCATGGTGCGTGGCGGCGTGTCGGGTAACCTGATGAGCTTGGGCGCCCTGGACTTTGGCCTGATCGTGGATGGGGCGGTGATCATCATCGAGAACTGTCTGCGCCGGTTTGGGGAGGCGCAGCACGCACTGGGCCGCCAGCTCAACGACGAAGAGCGCTTTGATCTGACCGCCTCGGCCACGGCTGAGGTGATTCGCCCCAGTCTGTTTGGTCTAGGCATCATCGCGGCGGTCTACCTGCCGATCTTCGCGCTGTCCGGGGTGGAAGGAAAAATGTTCCACCCAATGGCGATCACGGTGGTCTTGGCCCTGACCGGTGCCATGGTGCTGTCGCTGACCTTCGTACCGGCGGCCATTGCCACCTTCCTGCGCGGCCGTGTGGCCGAGCACGACAACCGCTTGATGCGCTGGTCACGTGCCCGCTACACGCCGCTGCTGGAGTGGGCGCTGCGGCGGCGGGTCGTAGTGCTGACAGGCGCGGCCGTGCTGGTGGTGGGGTGTGGCGTGCTGGCCACCCGTTTGGGCTCGGAGTTCGTGCCGAGCTTGGATGAAGGCGACATCACCTTGCAGCCCATGCGTATCCCCGGCACCAGTCTGGAGCAGTCGGTGGCGATGCAGGAAACGCTGGAGAAGCGCTTGGCCCAGTTCCCGGAGGTGGCCAACATCTTCTCCAAGATCGGCACCGCCGAAGTGGCCACCGACCCGATGCCCCCCTCCATGGCCGATACCTTTCTGATGCTCAAGCCCCGCGACCAATGGCCCGACCCGCGCAAACCCAAGGCCGAGCTGGTGGAAGAGCTGGAGGCGGCGGCCAAGGAGATCCCGGGTAGCAACTACGAGTTCACTCAGCCCATCCAGATGCGCACCAACGAATTGATCTCCGGCGTTCGCTCGGACGTTGCGGTCAAGGTCTACGGCGACAATCTTGACCAGCTGACCCGCCTGGCCAGCCGGGTCGAGCGCGTCCTGCGCGGGGTCCCCGGCGCCGAAGACGTCAAGGCCGAGCAGGTTACTGGCCTACCACTGCTCACCATCACGCCAGATCCAGCGGCATTGGCGCGGTATGGATTGAATCCGGGTGACGTGCAGGACACGGTGGCAACCGCCATCGGCGGTAGCGTCGCTGGCCAGCTGATCGAGGGCGACCGCCGATTCGACCTGGTGGTGCGTTTGCCCGAATCGCTGCGGCAAGACCCGGCTGTGCTTGCGGACCTGCCCATTCCACTGCCGGAGAGCACCAGTATCGATGAGTCCAGCCGTGTAGCCGCTGGTGCCAACGGTGGGCCTCGCACTGTTCCACTACGAGAAGTGGCGAAGATACAGGTAGAGCGCGGGCCCAACCAGATCAATCGTGAGAACGGCAAGCGTCGAGTGGTGATCACCGCCAACGTGCGTGAGCGTGATCTTGGCGGATTCGTTGGCGATCTGCGTACCCGCATCGGCCAGGATGTACCGCTTCCAGAGGGGTACTGGATCGATTATGGCGGCACGTTCGAGCAGCTGATCTCGGCCAGCCAGCGCTTGGCGGTGGTTGTCCCGGTCACATTGGCGCTGATCTTCGCCCTGCTGTTCATGGCCTTCGGCTCGGCCAAGGATGCCGCCATCGTGTTCAGTGGCGTTCCCTTGGCATTGACTGGTGGCGTAATCGCCTTGGCTCTACGCGGAATTCCGCTGTCAATCTCTGCGGGCGTAGGCTTCATTGCGCTTTCGGGCGTGGCAGTACTCAATGGCTTGGTCATGATTGCCTTCATCCGCCGACTGCGTGAGCAAGGCGACGCCCTCGAAGATGCTGTCCGGGATGGCGCCCTGGGGCGACTACGACCGGTCTTGATGACTGCCCTGGTGGCTTCCCTTGGTTTCCTGCCGATGGCTTTGAACGTAGGCGCTGGTTCTGAAGTACAGAGGCCGCTGGCCACGGTCGTAATCGGCGGTATCGTGTCCTCGACCGCGCTGACGCTGTTGGTCCTGCCGGTGCTGTACCGCTGGCTACATCGCGACCGCGGCAGTCGTGGCGATGGCGCTATCCAAGAGCCCTCAACCTCATGAACGAGATCAATTTGGAAGAGGTCCGGGCAGCGATGTTCACGGACCCGAGCGTGAAAGCAGTAGACGGCCTGCGGCTGGTCCCAGGCCCGGCAACTGGCCGCGCGATTGTGGCCACGATCACTGTCGCTGCCCCCTCGGCGGACCTTGACGTGGTCCACGCTGTGATCGCCCGCGTACTTTTCGATCAATTCGGCATCGAGCAGGCAGTGCTTTCTTTCAACGACCCTGGGCCGGCGCCGCCGCCACCCACGACGGCGCCATTGAAGAAATTGTGATCGCTGCGACTCTCCTGAGTGCCTACGCAGTTATCGTGTAAACGGCAGCCAAATCCAAAGCGCGATGAGCGTGGTCAGCAGGACGGGGGGCGTCAGGATGAGCCCTACCTTCATGTACTGCCCCCACGTAATCCGTTGGCCTTTTCCGGCAAGGACATGCAACCACAGCAGGGTCGCTAGCGACCCAATTGGGGTCAGCTTGGGACCAAGGTCGTTGCCCACGACGTTGGCGTAGATCATCAGCTCGCGAGTGGCCGTCGATACGTTCGCCCCATCGATAGCAAGCGCACCGACCAGTGTCGCAGGCATATTGTTCATAATGGAAGCGAGAGCAGCGACCGCAAAGCCCGTACCAATCGTTGCCACGAAGCTACCCTGCGTTGCCAACCACTCTAGGATTGCACTCGCCGCGTCAGTCAGCCAGGCATTACCCAGTCCGTAGACGACTAGATACATGCCGATCGAGAACAGCACGATCTGCCAGGGTGCGTCACACAGGATCTTGGTCACAGCCATTGTGGCGCCCCGGCCTCCAGTCGCCCAGCGGCCTGCAATACCCATCAGCACTAGTGCAGCTGCACCCGTCACCAAAGCAATAGGAACGCCGAGCGGCCCGGTTACGAAGTACGCAATCAGTAGCAGTACTAGAAGAGGCAGCGCTGCGCGAAAAACTGCCACGTCGCGTATCGCGTCGCGGGGCGCTTCTAGATCCTGGACTGGATACCTACTGGGGATGTCGCGCCGGAACCAGAGCCATAGGACGATCAAAGTAGCTCCGACCGATACCAGGTTCACCGGCACCATGATCGCGGCGTAGCGCCCAAAGGACACGTCAAAGAAGTTCGCTGTAACGATGTTGACCAAGTTGGAGACAATGAGCGGAAGGCTGGCGGTATCGGCGATAAATCCGCAGGCGACCGTAAATGCCAGCGCGCCGGCAGGCGGGAAATTCAAGCGCAACAGGATCGCAAGAACAATCGGAGTCAGCAGAAGAGCCGCGCCGTCGTTGGCAAACACTGCAGCAATTGCAGCTCCCAGCAGGACAATGAGCGGAAAAAGCTTCCGACCATTGCCGCCGCCCCAACGGGCCACATGCAGGGCGGCCCACGCGAAGAAACCGGCTGCGTCGAGAATGAGAGAGATGATGATAAGAGCGACGAAGGTGAACGTTGCATCCCAGACAATTCCCCACACCGTTCCAACATCGTTCCACCCAACAACCCCAGTGGCTAAAGCAACGGCGGCACCGGCGAGTGCCGACCAGCCTATGCCAAGCCCGCGAGGTTGCCAGATCACGAAAACAAGAGTGACGATAAAAATCGCGAGAGCAAGCATGTAACCCACCGTTGGAAGTCAGATAGAGCGCTGATTGACGCGCTTGGAAAGCTCATCGGCGCTCTCAACGCGCTCGGAATAGCGATCAACGAGATAGGCTGCGCGTCCTCGTACGAGCCAGGTGAACTTCACTAGCTCCTCGCATACGTCAACGACACGCTGGTAGTAGGCCGATGGCTTCATGCGCCCGGCCTCATCGAACTCCTGGAAGGCTTTGGCCACGGACGACTGGTTCGGGATGGTGACCATTCGCATCCATCGGCCAAGGACACGTAGCTGGTTTACTGCATTGAAGCTCTGCGAGCCGCCGGAAACCTGCATGACGGCCAGAGTCTTGCCCTGTGTCGGTCGCTTGGCACCGTCGGCCAGAGGTATCCAATCGATCTGAGCCTTCATAATGGCGGTCATGGCGCCGTGACGCTCAGGGCTGACCCAGACCATGCCCTCGGACCAGTACGCGAGCTCGCGAAGTTCGCTCACCTTAGGATGATCGGGAGACGCGCCGTCGGGCAATGGCAAGTCGTGCGGATCGAAGATACGCACATCGCAGCCGTACCAGCGTAGAAGCCGACCGACCTCCTCTGCGAGCAGGCGGGAAAAGGAGCGTTCACGCAGTGAGCCGTAGAGGATGAGCATCCGCGGTGGATGGATCGGGTCGCCAAGCCCGATGAGGGCGTCTACGTCGATCGGCGCAAGTTGTGTGGGGTCGATGTTTGGCAGATCTGCCGCAATGCGATCAATCACGGTGACGTCCCGGTTGTAACGATCTCGCCATCTTCCTTGGTAAAGGAAGACACGGGGTTCGCCAGCAGTGCGAGCACTTTCTCAGACGGTCGGCACAATGCAACGCCACGGTCGGAGACCACGATTGGACGGTTGATGAGAATGGGATGAGCCATCATCGCGTCCACCAGCTGGTCGTCGGTGAGGCCAGGGTTGTCCAGGCCCAACTCCTCGTATGGCGTTCCCTTCTTGCGCAGGAGGTCGCGAGGCGTGATGCCCATTGCGGCAATTAGTTCGACAAGTCTCTCGCGCGTCGGCGGTGACTGCAGGTACTCGATGACCTGCGGGTCTTCGCCCGACTGGCGCATCATTTCCAGAACGTTTCTGGACGTGCCGCAGGCCGGATTATGATAGATCGTTAGTGTCATGATGGATCCCTCAAGCAACGTCTGGTCGGGAGAACGAAGTGCCTTCGAGCTGGCCGATTGCGCAGACTTGCGCTGTCAATGCTGCTCGAGACAGCGTATGGAGTGGCAGCGCGACGAAGGCTCGGATGCGGTTTTCCAGGTACATCAGCGCCTTTCGGAAGGCGGCGCGTTGCCACATTTCCCCGTGAGCTTCGCGGATGGGATCCTCGATACCCCAATGCCCCGTCAATGGTCGCCCGGGCCACATTGGGCACGCCTCGCCAGCAGCGTGGTCGCAGACAGTGAAGACAAAATCCATGCGGGGGGCACTTGCCGCGGCAAACTCCTCCCATGCTTTGGACCGCAGGCCTTCGACCGGGTAGTTGGCCTCGTACAGCGTCTCAATCGCCAGCGGGTGGACCTCGCCCTTGGGGTGACTGCCGGCAGAGAACGCGTTGAAACGGCCATCGCCAATACTCCGCAGGGCGCTTTCCGCCAGTATCGATCGCGCAGAATTGCCCGTGCATAGGAACAGGACGTTGAAGGGCTGAGTAAGGCTCATCCGCAGGTCTCCGAGGTACATGGGCGGGCGAGTTTGAAGAGGTCACCGCAAATCTCGGGAGTCCCGGAGCAGCAGTCCTCAGTCAGAAACGCGAGCAGTTGGCGCATGTGCTCATAGCTAGCGGCGTACAGCACGCGCCGCCCGTCTCGCCACGAGCGCAGCAGGCCAGCTCGCTCCAGGGTCGAGAGGTGAAAGCTCATGCGTGGTGGCGCGATCGCGAGAGCTTCCGCAATTTCGCCGGAGGGCATGCCATCCGGGCCAGCACGAACCAGCATCCTGAATGCAGCTAGGCGATCAGACTGGGCGAGCGCAGAGAGTGCGAGGACGGCGGAATCATCTTTCATGCCTAGATCCTACAACTATTCTTGTAGGATGCAAGTGTCTGGCCGGCGATCCCATCTCCGGACGTACCTGTCCGGAATCGAGGTCTGCTGCGAGTCCTGCGAGCTACCGCTCCGCTAAGGCGTTTAGGATTGAGGCGTATAGAGCTGGTGGCCCAGAAGCGCGCACGTGCCGTTATACACAAACGCCACACTCTGCCTCGCCCGGGTAAAGGCCACGTAATACTTAGGTGGCGCCGTAATGCGTGACGCATCTGCAGTGCGCAGGTACTGCGTCAAAGGCCCATTAGGGAAGATGAGGACCCGGCCGTAGGTGCGTCCCTTGGACTGACCGAAGTTCATCGCTGGTAGGCCGTCGCACGCCTGCCGTCGGTCATGCCGCAGCACGGTCGGGGCAAATTCCTGCATGTATGCGGTCACATGATGGGGCGCGACAAGGTAGATGCCATCGTGACCCGTCACCTGATCATTCCCTGATCGAGTCCGAGGCATCTGTGGATAGAGCGCGTCGGCCAGATCACATAGCGCCTGCACGCACCGCAAACTTGTGAGGCGGTGATCGATCTGGCACAAGCCGTGCGACTCCCAAAGCTGGAATAAGGTCGCCAAGTTCGGTCCGCGGAACTGGCTATACCGAGGCGCGTAGTTGGTGGCGTAGGTCGCTTGGCGAGTGTCGCCCACCAGGGTAATGCCGATCGGGCTCCTCAACAGGCGCTCGATCAGATCTAGGTCGTAGCCAGCCAAGTCCTGCACTTCATCGACGTACACTTCGTCGTACATGTCCGCCAAGCGCGAGATGACCTGACCATGAGTTAGCTCATCGCAACGAACGGCGAAATCGGAGGCCCGATCCGAGTACATCCTGTCGCCTGCCAGATAGTGGCGGGAAGTCTGCGAGCGGGGTGCCCGGTTGTTAGTCCGTCCTTCAACGAACTGAATCGATTCAACCCGTGGCTCGCGGCACAGTGCAGCCTGATAAGGTCGAATACACTCGCGTAGCAGAAATCCGTACCAGCTATACAACGTAACATTCGCGGGAACCGCGCCGGCATGGGCCTCGAATGAGCGCCGAATTTCTTCGAGATTCTCCAAGGTATAGGTGAGCATAGCGATGCGGCGCTGTGGTCGCTCCAAGGCCTGGCGGACCAGCAAGGTGGTCTTGCCAGAGCCGGCTGCCGATAGCAGTACCCGGTTAGGCGATAGCACGCTGGACATAGTCCGGGAACCTGATTGAATGAGGGCTGTTGAAAATGGCTAGGGCCGTATCGGTCTTGTGACCTTTCATGTACTTGAGCAACGCCACCTCGTCGGCGAATGACTTGACCAGCACGGTGTTCAGCTCGTCCAATGAGTTGGCTTTAATGAGTTGATCTTCCAACGATGGGGCGCTCTCGTCAGAATCGTAGTAGATGGCATTGGGGAAGTCGGCATATCGCTCTTGCACCAGCGCGATATCACCATCGTTGTCGGTGACGACTCTGGCCTGAATACGCAGGCGCTCCGCAATCTGCAAGAAGCGTTTAAACGCCAGTGATTTGACCGAGATGATGTCCACGCCACGCGCCAATGGCGCTACGCCGTGGTGATCAAAGTAGGCACGTTGCACGATCAGCTCGTCGGACGGGCCCTCCACCAGAATTGCCTGCTTGGCCAGAATCAGTCGCAACGTGTCATGACCAGGAAGCTTCATGAAGTAATCGTGCGTATCATGCGGCAACTGATCCAGTTTCATCTGGCCTTGGGCGCTGAACAGGATCACGTTGTCCACGCCCAGCTTGTTCAGAACGAAGCTGCTGTGGGTTGCGATGACCACCTGCTGCGTCGTGGAGAGCGCTGAAATCTTGTCAATCAGCTGGCTCATGCCAGAGAAGGAGAGGTGGTTCTCCGGCTCTTCGATCAGCAGTACATGCGCCGACCCTGCAGCATGCATAGCCAGCTTCATCTTTACTGCGCTTTGCTCACCCTTGCCAGCTTGGGTGAAAGGAAGCTCATCCAGGTACGGTGACAAGCTTGTTTCCCACGTTGAGCGCGGTGAAGAGTCCACGCCAACCGTCAGTGCTTTGTGACTGATGTCTCCTGTGTGCTGAGTGAGATAAGCATTAATGGCGGCAACGTCGTCCTCTTCCGAGAAGCTTTGCCGCATGCGGCGAAAACTCAAAGATAGCGAAACGCGCTGCGCTGGGGTAAGCGCCTGTTCGATGATGCTGGCGATATAGCGATCGGCTCCGGACAGTGTCTTGATACCGTGGGTGTCGATGATAGTTGAATCGAACGGGATGGTACGAGCGGTGACGCCGTTGTTGGCAAAGGAGTACCAGCGCACCGTGTAGTATTCCACTGGGAGGCTGGTCGCGCCCTGGTATTGCTGTAGGTAGGCGTTGAATTCCTCGCGATAGTCATCGCTAAGCTCGACCAGCAATCGGACGCCTGCACTGTCTAGACCTAATGAGTTGTTGGTGCCGCGCAAAGACGCCAGCGCGGGATCGTTCCCCAAATAGGCTTCAATGGAGATCCTGGGCGGTGACGCAGGCGTTCCTGCGCGCAGAGCCGCTAAGTACTCCCTCACCGTTGGCTGGTGAAAAAGATAGGGTGTGAGCTCGTAGGTGAGGTTGCGACCATACAGCTGCCCAGTTATTACTGCGTGGATCGCTTCCAGCAAGGTTGGACCGGCCAGCCTTTCGTAGACATCCGGTTGCCATAATTGATGGCAATGACCGAGGTGTTTATGGGCAACAGCAAGCAGTACACGGATGAGTTCCGGGCAGAGGCGGTGAAGCAGGTGATCGAGC
>Ga0233424_10001454_pt1 | contig 20534 bp, 25 predicted proteins | sample Watercolumn_Towu_FD_181011 | JGI IMG/M metagenome (GOLD analysis project Ga0233424, IMG submission 181011) | Freshwater microbial communities from Lake Towuti, South Sulawesi, Indonesia - Watercolumn_Towuti2014_125_MG | ecosystem: Environmental > Aquatic > Freshwater > Lake | place: Indonesia... | reverse complement strand
GCGAGCGTCTGCTCGGCTGGCCACCGACGCTTCCGCCCACGCCCGTTCTGGATAGGTGTCACCCCCGTTTCCATCATCCCTCCTGACCAATGCAACCTGTCCAAATTTTAGTGGGGCACAGCAATGGCCGATTTACGAAAAAAAAGAAGGCGGCGCAGTTATGTATTACATGATTCATGCCACGGACCATCCACTTGCTCCTGGTCTGATGGCTCGTGCCTATAAAAAGGCAGTGTATCCTAGGGAGCCCGTCGAGCAGCTTCAAATGGAACTTGGTATTGAATAAGACTTGCCTCCGTGGAGTTTGGGGTCAGATTTTTATTTCTTAGCAGTGTTGAGGCGCACGGCGAGGGAGAAGGTTTGGCGGCCGTTTGAAGAGAAATGGGGTCAGGCATGCGTATTGACTTATTGAAGCCTGAAGAGTTGTCGGGAACCGTTTTGAAACCGATCCTTCAGTAGGACCATCAGAAAGATGACCGCTACCTCTCCTCCAGCCAAACGTCGATCACCTTCGATGCGGCGTATCTAACTGCCCACTATACGTGGCGAAGCGTTAAAGGCGACGGGTTTGTAAGCGACCCGTCGCCTTTCTAGTTTTTTTCTTCTCGGCGGCGCTTCTACGCCATTCAGGCGAGGTCGTTGGGGGCGGTCTCCACTGCTCGCATCCTGATCCAACATCCTTCACTAAGAGGATGCCCTGTTGGTCTAACTGCGGCCGTCGAGCGAGGCCCTTCCGAGGGCGCGCGCTCCGGGAGCAAGGACCGACAGGGGACGGCCTCCACCTCGACCAGGCCGACCGCTCCCGCCCTTCGTCAGCCACCGCCCTTGTAAGCTTGGGAGCGCGGCTCGGCCCTCACTTCGCCGGCTGAGTCTTGTCCTGGATGGTCTTCAGGTAGTCCTGCGACGCCTGCCAGCGCCGGTGTAATTTCTTTTCGAACTCGTCGAGCTTCCGTTGCTGCCCGGGCGTGAGCCCCGGCTTGACTGAAGCGAGGGTCCGGTTCCAGATGGCCTCGACCTGGGGTTGCTGCTGCGCCCGCAGCGCCAGCAAGTCGTCCTGCGCCTGGCCCACGATCGGCCCCAGGCCGGCTTGCTGGTCGGCGGTCAGGTCCAGGTGGCGCGTCAGCCGCTCCATCATCCATGGCTTCTTGGCCTTGGGTCCTGCTTCCCACCGGCTCTCGAGCTGGGACTGCAGGTAGCAGTGGGTGACGACCCCGCCGATCAACGTGCCGGACAGGAAGAGCAGGGTCAGGCCTCCCCAGACCTTCCACGGATTCATGCGATTCATGGCGTCTCCTTTTTCTCCCGTCGGCTCACAGATCGGACAGCGAGGCCACGAGCGTCTCGGCCGGGTCGTCGAACAACAGCGAGGCGACGAGGTCCGCGCTTTCCGGCTGAGCGAGCAGATAGCCGACCAGCAGGCAGGCGACGAGGCTCGCGGCCATGGCGGTCCGCCACACGAGACGATCCAGGGGGAACGAGCCGGCCGCCGGCCGTTCGGACGGCCGGCTCCTGGAAACGGCCCGCATGAGCCCGGCCCGCCAGCTTGGTCCCGCTTCCGGTGCCGGCCGGGAGCGGTGGGCCGCCTGCAGGTGTTCGAACAGTTTCCGGATCTTCTCTTCGCGCGCAGGGTTCGAAGGTTTCATGGGGTTCCTCGCTCCTCCGCCAGCCCGAGCAGCAAGGTGCGCAGGCGCAGGCGCGCGCGATGCGCGCGCACTTTCACGTTGACCTGGCTCCAGCCCAAAAGGGCCGCGGCTTCCCGGACGGACAATCCCTCAAGGTATACCAGCGTGAGCACGGTCCGGTTTTCGGGGGACAACTGGTCCAGCGCCCAGTGCAGCACCGTCTGCGCCTCCTGCGCGGCGGCCTGTTGATGGAACGACCGGTCGGCTTGCACCGTCAGCACGTGCTCCACCCACTTCTGGCCCTCTTCGGAGAGGGCACTCATCGGCGTTTCGCGCGACCGGTAGGCCTCGCGCCAGAATCCGTAGCAGGTCCGCACGGCGAGCGACGCCAGCCAATGGTGAAACGGCGCCCGCTCCGAAAACGTCGCCAGCGAGGTGAAGGCGCGCACGAACACATCCTGCGCGACCTCTTCGACCTGCGCGCGCGGCACGTGCCGGCCCACGATCTTGAACACCTGGGCTTGATGGCGCGTGACCAGGGTCTCGAAGGCGTCGGTCTTGCCCTCCACCACGAGCCGCACGATCTCCGCATCCGTCAGCGCCTGTGCCATGGAACCAGCCACGTCCTCTCGGCCGCCCCGGCTTCCGCCCAGGAAAGAAACGGAGGCGGGGGTGCGGCTAGCATAGCCGAAGCCCAGCCTCACCGCCACCGCCAGGCTATCCTTCCTGATGGTGACGCATCCGCTTCTCGCGCTCGGCCCTCACCCGGTCGCGCTGTTCCTGCGTCAGCAGGAACCAGACGTCCCGCTTGGTCTTGATGGCCGCCACGCGAAGCCCCACTTCGAACGTCTCGCTCTCCTTGACCTTGGCCTCGATCGTCGCCATGTCGGCCTTCTCGTCGTGCACGAAGGAGCGGAGTTCCCGCTCGGCCACCTGCATGCTGGCCTCGGTCCTGATCCTGGTCCGGTCATAGTCCAGGCTCATGGCTTTCAGCTTGGAGACCTGCTCCTCCGTCAGCCCGTACTCCTTCTGGTGCCTGAGCAGGTGGTGGAGAAAGTGGCCGGCCCGGTCATGGTGGCCCGCCATCCCGTGGTCTCCATGCATCCCCCCGCCATGGCCATACCCAACCTTGTGTTGCCCCGGCTCCGACCGGCCCGCCGGCTCATCCGCCCGGGCGATTCCGGAGAACGTCAGGGCCAACACCATGGCGCCGAGCACCGGTTTCATCGTCCGCATCATCGTTGCCTCCTCCCGCCATCGCGATGCCATGGCGAATTTTTGTTTGTCGGTGGAACGAGCGGCCTTGCCGCGCAGCCCTCTTGGAGCTCAGTCGCCCCCGGGGCGGGGAAGGTTACACGGGCCGGGGCTCCACACATGGAGACCGTGGGGCGCGTCTTTGTCCGGGCGCGCAACCCAGTGGATTCGCTCAGCCGGTTCGGTTAGAATCCGCCGCAATGCCCGACCCGGCCGGCCCCCCAGTCGCAGCGGTTCCAGCCCAGGACGAAAACCATACGGTGGTCCGAGCCGCCGGCTTGATCGGCGTCGCCACCCTCTCCAGCCGCATTCTCGGCTTCATCCGCGACATGGTCCTGGCCCGCCTGTTCGGCGCGACGCCGGCGGCCGACGCCTTTTTCGTCGCCTACCGGATCCCGAACCTGCTGCGCGAACTCTTTGCCGAAGGCTCCATGTCGTCCGCCTTCATCCCGGTTTTCACCGAATACCACACCAGGCGCGGGCAACGCGACGCCTGGGAGCTGGCCAGCGCGGTCTTCACGACGCTGCTGACGATCCTGACCGGGATTACGCTGCTCGGCATCCTCGCCTCGCCCGCGATCGTGTGGCTGCTGGCGCCGGGGTTCCACCGGGACCCCCCGCGCCTCGCTATGACCACGCTGCTCACGCAGATCATGTTTCCCTATCTCCTGTTCATCAGCCTGGCGGCCCTGGCCATGGGGGTCCTGAACTCGGTGCGCGCCTTCGCGGCGCCGGCCTTTTCCCCGGTGCTGTTCAACGTCTGCACGATCGCCGCGGCCCTGTTCCTCTCGCCGCGGCTGAGCGAGCCGATCCTGGGCGTGGCCGTCGGGGTGGTGCTGGGGGGCGCCGCCCAGTTCGTGATGCAGCTCCCGGGGCTCCGCCGGCGGGGGTTTCTGTTCGGCTGGCGGTTCGAGCCGGGCCATCCCGGCGTGAAGCGGATCGGCGCCTTGCTGGTGCCGTCGCTGCTGGGCATGTCGGTGACGCAAGTCAACATCACGGTCAGCACGATCCTGGCCTCGTTCTTCGCCGGGGCGCCGACCTATTTGTTTTACGGGATGCGGCTCATCCAGTTTCCGCTGGGCATCTTCGGCGTGGCCCTGGCCACGGCCATCCTGCCGACGCTCTCCCAGCAGGCGGCGCGCGGCTCGCTTACGGAGCTGCGCGAGACCCTCGGCTTCGGCTTGCGCATGATCCTCTTCATCATTCTGCCGGCGATGGCGGGATTGATGCTCCTGCGGCGGCCGATCGTCCATCTCTTTTTCGAGCACGGGACCTTCACCGCGGCGGACACGGATGCGACGGCGACGGCGCTCCTGTGTTATGCCGTGGGCCTCTGGGCCTTCGCCGGGGTGCGGATCGTCGTCGCGGCCTTCTACTCGATGCAGGATACGCGAACGCCGGCCCTGGCGGCCGTGGCGGGGGTCGTCGGGAACCTGGTCTTGTCGCTGGCGCTGATGGGGCCGCTCCACCATGCGGGGCTGGCCCTGGCCACGGCCCTGGCGTCCATGCTGAACGGGGCCATTCTGGTGACGGTCTTGAACCGGCGGCTGGGCGGGATCGACTGGGCCTCCGTGGGCCGGTCGGCGGGGCGCAGTCTGATCGCGCTGGCGCCGGTCGTGCTGGCCTCCGCCTGGGTGGCCGGGGCCTCGGTCTGGACCCATCAGGGAGGCTGGATCGCCAAGACGATCATGCTGCTGGTGGGCATCGGCTTGAGCATGACCGGATATTTCGGCATCCATGCGCTGCTGCGCTCGCCGGAACTGGAGGTGGTCTGGAACATTATGAAACGCAAGCTCGGGCGAGGACCGCATGGCCGCTAACAAACCAGGCTCTTTCGCTTCACGCATCTTTCGGACGAGCTGGGGTTGGATGGGTATCGTTGCGTCTCCGATTGGCGTGGCGAGAATCGTCCTGCCGCAGGCGTCGCGCGCGAGGGCCGAGCGAGAGCTGCGCGTGGCGGACGGAGAGCCGCTGCAGGAAGCGAACGCACAGGCCCTGTTGGCTCAGGCGCAGACGCAGCTGATGGAATTTGTCGCCGGCAAGCGAGAGGCGCTGGATCTGCCGCCGGACCTCTCGGCTGGCACGCCGTTTCAACGGAAAGTCTGGCGCGCGGCGTTCCGCGTTCCCTACGGGCGGGTCCGGTCCTACAAGTGGATCGCCGGCAAAGTGGGCGGAACCCGCTATGCCCGGGCGGTGGGCCTGGCGCTGGGCGCGAATCCCGTGCCGATCCTGGTGCCCTGTCACCGCGTCGTGGCGCAGGACGGGTCGCTGGGCGGGTTCTCCTGCGGCCTGCCGGCCAAGCGCCGGCTCCTGACGCTGGAAGGCACGCTGAAACAATTGGGTCCCAAAGTCCGAAAAGTCCGTCAAGTGTGAAAGTTGTCAGACCGGGACTTTCGGACTTGTTAACTTTCCAACTTTGCAACTTATGAAAGCCGTCATTCAACGCGTTTCGCGCGCGTCGGTGCTGGTGGAGGGCGCGACGATCGGGGAGATCGGCGGCGGGTTGCTCGTGCTGCTCGGCGTGGCCAAGGGAGACGGCGAGGACGACGTCCGCTATATGGTCGAGAAACTCTCCACGCTCCGCATCTTCGGCGACGAGGCGGGCAAGATGAACCGATCGATCGGCGAAGCGGGCGGGGCGCTGCTGGTCGTCTCGCAGTTTACGTTGCTGGGCGATACGGCCAAGGGCCGCCGCCCCGGCTTCGACCAGGCCGCTCCGCCGGAACTGGCCCGAGCCCTCTACGAGCAAGTGGTCAACGGGCTCAAGCTCCTTGGGCTCCACGTCGCCACCGGCCGTTTCGGCGCCCATATGGAAGTCGAGCTCGTCAATGACGGGCCGGTGACGTTTCTGTTGGACAGCGGCCAGCGGCGGTCATCCGGGACGGGCTAGCCCGCAGATTCATGGCGGTTCGTGACGAAATTGCGGAGTCGCCTGGCGAGACGGGCACGCGGAGGCGCGAGAGATCAAGGCGTACTTGAACAGTACGTCGAGATCGCGAGCGGCGAGCCTGCCCGCCGGCATGCCGTTGAACCGCATGCCGGCTTGTCGGAGCCGCGAATCCGCAAGTGCAGTAGAAGCGTTCATGAATCATGCGGGCTCAAGTCTCGGCCCGGCCTGCCGATACAGGAGACAGGCAGGGCAGTCGGGTACGGAACCGATCGAATCGCTTGCGGACGACGAGGGAGCTTGGTATAGAAGGGACAGCACAGGGAGGTGGCCATGGCGACGTGCATACCTGAACATCACCCGTTGCGCCGGCTCTTCGGGGCCCTGACCGAGAAGAGCTTCACCAAGCACCTCGGCTGGCCCGACCTGAACGTTACCGACTACGTCACCAATCTCCTCGTCGAATTCACCCACATCGACCATCTGTACCGGGTCCGCAACCAGCAGGGGGAGCAAGTCGAGGCCCTGGTGGACCTCCTGTACGAATACGAAGTGCTGCAGGGGGCCCAGTCCCTCGAGCAGGAACGGGACGTCCACCGCCACATCGGCGACTTCACCCTCTTCATGGCCGGGATTTTTCCCGAGTACCTGCGTCGGCTGAAGACCGCCGGCCTGATCTATCACAAAGACTTCCTGGTGGATTACGTGAAGACCGGGAAGCGCTCCTACGGCATCGCGGCGCAGCTGGAAGACCGGCCCGATGCGGACGGTCCTCCCCTCTATCGCAAACTCTCTGAGAACTTCGAACTCTGCGTCACGGGCCTGGGGTTCGTCCGCAGCGACCTCGACCGGATGCAGGACCCTACGTATCACCAGGCTAAGCGCGTCCTGTTGAATTGAAGCCGCATCGCGCCTCCCGATCCCCTCTCATCCTGATCCATGGCGGCGCCGGGACCAATCCGATGACGGGCCGACAACGAGCCTGCCTCATCAACGCGTTGCGCGACGGCTATGAGCGGCTCCGCGAGGGCGCCGCGGCCCTCGATGCGGTGGAAGCGGCGATCCGCCTGCTGGAAGCCTCGGGACTTTTCAACGCCGGGATCGGCGCCCGTTTGCAGCTGGACGGGACCCGCCGCATGGACGCCTCGCTCATGGAGGGGCGAGGGCTCGGGGCCGGGGCCGTCGCCGGGATCGAGCAGATACGCCATCCCATCACCGCCGCCCGGCTGGTGATGGAGCGGACGGAACATGTCCTCCTGGCCGGCCCGCCCGCCACCAGGCTGGCCTTGCACTTCAAGCTGGCGAGACAGGCTCGCCCCACTCCTGCGCAACGCAAGGCGTTGCAGGCGGACATCCGGAAGATCGGGTTACAGGCCTCAGCGGCCGGCACCTTGCGTCTGTTCAACGCCCTGGCCCGTCGCCGGAAGGCAGGGTTGGAAACAGTGGGTGCGGTGGCGCTCGATTGTGCCGGGACCGTCGCCGCCGGCGCCTCCACCGGAGGCGTCACGCTCATGTTGCCAGGGCGCGTGGGCGACACGCCGTTGATCGGCTGCGGTTGCTATGCCGACGACGAGGCGGGGGCGGTCTCCATGACCGGCGTCGGCGAGGGCATCATCCGCCTGGCCATGGCCAAGACGATCGTCGACCGGATGGCCTCCGGCGCCACGCCGGTTGCGGCGGTCCGCTGGGTGCTGGGGCTGCTCGGCTCCCGTATTCGGGGACAGGCCGGGGCGTTGGTGCTGGCCCCCAACGGGCGATTTGCCATCCGGCACAACACGCCCTACATGACGGCCGGTTATTGGAACGGGCGGGGAGAGCCGGTGGTTCGAGACTGCTTCGGGTAGGTTCAGGCTAAGGTTGAGGTTGAGAGGTGCGCTCCGGTATTCTTAATCTGAATCTGAACCTGAACCTTGACCTAGGCGGCGAATGAAATGAGCCGAGCTATCTTCCATCTCGCTTTTCCGGTCACGGACCTCGCCGCCGCGAAGACATTCTACGTGGACGGGCTCGGGTGTACGCTCGGCCGCGAAACGGACTCCGCGGTCATCCTGGGTTTGGCCGGCAACCAGATCGTGGCGCATCTCACGAAGGAGCCCTCGGCGCAGAAGGGCATTTACCCGCGCCATTTCGGATTGGTGTTCACGAACGAGAAGGACTGGCAGGCGCTGGCGGACCGGGCCAAAGCGAAGGGCCTGACATTTTATCAGGAGCCGCGCAGACGCTACGAAGGCAAGCTGACGGAACATCGGACGTTCTTCCTGGAAGATCCCTCCCGCAACCTGCTCGAATTCAAGTGGTACCGACACGAGTCCGCCATCTTCGGCGAACGGGATTCCGCGGAAGTCGGCGACCTCGCGGAACCAGGCTAGCGACGGCTCCCCTGATTCCTCAACGCATCCATCTGAGAATTTGCGCCCGGCGATAGGCCAGGTAGGGCGTGACCTTCAGCGGGTCGTGGCGCAGGGGCGCGGGCAGGATCGCCGCCAGCAGGGCCGCTTCCTCTTCGGTCAGTTGCGCCGCCGGCTTGCCGAAGTGGTGTTGCGCCGCGTCTTCCGCGCCGTAGACGCCCTGTCCCCATTCGGCGACGTTCAAATAGATTTCCAGGATCCGTTTCTTGCTCAGGTGCCGTTCCAGCGAGCGGGCGATCAGGGCCTCGTGGACCTTGCGCAAGAGGTTCTTCTCGGACGAGAGGTAGAGGTTCTTGGCCAGTTGCTGGGTGATGGTGCTGCCCCCGCGGGCGAGCTTGCCCGCTTTGATGTTGCGGAGGGTCGCGTCCTGGATGCCGCCCCAGTCGAACCCTTCGTGCCGGAAGAACGAGGCATCTTCGGACACGATGACCGCTTTCTGCAAATGGGACGAGATGCGGGACAGGGGCGTCCAGGTCCGGCGGGGCGCGACGGGCCGGTCCTCCCGCCGCGCGTCGGCGGCGCGGGCCTCGATCAGGGCGGTGGTGGTCGGATTGACCTTGGCCAGGGCGGCGATGTCGGGAAAGGTGAGCCACCACCAACCGGCGATCCCGCTCAGCGCCAGCGCCGTGAGCAGCAGCAATCGAAACAGGAGTCGCGAGAGCCGGCGGCTCAGATTTGACTTCACCATGGACGGATGATACAGGAGTAGCCGTCGGCTTTCAGCCATCAGCCCTCGGCGATCGAACCATGAAAATCCTCACCGCGGAGTTTCTCCGGAGTTGCGTGAAGCCGGAGGACTTTCCCAAGGATCGGCTGCCCGAGATCGCCTTCGTCGGCCGGTCGAACGTGGGCAAGTCGTCCCTGATCAATTCCCTGCTCAACCGTAAAAAACTGGTGAAGGTGAGCCGGACGCCGGGCAAGACCCGCGCCGTGAACTTCTTCCATGTGGCCACGGCCGACCCCCGGCTGAAAAACTTTTACCTGGTGGACTTGCCGGGCTACGGCTACGCGAAAGCCTCCAAATCGGTGATTGCGGAGTGGGGGCCGATGATCGAGCAATATCTCAGGGCCCGACCGGAACTCCGCGCCGTGTTTCTGCTCCTGGATGCGCGGGGCACCGAGGCCCACGACGTTTCCACCTACGCCTGGCTCTGTGACCACGTGCAGCGGCCGGTGCTGGTGCTGACGAAGAGCGACAAGCTGTCGCGCAGCGAGCGCGGGGCCAGCCTGGCGGGCGTCCGCGAGGCGTTCCGGTTGTCGGAGGCGGATCGGTGCGTGCCCTATTCCTCGGTCACGCATGAAGGGCGGGACGAGCTCTGGCAGGCGATCCGCGCGGCGGTGAGCCCTCAGCCTTCAGCCGTCAGCTCATAAGCTGAAAGCTGAGGGCTGACAGCTTCCCTAGAATTTCACTTCAATGTAGGCCTTGTTTTTCAGCTCCTTGAGCCAGGCCTGGAACCCATCCTCGTTCTTCTGCCGGTACACGAGTCCCTGGATCTCGGTCCGAACTTCGGCGAAGGGCCGGAAGCCGGTCGGACTCTTCTCGTCCAGGCGGAGGATGTGCAGCCCCTGAGGCGTCTCGACCGGCTCGCTGAGCTGCCCGACTTCCAGGGTCGCGAGGGCCCGCTCGATCGGGGGGAGGAGTTCCCCCTGACGGACGAAGCCGAGGCCCCCGCCCTTCGTCGCTTCCGGGCCGTCCGAATAGCGCATGACCATGTCGGAAAACTGCGCCCCTTGTTTGAGCTCGGCATAGGCGGCCTGGGCACTGGCGCGGACCTGAGCCCGGTCCTCGCCGGCTCGCGGGACGAGCAGGATCTGGCTGATCCGGTATTCGTCGGGCAGCAAAAACCGGCTCTGGTGCTGCATGTAGTACCGCTGCAATTCGATTTCCGCCACCATCAGGTTGCTGCGGACTTCCCGGTCCACGATTTTCAACAGGACGATCTGCTCCCGGATCCCGCGCAGGACGGTTGGATCGGACTCGTCGATTTTTTCCCCCTGGCGCCTCATTTCCTTGACGGCGGCCTTCAGTTCCTCCTCCGCCACGTCCACGCCGCGGGCCTTGGCGAGCTGTAGCTGAAGCTTCGTCTCGATCATCCTGGTCAGGGTTTCCAGCTCGGTCTGCCGGATGCGGCGCTCCAGGTCGGCGCCCCGGTACTGTGCGCGGAGGCGCATCTCGGTGGATTCCGTTTCCGCCTTGAGTTCCGACAGCATGATGAGCTCGGTGTTGACGACCGCCACGATGCGGTCCGCGAGAACGGCGGCGTCGGCCGGGGACTCGGCGAGCGCGGCGCCCAGGAGGGCGCACAGCGCCACGGTCGCCGTCCGCAGGACGAGGCGGAGCAGAGAGTGCGGAGGCCTGTGCGTTGACGCGATGCCTGGTAACATGGAGCGAAAACGGTCCGTCCGGCCCTGCGCCGAGTCGGATCGGTTAGGGAGCCGGGTCGGCGGGAAGCGGCCCGGCATCCTCGGTGACGAAGCGGGAGGCGTCGGCCATCCAGATCGCCGCCGTTCCCCGCAGCTTCGAGAGCAGGGCTTCAAACTGCTGGCGTTCCTTTTCCGCATAGAGTTCTTGTCGCAGCCGCTCCCGCACCGCGGCGACTTCCGTCGCGCCCTCCGGTTCGCGGCCGATCAGCTTGACCAGATGGAAGCCCGACGCGGTTTCCACCGGTTCGCTGACCATCCCGGGCTTCAGCGCCAACAGCGCGGTATTCACGGCCGGCTCCACCCTTCCCGGGCGGTAGGAGCCCAGATCGCCGCCCCTGTATTTCGTGGCCTGATCCAGCGAGAAGCGCAGCGCGAGCTTGGCGAAGTCCATTCCGAGGTCCAACTGCCGCTTCAAATCTCTGGCCTGTTCCTCGGACTTGACCAGGATGTGCGCCGCCCGGATCTGGTCCGCCGCGTACAATTCGGCCTGGTGGATCTCGTAGTAGCCTTCCAGCTCCTCCTTGGTGAGAGCCACCTGCGCCGTGACCGCGGCCTTCATGAGCTCGTCCAGCGCCAGCTGCTCCTTGACCCGCTCCAGCCGCTCGATCGCGCGGGGGGTCTGGTCCAGCCCGAGCTTGCGCGCCTCCTGCAGCAGCAACTCCCGCGAGATCAAATCGTCGAGAAACTTGCGCCGGCCCCCGTCGCTCTTGTAGCGGGCCTGCACGGAGGCCGGCAGCTCCGACCAGCGGTACTCGAATTCGTTTTGGGCGACGGGCTTGCCGTTGACGATCACCAGGACGGGGGATTCGTCCGCCCCCGGGGTGCAGCCGGCGAGCCCGATGAGGGCCGCCAGGCAAGGGAGAATCGCCCGGCGCAGGACCAGTCCTCTCGGCGCGACCGTGCTCCGTTTTCCCGTTGGATGACCGCTGCTCCGCCGTGCGTCCATGCCCCTCTGCGCAGATCCCTTGTCCAGAGCCTCAATCGGCCGTTAGCTAGGTATCACAGACGTGCAGGGTTTGCAAGGCTCTGTTCAACTCGGGGAATTGCGCGAGCCAGTCTCCCGCCGGCAGCTGCAACTCGAAGGCCTGGGGGGAGAGCAGCCGGAACCGCCGCTGGTACCGGTCCATCACCCGCCGGATGCCGGCCTCCGGCAGCGGGGCCTTCGGGTTGAAGGTCAGCACCGCCGCCGCCGCCTTCACCTCCACCGAGGCCAGGCGCAGGGCCTTGGCTTGCAGGCGGATCTGCATGACCTCGAACAGGCGTTCGACCGGGTCGGGCAGCGATCCGTACCGGTCCTGGACTTCCCCGTGGAGCAGGGCGAGATCGCCCACCTGCGCCGTGGTCGAGAGCCGCTTGTACAGCGAGAGCCGCTGGTGGGCGTCCGCCACGTACTCGTCCGGAATGAAGGCCGACACGTGCAGGTGCAGGGTCGGGTCGAACTCCTCCTCGACCACCGTACCCTTCAGGCGCTGCACGGCCTGCTCGACCATTTGCAGGTACAGGTCCAGTCCTATGGCGGCGATGTGCCCCGATTGCTGCCTGCCGAGCAGGTTGCCGGCGCCGCGAATCTCCAGGTCGGCCGCCGCGATGCGGAACCCCGCGCCGAGTTCCGTGAACTCCTGGATCGCCACGAGACGCTTCTGCGCATCGCCGCTCAGGGTCCCTTCGTCCGGCACGAAGAAGTAGGCGTAGGCCTGGTGGCCGGCCCGGCCCACCCGTCCCCGCAACTGGTAGAGCTGCGCGAGTCCGAAGGTGTCCGCCCGGTTCACGAGGATCGTGTTCGCGTTGGGCACGTCCAGGCCCGACTGGATGATGGCCGAGGCGATGAGCACGTCCGCGTCCCGCTTGATGAACTTCAGCATGACCGATTCCAGCAGCCGTTCGTCCATCTGCCCGTGGGCCATGACGATCCGGGCCTCCGGCACCAGCTGCTGCAGCCAGGCGACGATCTTCTCCATGGTCTGGACGCGGTTGTGGACGAAGAAGGCCTGGCCGCCGCGGCCCAGCTCGCGGACGATCGCTTCCCGGATCGTCGCCTCGTTGAAGCGCAGGACCTGGCTTTTGATCGAGAGCCGGCCCATTGGCGGCGTTTCGATGACCGAGAGGTCGCGGACGCCGGACATGGCCATTTGCAAGGTCCGGGGGATCGGCGTGGCGGTCAGGGTCAACACGTCCACCTGCGTCCGCATCTGCTTGAGCCGCTCCTTGTGGCGCACCCCGAACCACTGTTCCTCGTCGATGATGACCAGGCCCAGGTCCCGGAACTGCACGTCTTTCTGGAGCAGGCGGTGCGTGCCGATTACGACGTCCACGGTGCCGGCCGCCACCTCCTTCAGCGCCGCCTTGATCTCCTTGGGGCTCTGAAACCGGGAGAGCATGGCGACTTTCGCCGGAAACGGCGCGAAGCGTTGCGAGAAGTTCTCGTAATGTTGCTGGGCCAGGAGGGTCGTGGGGGCGAGCACGGCGACCTGCTTGTTGTGCTCCACCGCCTTGAAGGCCGCGCGCATGGCGACCTCCGTCTTGCCGTAGCCGACATCCCCGCAGACCAGCCGGTCCATGGGCTTTGGCGCTTCCAGGTCGCGCTTGATGTCCTCGATGGCGCGGAGCTGGTCCTGCGTCTCCTCGAACTCGAAGGCCGCTTCGAACTCGTGGGTCAACGTGCTGTCGCCGCCGTATTCGCGGCGGTGGACCACCTCGCGGTTCGCGTACAGGTCCACCAGCTCGTGGGCCATCTCTTCGATGTCCTTCTTGACCTTGGCCGTGGTCTTCGCCCAGCTGGTTCCGCCCAATCGGTCCATCCGCGGGCCCTGGCCCTCCGCCCCGCGATACCGCTGGACCTGGTTGAGCCGGTCCAGCGGGACGTAGAGCGTGTCGCCGCCCGCGAACTCCAGGATCAGATAATCGCTCTCGAAATCCTGCACGGACAGCCGCTTCAATCCCTGGTACCGGCCGATGCCGTGCTGGACGTGCACGACGTAGTCGCCGACGCTCAGGTCCTCCAGCGAGGACAGGAACGTCGCCGTCTTGCTCTTGGGCGCCGGCCGGTGGCGCAGGCCCTTGGCGAACAGTTCCTCTTCGGTGACGACGGCGCAGCGGCCTTCGGCGGACACGAAGCCGCTGGAGAGGTCTCCCTGCAGCAGATAGAAGGGCTGCTTCTTCAGCGCGCCCTGGGACCAGAATTGCGGTTTCCAGGACACCGCGGGCAGGTCGTGCTCCCCGAAGAGGGCCAGCAGGCGATCCACCTGGCCGCGGCTGCGCGCCACGATCAGCACGATTCCCTGGGTCCGGAGCCGGTCCAGCGTCGCCAGGGTCTCGGAGAAGGGCGTGCCGCGCTGGGCCAGTCCCACGCCGGCCGGGGACTGGGCGGGAAAGGGCAGGGCCGGCTCCCAGGAGGCGTCGGGAGCCGCCAGCGGTTCCGTGGCGAGACAGGGCCAGGGGCCCATCCGCTGCTGCAGCTCCTCCCACCGGTGGTAGAGCCGGTCCGGGGGCGGGTAGGGATGCGGGCCGTTCTGGCCTCCATGGCGGCCGTAGGCCTCCGCGATCTCCTGGTGAAACAACGCGGCTTTTTCGCTCAGGCTCTTCGGCTGATCCAGGACCACCAGCGGCTGGCCGTGAAAATAATCCAGCAGCGAGGCCATGTGGGGGTAGACCTCCGGGCCGCGCCACTCCGCGTCCGGCGGCAGGGCCTCCAGGGCCTCGGGCTGCCCCTCGGCATGGATCAATTCCCGCGCCGGAAGCAGCCAGGCCTGGTCCATCTTGGCCGTGGATTTCTGCGTGGCCGTGTCGAAGCAGCGGATGGACTCCACCCTGTCTCCCAGGAACTCGACCCGCAGCGGGTCGGGGAAGGCGGTGGAAAAAATATCCACGATGCCGCCGCGGACGCTGAACTCGCCGGGAATTTCCACGACCGAGGCCCGGCGGTACCCGAGCCGCAGCAGGCGCGAGGTCAGCGCCTCGCGCTCGACGCTGTCCCCGGGCCTCAGCGGCAGGCAGGCCGAGCGGAAGACCTCCGGCGGGAGCAGGCGTTGCAGGAGCGCCGGCACGGAGGTGACGAGCAGCGTCGGGGCCCGGTCCGTCAGGCGGCGCAGCGTCCGCATCCGGCGCCCGATCAACTCCACGTGCGGCGGCGTGGCCTCGTACGGCAACGTTTCCCATTCGGGAAAGAGGGTCAGCGGCTCGGGGGACCGGCCGAGCAGGGCGAAGAAGAACCGGAGGTCTTCGTGGAACCGCTCGGCCGCGTCGTCCGTGGCGGTGATGACCAGCCAGGATGCGTCCTCGCGGGCTTGCGCGAGCAGGGTGAGGGCCAGGGCCGGCGTCGAGCCGTGCAGACCGGTCAGGCAGGGCCGGCCTTCGATGCGTTGGAGCGCCTCGAGCACGGGCTTGAGCGTCTGATCCCAGCCGGTGGCGGTCGATGATGGGGCGGCGGGCACGTTATTCGTGATGCGTCGTGCGGGACGCGCAGACGGTCAGGAGATTGTTCCCATGGACCGCCTCACGCCTCACGTTTCACGCCCTTTCGGATGGTTTCAATGAGGCTCGTAGTGGACGCGCCGGGGACGAGGGGAATCGTCCGGACCGTCCCGCCCCGGGACTCCACGGTCTCGCGGCCGACGATCTGTTCCGGCGCCCAGTCGCCGCCTTTCACGAGGACGTCAGGCTGGAGTTCGGCGATGAGGCGGCCCGGGTCCGGCTCGCCGAACAGGACGACATAATCGACGCAGGCCAGGGCCGCGAGGACCTCGGCCCGCTGGTCTTGCGGCACGATGGGACGGTCCGGACCTTTCTGCAAGGTCCGGACGGACGCGTCGCTGTTCACGCCGACCACCAGCAGGTCGCCCAGCGCCCGCGCCGCCTCCAGGTACCGGACGTGGCCCACGTGCATCAGGTCGAAGCAGCCGTTGGTGAACACGATCCGCTCGCGTTTCGCCCGCCGGGTCGCCAGCTCGGCCGCCAAGTCGGCGCGACTCTTGATCTTCTCCCGCATGGGGACATCTTACTCAAACCCCCGGGGCAAATCCTAGCAGGATGTTGCAAACGGTCCCGGCTTGTCCTCGGCGCGGGGATTGACTACACTGGCGGCATGAGCGGGGGGATCTGGGTCGGCGCGGCGCTCATCGTCGGCCTGGCGGGCACCGCCGGGTATCGGTGGCATCGTCGCCGCCTCGCGGGGCGGCTCGCCGATGAGCTGCTGGCCGCCGCCCTCAAAGCCAAAGACTCGTTTCGACGATGACGCAGGAGCGACAAAGGAACCGCTATGGCCGACATGGGAAATGAACAGGGGGGCAAAGCGTACGCGCTCTACTCGTCGCTGCGGCGCTTCTTCGAGCCCTTACGGGAACATTGGGAGAAGCTGACGCCCCAGGAGCGCGACGTCGTCATCAAGGAAGTGGAGGGGTTTCTGAACTCCGTCCGCCCGCCGAAATAGCTACGCCGGCGTCTTGGAAAGAGGGGCTCTGCCGGCGCGCCTCTCAGCGGGGCTCGTCCAGTGCCTCACGGACTTTTTGTTCCAGGGCTTCGGGCAGGAACGGCTTCTCAAGGAAGAAGGCGCCCTCCGGCTTGGGGCCCGATTGGGCGGCGGCGCCACCTACGTAGCCCGACATGAAGAACAGCTTCATCTCGGGACGCAGAGAACTGAGGCGGGAGGCCAGTTCAAATCCGTTCATGCCCGGCATCACCACGTCGGTGAGCAACAGATGGATGGGGCCCCGGTGTTGGTCCGACAGCCTCATGGCTTCGACGGCGTCGCCGGCCTCCAAGACGGTGTGCCCCTGTTCTTCCAGCACCGTCCGAGCCAAGCTCCGGATGGATATCTCGTCTTCAACCAGCAGGATGGTGGCCGCACTCTTTGGAAGGAGCGCCGACGCACGGGGTTGATCGATCGGGAGGGTTTTCTCGTCCGCCCGAGGCCAGTGAACGGTGAACGTCGTGCCCTGTCCCGGGGCGCTGACGACGCGGATGGCGCCCCCGCTCTGCGCCACGATCCCATAGACCATGGCCAGTCCCAGCCCCAAGCATTTCCCCTCCTTGGTGGTGAAGAACGGTTCGGCCAGGCGGGCCTGCGCCTCGGCATCCATGCCGATGCCGGTGTCGCTCACGGTCAGCCTGACGCAGGGGCCCGGTTGAAGGACTCCGATCCGGCAATCGGCTTGGCCCTGGTTCCACTCGACCTGGTCGGTCGCAATCGTGAGCCGCCCGCCCACGGCGACCGGTGTGCCCGCGAGGGCCGGGTTGGCCAGGACGGCCGCGGACGCGAACATGGCATCCACGTCGCCGAAGAGAATCTGGCGGAACCAACGTCTCATAAGAAAGAGCCGATGGCTGATGGCCGACGGCCGGATGAAAATAAGAGCTGATGGCTTATGGCGTATGGCCAGAAATTAAGAACGCCATCTCCAACTCCACCGGCTATATGCCATCAGCTCTTCTCCTGCCATACGCTATAAGCCATCAGCTCCTGTAACTTTCCGCGGCAACCCCCGCAGCGGTGACGACGGGGCTCGATGGTTCGCCGCTGCCGCTCGTAGGTCCGCCCGCAGCCCAGGCATTGCCAGGCGTAGCGGGCCAGTCTCCGGACCGCCTCGGTCAAGTCGTGGCGAATGGTGATCCCCAACCCCGCAAGGTTCATCTCACCCATCTTGCGGCGGAAGTCCGGCCCGTGGTTCGGGCGGCGTTTGAGAATGTCGTATTGCCACTGGTGGATCATTTCATGGGCCAGGGTGGCGAGAATCTCCCGCTCGGCCCGGTCGGACGCATCGCGGAGCAGGGGGGCCGAAAGGCGGATCCGGCGCTGCTGCGCGCCGATCACCGGCACGCGCGGGCCGTCCCGGCTCACGAACAGCCCGGCCGAAGCGGTCAAGCGCCGGCTCCAGACGATCTCGATGGAGGGCAGCCCCCCGCCGAAGTGGCGGAGGTTCAAGTCGGTCCAGAGGCGTCGCAGGTATGCTGGGTCCACGGTCGCTGTGTGGGGCGATCGGCGCGAGCTACGTCCGAGCCGCCTGCGCGAGCAAGTCCCGGACGTAGAGGCGCACCCCTTCTTCCAGGGAGGTGAACGGCGCCGTATAGCCGGCGGCGCGGAGCCGGCCCATTTTAGCCTCGGTGAAATATTGGTACCGCTCGCGAATTTCGATCGGCGTGTCGATGAACTCGATCGTCTCGGGACGCTCCAGTTCGCGAAAGACGCAGCGGGCCAGATCCAGGAACGTCCTGGCCTGTCCCGTCCCCAGGTTGAAGATCCCGCGGGTCAACGGCTTCTCCAGGGCGAAGCGGAGCACGTCCACGACGTCGCGCACGTAGATGAAGTCCCGTTTCTGTTCCCCGTCGGCGATCCCGGCCTTGTGGCTCCTGAACAGGCGGACCGTCCCCTTGGTGCGGATCTGGTCGAAGGCGTGGAGGACCACGCTGGCCATCTTGCCCTTGTGGCGTTCGCCGAAGCCGTACACGTTGAAGAACTTGAAGGCCGACCAGGTCGGCGGGGCGCTGCCGCGCCGCTCCTGGTCGAGGGCCCAGCAGTCGAAGTCCTGCTTGGATTGGCCGTAGGGATTCAGCGGCATCAACCGGGGAATCAGGGTCTCGTCGTCGTCGTACCCCAGCGATCCGTCGCCGTAGGTCGCCGCGCTGCTGGCATAGACGAGCGGGAGCCGCCGTTTGACGCAGTGGGTCCAGACGTTCTGCGAATACTCCAGATTGACGGCCTTCAGATAGGCTTCGTCCATCTCCGTCGTGTCCGTGCAGGCGCCCAGGTGAACGATGGCCGCCAGCTCGGGCTTGTCCGTCTGGAGCCAGGGCCAGAGGTCGTGCAGGCCGAATTGGCGTCCGAATTCGATCCCTGCCAGTTCGGGCCTGGCCTCGAACGAGGCCGTCTGGTCCACCGACACGACGGGCCAGCCGCGCTGGTTGCACGAGGCCACGAAGCGCGAGCCGATGAATCCGGCGGCGCCGGTGACGAGAATGGGGTGGAGAGGTTTCATGGCGGGAACATGTCAGCTGGTTTTGCCGATCAGTTCGGCATCGATCAGTTCGCAGAGGACATGGCCCAGCGTGATGTGGCTTTCCTGAATGCGCGCGGTCACGGTGGAGGGAACGATGAACGCATGGTCCACCAGCCCGGCCAATTTGCCGCCCTTGCCGCAGGTCCAGCCCACCGTCACCAAGCCGCATGCCCGCGCCGCCTCCACTCCCCTGAGCACGTTGGGGGAGTTGCCGCTGGTGCTGATCGCGATCGCGACGTCACCCTTGCGTCCATGGGCGCGAACCTGCCGGGAAAAAATTTCGTCGTAGCCATAGTCGTTGCCGATGCAGGTGACGGCCGCCATATCCGTCGCCAGCGCGATGGCGGGGTAGGGGGATCGGTCCCGGTGGTAGCGTCCCACGAATTCTGCGGCGATATGGCTGGCGTCGGTGGAGCTGCCGCCGTTTCCGAACAGCAGCACCTTCTGCCCCGCCTGGATGGCGCGGATGAGCACTTGCGCCACCAGGACGATCCGGTCGGCGTGCTCGGCGACGAAGCGCCGCTTGACGTCGGCGCTCTCCTCGAACGCGTTCAACACCAGCTCTTTCATGCGGCGATTGTAGGCGAGGCTCTCCGGTCTGTCAAACGAGAGGGGAGCAGGGCCGTTCATCTCGCTTGCTTGTCGAGCCGTCCCCGCAGCTCCGCGAGCGCCGCCAGGATTTCGGCCGGTCGCGGCGGGCAGCCGGAGATGCGGACATCCACGGGCACGTGCCGCTCGACCGGGCCGGTCACGGCGTAACTCCCCTTGAACAGCCCACAGTCGATGGCACAGTCCCCCAGCGCGACGACTACTTTCGGATCGGGCGTGGCTTTATGGACGTCTTTCAGCGCCTGCTCCATGTTCACCGTGACCGGCCCGGTGACCACCAGCGCGTCGGCATGGCGGGGGGAGGCGGCGACGTGGAGGCCGAACCGTTCGGCGTCGTAGACCGGGTTCATCAACGCGTTCATCTCCATCTCGCAGGCATTGCAGTACCCCGTGTCCACTTCGCGGATGGCCAGCGACCGCCGAAGGCCGATCCGGCGTCGAGGCCGGCCAGGATCAGGAAGAAGGTGCCCAGCACCAGGAGATACACCAGCGCGATAATGTTGCCGGCGAAGCTGAGCGGCATCTGCGAGGCGAAGATCGGCACCAGCAACCCGGCCGCCAGCGTGGACGCGAACAGGATGTAGGGCGTCGCCGTGAAGATCCACGACGTGGTCGTCGAGACCACCGGCTCCTTCCGGAACAGCTTGGCCAGGTCGGCGTAGGGCTGGAAGGGGCTGGCCCCGCGCCGGCATTGCAGGCGCGCCTTGACCTTGCGGATCAGCCCCACGATGAAGGGGGCGACGGCCAGGAGCACGAGCATTTGTGCCAGCACCAAGATCGTGGCTTCGAGCATCGGCGGCATCCCCTAGACGACCGTCAGCAGGAGCAGAATGAGCGTCACGAAAATATAGGCCAGATAGAGGTTCAGGTTTCCGGTCTGGATGATCCGGAGGCGGCCGGCCGCGTAACAGGCGAGCAAGCCCAAGAGCGATATCGTCATCATTGCGAATCTGTCCCCGCCGAACGCCAACGCGCGGCCGCGCGCCGGGAAGAGGAAACAATCAAGGAGGCTTAGGGCTAAGGTTTCTGCAACTCCGGCGTCGGGACGATCCGGGACCGGACGTCCTCGGTGATGCGATACCGTATGTAGGGGCTGTCGATCATCTGGTGGGCGTAGGGCCGGCCCGTCGAAGCGGGAATCGGCATTGCAACTTCTTCCCCTAAATAAATATGGAGTGGTGCGAGGTGCGAAGCATCCCGCACCACTCCATGTTCACCGTGCTCAGCGATCCTGTTTTTTGACCATCGGCTCGATTTCTTTCTTCGTGTCCTCGGTCACGTTGTAGCGCACGTAGGCATGGTCCAGCACCTCGTTGGCGTAGAGCCGCCCGATCGGGGCCGG
>Ga0233424_10001453_pt1 | contig 20542 bp, 17 predicted proteins | sample Watercolumn_Towu_FD_181011 | JGI IMG/M metagenome (GOLD analysis project Ga0233424, IMG submission 181011) | Freshwater microbial communities from Lake Towuti, South Sulawesi, Indonesia - Watercolumn_Towuti2014_125_MG | ecosystem: Environmental > Aquatic > Freshwater > Lake | place: Indonesia... | reverse complement strand
CCGTGAACATCGAATGTTGGGGTCGAACTATTCGTAGTCCGCAGGTGCATGTCCTGCTTTCACTGGCAGCTACCTGCCAGCTTGCTTAGTATCACTGAAAACAGGACGGAAAGACTATATTGGGTCGACTGCGGCTGTTCGCCACTCAACATTTAACGTAGGCCAACTCCCGCCAATCCGTCGTATAACGCAGTGAAATCCTGTCCGCCTTGGCCTTCCAGGTTTTATCAAAGCCAGTCGCAGCAATTGCAATGCCTTTTGGAAAACGCCGGTTGATCTGGTCAAAAGCCTTCATTAACGGCCGACTTTCTTTGGCTAAACCATCATTGGCAACATCGAACAATTCAAACTGATCAGGCGTAGATTCCGGCTGAATATGGCTTAATTGCACGCCGCATTTTTGATAACTGTAACCTGCTCGGAATATTTCCTTTAACAAGCGGTTAGCCGTGCCGATGATCGTGCGCGTGTCTTGCGTGGCCGCCTTGAGCTTGATGCTGGCCACCCGCTGAGATTGCGGTTCTTTCAGATTAAACGGGTTGGTTCTGATAAAAATCGTGATGCAGCCTGTTACAGAATTCTGGGCTCTCAGTTTTTCGGCGGCCCGGCTGCAAAATTCGGCCAACGCTTCGGACAACTCCCGGTATTCGGTCAGCCGGCGGCTAAAACTGCGCGAGCAGACGATTTGCTGTTTGTCTGGCGCTATTTCTTCCAATTCCAAACAAGCAATACCGTTCAGTTCCAGCACGGTGCGGGCGACGACGACATTGAATTGTTCCCGGATTTTATCCGCCGGCTGCCTGGCCAAGTCCCAGACGGTGTTGATGCCGAGCCAATTCAGCTTTGCGGCGGTGCGTGAACCGATGCCCCAGACTTCCTTGACTGGCACGATCTTCATCAGTTTTTCCTGTCTTACCGGGTCCGATAAATCCAGTACGCCGCCAGTTTGTTTCCACTTCTTAGCGGCGAAATTCGCCAGTTTCGCGAGCGTTTTGGTCGGCCCCATGCCCACACAAACGGGAATGCCGGTGGCACGCCATACGGTCTTTTTGATTCTCTGCCCGTAGGCAATAGGGTCATTATGACAAACACCGGTCAAATTCAAAAACGCCTCGTCTATAGAATAGATTTCTATAATTGGTGCAAATTCTTCGAGCAAAGACATGACCCTGGCAGAAAAATCGGCGTAAAGACAGTAGTTAGATGAAAATAATTGCACCTTGTGCCGGTTGATCAAATGCCGCACCTGAAACACCGGCACGCCCATTTTTATCCCTAAATCCTTCACTTCCTGGCTGCGGGCGACGATGCAGCCGTCGTTGTTGCTCAAAACGGCAACCGGCTTGCCGATCAGATCGGGCCGAAACACGCGCTCGCAACTGACGTAAAATGAATTGCAATCGACCAGAGCGATCAGCGGTTGCATTACACGGCATGGATGACGCTGGTAACTACGCCCCAGATCACCAGCTCCAGTTCTTCGCGGATGATAATATCGGGAAAATCAGGATTTTCCGCTTTCAGTTTCCATTGCCCTCTGTCACGTTCCAGGCGCTTGACGGTCAGTTCGCCGTTCAGCGCGCAAATGACGATCTTGCCAGGTACTGGCTCGATGGATCGATCTACAACTAGAATATCGTTGGGATGTAGCCAGCGCCGAGCATGGATTCCCCTTGGGCGCGGACAAAGAACGTGGCGGCCGGTTTTTGGATCAGTAGTTCGTTCAAATCCAGGGTTTTCTCGACATAATCATCAGCCGGAGAGGGAAAACCGGCGGTGACCTTGCCGGAAAACAAAGGCAAGGCCGCCTTGCTGAGCACAGGCGTTGGCCAGTAAACGGCATCCAGAGCGGCAGTGCTCTTATGGAATAACTGCTTTTGGTTTTCCAACGCTGCCTGGATGCCTGGCAACAGGCTTTCCGGCACGCGGATCGCCTTGGTTGATTCGCCGTAAGCGGATGAGCCTTTTTTGCGGCCAGCGCCGGGGCGTTGACCGCCGCGTGGGTTTGGAGTAGTGTCTGACATGAATGAGCTATGCGATATTGATAGATGTACATTAATCAAAAACACCAAAAAGGGCAAGCTTAAAATGTGCGGCCGCTTCGCACTGTACAGCGATCCGTTTACCCTAGCCAAACGCTTCCACGCGGAAGCTCCGCCTGATTTGCCGCCGCGCTACAATATTGCACCGACGCAAACCGTCCTGATCGTCCGGGAAGATGACGATAACAGAAGACATTTCGCGCCGGCCCGTTGGGGCCTGATTCCTCATTGGGCGAAGACAATCGACACCGGCTATTGCACGATCAACGCCCGTGCCGAGACAGTGGCCGAAAAGCCGGCATTCCGGGATGCGTTTAAACGCCGCCGCTGCTTGATTCCTGCGGATGGCTATTACGAGTGGCAGGTGGTGCCGGACTCCAAAGCCAAACAACCGTGGTTTATTGCCATGCACAGCCGATTGCCGATGGCGTTGGCCGGTTTATGGGAACGGTGGCAGGGCCATGAAGGCGAGGAATTGGAGTCCTGCTCCATCATTGTGACGGATGCGAATGATCTAATGCGGCCGATCCATGACCGGATGCCGGTGATTTTACAGCTTGGCGATTGGAGCGCCTGGCTTGAAACCAGTGCCTATGATGCCGGTAGCCTGAAAAGTCTGCTGAAGCCGCATGCGTCGCACGATATGACAGCCTGGCCGGTGAGTACCAAGGTCAATAGTCCGAGGAATGATTCGGCGGAGTGTGTGGAAAGGATATAAGCAGCTATCCTTTGGTTTTAACCCAATTCAACCCATCCAATCAACCCAGCAGAGTAAGGCTGTCCGTCCTTAATAATGCCCCGGTATTTCAGCTCCCGCTCCATGACCATTTCTAATTTAGGTAGCATTGCTAAATTATTGCGGGAATTCTCCACAGGCATTTGCTGAAACAAATCTTCTGCATGTTTTTCCATAATCGGTAGCCTGTTTCCATCCTGATCAATCGCAAATTTCAGGATAGAATGGACATCGTGGCCTTTATCGTTATGGGTCTCGATTTCCCAGATTGACAAAATTCCAGTGCTGCCCGAAGAACTAACCGAAATTCCGATTTCTTCGGCAGGTAATTGGCGATAGCGGATCAATAAGCTTTCAATGAAAGGATGGTCCAAGCCTATTAATTGCAGATGTTCGGAATTGTTCGCCTCGTCCCGGTCAATGGTAAATTGACCGTGCAGAACGTTTTTTTCATCGCGCAATTCATAATGGACATCGTCAAGCTTGATAAATTTGAATCCTTCAAAAGCGCAAGCTTTAGTAATGAAGACGACTAATAACGCCAGGCTTTCATGGACTTTCGATAATGGCACGTAATCGTCCAAGCTGAAGCGATCGAGTTCTTGGAATAATTCAAAAACCACTTCGCGGGCCTGGGCGGCATTTTTCATGGCTGCATCCAGTTCCAGCCGGGTACGTCTTAATTCCGGGTCTTGTAGAGCTTGAGCATAAAGTTCTTGATACTTAATGCGCTCGGAAAGCTGTCCTAGTATCTGCGAGCGTAAGTCTTCGGCTACATTGCCGCGTTCATCTACCTTGCCGAGCGTCAGGGCAATTTCCTTTAATTTGTCATCCAATAGCAAATAAATTCGCCCTTCGATGGTATCCCCCAAAACCAGGTTATACACCTGCGCGGTATCACGCTGACCATAACGATGAATCCGACCGATACGCTGCTCCACATCCATCGGGTTCCACGGCAAATCGAAATTGAACAATATCCGCGCGTGTTGCAAATTGATCCCTTCACGACCGGCGGCGGTACAAATCATGACCCTGGGGCCGTTGGCTTGTTTAAACCGTTTTTCGGCAGCCACCTTGCTGCCGTGATCGCCACCTTTAAGTACCACAACACCTTGGCCGGGATAGGCGGACTCGATTTTTTCACCCAACATTTCAACGGTGCCCAAATAGGTCGCAAAGATAACAACCCGTTCGGCAGGATTTTGTTGCCATAGCATACCCAATGCAACGATGAGCTTATCAACCTTGGTTTCTTGTGCGGACGGAAACACCTGCAATAATTCTTTGATGCGTAAACGCTCTTCCGGTAATGCAACAGCAATAACGTTCATTGCCACGTCTTCTGCAGCCGCCACTTCAGCCTCATAGCTATATGCATCGGAAGCAAGCTCAAGTTCTTCTTCGTCCAATTTTTTTAATAAGCGCAATTTGGCATCGTTGAGAATACGGTCTGCTTCAAGGTCATCGATCCGCTCATGACCAAGGCCAAAATCCACACGAATAATGCCTTTAGCTTCTTTAAATGCCTGGTCTCGCGCTTCAATATCCAGATTCAAATCGTGCATCAAACCTTCATGGATAGTTAGAGCCAACAAGCGCCGCCGTAACGTGCGATGGACTGCGGCAAAACTGGACGCGGCAATTTTTTGGAAAATGGTCATGATGAAACCCAACGCCCGGCCTTTACCGCCCATTTTCTTGGCCAGCGCAAAACCATCACGCAGATACTCATTCAATGCCTGATAAAACAAACGTTCCGCATCAGACATCACAAAGGCTTCGGTATGCACCCAACGTCTGGCGAATAAAGTAGAACCATCCGCCCGGCAAGCATCCGCCTTAGTGCGGCGTACAACCACCGCATTGAGCCGGTGGCGATGCTCCACCATTTCATGCTCGTCTTCAAACAAAATGGGGTCTAGTAGTTGGATCAATTTCCAAAACCGGAAATGATCGCCCTGGTGTGGCGTAGCAGAAAGGAGGATTAAATCGCGGCTGTGATCACGCAAGGTTTCCGCTAACTTATAATTTTGGGTTTTCCTGATTTTATTGCCTTGTTTATACGCCGTTAAATGATGGGCCTCATCAAAAACGACTAGATCCCATAGCGGTGCATCCAGCAATTTTTTGATGCGCTCAGGGCGTTTAAGGGTGTCAATACTGGCAATCAGCAAGTTATGCTTGGCAAATGCATTAGTGCGCCTGTCACTGACATCGCCCTCTCGGCCAAAAATTTCAAAATTCAGGTTAAAGACTTCGTTCAATTCCCGGTGCCAGTTATTGACCAAACCGGCAGGCACTACCATCAACGCACGATTCAATTCCCCACGGCTGGCTAATTCGCGCAGTATCAACGCGGTTTCAATGGTTTTCCCTAAACCGACTTCATCCGCTATCAAAAAACGGCGCGGCATGGAGGTAGCCACATGATGCGTCAGCACCACTTGATGAGGTAATAAATCAATTTTTGCCGACGTTAAGGAACTGGCGCTATCAAGCAGCGGCAATTCGTGCGCCTTCCAGCATAACCACGCTCTAGCCGCCCGTTCTTCGTCGCCGTGAACATAGGCAACCACGGTTTCATTGCGTCCCAAATCGGGTTGCAAGGCTTGCAGCGGAACCTGACGTTCACCGTCGGCAAAAAATATCCGCGCGTAATCATCGGCATAACTGATGACAACGCCTTGCCCAAAAGACGCATGCTTGACGCGATCGCCGGGCTTAATTTGATGTTGTTTAGATGAAGCGTCCACGAAAAACACGAAAGGCACGAAAATTTAAAGCAAGGTTGTTTTTATTGTTTCCGACTTTGACGTGGGAATGCAAAGACAGACCACTTTTCCGATAATACTCCAATATCGTTACCCCCCTTTTCGTGTTTTTCGTGTTTTTCGTGGACAGTGAATTAAGAAATGCGCGGATGATACAAGCCCAGCCATTGGCCTTGCTGTGTTTCGATACGCCTTACGCCATTTTGGGCGCCATTCCAAATACAGCGGCCTATCGGAAAAGTTTGCTGTTTATATTTGCCGCTGAGCCACCAGTCATAACTATTGTCTCCGGCATTTTCTTTCCAGCGGTTTTTATCCGCCATCCAAAAAATCATCGCACAATTATTTTCAAAACAGGACTGAAAGCTTTGGATTTTGCTATAAACCTGTTGTTCGACCCAATCAACCGCTTCATCGGGCTCCAGCGCATCGATCATCACATCCAGACCCGCCACCATGACGGCAGCGTTATTGATGAAAGGAATTTCCGCTTCCGGCCAATTTAAGTCATGTAATTCAAAAAAGCGCCGCAAACTGATGACTTTGGACGCAGCCCCAAGCTTTGTCAGCATATCGCCATCCCATAAAATACTGATGCCGCGTCGTTTCCAAACATCATCGGTCAATGCTGCGTTCATCATACTTTTTTACTCCCCCGCTTCACGCAAGGCAAATTCCACCACAGTGTCGCTTAACCAGATGCCATGTTGCCGCATCCGCTGGAGGGCTTCCGTCATCGACAAAGGGTAGCCCAGTTGTTTAGCTCGCAACAGAATACCGATGGAGCCGGTGACGGCCAGACCGGATAAGCGGGCAAAGCGTCGGCCAACTTTCTCGTCGATAGCCACCAAAGGAATGCTTTGCTGCAAAGCCAACTGAATCACAGCGGCCTCACCCGTATCGAGGGAGTTCCGCAATAAGGACGGGATGCTGATGGCTTGGTTTTGTTTGTGCAGCCAATTCATGCGTTCAAATTCCGTAATGGCGAAGCCATCCGCGCCGCCCGCTTGAATTTCCCGGCAAACTTCAAAAGGAACCCAAACGCGGCTATACAAGAACTGTAACGGTTCCAACGAACCCGTTGCCACGATCAAGGCCAGGATCGGCGTGGTGTTGATGACCAACTCCTTTGGCTCAGGCATTGTCGAAATCCGCCTGCAATTCCTCGGCGCTTAAATCGATGACTGGAACGCCGTAGCGATGCAAATCGAGTAAGAATTCCACTCGCTCCATGCCGACCAACGTGGCGGCTGTGCCGCTGGAGATGCGTTTCAATTCGTACAGTTTAACAGCCATCGCCATTTTCGCTTCGCGTTCGAATTGCTCCGGCGATTGCTGCAAGGCATCCGGTAATTCTTTGGGGTAATTCACGATCAATTGCATTGCTTTTTCTCCTGTTTTTATCCGCGAAAAGTGTCCACGAAAAGCACGAAAGACACGAAAAAATTTGAAAAAACCCATATTTGTTCTTTAACCTTTCGAGCCTTTCGTGTCTTTCGTGGACAATATCATTCCAAATCAAACAAGGTCATTTGTTTTTGGATAATCGCCTGGTGTTTTGCCGCCCATTGGTTATAAAGCTGGCGTGCCATTGCGGCGGCGTTTCTCAATTCAGCATTGCCGCCTTTCTGCGTCAGCCAGCCTAATAAATCGCCCAAGGCCGGGTGCGGCTTGAATTCTTCGTTGAGCAATTTTTTCATCTGGATGCCGCTATTGGTATAACATGCCCCGACCAGCAACATCGCTTGATCCATGTCTTTGTGCATTGATTTGGCTTTGTCGGCGTTGGCTTGGGCAAAAATGAGCGGCGATAGCCAATGGAAGATTTTTTTCTTTTCTTCCGACCAGCCGCGGTTAACAAAATCGCTTGGGCCTATGCCTGTGCCGCGCAAGAATTTTTGCATCTGATCGCGCGGCACTTCTGAGGTGCCGGCAAAAATGCGCAAAAATTGCCGTGTGATAGGTTCGCAGTTGACCGGGGTGCTGCCGGATTCACCTTCATCTTGATCGTCCAGAATCTGGTTAATGCCGACTAGCGCTTCTTTAACGGTAAACTCCCGGCCTTCTTCAACATAGACTTGTCCGTAATGGCGGGAAAAATATTCCAACGCTTTGCCGCGCTTAATCACTTGAATATCGGCCTTGGGCAAGCCTTCGTTTTGATGATGCTCTAAAATACCTTGCAACTGCCGCACATCGTCCAAAATCCGGCGGCGCAATCTTGCCCAACTGATGCGGCTGGGTTCTTCGGTGCGTTTACGGCAGACATGAATGATGTCATATTCAATTTTCTGAGAACCAAATTGTGCTTTATCACCCTTGGTTTCATCACTGCGTATGGGATAAGTTGCTTCTAGGTAAAACCCTGCATTAAATAAACTCTCAAGCACATCCACCCAAGGCTCGTCTTCGCTGTGATGAAAGGTAAAAGATAAAATACCACTAGGTTTCAACAACCTATATCCTTCTCGCCAGCATTGCGTCAAAATTCGCTTATAAAATTCATCCGCATCACCGGGATGTCTAGCAGAATTAGCTACTGCTTCGAGCGTTTTGGGTGTGTATTCGCTATCAAAATAATCAGGATATTTATCTTTTAGGATTAGTCTCAGCCAAACATAAAAGAAATCGGCAAATTCAGCGTACTGAAGTAAGTCACTAAACGGTGGATCGGTCACGATTAAATCAAACATTTCCGTTTGATATTGGTTTAGATCTGTCGATGAACCACAGGTTAATATTGTTCCCTGTAGCACTGGATCATTTGACAGTGCCTTTTCACTCACTCCAGATAAACCTTCTATTTCATGATTTATGCCTATCAGAAATTTGTTAGAAACCAATTCCCAAGGTTGTTTACACCATTCGATAGCTTGTAACGTATTCTTACGACATGAACTCCAATTTCCACGTCCAAGATCAGCAAACACAGAGTTTTCAATAATAGTTCTTTTTGGATTGAAGTTGTTGTTACTAAACATCGGTTCTGGAGTATCCCGTTGAGGATTCCAAAAACAGAACATGTTCTGATTGCGAAGATACTGCTGAAATGCACCTAATGCGATTTCCTTGCTTGAATCTTTAAATCCATAAGCAGAATCGATGGCTTTTAAAATAAGTGCGTGCACAAGTAATTGCAAAGGATTAAAAAATTTATACCAATGTGTATATCCATGCAAAGGAAGCGGGTCTCGCTCATGCGTTTTGTGACCAAAAGGTATTTCAGAGGTTGGCCAAAATTCTTTTAAATCGGTGTGTTTCCGATATTGCCATTCCTGAAATGCAATATTTTGCCTAGTTATATCTTTCTCAGTTATTGCCTTAAAGTAACGACCATTGTATGGAAGTCCATGTTTGTCCCTATTGGGTGAGTAACATTGAAGTGCATAAATAGACATTGGACCTGTTGAGTTTGTGGCCTTAATCGAATCCAGTAATGTTTGTTCTCGCCCACAAGTAGATGCCATACATGTAAATTTAGCTTGCTTAGGTATATTTCCTTTAGACGTATTAAATGTTAACCCTGTTATAGGGCAGGTAATTTCTTCTGGCAAAACTCCTCTGACTTCGACTAAGCGTAATGTCTTAGCCCTCATTTGATTCCAGCGAATAGTTGAATCAAGATCGCTAGTGACCGTGCCACCCAATGGACCTTGTGCGTCTTTTCCAGAAGCCCCCTTCAACCAATCCGGATGTACTAAAAGAGTCAGCTCGATTCTTTTATTTTTTCGCAGCTTTTTGGAGAGATGAATAGATTCATTGGCGGTTGCCGCCTTGAAATCGTGATACTGATGTTGGCAATGCGGACATTGATAATAGCCTTCGCTATCCATGATGGCATATAGCTTTTCAGAACCGGACACGACTAATGGCGCATCGGGAGCCATGCGCGCTTCTTGTTGCTCCAGGTCGAAGGTATGCCCGCATCGACCGCAACGGACATCCAACCAGGCTTTGACCGTCAATGATTTGACCGCCACCACAGGGCTTGACATCAGTGGAGTGCGATGACCGCAGCCGGGCGCGGCGCAAGGGCCATGTTTTGCCCAAAAGGTGTAAATCACTTCCGGTCCTTCGTAAGAATAGTCTTTGCGCTGCTCCGGGGTTAACGCCAATGGATCGAAATCGTCTCCCATCACTTCATGAGTCGAAATTTTTATCCATTTGCCTTTTTCACCGTTGGGACCTTCGCAGGCGTAAAACGGCATGATTTGCGGTTTGACTTCGCGTTCGATATGGTCGAACAGTTTCTGCACCTCGTCCAAATCGACATCGGCCAATTCGTTTTTCACCACCAGCCAGGCCACCGGGTTTAGGTCGTTGCCGACCATTTGCATACCCAATCGTGCGCCTTCCACCAGGGTTGTGCCTCCGCCCATAAAAATATCGGCCACCTTCAATTGCCGAAAGGCTGCATTTTTTTGGTGGTTGCCGTAATAGGCATCCCAGACGGTCTTAGCCGCCTCAAGAGGATCATCCGGAGCTTTAGTGGCGGCGGCAAGCAACGTCGAACGGAACACACTGGAACGCCGTCTTGCCCACCATTTGGACATTTGATAAATCGGTTTGCCGGCGTTGCCTTCGATTTGCGCGATTTGATTGATCGGCAAAATCGGAAAATCGACTTCCAGACAGGTTTTAGGGCGGTTCGGGTCGCTGAAATCTACAGATTCCAGATGCAATTCAGCTCCTGCGTTTACCGCCTGGGCGACTTGTTCGGCAATGATTTCAGCTTGGGGTTTGTTGGCCATGTGGTTATTGGATCTTATTTTTCAATTTGTATCAGTGCCGTCCGGTGGTGATACAGTGTCATCATCGACACTCCGGTAATCGGCATCGAAGCGCTTGTATTTACGCAGGATACTCAATGTCACATCTTCCTCCGGCAAGACGCGAACATCGACGCTCTCCGCGTCATTAGGGTTTGTCAATGCAAACCGGATATGCGGACGATTACTGAATACCTCTATGAATCGTTGCTCAAAGTCATCAATAGAATTCCTTTTTCCAGCATCTTCAAAGTCTTCCGCCAATGCCGTCAAAATAACGTGAATGAAATAATCTTCGTTTGGGGCAGCATATTCATTGTCAATGGCAATATAAACCGTGCTAATTAACTTGGCTTCGGCGGATTTAAAAAGACTCTTCACCCTACCTTGTGTAGACGCAAGGTGATTTTCAAAATTGTCTGGAAAGGCGGCTCGGGTGTATCGTCTTGCTAACCATTGCCGTAAAAGTCGAAGCTCGTTTTCTATAAGCCCTATTGAGGTATCACAACCTAAATTGCACAGTGATTCTTTTTTGATGCGAAAACGATCATGAATACTGCATTCAAACCAAGATACCTGATTGTCAATTTCAATCGTTAAATGCAGCGTTCTGGCGCTTTGCCCGCGCATTATTTGACCTGATGGCTTGTTTGGCAATTTGTGCATTGCCAATAGCTCTACAAAAGGTTCATCTTTAACTTTCCGGACTAAATCGCAGTCTTGTGTGAGTATAGCCAGCCAGGTGCCGCTTGATGCGCCTTTTTGATAAAAATCGATGGAAGCTTTCGTGATTCGTTCAGCGCTATTCGGTGGAATCAGACAACCCTGTTTCCAGCCTTCCGAGCGTAAACAGTCTGCTGCGTCTGGAATATTCTCTGTCATCAGCTATTCCAGATTTAAGGCAATGCTGTTGTCGAGTAGGTTCGATTCCTGTTTGGATGGGCTAATAGAGCTAGGCGTAACATGACCCAAGCGCTGATCGCGCGCGGAAGTTAAACGCCGTGCTTCCGCAAGCAATTGGCGTAGTTGAGGTAAATCCCAATGTTCCGCTAGAAGAAGGTTGAGAATGCTGGTTGTTTGATTGGATAACGGTTCTTCAACAAAACGGTGATAGAGAGGTCTCTTAGTTTCCCCACAGATTTCGCTGGTCAATTCTCCCAGCATGCGCAAGCGTTCAGGGTGATCGCTTTCCCTAGGCTCACTGGTTCCTTTTATCCAGGAATACAGTGTTGGCCGGGAAATGCCAAGAATACGGGCTATATCGCTTTTACCAAGACCCAGCGCGGAGCTAACCAAAGATGCGTGTTCGCTAAATGGTATGACGGCAGAGGAATTAGGTGTGTTTTCTTGAACAAAACGAGGGGCTTGATCAATTATGATGAGTTGCGCAGGTTTGGCATCATAAATGGCCGAGTCTGAATTATCCTGGCTTGATGACAACAGAAAAACAGTAGCCAAGCCGAAAGTTGTTCCAGCCAATAAAAGGATAGTTGTTGCCTTAGAATCAATTCCTGGCGTGAATTTAGGCTGAGGAAGTCGATCATCTATCGCAGAAGCATATCTTTTAGTCGACACGTTCAGCTCCCCATATTTTCAAGGCTTCTAGGGTAACTAGATCATTGAACCAAGCGGCATTTATAGCCTCATGTAAGTCATTGGTTGTATTCATGATGCTTTCCAAATCGTAATCCCAAGAACCTTCAACGAAATGGTCTGTATCAACCAGCGTTATCACTTTGCCAGGCTCTATCTTCATTTTATGATTCATGGGCTTATGAATAATATCCGGCGGCAACACTATTCCTTGTTCGTTTTGTGTAATACGTACAATCATGGTTCCGATAGCAGTACGCCCCACAGACTCAAGATGTAACCAATGGCTCGAATCGGTAAAGACAGCGGATTTTGGCCCATGAAGACTATCTTGCAGATAATTTCTAAAGGTCTCATTGGGACCCGGATTAATCACGTCTACATAACGTAAACCTATCCGACTGATCGAGCCATGATGGATTTCCGCTACTTGATCAACGATTTCTAAGCAAACTTTCAAACGCTTGGCAAATCCTTCAAAACGATCATATGCAGTTGTCACTAATATCAGCATGTCTTCGCTGATTGTAAGACTCCAACTATTATCTTTGGACCGAAATTCATCTTGTTTCCTCACAATAATTTCGGGTTGATTACCTGGCGTTATCACAATCTGCTGAACAGTAGCGCTTACATCTTCAGGAAACCCCTCTTTACGTAGCAGATCATGAATTTGAGGAATAAACTCAGGCATTCGCCGAACCTTGCTGAACCTTATTTGGCATAGAACCAAGGATAAAGGGTCATTATGAAGCTTGTAGTGGTTATAGGTATAAGTCATCTGTGCACTTTAGTTGCTAGCCATCACTTTACAGGTGTATTTACACATTTAAGTGTAGCATCTTAGCTAGTTGCATTACGAGAGCCTATAAAAAATAATTTAAAACGTCTCAATAAAGCATTACCAGTTTATTTCGATAGTTCAAGATAAGGAACAGCCATTTCCAATAATGACAGCCCGCCATGTGTCAGTGTTGGGTAACCGCCTTGGCTTTTCCATTTTTTACGACCCAAAACCAGACTCCATTCTCCATGTTGCGATTTAATCTTCTGAGTTAACGGCGGCACCCAGTAGTGACTGTCTGCATTGGCGAGACACTGGAAGGAACGGCTGCTTTTGAACGTTTCCTTTAAAAAATCGGCCTGATCCTTGTGTGCAATATCGGGGAATAGCCCGGAATGGGCATAGCCATGATCGGCGGTAATGACGAATCTACGGCCTGTCGCCAAGCGTTCAATGAAATGCCAAAAATCATCGGATGTTAGTTGTTCCAAAGCATTTTTGGCGAGTTTGCGGTATCCGTCGCCGCTATCGGCTAAATCGTGTATTTGGCTGTCCGGCCAATGATGCCAAAAGATTATGTTCGGATCGGCTTTAATTAAGCTAGCGCAATCCGCAAAAGGCAGACCTAAGCTTTCCGTCCAGGCGCTCGGAAAATCCGCGCTCTTGCCTAGGTTATTTTCTAGGCTGGAGCGTTGTCCAAACCCCAAGGATTTGGCAAACGGGTTAGTGTTGCCGGGTATTTCTGCTGCAGTTGCCCGTGCCTGATGCAAGGTAAATCCGCGCTGTGTGGCCTGCTCAATAAGCCAAGGGATCTCTCGTAACGATAAAGCATCCAGGATTAGGATGGCTTTTCCATCCGGGCGGTTTGCCCAAAATAGCTTTAATAGCTTGCTTGTAAGCGGCGCATTTTGCTCAAATTGTTGCCACAATTCCCAAGCGCTGCCGGATAAGATATTGTCGAGTTGTTCAGTACCTTTATCGCGTTCGGTGGTCACGGCATCGACCATGTCGGGGCGTATCGGTACGGAAAAAGTCTTCCACAGATAAGCAAAAATGGCCTGCCAAGCTTGTTCATTAGGCAAACCAAAGATGTCAGTAACCAGGGCTTTATCCATTGCCTTCATCCTTTTCCAGATCCAATGAATAAGTCATGCCGTCGGGCAGTTTTTTTAGCAAGTCTTGCAGTTGTGCGCCGGTGAGTTTGTCTATCGATAATTTACAGCCATAGACCTGAGTACCGGAATTGATCCCCCAGCCTTCCAATTTGCCTAATAAATTAAGTGAGGATGTCGAAGGGGTGTTCAAGCGGGCGCGTTCTTTAATGCCTCCCGTTGATCTGCTAAACAATCCTCCAATCGGAGGTGTTGCCGGTGGATTATAGTCTGTAGTTACGGCAACTTCGGTTTCCTCTTTGGGCTTAGGAACACCCCCGCCGCTGCTGACATGGGTGCCGGGTTGGTGCAAGGTGGTTTCTTCCAATTGCCGTCCTGAAGCCAATCGACCTTTCATACACTGCCATGCGTCGCTTTCGCTTTCGCCGGGACGTCTCTCCAACATTTCCCGCCCCAACAGGTTGATGGCTATGCATCCTTGGGCGCATAAACGGATAATTCTTTCCTTGGCCTCCACTTCGCCTAACCAAGGGATCGACGGCTCGCCGCCCGATGTCGGTTCTTTTAATTGCTTTAAAACTTCGGCAACTGAAAGATTGCTTTCAGCGCTTGCAACCACCAGCTCTTTGAATTCTTCGGGGATAAACAGTTCGCGCTGGATGATGTCTTGAATGGCGCCCAAAATCTTGCCGCCTTCGGCATTATGGCTAGTGCTGATGAATGCGCATTTTTGCGGCTCGGCAAAATTCCAGATTTCCAGGATCGCGAAACGGTCAAACCGTGTATTGAGTTGATTGCGGAGTTCTTTTTGAAATTTGCCATGGAGGGTTGCGTATTCCGCATCAGCCTTTTTCCATTGCTGGCTTAAGTAAACAGCACGGGCAAGCACCAATAACGCTTTGTCGTAAAAAACGTTTTCCATGCCTTTTCGAGCTAATAAAAACCGAATTGTATTACGATGCTTTGAAATATGAGTTTTAAGCCATTTGCCCAATTCGGCATCACTGGCATTGCCGGACGGGATCACAATGACTGGAATCCGGCTGTCCCAGTTTTGCGGTTGGTCGCGTTCTTCAATATCGGTCCACGGAGCGCTGTTCCAACTACGTTTGAGAATCAGCACCCGATAGTTTTGCGAAGTATCGCCCGAACCCGCAAGAACGTAGCGGATTTCATCGGCTAAATGATTTTGGTCTTCGCCTTTCTCGAACAACCGGTCATTTTTGGCGTGAGCCATTAATTTCGCTTGCGGGTTTTCTTCATTCAGGAAGAGTAACCGATTGCCTTTGCGATGGATGTTAAAGCTGTTTTCTTCGATCAATGCCAATTCCGCTTGAAATTGGTTATCGTCAATGGCCTTGTCGCGGGTGATGTCCACTTGCAGCTCATGCGCTTCGGCTCCCGCCAGTGATTCAATCGATAGCGAACGCAGCCAAAGTGAGCTGAGAATGGCTTCTAAATGCGGCGTTGCCGTCAATGAATTATTAACTGCGTCGCGCACGGCTTCAAGGTTACGCAGCGCTTTGTCCCTGAGATTGCGTTGCAATTGATTAGCAACTGAATCAAGCAATGACGATACACCGCTGTTTTCATTGGTGATGGAAAAATCGGCTGCGGTGATGATTGGAGAGTCTTTTCCTGCCGTTTTATATACATCAACCAAAATACGAATAAGGTCACGGGTTTCTTGCGTTTCCGTTGCAATTAAGACTTGGTCTTCAAGTAGTTTTAAGAGGTGAGGTGCATAAGGCCAAGCTTCAATAAACTCTTGCTTTGCCTTTTCATGTTCAGAACCAATGACATGGTTTAGGCGCAGGTACTCCTCGACATGCTTATCGATGACGTAAGCGATGTCCGTATCATTGATTTGCATCCGGTTTTCAAACAGACGATACAGTAAGAGTTTTTGCCGATCCCGTTTTGCCTGTGGTCCTTTGAAATCAATGCGGACAGGATTTACCCGATAAATCTGTTGAGCCGCATCGGAAACGCCGTCCCGAACTGAAACGACCATAGCCAATAGCTCAGGATTCTTTTCCGCGATTTCAGACAAGATTTGTATGAAATTGAACGCCCATGTCCTCCAAGGGTACTGTTTGGTGTTGGTCAGTCCTTCATACCAAGTCTGAAACTCGTCCAGAATGAGCAAGCTCGGCTGTTTTTGAAACAGCTCGACCAGCAATTCATAACCGGGTATCTCGGTTTTTTTGTCACCTTGTCCTTCCCATTTGCCCTGTATAAATTTTCCATGAGGATGTCTTTCAAACAACAAGTCCCATAAGAATTTGTAGTTGTGTAGATGAAGGCTTTCGACGATCACTTCCATGTCAGTTCGAAGGGACAATTTTGCAATTGAGGAATTTTCCAGTCTGTTTCCCCATTCATCGAGCCAATCGTAACCCGCTGCATTATCCTTGAGCATATGAGATAACGCAGCCATAAGATGCGATTTACCTTGTCCTCTTGCACCAATAATGACAGCCGGACGTGATTTGCCCGGCTCAACCGCTTCTATGGTTTTGAGTAAATCTATAGACGGATAAGTGATATTAAGGAACTCTTTTGCACTCCTATCGAGCGCTCCTGTACCATGCCGGTTCGTAAAATCGATTGTTGTGCCGCTTAAACGTCTTCCGGTGAATTCGTTGCGTAGATTTAATCCAAGCATATGTAACTATTGACCCTATTATTTTAGGTAAATAAATTTTGAAAACTATCTGCCATTTTCTCGCCAGCCATTTCGTGCATTCTTTGGCAATCAGGGATTGATTAAGATGGCTTTTGAGGCGGTATTCGAATATATCTTAGAGCAATCCAACTTTCTAGCACTAAACCAGAAGCTGCCCTACTAAATTTTCCGTGAGTGTTTTTGCTCAAGCGCCACGTCAGAGACAAGCGCTTTGCCCTCCGTACCATAGCGGATGCTTTTGGTCTCTCCGGCTTCTGGTGGTTTGGCAAAATCTGCGCGCTCGTGGACGACATACTGACCTTTGCCGGTTTGTTGATACACCACCGCTTTATCAATAAACAAGATAACGCCTGAATACGCTTTTGTTTTGTCCGCCTGGGTTGCCAAATAAATATTGTATATACCAGGTTTAACGCCTTTGGCCTTTTCAATCTTGACATTACGCCACTGACCCTGATCTTCTTGCTGTAGGGCGCATTGACCATTCATGACCAATAAACGTTGCTTCACCACTCTCCCCATTCAATGGCAATCAATTGAACATCCCTTAAGGCTGCCTCGAATTCGATGCCGTTCTCTTCATAGGTTAACCATGCATAGCCTGTCACTGAGGGCCTACGATCCAGCATGAGTTGCGCAACCTGATTTTGATGTAAGACTTTCACCTTCACCTGGATCAGCTTGCTTGTGTCTGGCGGGTGTTTGGCTTTGTTGCGGCCACCTGGTTCCGCGTTTGTGTTTGAGAGCTGCGAAGAAGCGGTCTGCTGAGGTGGTATGTAGCCAGCCTCCTGACCTTGCGCTGTTTCGCTGTCTTTGTCGAGGTCCAGATCACCGCCTAGCGCTTCGGCATCCAGCGCACAGTCATCTTCCTTTTGGCTCAGAAAATCCCGTAAAAATTTCATCGAGCCGCGGGTAAACTCTTGGTAGGCATCATTGACCCAGGTATCGATTTCATCCGGATGATCCCGGTGCAGCTGATACAGTTCATAAATCAGCGTGACATCGGTGATTCGGCCTTGCCGAAAAGCCTGGTCAATCGACTTGGGCAATTTTAATAACGAGGCGTATTGTGTCACATAGCCGGCGGTTTTACCGATATTCTCGGCGATGTCTTTTTTCTTCATGCCCCGTTTCAGAAATTCACCGATGGCCGTGGCAATTTCTAACGCCGTATTACCCTCGCGCAGCAAATTTTCGGTGAGTTGATCGGTGCGGGTATAGTCATTATCAATATGGGCGAGGATAGTTTTTTTACCTGCCAGTTTCGAGGCTCGAAAGCGCCGGGCGCCATGATTGATGATGAAACGACCCGGTTTTTCCGGATGATTGTGCACCGAAATTGGCGTTTTTACCCCGCGTCGGCTGATCGATCTTACCAGCTCAGATAATTTTTCTTCGGAAAAGCCTGGGTTATCTTCTCGCCTGGGTTGATGGGGGTCTTCATCAATCAGGCTGAGGTCTAAATCCAGCAGTTGTTTTTTTTCAATAGCCATGAGTTCGGTTGGTGACACGCGTAAATAGATTGGTTCATCCAGGCTTTAAGCCAGGATAGACTTGGGTTTTGTTGCAATTGGAACGTGAAGGCCGCTGCGTTGGTCGTCAATTTAGCCAAACCAGGATAGCAAGTCAATCCGTTTAGCGGCTAAATTTTAAAAACCCTAAGGAGATCGTGCTGCGCCTAGGTGAGTTACACAAACAATTTTTGCGCGGTCATTTTCTGCAACAGCGTAACAATACGGCTTGGGATTAAAAAAAGATTAAATAAGATTAGATAAAGATTAGTGATTTTTTTGGTTCTGCTGAAACCCAGGCCTCATCAGGGCTTCAAGCCCTTTCCAGAATTATTTTTGGGTCTCGTATCCCGTGAAACCGGTGTATCGTATCCCGTGAATTACGCGTCTCGTATCCCGTGAAATCGGTGCCTCGTATCCCGTGCCCGAGTCTCGTATCCCGTGTTTTTTCGCCTCGTATCCCGTGCTTTTGTGTCTCGTATCCCGTTCTTCATAAATTGATCAGGTAACGCTGTTGCGAAGGCGTCGGAGGCTTGCTGATGATGACCGTATCGCCGTCAAACTCAAAACCCTCAATGAAGCCGATGTTTTTGAGTTCGTTTAACGCGGCAATCAGCTTTCTTTTGAACGCTCTTATGTCCTTATTTTGGCTGCCACTGAAAGCGCGGATGGTTTCAACTTTGATCGGATACGGTTTTGCATGCGTTGCTAAATAACCGTGCAGCCACAGGGCTAACGGTTTTCCGCGTAAGCGCTGCCGCTCTTGCCAGTCGATGGCGGTCCAGCCGCCGGCATAGAACGTGAGGAGTTTGGGATTGAATATAACCACATAACGACCCGTCGTTTCATCGCGCATAAACTCTAACAAACTTCCGCCATAGGTTTTCTGCTCGTGCTGGAGGGTTAATTCGATGCCACAACCCATGAGCCGAGCAAACGCGTTTTTTAACCATTCATGCTCGCTTTTTCCTGTTTTTCGGCCCAACGCCTTCAAAAAACCATAGGCCGAAAATTCACAGCGCATGCCTAAGGGATGGAGCCTGGCTAAATGTAACGCCTGCTCCCACACATCGAGGTCCGACTGGTCCAATTGAATCCCGGTGAAGCGAATTTGTAAGCCTTTCTGACAAGCTAACAGCTCACGCTGGAACGCCGCCCGGTTTTTACCTTGCACGGCGGCAAATAAGGCACTGCGCAGCACCGGATTGGGGATACCTCGCACCGGCTCCGGCCATAAGGGCAGTTGCTGGGCTTTACTCTCATTTAAACGGGCCGAGGCCCGCTGACTTAAATCAGCCATCCGTTTTTGAAAGGCGCGGTCACAAAGGCTCATGGTTAAAGACCAGTTAATTGAAGCGCAGCAATCGCTAAGGACCGTGCCCGATAGCGGGTGTCCAGCAATGCCTGCGTCTGGTTTGAGGGAGAAAAATTTGAGTCCTTGTCATTGCCAACAGGAGTCATTTTGACTAGACTATACATCGATATAATGATATTAGTGATTTTTCGGATAGTATCGTTTAATCGAGAAATAGAGTCAATTAAATACTGAAAAAAACCCAGTCTGCCCAATGGGCAAAAAATCATTTATACTAGTTGACGCAGCCATGGCGTCATCGATCCGACCCCGTCGTTGTGCTCAGGAAAGGTTTGATTAAAAACCAGTCCAAAATTTAGCCGCTCAAGTTTTCTGACTACAAAGAAACATGTATAACCACATCTTTTTTACCAATGTCCTTCGTCTGCTGGACGCGAAAGGCATCACCAAAGAACAGCTGTCAAAAATTTCAGGTGTCTCGTTGGGCTTTATTTGTGATTTGACCAATGGCAAAAGCAATCCGTCGTTACGGATTATGGAACAAATCGCCGATGCGTTGGAGACCTCGCTGCCGGCATTGCTGGAAGAAACCGACCTGGATAGACAATCCTTAGCGGTCTTAACGGGAGGTAAACTTAGAGGCGTGGCAGAGGGTTATGAGCGCATCTCTTTAATCCTGCCCACACATCAAGCCTTCATCGCGCGACAATGGGCCAAAGAGGCCATGACGCAACTGAAGAAAAACGCAGACAGTGAATAAAAAATAATTTTGCAACATTTTGTTGTCATTTTACTTAGGGAAAGCTTCACGCATTCAATTAAGGGTAGGCTTATATTTTATTAGAGGCGATTGATCACCCAAGAGTCATCCCTTCCTACCGAAGACGCCGGACATCCAATCCGTCTGATCACCATCCTCGCTTCCCGCATACTTAAAGCAATCACGTTTCCAATCCGCCACGCCCGTTCACCAGAGCAATGTGGTTTTTCCATCAGACTGCTGGCTGCACAGATTTCTGGTCTCAAATCCAACGTTCAAATAGAGAGATTGAGGTTTGTACCGATTCCTCAATCCAGTTGATTTAAGCCACAACGATAGTGCCGCTATTTTTGCGAAAGCTTGTTTTGGGCATCCAAGCCCAAGCAAGCGGCAAAAATGACGCGGCAACCCATGCCTTCGGCTGCCCCAGCCGTCCTGCTACGCTCGCCACCTCGCT
>Ga0233424_10001452_pt1 | contig 20550 bp, 15 predicted proteins | sample Watercolumn_Towu_FD_181011 | JGI IMG/M metagenome (GOLD analysis project Ga0233424, IMG submission 181011) | Freshwater microbial communities from Lake Towuti, South Sulawesi, Indonesia - Watercolumn_Towuti2014_125_MG | ecosystem: Environmental > Aquatic > Freshwater > Lake | place: Indonesia... | reverse complement strand
CGATGACGCATGGCACGCGCGGCGCCGCCTGACCGAGCCCGCGGATCACTGTCGCGACAGCGTGCGGACCACCAGTGGACGCGCCGATGACCACGAGCCTTGTCGCGTTCGACGCTTGGCTCCGTCCCACCATTGGTACTGCGACCACGGGTGGGTAACTGGGCTCAGCCACTCCGACGGCGGCACACGCCACGCGCACCTTCCGGATGAGAGCATCACCTCCCGAGAGTTCGCCAGCTGTACCAAGCGTGGGAGTCTGCGCCGCGTCGAGTGCGCCCGCGCTCAACGCCTCGTACACCAACCCGAGGTTGCCCTCGATCGTGCTCGTGACGACAAGAATCGGACAGGGGCACTCGCGCATGATGGCGCGCGTAGCGACTGCGCCATCCATGACCGGCATCACCATGTCCATGAGGATGAGATCGGGCTTGTCGCGGCGGCACATGGCGAGCGCTTCGGCTCCGTCGGCAGCGATCCAAGCGACAGTCGCACCTGGGATGCCCGCGACAGCGCGGCGCAAGACCTCCTGCGCAATGCGAAGGTCGTTGACGATCGCGACTCTCATGGAGCTGGCTCCACGAGGAGGTCTGCAACAGTGTCAAGGAAGGTGCGGTCGTGGAAGGCACCCTTCGTCAGATAGGTCGACGCTCCTGCCTCCATCCCCGCAAGGCGATCTTCCTCTCGGTCCTTGTAGGAGACGATGACAATGGGTACGCGCGCAAAGCGTGCATCGGCGCGAATCCGCCGCGTGAGATCGATGCCATTCATACGCGGCATGTCAATGTCGCTGACGATTAAGTCGTAGGAGCCGCGCTGCACCGCGTTCCAGCCATCAATGCCATCTACGGCGGTATCGACCGCGTATCCAGCGCGCAAAAGCATTTGCCGCTCGACTTCGCGGACCGTGATGGAGTCTTCGACCACAAGGATGCGTCGTTGGGCGCGATTTTCCTGCGCTTGCGTGGCACCCCCGCGCAATCGTCCCTCACGCAGGAGTTGCTGCGCCGACTGAATCATGTCCTCGACATCGAGTATGACGAGCAGTTCGCCGTTCTCCCGAATACTCGCAGCGTCCACATGCGCAACATCACCTAGTCGCGCGTCGAGTTTGCGGACAACCAGATCCTCTTCACCAAGGAACGAGTCGACTATGAACCCTACGGGCTTGGTGCCTGCAAGCACGCTCACAACAGAAATGCTGTCGTCGTCGGTGGCGGACCCGGCCGCAGCCTGGAGGCCAAGGATCTCCGTGCTCGACAAAAGCCCGACAGCCTCGCCGCGGATCTCGCATGTGGGGCGGCCATGCACCGACTGGACGCACGACTTGTCGATTCGGTCTATTCGTTCAAGGCGAGCGAGCGGCAGCGCATAGGTCTCGCCTGCGATTGTCACGACGGCGGCGCGCACGACCGATAGCGTCACCGGAAGTCGAAGGGCGAAACTCGTTCCGCTCGCGTCGGAACGGACTGTGACGGCTCCGCCAACGCCGTGCGCCATAGTCTGGACAACATCGAGCCCGACGCCGCGGCCCGAGATTTCGGTGACGGTGCTCGCCGTCGAGAACCCTGGGAGGAATAGAAAGTCGAAGAGTTCGTCATCGCTAAGCGCGGCAGCGATCGACTCCTGCGCAAGACCCTTGGCGACGATGCGCGAGCGCAACGAGTCGCGGTTGATGCCCGAGCCGTCGTCCCGGACTTCGACCAAGAGCCCGCCAGCATGATGGCGCGCTTCGACTCGTAGCGTCGCCTGCGCGGGCTTCCCGCGCGCGCGACGGACCTCCGCGGGTTCAACGCCGTGATCGAGCGCGTTGCGGACGAGGTGCCCAAGTGGGGCTTCAAGCTGGCGGAGAATCTCGCGGTCGACCGGGACCTGTTCGCCTTGAACAACGAGTCGCACATCCTTGCCAAGGGTCCGGGCAAGATCTCGCACGGTGCGTGGCAGCGCCGCGCAAGCGTCGCCGAACGGGCGCATTCGGCTAGCCACCGCCTCATTGTGGAGAGCGTTGGCCAGCGTTTCCCCGCGCCGCAGATGCTCTTCGACAAGGTCAACCGCGTCACTGAGCGCGCGATGTGTCGCGTCAGCGGCAGACGCAAGTCCGCTCGGTCCGGGATGCGCGCCATCAATAAGTGCGATCGCATCTGCGAGGCGCCGCTGCGACACTCGCGCGCGTGAAAGCGTCCGTTTGATCGATTCGAGTCTGCGCGCCTCGACGAGCGCCTCGCCGGAGAGCTCGAGAATCCGATCGAGGCTTCGCGACGAGAGCAGCACGCCGCTCTCACGAGAGGTGCTTGGCGTTGAGGGAGAAACGGCGGGTGATGACGCGGAAGAGGCCTCCGGCGCTGGAGTCTGCTCGGGGTAGTGCGCCGGAGTCGCTGCCGAAGTGGCTGTCAACTCGGCGGACGGCGCGGGTCGGGGCGAGGCCACCCCTTCCGCAGGTTGGCGGAACGAGGCTGCGGCCGCAGCGACGCGGTCGCGCACCTCTTCGAGCCATGCGCGCGCTTCTTCCTCGCTGGTTCGATCGGCAATCGCAGCTAGCGTGTCCGTCGCCGACAACAACTGATCGATGCGCTGCGGCGTCGGCCGCTCTTTGCCGGTCTGGACGCGGATGAGGCACTCCTCCATCGCATGCGCCAGTTGCACAGCAACATCGAGGTTGATGATCCGCGCTGCTCCCTTGATCGAATGCGCGGCTCGCATCAGCGGTTCGACGAGCTTCGGATTGTCGGCGTGTTGCTCCAGCGCGATGAGACCATTGGCAAGCGTCGATGCGTGTTGCCGAACCTCCGTCTGGAAGAGGTCGAACATGGAGAAGCCGCCGAGGTCCATCATGTACCCACTGCTCGGTCAAACTCGGCGTGCATGCGGGCGGGATCGACAAGCGTCGCAATCCCATGCGTTGTCGGCACAAGCCCGCAGCCAATGCGCCGCGTCGACACCGTGACGGTCACGGGCAGATCGCGCACGCTCGATGAGAGAATCGAGTGCACACCCGGCACCTCATCAGCCTCGAATGCGATCGAGCGATCAGCGCGCCCGACTTGCACCATCCGTGCTCGTCGCACGGTGCCCTCCGGCACACGGGCACATCCTAAGAGTGCGCTGAGGTCGATGACAGGAACGATCGCCCCGGCGAGTGCGGCGACTCCCCGGAACGACTCGGTTCTGCGGTGCGGCAGAGGGTGCACCCGCGGGACCGGCGAGACGCGTACGACTTCGGCGGCGGGAATGGCAAACCACTCGGCGCCGCAGCGTGCGAGGAGCACCTGCTTCAGGGCCTCGCGGCTCAGAGACCGCGGCTGCGCGCTTGCCCTCGTCGCCTCCGCGACCAAGGATGGCACGGCGGGTCGATCGAGCAAGCGCGTCATCGGGTCTCGCGCGTCGCCTGGTGTCGGAGCGGAAGGGGCGGTCATCTTGCGCGCGTTCGGCTAGCCATCGGTACGCGACGCGCGCAAGCGGTAGCGCGCCGCGTCAGCCTCGTGTCCCAGTTGCATCGAGAGCTCGGCGAGCGCCAGAAGTGCGGGACCATGCCGTGGTTCAAGGTATACGACCTTCTCGTAGGCCCGGCGCGCATCCGCCATGCGGTGCCTCGCAAGGAGCACGCCCGCGAAGAGTTCGAGCATTTCGATATCCGAGGGTCGAGCACGCACCTCCGCCTGCGCGAACTCTTCCGCTCGCTCGAGGTCGCCAGCAGCGATGAGGTCGCGGACGCGCTCCGAGGGCGAGGTGGGCGTTGGCTCGTGCGCGCTCGAAGTCGCTCGCGGTTCCGTCGGGGCGCACTCACCCCGGGATGGGGACGCGTGCTTATCCACCACTCGCCGGTCGCGAGCTGGAGATGCCGTCGTCGACCTAGTAGGCCGACGACGCCCCGCGTCCGCATCGTTACGCTGCGCATTTGGAGACCGTGCGCGCCAGGCAAAGGCAGCGTGCGGACCCTCGCTCACCAACATCCCGTCCGTGTTGATGCCGTCGGCGTGGCCGAGCAGTATCAGCGCGCTCTCGCCCGCCAAGTCGACGAGGCGCCGACGGAGCGTCGCGCGCCCAGCTGGGGTGAGATATATGAGGACATTCCTGCAGAGGATCACATCGAGCGGCGCAGGAAGGGCGGGAGAAGTGGCGACGAAGTCGGCGCGTAGCGGCTGCACGCATTGACGAACCTGCGCGCTGATGCGAGCTGAGCCCTGTTCGTTGACGATCCACGGCGATGCCCACTCCGGGAGTGGATCGCGCAGGATCGAAGTCGGCGCGAGGCCCGCTTCGAGTGCGCGCAGTGCCTCCTCACTGCGATCAACCGCATGCACGCGCACGGCGCCCGGCTGCCATCCGCAGGAGAGCGCGCACGCCGCCACGCTCCACGCTTCAGCTCCGGTCGCGCATCCAAGACTGGCGATCTCAAGGTGCGGCTGACCCATCTTGCGCCTCGCGCTCAGTCTCGCGCGCAGAAGTTCAAAACTCTCCCGGTAGCGAAAGAGCCATGTCTCCGGAACCGAAACCGAAGAGGCGAGTCGCACGAGTTCGCGTTCATCTTGTCCAAGGCGAGCCTCAAACTTCGGAAGGTCGAGCCCCAGTTCGCGCGCGCGGTGGCACACAATCGACTCGAGGGCGCTGGGTGTGAGGAGGGCAGGGGAGAGCCCCGCCCGCGCTGTCAGCAGGCGTCCAATCGCTTCGAGCGCCGCGAGAGTTTGCGGGTCGTTCACCTCACCCCCGCGGCATCCCGAAACAAACGGCGAGTCTCCTCTGAGAGCAGTCCGGTTGGATCGAGATGCGCAATCGTGCCACTCGCATCGGTCGCGAGCGCCCCGAGCGCCCCGCCGCCCGCGCCGACAATGCCTGGATGTGCGCCCTTCGATGTGAAGTCGACGGTCACGAGGGAACCGACGCGATCGACGAGAAGCGCAAGGTGGACCCCGCCGCACGCGGAGGGGTAGAGGAGCACCGTGCGCGCGTTCATGGATCGCACGAGCGGCAAGCCATGCACAAGGAGCGGTGCGTCAATCAGCGGCACGAGTGATCCGCGAAGGCGGGCGACGCCGACGAACCAATCGGGCGTTGAACCGAGTGCACGGGCCTCGACGAGCGGGAGCACCTCGTCGATCGCCTCAAGCGCGAGTGCGCATCGAAGGTCTCCCAGCCAGACCTCAAGGGCGCGCATGATGTATCAGGCGTGATCGCCGGAACCGGTGCGGAATGCGGAAACACCTTGCCGCAAGGTGCCGATCGACTCCTGCAGCATCGCAGCAGCCTTACAGGTCTCCTGCGCGGCGGTCACAGCCTCGCGCGCGCCAGCCGAGAGTTGTCCCATCGCGTCGGAAATCTGCTTCGCCCCCTCGGTCTGCGCCCGCATTCCCTCGCTCACGCGGTTGAAGTCGGCCGTGCTCGATTCGACCTCGGTGATGATTTGGCCAAGCTGCTCTCCAATGCGCGATGACTCTGCGACTCCGCGCCGAACTTGGTCGCTGTAGCGGTCCATCTCCATGACTCCAGCATTGACCGCACCCTGCATGTGACGCACCGTCTGCTCGATGTCCAAGGTCGCAGCCGCGGTCTGATCGGCGAGCCGCCGGATCTCGCGCGCGACGACCAGAAACCCGACGCCATGCTCGCCGGCCTTCTCGGCCTCAATCGCGGCATTCACCGAGAGTAGGTTCGTCTGGTCAGCAACTTTCGTGATCGTTGTGACGATCGAGTTGATAGCGCTCGCCTTCTCACTGATCGTTGAGAGGCGGCTAGCGATGGACTTCGTCCCATCGTCAAGACTCTGCATAGCCGCGGTCATCTCTCCGAGGGACCGCTTCCCGTCGCGTGCCAACTCTGCCGTGGCATTCGCAGATCGATCCACGCCTTCCATTAGCGATGCCAACTCAGCTGATGTGGTCGAAATCTCCTTGATCGCGGCCGCGATCTGCGTCGTGCTTGCCCCGAGCGACTGCGCGGAGCCGTCCTGCTCGCGCGCGGTCGCTGCGAGCTGTGTGGCCGTTGAATTGATGTTGACTGTCGCCTGCTTGACGCCGCGCACGATTTGTTGGAGCGCGACAGCCATCGCGTGCAACGAGCGCAGGAGCGAGTCAGATTCGTCGCCTCCATCACGCGTGACCACCTCCACCGATAGGTCACCGGAAGCGATCTGGTCCGCGTGCTGGACCGCGCGGCGCACGCGGCGCGTGATCTGCACGGCGGGAACCGTGAGCACCACGGCCACGATGATCAGTCCGATCGTCGCGGTTGTGATCTGAGCACGCATCTGCTCCCACACAGGTGCCAGCATCTCTCGCTCCGTGCGTCGAATCACGAGCGTCCACCCGCCGACCCCAATCGGAGTTGTGACAAAGACGCACCGCTCTCCAAGCACAGGATCTTCGTGGTAACTGGCCTGGGGGGTCGACCCGGCAGTGAGCAACTCGAACAGCGGGCCAAGCGGAGTGTCCTTTACCGCGTGCGTGCGTAGAAGACCCTGGACATCGCTCTGGTCCTCCCGAATGGCATCCGTCGTGGCGGCTATGAACGCGCGAGGCCTTTCAAACCCAGGCGTTGTCCACCCTGACGAAAGGAGGAAGCCGTCAGCGCCAATCTCGGCGCACACACCACGCAAGTGCGCGTCGATGAACTTGAGAGAGCGATCAACGCCGCCGATGCCGAAGAACTTTCCGTCGATGATGATGGGCGCAACCTGCTCAATCATCATCTGCCCGTCGTAGACATAGGGCTCGGTGATGCGTGCCTGCTGCGATTTCGTGAGCTCCCACTCGCGTTTGACTCCGCCGTAGTAGAGGCTCGAATCTTGGTCGATGTTGACCTTGTAGATGATCTGGTCATCGCGCTTCCAGTCGCGCCACACATATGGCGCAAAGCGTCCTTGCGCCGTGACCGTCCCCGAGGGCAGCGTCAACGACGCGGGGCCGATGCCGCCCGCTTTGGGTTCGTAATCCACATAGGTGCCGATGATGCCGGGTGTCTCTTCCAACAGCGACTTGAGCACGAGCAGGGTGTCCTCGTACCTCTCAAACAATCCTGCGCTCTGCGAGTTGGCAATGAAGCTGGCCAGACTGAGGAGTTCGCTGTTCGTGTGGGAGAAGTGCTCGGCGATCTCGCCTGCCGTGGTTTGGAGCAGCGTCTCCTGGTCCGCCCGATAGCTCCTGAGGCCCTCCCGTACATCGCTTGCTACCACGAGCACGAGCACTACGGAGGCGGGGGCTACCCCAAGCAGCAACAGCCGGGCCAGCAGCGAGTTCCGGAAAGCGACTTGGGAACCTCGCATTGGTTGGGGGGTCATGGTAGGATCCGCCACTATGAATGCGGACCGTCCGCGTTCAGTTCTCAAGTTCGCGCCTGTGCCACGACTCCTACGCTTCATTTCGTATCGGAATTCGCTGCTCGAGCGCTTGAAGGAAGGTATGTCATGAAGCTTTATGTTGGAAATCTCCCGTTCAAGGCAACGCAGGATGCGTTGCAACAGCACTTCTCCCAGTTCGGCACGGTCTCCGAAGTGTTCATCGCGACCGATCGCGAGACTGGTCGTTCGCGCGGATTCGCGTTCGTGACCATGGCTGACGATGCGCAAGCGAAGGTTGCGATCGAGCAGTCGAACGGCAAGCCGTTCGATGGTCGCAACCTGACCGTGAACGAGGCTCGGCCGCCCGCGGCTGGCGGTGGCGGTGGTGGCCGCGGTGGCTACGGCGGCGGTGGCGGTGGTGGCCGCGGTGGTTACGGCGGCGGTGGCGGTGGTGGTGGTCGTGGTGGCTACGGCGGTGGCCGTGGCGATCGCTACTGATCCCCGAACACGCGTCAAGTCAATTCATCAACTCACGCGCCGAATCCGCACTGCGGGTTCGGCGCTTTCCTTTTTGCGAAGAGCGGTTTGGACTTGTAGCGCGAGTCAGGATCCGCTGCGGGTCGACCGACTTCGTCCGGAGGATCGGCTACTGCCAGATCCTCGGCGGTCGCGCGAGTTGTCGAGCATCTCGCGAGTGCGCTCGCTCGGCTCAAGCGTCCCCGTCATCCATCCGCCCGGCCGGCGTTGACCGGGCGGCGCGAATCGGAGTCGATTCTGAAGCCCCTGATCTGCCGTCACCTTCAGCAACTTGAGCGAAAGATCCTGGGCGAGCGCGATCTGCTCACGAGAGAGCTTGACGCGCATTTGATTCCGCTCATTCGCAGCCGTGCCATTGCCCTCGCCAGCGGCGATGTTGAGCCATGCGTAGGCGAGCACTTCGTCGAAGTCGACTCCGATGCCCTTGCGGTGGAGTTGTCCGAGCGCGAACGCCGCCCAGTCGAGTCCTTGCTCGGCCGCCTCCCGGTAGAACGACGCTGCCATCGCCTCGTTCTGCGGCACCGACTCTCCCCGCTCAAAGAGGACGCCGAGGTGGTACTTCGCGTCGGGGATTCCAGCGTCGGCCGCTATCTGGTACCAGCGTGTCGCCTCAAGGTCGCTCTCGGGAATGCCCTGTCCGCGGTCGTACCTAAGGCCAAGCATGAAGCAGGCCTCCGGGTAGTGCTGCGCGGCCGCGAGTGTGTATAGGCGGATCGCCTAGGCCGCATCTCCTGGGATGCCCGTGCCAAAGTCATAGAGGCGCGCGAGCTCGTACTGCGCCGCCGCAAGCCCAGCGGCGGCAGCCTTGTCGAACCATGCGGCAGCCTCGCGCGCATTCTGCGGCACGCCGCCTTCACCATAGAGGAGCAGTCTTCCGAGCATCAACTGAGCTTCGGCATCGCCCTTCTCCGCCGCATTCAAAAAGTGGCGCGCCGCCTGCTGTCCGTCCTGCTACACAATCGCCAAACCAGTACTGCATGCCGAGCGAGATGTTTGCGGGAACGGATCCTTGATCCGCAGCGAATCGATACCAACGTGCAGCTTCGGCAGGATTGCGGTCGATTCCCTCGCCGCGGTCGAACAGTTGAGCGAGTTCGAGTTGGGCGTCGAGTGATCCGGCACCGGCAGCCGCGCGGAACCATTGCGCAGCCTCCGACGCGTCGGCCTTCACGCCATCGCCATCGCGAAGGACGCGGGCGAGAAAAACCTGCGCGTCCACGAGTTGCTGCTCCGACGCGAGACGCAACCAGTCGAGTGCGCGTTCGGGCTCCGGCGTGACGCCGACTCCCTGAAGGAGCCGCGTGCCATAGTGGAACTGGGACACGACATCTCCTCGCTCGGCAGCGCGGTGAAACCATTGCGTCGCCGTTGTCTGATCGACGGGTACACCGTGATCAGTGGAGTAGACGAGCCCCAGGGTCCGACCCGCTAGCGCGAAGTTCGCATCGGCGGCCTTCTCGAGCCAAGGAATTGCCGCGGCATGGTCGCGGACGACTCCAGTCCCGTCGGCGAACCGCACGCCGATTTCGAGGCATGCCTCCGGATGACCACCCTTCGCCGCAACTAGAAACCACTTCGACGCTTCGGTCTGATCCTGAGTAATGCCGTCGCCTGCAGCATGGAGCACAGCAGTGCGGAACGCCGATTCGGTGTCGCCCGCCGCGGCCGCCGCCCGCAACCACTTAGCCAACGCGGCGGGATTGCTCGGTACTTGGCGCGCCTCGTCGTAGATGGTGACGAGTTCGAGCGCGGCCTCCTTGTTGCCACCCTTTGCGGAAACTTCGAAGTGCCGCATCGCTTCGGTCACATCAACGGGGACGCCGTCGCCCTTCATGAATCGTCGCCCCTGCGCGAGTTCCTTGATGGGATCGGGCGGAACAGGATCGGAGCACGCGACACCGATGAGAGTCGTCGTCGTGGATAGGAACAAGTTGCGGGCGAAATGCATCACGACGAGGCCGAGTCTACCGAGGTGCGCCTCTCGACTCGCCCCGCCGCGCAGCGAGTCGCCGCCGGATCAACCCCTGCGCGAAGGTCACCGCGAGCGTTGCAACGATGAAGCCGAAGGTCCACTCGGTTGGGATCTTCATCCCTAGCGCACCCAGGATCATCTTGATGCCGATGCCAGCGATCAAGAGCGTGAGTCCGACATGGAGCGATGGGATTCGTGTCAGTATTCCTGCGATTGCGAAGTAGAGGGCTCGAAGCCCCAAGATCGCGAGCAGATTCGACGAGTACACGATGAACGGTTCTTGCGTGACGGCAAGCGCTGCGGGAATGGAATCGATGGCAAAGAGGAGGTCTGACCCCTCAATGACCACAAGCACGACTAGAAGCGGGGTGGCGAAGAGACGCCCATCGATGCGTTCGAAAAAGCGTCCAGCCTTATAGTTGCGCGAAATCGGAACGACCTTCGTGATGAGCCGCGTCCATACCGCCCGGTCGGGATCGAAGTCGGACATCTCGCCGTGCGAGCGAGCCATCTTCCAGGCCGTCCACAGGAGGATCCCACCGAACACATACATCATCGGTTCGAAAAAGTGGATCAACGCGAGCCCGCCCGCGATGAAAGCTCCGCGCATCACGACGGCCCCGAGAATCCCCCAGAACAAGACCCGCGGCTGAAGCGCTGCCGGCACAGCGAACCGCCGGAATATCACTGCGAAGACGAAGACATTGTCGATGGAGAGCGACTGTTCAATGAGGTACGCCGAACCAAACTCGAGCGCGCGATCATTCCCGAGGCCGTACCCAATTGCGAGACCGGTGAGTGCCGCCCATCCAAACCACCAGGCGATCATCACGCACGCTTCTCGGAATCGGATCTCGTGTGGCTTCCGATGAAAGAGCACGAGGTCGACGACCACGGAGAGAGCAACGCCCCCGATGAGTGTGATCCAAGCCCACAGTGGCGCCCCTCCGACGAACTCAGACATCGATCTGCACTCCGAGTTCGATCATGCGGCCAGGTGGAATCGAGAAGTAGAGCGGATTGTTGGAGCTCAGTTGAGCGAGCCAGCAGTATGTGCGTTTCTGAAAGCCGGGCATGGGAGAGCGACCTCGGGGGGTAACGATCGTGCGGCCGAGGAAGTAGGTCGTTGTTCCCTCACTCGTCTCTAGGCCCATCGTGCCGGCAGTTCGGAGCATGCGAGGCACATCCGCTGACTGCATGAAACCGTGCCGAGCCTTGAGCGTCCAGAAGCCGTCGCGAAGTTCCTGAACTTCGACCTGATCCTCATCGGGAACGATCGGGACCGCGGTCGATTGAATGGACATGATGACCACCTGCTCGTGGAGCATCTTGTTGTGCTTCAGGTGGTGGAGGAGTGTCGGAGGCAGTCCCTCCGCCTGCGGAGTCAGGAAGACGGCCGTGCCTGGCACGCGCGGCACGGGGTGCGTCGCAAGGTTGTTGAGCAAGTGGTCATACCCAAGCGACTGCTTCGCGAATCGCTCGGAAACGAACCGTTTTCCACGCAGCCATGTGCCCATTCCATAAAGCAGAGCGCACGCGACGACGAGCGTCAGCCAGCCGCCGCTCGGGATCTTCGAGGCGTTGGTGACGCAAAACGCCGCGTCGATTGTCACGAAGATGGCGAGGAATGCCCAGGTCCGCGCGCGGCCCCAGACTTCCTGCCGTCGCATGCGGATCCCGTAGAGGAGGGTCACGATCACCATGCCACCGGCAACGGAGAGTCCGTAGGCGTGCGCAAGATTGTCCGAAGTGCGGAAGGTGATGACGATGAGGCAGACCAAGACGACGGCGATCGAGTTGATTGCCGGGACATACACCTGCGCGCCGTGATCTGAAGTGTGAACAACGCGCAGGCGTGGGAGGAAGCCCATGAGAATCGCCGAGTTCGTCAGCGAGAACATTCCCGTGATGATCGACTGGCTCGCAATAATCGCCGCTGCGGTCGCGAGGCCGACCATGGGAATCACCGCCCAGTCAGGAACGAGGGCATAGAACGGATTGGCGATCGCGCCATGATCGCGAATGAGCATCGCGCCTTGGCCGAGATAGTTCAGCAGCAGTCCCGGCATCGCGACGAAGTACCAAGCCCAGACGATCGGCTTGCGGCCGAAGTGTCCGAGATCGGCGTAGAGCGCCTCGCCACCGGAGATGCAGAGCATCGCCGCGCCAAGCACCGTAATCGTCCGCGGCACCGATGTGGCGAGCGCGTCCAGAATGTGCGAAGGGTTGAGAGCCTGGAGGACCTCCGGTGTCTTCAGAATGCTCGCAATCCCAAGCAGCCCAATCGTGACGAACCACACAAGCATCACGGGGCCAAAGAGCCTCCCGATGACTCTCGTACCCAAGCGCTGTATCGCGAAAAGGCCCAAGAGAATCCCCAGCGCGCCCAGGATGATCATGTTGTCCGTGGAGGGAGCGTGCGTTCCCGCCGCGATGGTGGGCGTGCGACCCTTGAGCCCCTCTAGCGCGGACAGAACGGAGATGGCTGGCGTGATAAGCCCATCCGCGTACAGCAGAGCCGCGCCGGCGAGCGCAAGCGCGATGTACCTCTTGGGCAGTCGCGCCACGGACGACTCGTCTCCCTTGGGGAGCAGCGCCAAGAGGGCGAAGATCCCCCCCTCGCCGCGGTTGTCGGCGCGAAGGATGAAGAAGGCGTACTTGATGCCGATGACGAGTACGAGCGTCCAGAAGAAGACGCTGATGAGGCCGAAGACAGACTCCGTGTTGATCGCCTCGTGACCTGCGCCCAAAAAGCCCTCGCGGAAGGCGTAGAGCGGACTAGTGCCGATGTCTCCGAACACGACACCGAGCGCGCCGAGCGTGAGCCCAGCAAGTACACCGTTGACCGTGTGACTGGATCGCGTGAGCGTTGCCGCGCTCGCGGTCGCGGATGAAGAAGCGGGGGAGTCTGCCATAGTGCGTGCCGCACTTGCGGCACTAGGGGCGAATCCGAGAGTGTAGGCACGGTATTAGGCCTCCTGCGCGCAGTGCCCGGATTGCCGCAGCTGCGGCGATAATCGCGCCATGGAACGCATGTGGGACGCGGTCGTGGTTGGACTGGGAGCGATGGGCATGTCGACGCTCTGGCAGTTGGCAACAAGGGGGGCGCGCGTGCTCGGCGTGGAGAGACACTCCGTCGCGCACGATCGCGGAAGTTCGCACGGCGGCTCCCGCATCGTGCGCAAGGCGTACTTCGAACACACCAACTATGTCCCGCTGCTGACGCGCGCAGATGAGCTTTGGGGGGAACTCGAGCGCGAGTCTCGCACGCGCATCGTGCATCGATGCGGCGTTCTCTATGGAGGAGCGTCGACGAGTTCCGTGCTGGGGGGCGTGAAAAGCTCAGCAGCGATGCACGCGATCGATATCGAATCGCTCACTCCGACGGGTGCGGCGCGGCGCTTCCCTGCGCTTCTCGGATGCGCTGAGCCGGTCGACGAGTTCCTTCTCGAACCCAACGCGGGATTCGCAAGGCCGGAGCGCGCGATCACCGCGATGGCTAACGTCGCGTCTCGTGCTGGTGCACACATCCGACTGCAGGCACGCGTTGACTCGTGGCGAGAGGACGACGGCACGATCGAAGTGTGCATGCAGGGACGGGTCGAGCGAGCGCACACACTCATCCTCGCTGCTGGCGCGTGGACACCCACGCTTCTCCCCGATACAGCGCGCGTCATAACGAACACGCGCCAAGTGATGGCGTGGGTGACGCCGCGCGCGCCAGGGTCGTGCGACGAGCATTCGCTCCCCGCGTTCTTTATCGAGCGCGATGCTGGCCCTCCGATCTACGGCGTTCCCATGGCGAGCGATCAACCGGGAGAGCAGGGGGTCAAAGTCGGCTTTCACGGTGGCGGGTCGCTGTGCGATCCAGACTCGATGGATCGCGTGGTCACGGATGCCGAGCGCATGCAGTTTTCGCAAGCGCTCGCACGTGCCGTGCCCGGCGCAGCTGGTTCTGTGAGTGCAGCGCGCGTCTGCATCTACTCAAGTTCTCCGGACGATCACTTCATCATTGATCGCGTCTCTACCTCCGCGTCTGTCTTCGCCGCCTTTGGCATGGGCGGGCACGGGTTCAAGTTCTCTCCCGTCATCGGCTCCGCACTTGCGGACCTTGCGATGACGGGGCACACGGAACTTCCGATCGGGTTTCTTGGGAAAAAACGTCTCGGACTGGGTTGACCTAGCGCCGCGATTGCGGGACAGTTCAGCGATGCGCGAACTTCCACCGCTCGATCGCCGTCAGTTTCTCGCTAGTTCCGTGGCTACTGCTGCAGCGCTTGCAGCTGGGAGCACTGCGACCGCGCTACCTAAGCGTGCGCCCAGCATTCGCAGGGTCAGCCCCAACGGCAAGGTGCGCGTCATGGCGTTCGGTGTTGGTGGTATGGGCGGAACAGACGTCCCTCAGATCGCGTCGCATCCGATGGTCGAGATCGCAGGGCTGTGCGATGTGAGCGCCGAGGCGATCGACGGAGCAAAGCAACGGTTTCCCAACGCGAAGACATTCTCTGACTACCGCGAGGCGCTCGCCGCGATGGGCGACACAATCGACGCGGTGTCCGTCAGCACCCCCGACCATCATCACGCGCCGATCGCACTCGGCGCGATGAACTTGGGCAAGGCGTGCTACTGTCAGAAGCCACTCACGCGCACGATCGCGGAAACCCGCGCAATGCGCGCGATGGCTAGGCAGAAGAAGCTTGTTACGCAGATGGGCATCCAGCGCCAAGCGAGCGCTGGTCGCCAGCAGGGTGTTGCGCTTCTGAAGTCCGGCGTGCTCGGCAAAGTGGTCGAGTTGCACATCTGGTGCGATCGTCCTGCTGGATGGTGGCAGCAAGGACATTCGCGTCCGCAGGGGAGCGACCCAGTTCCCGCGGGACTCAACTGGGAGTGTTGGCTTGGAAGCGCGCCCCATCGACCCTACAAGAAGGACACCTACGCGCCCTTCCGATGGCGCGGTTTCTTCGACTTCGGCACTGGAGCGCTCGGCGACATGGCCTGCCACTTCATGGACGCACCCTTCCTCGGGTTGAAGATGGGAACGCCGATCTCCTTGCATGGAGAGTCGGAGGGTCTCACGGACGACCAGTATCCGAATGCGGAGACGGTGACGATCACCTTCGCCGGTGGCGAGTACGCACAGCAGACTCTGTCGCTCACTTGGTACGACGGTGGTCGCATACCCAACGCCAGTGTTTGCCCGCACCTTCCCAAGGACATCGACCTCGCGAAGATCAGCCCCGATGGCTGCATCCTCGCGATCGGTACCGAGGGCTCGCTCATCATTCCATGTTCCGGGACTCCGCAGGTGTTTCCGCCCGAGCGCGCGGCCGCGTTCCCCCTCCCGGAGAAGAAGGACTACAACCACTGGCATGCATGGATTGATGCGATCATCAACAATGGATCCACCATCGCGAACTTCGATCTGGCGACCGAAGTCAACGAGACGGTGTTGCTCGGCGTGATCGGCGGCCGCGTCACAGGCAAGAAGCTGGACTACGACTACGCCGGCATGAGGTTCCGCAACTCCGCCGAGGCGACGGCACTCCTGACTCCGAAGTACCGCAAAGGCTTCGACAATGTGCCGGGAATTTCGGGGCTCGCCTAGGAGGCGCTAGCGCGATCACTCCCCCTGGTAGTCGATCCCGCAGAACACGGTGACGACATCGGCGACGCTGCGCCCGCGCACGAGGCGGATCGTGGCTATGGGCGCGAACGCTCGGAATCGCGCGGCGATGGTCGTCGACGCGTAGCGCACGTCACTGTCGCGTGCGAAGACGAGCGCGTCAGCGCCCACGAGATTCGCGTGCGGCGAAGCCCACCCGAACTGCCGGTCATCGTCGTTGAGGCACGCAACGGGAATCCCGAGCCCAGCCACTGCGCTTCCCAACTTTCCCGCATCGCGCCAGTTGGCCGCGCCGACAAAGAACCCCGATGATCGCAGCCCTTCTTCTCCGCAGCGGGCGATCACATCGAAGTCCAGCGCGACAGGTGGAGGATCTGTATCCGCGGCGCGAGCGGGTCGCGTGACCTTCGGCGGAGTTCGCCTCCATGTCGAGGCATCCGGTGGCGCGGGCCGGAAGGACTCGACGGTAGCCGCCGACACCGCCGCGACAACGCCCGACTCTGATGCGGGCTCTGAATCGTCGTCGACGCATGGGAAACCCTCCTCAGCACCAGTCCAGCGTGGTGCCGGCGGTGTGAACTCGCTCCGCGCATTGAGTGCCACTCGGGCTGCGATCCGCCGTTCGATGTAGGTGCGCATCGCCGACCAATCGAGCGCTTCAAGCGTCGGATCCTTCACCGTGGCGGGGAGTTCGACCGCACGAGTCAGCCATCCGGTCGCGGACTGCGATACACCAACAGATACGGCCAACACGAGCGCGATCGCGCTGAACACGAGCCAGTTGCGCACCAGAGCTCGCTTGCCATGCGCTAGCTCATGCGCGGTCGCGAGGCCGAGGAGGGGGAACGCAAAGAGGTAGCCGACGGCAGACCAGTGCGGCAGCCCCTTGGGACTCCAGAGAGAAATCACCGGGAAGAGCACAATGGGAACCCCAGCCATGCACGCGAGGAACCAACGCGCGGATGCGCGCCCGCGTTCGGCGAGCGCCTTCATCCATTCCCACAGGAGCGGCCCCCAGATCCACGGGAGGATGATCCCGGCCTGCGCGAGCAGCATCTCGAGTGGGCGTGCGAAGTGCATGCCGCCGTCGGCCTGTGCGCGACTCCCTTGGAAGCGCAGCGAAGCCCAATCGTTTTGCATGTTCCACACAACAACCGGGACCGTGAACGAAAGCGCGAGGAGCGCTCCGACCCAGGGCGCGGGATGGGCAAGAGCCCTGCGCCCCTCTTTCGTCGACAGGAGATAGATCGCAACAGATAGCCCGAGCAGCGCCGCCTGATACTTGGCGAGTGTTGCCAATCCGAGCGCTGCGCCCGCCAGCAGCCAGGTGCGCCACGGTCCCCACCGAGAGGGACTCGGAAGGGGGCCGAGCACGCCACCGTGGGCGAGTGCGAGCGCCATCGCGAGCGCGGCGCACAGGAGCGGCCCGTCAGGAAGTGCCCATCCGCCATGCGCCACGGCGAACAGAGCCGAGAGCTGGAGCAGCACTGCCGTCCAAGCACCGGCGTGATCACTGAAGCAGGCTCTGGCAAGCCGCCACGCGAGCCATGTGGTACATGCGAAGAGCGCGATGAATGGAAGTCGAATGAACACCGGGAGCACCGGCCCAGCGCCGTTGAGCCATAGCCCAAAGCGCGTCATCCAGTAGACAAGTGGCGGGTGATCGAATCCCGAGAGCGCGACAGACTGGCAGGTTGCGACTTCGTAGGCCTCGTCGATTCCTAGCGGCAGCCAGTTTCCAGCGAGAACTCGCAGGAGCGTCCCGAGAAGAATCGCCGACCACGCGATCGCGACCGGCGAACGGGGCAGTGCGATGTTCATCTCGCGAGGCACGGTCGACGGACTAAGGCGCCACCAGATCGCGAGCGTTGCCGCGACGGTGAGCGCGCCGAGTAGGAGTCCTGCAACGATGTCGCTGGCGTAATGCATCCCAAGCACAACGCGCGTAAGTGCGATGGCGGCCCCGATGGTCATCGCTAGCCAGCGCCACTTCGGAAACCAAAGCGCGAGGACAAGCGCCGCCGCTCCGGCAGTTGTCGCGTGACCGCTCGGAAAACTCGCGCGCACGCTTCCGGTGGCGAACCAGACGAAGCCGTACTCCTCTCCTTCGATGAACGCCATCGGTCGCCACCGCGCAAACACCACCTTGAGCAGATTGGCGAGTCCTCCGCTCGTCGCGACGGTGACGCCGAGCAGAAACGCCCAGCGCGCGAGATTGTCACGGCCGCTGCGCCATCCCCAGACAAAGAGCGCGACCGCTGGGATCATCGTCCACTGTCCCTCGCCAAACTCGGTTAGGACGCGAGCCGCATCGGCCACCGCCCATGGAAGTCCTGCGCCGAACAGCGCGAGTTCGCGATCGAAGAATGCGAGCACGGCGGCGACCGCACCCGCGACGGCAGCCCACCCTAGCGCACTCCTGAACGACGGCTGCGCGGCGGGGGCTCCGGTCACCGTCGAAGTCCTCCGATGAGCCACACAACGAGCGCGAGCACCATCGCCGCGGGAATCAGAGCCATAGCGCGTTCCATGCCGTAACCGGCGTCAGCGATCACGCCCACGAGCCAGGGACTCGGCACATCACCGAACAGATGGATCGCGAGCACGCTCGTACCAAGAGCGAATGGTCTCAGCGGAGCACTGACGCTGTTGACGATGACCGCGTTCACTGGACCCTGCGTTGCGAACGAGAATGTAGATGCGATCGCGAGTCCGATCACGATTAGCCACCCCTCGCTCGCGTACACCGCGACCAGCGTCGCCGGGACCGCGATGCCCATGCACACGGCGCAGAGGAGGAGGGAGGTTCGTTGGCCTCCACCCAATGTTCGCGCGACCCATCCGCCTCCGAGCGTTCCGGCGAAGCCCGATGCGACGAGCACAATCCCGAAGAGTGAAGTAGACGCGTCGATGCTCCATCCCCGCGCTGACTGGAGATAGCTCGGAATCCATACAGCAAGCGCGCCGAAGGCGAATGTAAACGCCGCGTAGCCCGCAACCGACATAACGAACTCTCGGGAGCGAACTAGCGTCGCGATCATCGCGAAGCGCGAGCCCGGTGTCGCAGCGGATCGCGCAACCGGCTCACTGTCGAGAGCGCCGCGCGGCGGGTCCATCAACCGGAAACAGAGAATCGCCATCGCGATGCCGGGCACGCCGCCCGCGTAGAAGACCGCGCGCCAACCCCACTCCTGCGATATGAGGCCCGCGGCGATGTAGGAGAGCGCGCTACCCACAGGAATCGCGGCGTAGAAGAGGCTGAGCGCGAAGGGGCGCCGCTGTGGTTCGTAGTGATCGCAGAGCAGGGCGGGGCCGACCGTCGAATAGGCGGCCTCGCCGATGCCAACTAGCGCGCGAGCGATCAGCAACTGCGCGAGCGAGTTCGCAAACCCCGATCCGATGGTCGCCAAACTCCAGAGCAGAACTCCGAAGCCCAACAGGAGCGTGCGACTTCTGCGTGCGGCAAGGAGCCCGACGATCGGTGAGGCTGCCATATAAACAAGCAGAAACACACTCGTCAGAAGTCCGATCTGCGCCTTCGTTGCGCCGAGCTCGGCCTCAAGGGGGGCAACGATGCCTGCGACGAGATAGCGATCGAGATAGTTGAGTAGATTGAGGAGCGTGAGCGTCACGAGCGCGACGCGCGCGTTCCGGTCATGCGAGTCGGCGGCACCTCGGGTGGTCGACACGGCAGCGTTCTACCGCAGGAATGAGCTCGCCGTGCTATGATCCCTAGATCCGCGTGGGCGTGGCCCACGCAGGGCCACCACAAATGAAGCACCCATGAAGAACTACGCCTCACTCATCGTCGCCTGCGCGTCACTAATCGCCGGATGCTCTGGCCCACCGACTACGGACGCGCAGAAGGATGCGCTCACCGCAAAAGTCCAGTCCGCCATCGCAGAGGTGAAGCGCGACGACCCGACGATCTCGAAGTTCTTCGACACATCCGCCGGCTACGCGGTTCTGCCGTCAGTGGGCAAGGGCGGTTTCATCGTCTCCGGCGCTGGCGGGGACGGCGCGCTCTTCCATAACGGCACACTCTCCGGGTACTGCTCGATGGGACAAGGCTCGATTGGCCTGACCGCAGGCGGCCAGGCCTTTGACGAGTTCATCTTCTTCAAGGACGAAGCCGCGTACAGGCAGTTTGTGACAGGTGAATGGGCGCTCGCAGCGCAGGTCTCGGCGGTGATGGTGCAGGCAGGGGGGGCAGCTGCGGCCGACTACCAGGGCGGCGTTGCGGTGTTCATCAACTCACTGCAAGGTGCGATGGTGGAAGCTTCCGTCGGTGGACAGAAGTTCACCTATCACCCGCTCGATGCTGGTAAGTAAGGCGGCTCCGATTCGAACCGCCCGCTTACTCACGCCCGGCGACGGCGTGACATGAGTCCTGCGACTCCGAACAGCGCAATCGCGCCGGGGGCTGGGACGCCAGGAATCGTGAACGTAAGGAAGTTGCCTGAAGTAGAGGCAGATCCCCAACTGATTGTCGACTGGTTGCTGCGGCTTAGGAGGTCGACCATGGGGTCGTTGCCACCGCCGGAAGTGCCGACATCAAAGCGGATTGAATCGCCAGCATTCAGCGTGATTCCCCGGAGAAACAAACTCACGGTGTTGCCCGCCTGGCTATTGGAATCGTTGGAGATGTGGGCCCATAACTCCCCCCCCGACGCCCCAAATTGCCAAGTTTGCGAATTGTTCTCGGGTTGATCTACCCATGACCCGACGAAGTGTGTGATCGTCTGGCCATTGGTGCTGTGCGGCCGATTCCACGGGTTCGACACTGTCGAGGCTCCCGACCCGGCGCTGATAAAGAGACAATACTTGGTCCACGAAGAGAACGCCCGGGTCGAGATATCGAATTGCAAGAAGCCAGCCGAGTGATAGGTCACATCGACATTTGTGATGTCGAGGTTTCCAAAGCCGTTGTCGAACAGGTCGTTCTGCGCATCGCCGAACGACTCGGTGTACGCGGTAGCTCCAGCGAAAGCGGAGGCGGAGATCGCGACTGACGCGAGCGCGACAAGTGTTTGGTTCTTCATTGGACTTGGATCCTGTCGAAGTGAGGAAGGCGCAAATGCCCCTCGACCTCTCTCCAACGGTGCGCCGCGCCACTACCCGCAGCACTGGACTAGAGTATTGCCCGAATCC
>Ga0233424_10001446_pt1 | contig 20700 bp, 18 predicted proteins | sample Watercolumn_Towu_FD_181011 | JGI IMG/M metagenome (GOLD analysis project Ga0233424, IMG submission 181011) | Freshwater microbial communities from Lake Towuti, South Sulawesi, Indonesia - Watercolumn_Towuti2014_125_MG | ecosystem: Environmental > Aquatic > Freshwater > Lake | place: Indonesia... | reverse complement strand
GAAGCCACCCAGGTGACCGGCGTGGTGCTCACCAAGCTCGACGGCTCGGCCAAGGGCGGCATCGTGTTCGCCATCGAAACCGAACTCGGCATCCCCGTGAAACTCGTCGGCCTCGGCGAGACCGTCAGCGACCTCGCGCCGTTCGTGCCGGGGGAGTTCGTCGACGCGCTGTTCGAGGGGTAGCAATTCCCGCAGAATCCGACGATTTTCTGAAATCCACCGGGGCACATTTATCTCCGACCCGTCCGCGCCGGCACGGCCAATCCGCGCCTCAGTCCCAGCCCGGCAGCCATTCGGATTCCGCGGGATTCCAGTGACGGGTTCGTGAGGGATGTGGAGTGGGGTGACTAGGCGGTGCTGTAGTTCAGCGACGCAATGTCCGAGATGTGTCGCTCAGCCGAGCCACTTCCAGAATCGGACAAACATTCGTGTGTCAAAGCCCGGCGCTGCTAAGTTGAGATTCTGCTATCGGTGGAACCTTTATGCGAGCCGTTCTGCCCGCAGTAGTTTCGGTAGTTTATGTTGTGCCGTCACGCAATATTCGGCGGATACACCGTCCTATCATCTCGACTACGACCAAGTTGCCGTCGGGGAATGCGACTGTCCCCTCTGGAAATCTCAACTCATTCGCAACTTCAACACAATCTGCAATCAATCTCTTCTTCTGCTTTTAGGAGATTTTCTTTAATAGGCGAGTCAGGGTCTTAATTTCTGCTTCAGTTAACGGCGCCAATGTTTCTTGCGTTATCCTAATTCCATTAGGTATAGTCTCGGAAATTAGATTTCGTCCTGAGTCTGTGAGTTCAATGATACTTAGACGGTCATCTTCTGGGGCGATGCTTCGCGTAACCAATTCGCGTTGCAACAGCCGACTAATTACACCTGTCATCGTTGCAGAGTCCATGGCGGTTCTTCTACCAAGAGTGTTTTGCGATGTCGGCCCGTCGAAATAAAGACGCACGAGAGTTGCGAACTGGGTCGGCGCAAGAGGTTCTTGAATCAACTTAGAAAATATTGTGCGATGGCGCTGGTTTGCTTTGCGTAATAAAAAACCGATTTGTTCGTCAAGCTTGTAAGCATCGGAATCCGCGCGAAGATTTTTTTCGGGAGAGCTCATAGCAATTTATTCAAACTAAGGTGCATACTACGCAATATTAAGTCATGAATACGTACAGAATAGGGTGGTGATTCTTGGACCAGTTTTCATCTCAGCGTAAATATCAGAACAACCTTGTTCTAGACCCGTTATCCACTGCGGTGCTAGTAGTTGACATGGTCAATGACTTTTGTGCAGCTGGTGGAAGTATGGTGCTACCGGGAGCAGAATCTTTGTATCCATCGCAGATTATGGTGCTCGCAGCAGCACGAAACAGTGGCGCGAAAGTCGTATATGTAAACGATAATCATCGTTTGGGGATGAGAGTAGACAGAGAATTTGTTAAACGAAGTCCACACTGTATTGAAAATTCGTGGGGCAGCAAGATCGTCGATCGACTTGCCCCAACCCAAAATGATTTGCGTGTTGTCAAGCGTCGTTACTCTGGTTTCTTTCAGACCGATCTAGATCTGACCTTACGCGACCTGCAAATTGAGTCGTTGGTTGTAATGGGTGTCGTAACAAACATATGTGTTCGATCGACGGTTCACGATGCATTTTTTCTGGGATATAAGGTTGTTGTGCCGCAAGATTGTGTAGCCGCGACTGGGCCACGCGAGCAGGCTTCAAGCCTCTACGACATCGGCACTCATTTTGGTTGGGTCAGCACTTCTTCACAGATTATTGAAGCTTTCCAGGTTGGAAAGCCAATTAGAAATTACTACGACTAATGCTGAATTTGAGTTGGACGCGTTTCATGGTTGTTTTGAAAGGTGAGCAGCAATGACAACCAAGCGACGTTGGTTTCTGTCTCTTCCTGGATTTGCAATTTTGACTTCTATGCTTGTGCTTCCGCTTTTATTGCAGGTGCTAACGAGTTTAGGATTAGCCAAAAATTTAAGTGAGTTTCCACGGGCAGACTCATGGCGGAGAATTTTCGAATCAACTCTTTATCTGAGATTGCTCTACAAGAGTATATGGACAGGTTTAGTTTCCACTGCAATCGCAATTGTGATTGCTTGGCCAGCTGGATGGGCAATCTCTCGGGTTCCTAAGGGGACGCAGAAAGTTTTGTTGGGTGCTGTGATTTTGCCGTACTTGGTTTCTACCATCCTCTTGATATACGGGTTCTTTGTTCTCCTTGCCGGAAACGGACCACTCATGTCAGTGATTTCGCTCACTAATTTGGTAAATGCTGATTCGTCAATTCTCTATACCCATACCTCAACGGTTTTGATGCTTGCTTATGAAGCGTTACCTGTTTTGATCCTGGTGATCTACGCATCATCTGAGTCAATTGATCAGGCACTCATTGATTCCGCCAGAAGCCTAGGCGCAAGCAGAATGCAGCGGTTCTTCCATATTATTTTACCGCTGACAATGCCAGGGCTTTTGGGCGGCTCGGCACTCGTATTTGTTCCTGCAGCTGGTTCATTTGTTGAGTCACAGATTCTTGGTGGACCGAATGGCATTCTGCTTGGAAATGTGATTTCAGATCAAATTCGAAGAATTAATGATCCTGCGTTTGGAGCCGCGCTTTCGTTGATGCTGCTGTCTGGGGTTTTGACCACCGCATTTATTTTTGGTCGTATATTGAAACCTCTTTATAGAAGAAGCAATGTCGTATGACAAAAGCTCAAAGAATAGTTGTCTCATCTGTCGGACTAATTTTATACGCACCACTGATTGTGGTGATTATTATGAGTTTTAATAGATCACTTTACGGGACTTTTCCATTCTCATTCTCTTTGAAATGGTATTCACATTTGCTGAAATCTGATGACTTGCTGATTGCGAGTTCTAGAAGTATCTGGTTGAGTTTCGGGGTTGCTCTGTTGGCTACCACGATAGGAACGATGTTCGCTGTTTGGCGTGTTTCTGTAAAGTCTGTTACTGGGTTAGCCAGTGACGGTATTTTGTTAGCGACTGTTGCAATTCCATGGTTGATATTAGGTATTGCAATGCTTCAGATCTTTAACTTAATTGGAATAGGACGAGGCATCGTTTCTGCAGTAATTGGAAATGTCGCGGTTGTATTACCGTATGTGGTTTTTGTTGTTATGGCGCGACTACGTGGATTAGACGAAAATTTAATTGAAGCAGGAAGGAGCCTTGGCGCGACCCAATTGAAGTCCTTTTGTCGAATTACGGTGCCGTTAGCAATGCCATCAATTCTCGGTTCAGCACTTTTAGCATTCGTGGTATGTTTCAATAATTTTACTATTCAGTACTTCTTGCTCCCACTTGGTGTTCGAACACTCCCCTTAGAAATTTATAGTCAGGTAAGAACTGGGTACAGTCCAGCGATTAACGCACTGGCAACTGTTGTCTTACTAGGAACAGTTTTGATTTCACTTCTCCTTGAACGGCTTGGTGCAGGTTCTAAACGCTTTCGGGATTAAGGATAAATATGGCAAGACTTGAAGTGTGCAATGTTTCATTCTCCTATGGAGACACTCGCATACTGAATGATGTTTCAATTTCTATCCCGGATGGTGACTTTCACGCACTACTTGGATCTTCTGGATCTGGCAAAACAACTTTACTAAGAATTATTGCAGGTTTTCTTAAACCTGATTCTGGAACTATTCTGATAAATGGCGAGGACATCACGAATGTTCCGCCAGAGCATCGAGATATCGGAATTGTCTTTCAGCAGTATGCGCTTTTTCCTCATTTGACGATTTGGGAGAATATTGCATTCGGACTAAGAATGCGGAAGTTGTCTAAGATAGAGATCACTCAGAAGGTGGCAAAAGCTTTAGAACTTGTACGTTTGGAACCCTCTGCCCAAAAATTGCCGAACGAATTATCTGGCGGTCAAAAACAGCGCGCGGCAGTTGCGAGAGCGCTCGTTCTTGAACCATCGCTATTACTTTTGGACGAACCGCTTTCGGCACTTGATCGAAAAATCCGTGGCGAACTAAGAGACGAGCTCGCCAGAGTTCATCGACAGACAGATACTACGGCGCTTCTGGTCACCCATGACCAAGAGGAAGCGCTTGTCTTAGCCTCGGAAATTGTCGTGATTGAGAATGGGCTGGTGCGGCAATCAGATAGGGCAGAAAATATATATGGTTCTCCTGCAGATCTTTGGGTCGCAGGTTTTGTTGGGCGCACTAACCAATTTCGCAGTGTATGTAAATTGAAAAATGGTGAGATCGTGGTGAGCATTGCGAATAGAGATTTTTTGGTTTCGGGACCTCAAGCGATAGAGGGAAATGAAGTCATGTTAGTCGTGCGGCCAGAAGAAGTGTCAATATCGAGTGATGGGATTCCGGTTCGCGTGAAAGAAATTCGTTTCATGGGTGCGACTGCTCAAGTTTTTCTCACATTGATAGATGGATGCGAATTAGAGTCTTTAGTTCTTGCACCTGTTGCGCGCAAAATTGCTGTTGGAGTTGAAACTTTTGTCAAGATTGATTCGTCAAGTGTTAAAATTCTGGCATTGACTTAAGAAAGAAGATCAATTGAATTATCAGAAAGGTAAGTCAGCCTGGAATACATGGGATCCACGCTTTGCCGGTTGTATCTTGCATCTACCAAGTCAAATAGGACTAAAAGTTTCAACGTTTTCAAACCGGACAGGTCGTTATGAGGATTATTCATCAAGCTCAAAGATTCTTTTCGGAAAACACGAAAGCGACGCATCATTTGTCGAGTTTGATCTAAGGGGCGATGGTTCGTTAGTAAATGTGAAAATTGCGAAACCTGATGAGAAGAGTTTTGTAGTCAGAACGACGGTCAAGACGACTAGTGAGTGGGCATTGAGATTTTGGACTCTCATTGAAATAGGTATTCTCCCGCCAACGTTTATTGAAGGGACAAATAGGTCCAACTCGCACAAAATGTCTCTTAATAATTCGATGGAAGGTCAATATGGCTTAACATCTGCGACGATTAAAAGCGTTTGGGATGAGAAAGCATTCAATTTTGTTACATTTCCAAGGCCAGTAAGATGTGATTTTTACGATGAACTAGATGAATTGAAAGACGAGCTGAACCATAGAGGTTACTATTTCCCTCATCCCAGTCAGGACTTTGGGAATTGGGTGGCTCTGAGATTTAGTGCGCAAGAGCAATCAGTTGTCACAACCGTGATGGTCGAGTCTGATGTTGCAGAAGATGTCAAGTCAAAAATAGATGCTTATTTGAAAAGTGCTGATCAAGTATTGTTGCAAAAAAGTGTTGACGCATCAAAAGGTGAACGGGACACTCTTGCGATTCGTGATGTTGTTGCATGGAACACGATGTGGGATTCGCAGAATTCCCGATATTTCACCGCGCTGAGCAGAGGTTGGGTTTTTGACAAATTTGGTGGTTGGGGTGTTTGGCTAAACGATCTCTTGTTTCATGCGTTACTTGCTGCGTACGTCGGCGACAGCTCGACTGCCTTGGCGAATCTTGAGGTAGTGATGTCTGGCCAGCAAGAGAATGGTATTTTACCTTGTTTGCTTACCGCCTACACACAATGGATTGACCGATCACAACCACCGATTGCTTCATATATTGTCAATCGCATAGATTTAAAATTCGGTAGCACAGAATTGATGACTAAGTACTTTGATCAGTTACTTTTGGCTCATGATTGGTGGTTTGAAAATCGTGACGGGAATGGTGATGGACTCCTTGAATGGGGTTCCTCACCGGTTGGTGACGGAACCTTTGTCCACTCAAAGCAGGCTGCAATGGATGAATCGGCGATGGACAATCTGCCAGTATTTGACGAAGCTACTTTTGATTATGAAGCCCATACTCTAGATCAGGCTGATGTTGGACTCAACAGTCTTCTTGTCCTTGAATCCGAGATTCTTGCAGCTTATGCATTTTCAATTGGCAGATTTGATGTGGCAGATCGTCTAATAACAAGATGTGAAAATTTAAAGATGTTAATTAATCAAAAAATGTGGGATGAAACAAAGTTAATCTATGCAAATTTAAATTGGGACGGCACCTTCGCCAAGAAGCACGCTCCAACTTCTTTCTATCCTTTGATTGCAGGCATCGCTGAGGATTGGCAAATCGATGCGCTCATCACGCAGCACTTGATTCCTGAAAGTAGATTTGGTGGAAGTCGCCCTATCCCGTCAACGCCTCGTGATGATCCGACGTCTGAAGATAATGTCTACTGGCGAGGGCGAATTTGGCCGCCACTTGCATTTCTGACGTGGGATGGCTTGCATAGAGTTGGACGTCATAGTGAAGCAGAAAAAATTGCTAATCATCTTTATTCAATGTTTGATAATCACTTCGAGAATGATAGGCAATGTCTTGAGAACTACCACATTAGTGATCATATTTTAGATTTAACCCAAGATTCCGACCCCTTTTATACATGGGGTGCCCTAATACCTCTCATGAAGATGCTTGAGCGGGTTGATTCAAGTCCATGGGAGGGAATTGTTGTGAATCTAAGAATTGGACATTCTGAAGTTCTTACTTCTGGAGTGTTTGAAATTGCAGTTGAAGCAAAAAATGAAGAGATTTCATTTACTAGTACCAATCATTACTCGGTAAGTGTTTCGCCAGTTTCGCGACTCACTCGGTTAGCTTTCTCTGATGTTTCATTTGGATTTCTGACACCCGATTCAAATGGAGTATCAGTAAGTCTTAAAACTTCTAAAGACTCAGCAATCAAAGAAGTATTGATCGGCGGAGCACTTAACGAAATTAGGTCTGATAATTTTTTCGTTTCTCCAGGCACTGAAGTAAAAATAAATTTTAGGTAGAACGTAGTATCTCTTCGGTTGTGGCGGTTGACACTTGAAGTGGAACACGCTTAAAGAATTCGAGTGCTCCGTCATGCGCAATTTTAGAGGGACTTGTTATTGCATCAGTAACAACTGTTATCGAGATGCCCAGGTCGATTGCATCCAGCACGGTCGCCATGACACAACAATCCGTCTCCACTCCAGCAATAACTAAGTGTGAGGTATTACTAATTAATTTTAGGAACTCTGGCGATCCAAAGCATGAATATGTTGCCTTCACAAATTCCGTCCCCCTGAGTCCTTTCAGGGGTGTAGCGATTTCCCAGATAGTTGGATCAGAACCGATGTAGTTCCAATGTTTATAGAAATCATTCCAAGTACCTTTGGCCGATGTGGCAGGTGGTACGTGTTTTGAGAACACGGTTGAACTACCAAAAAAATTTGCTAGTGCAGATATATTTTCGATAATTCCAGAAAAACTCGGGATATACCAGTCGTTGATGCGTAGGAAAACTTCCTGGGCATCAACGACTAAAAGAACTTTGTTTAGTCCGCTTTCACTTCTTCCCACAATTTCGTCCACTCCCTCATGGTTTCAGCTGGGAGAGATTTCTGAAGGGTAAGTTTCGGTAACCACTCTGCAACTGCACCAATTCTTTGTGCTGTTTCTTTGCTAATTGCTTTAGTTGCTTCAAGGTTTGCGGGTGCAGGGGAGCTTCGCTCAGTATCTTCGGCCCATTTCTGTTGATATCCAGCGCTCGTCATAAAATCTATCCACTTATAGGCCAATTCCTTGTTTGGCGCATTTTTGACTATTGCCCAAGAGTCGAGCCAACCGACCGCACCTTGGTCAGGGATTAAGTAATTAATCGGTTGACCTCTCCCAATTTCGGTTCCAGCCAATCCAGACCAAAGATTGCCAACAGTAATTTGACCAGTGGCGAACCCCTTGGTCCAATCGTCCGCGGATGCCCAAAACATTTTTGAATTACTCTTTAACGCGACGAGAGATTCTTTCACTTTTGAGAGATCTGGGTTATAAGGGTCTTCGCCAAGATACAAAGCAGCGGTCATGATGGCCGTGGTTACGTCATCAAAAAAGGCAACCTTGCCTTTATTCTCCGGATTCCATAGCGATGCCCACTTTCCTGCGTCTGCCGGAGGAGTTGCGGTGTTGTAGGCGAGACCTGTTGAGCCCCACATCCAAGGCACTCCGTAAATTTTTCCACCCGACGATAGATCTGGATGCTGTTTCAAATTTTCATCGAGTTGTGCATAGTTTTGCAATTTTGTCGTGTCAATTATTTCCAAGAGGTCATCGGCGATTGCTGGTTGAACATATGCAAGATTTGGTAATGCGACATCAACTTTTCCGATTCCGCCATCGCGAAGTATCTGCAGTAGTTCCTCTTCAGAGTTGAAGTATTGATGAACAACTTTCGCACCTGTTTCAGATTCAAATTGTTCAATTGCCCAGCTGATATCGCTCCCATAGTCTTTCCAGTTCGCGACGGTCAAAGTTTGACCTTTAAATGAGTCCGAGCTAGTTCCTTCGGGTTCCGAACCGCCGCAACTCGTCGCGATTAGTGCTCCAAGTGTAAGAAAGCTTATAAATGCTAATTTTTGTTTCATTTTTTTGGTCATACCATAACCATAACTTCAAATGATGAGCAGGTCAAGATGTGCATAGAAACACGTATGTTCATTTGCTTGCAAGTGATCGATTTCATTACCATAAGCCTTTAAGGGGGCGAACGTGGAGATCAGACATCTAACGGTCTTGGTCTCGGATTTGGCTAGAGAAGCTGGTCGTGAAATCTCTCCTCCATTACGAAGAGTGGTTTCTGCTGCAGTCATCACAAATCCATTTGCCGGACAATATGTTCAAGACCTGGCTCAACTAATTGAATCAGGTGCAGAACTTTCAAAACTTTTGTCAGATCGAGCTGTCGCTGCACTCGAAGGTGCAACAGTTCATAGTTATGGCAAGGCGGCGATTGTTGGCACTGACGGAGAACTTGAACATGCCGCAGCGATTTTGCATCCAAATTTTGGCCAGCCGCTTCGTGATGCGATTGGTGGAGGTAAGTCATTGATTCCTTCTGCTAAAAAAAGAGGTGCGCCAGGAACTACAATTGATATTCCGTTACATCACAAAGACGCCGCATTTGTGCGCACGCATTTTGATGCGATTGAATTTCGAATCGGCGATGCACCATTTGCTAATGAAATTCTCGTTGCACTGGCAATCAGTTCGGGTGGACGGCCGTTTCCGCGAGTCGGTGGATTGCAGGCAAGCCAAATTGTTGGAGAAGACGGATTGAGGTGATGCTAAATCATGTCTGGAATAGTTTTGCGAAATATTGGCCAAATTGTCAGCGGCAGGTTAAGCAAGCCGTTGATTGAAGGCGACACAATTTTTGTTCGTGACGGGTTGATTTCCTACATTGGAAGTTCTTCAGGGGTTGAAGTCTCGCCAAATGCTGGGGTAATTGATTGCGGTGGCGCGATGGTGATGCCTGGTTATCACGACAATCACATCCATCCTGTAATTGGTGATTGGACTCCGCGACAAAAGACAACAGACTTTATTGACTCGTGTCTGCATGGCGGCGTTACGACAATGATGTCGGCTGGTGAACCGCACATTCCTGGTCGACCTACTGATGCCGCTGGAACAAAAGCATTGGCGATACTCGTTCACAAAGCGTTCAATAATTTAAGACCATCGCGAGTCAAGGTTCACGCCGGTGCAGTGCTTCTTGAAAACGGACTCACCGAAGCAGACTTCGATGATTTATCGGCGGCTGGTTGCAGGCTTGTGGGCGAAATTGGAATTTCTGGAGTCAAGGATCCAGCAGTCGCGGCGCAGATGACTCGATGGGCGCAAGCCCGAGAAATGAAAGTGATGGTGCATACCGGTGGTGCATCAATACCTGGTAGCGGTGTAATCGGGCCAGACTTTGTTGCCGAAGTGCAACCTGATGTTGCCGGTCATGTAAATGGTGGCCCAACAAGTTTGGCTGTTGGCGATGTTGTGCGAATTCTTGATGAAACAAAAGCACACATTGAGCTGGTTCATAACGGTAATGTTACGACTCTTGGATCAATTGCAAATTTGGCTCGAGAGCGCAACGAGTTGCATCGAGTTGTAGTCGGAACAGATTGCCCTGCTGGATCTGGTGTTCAGCCACTGGGTGTTTTGCGAGTTATGGCGTCGATGGCAAGTTTGGGTGGTATTGAACCAGAACTCGCTGTGGCTGCCGCAACTGGAAATACTGCTCATTTGCATGGATTAAATCGCGGTGAGATTGAAGTTGGAAGAGAAGCGGATCTTGTCGTCGTCGACACACCACTTGGTTCACAAGCAAAAGATGCACTTGGCGCGCTTGCAATTGGCGACACTTTGGCAGTTGCGATTGCGATGATAGACGGCGAAGTTTTATTCACAAAAAGTCGCAATACCCCACCAACAACGCGGACGATTAAATTCACTGCAGAAGGAAAGTAATTGGATGTCACCAAGAAAGCTCAAAAATCTCTGTGCGGGTAAGTGGGTTACGAGTGCTACAACCGAATATTCAAATGTTTATAATCCAGCTACTGGCGAAGTCATTGCTGACCACCCGCTCTCAACTCAACCTGAAATTGATCAGATTATTGCAGGCGCGGTCGAAGCATTTGGGCCGTGGAAGCGAACACCTGTACCGACTCGCTCGGCGATTATGTTTCGGTATCGGCATTTACTCACTTCACATTCGGACGAGCTTGCAGCAATCATCACAATGGAAAATGGAAAGACTAACGAAGAAGCAAAAGGAGAATTGCTGAGAGCAATTCAGTATGTTGAGCACGCGGCGGCAGTGCCAGAGACGATGAAAGGCTCGGTTACAGAAAACATTGGAACCGGCGTTGATATCGAGTTTATTCGTGAACCACTCGGAGTTTTCGCCGTGATTGCACCATTTAATTTTCCGGCGATGATTCCGCTTTATTTTGCTTGGGCTGTTGCGACGGGTAATTCTGTAATTCTCAAACCGAGTGAATTGTGCCCTCTTACTGCTATTCGTATGGCTGAATTGGCCGAAGAAGCTGGCTTACCAAAGGGAGTATTAAGTATTGCTCTTGGCGACAAGACAGTTGTTGAATGCCTAGGAACACATCCGGACATGATTGGACTTTCATTCGTTGGTTCATCAGCAATTGCTGAAATTGTTTACAAGTTGGTGACTGGCGCTGGAAAGCGATGCCAGGCGCAGGGCGGTGCAAAAAATCACCTTGTTGTTACCGATACCGCTGCGATTGATGCGTGCATGCCGAATATTGTTTCGTCGATGTACGGCAACGCATCTCAGCGTTGTTTCGCGGGGTCGAATGTTCTTGTCTATGAGCAGGTTTACGATGAGTTTCTTGAAAAATTATTGAGACTTTCCCGAGAAATTAAGATCGGCAACCCAACAAATCCATCTACGACGCTTGGTCCAGTAATTTCGGCTAGTGCGAGGGATAAGTTTATTTCGGCAATCAACGCTGCAGAAAAATCTGGAGCAAAACTCTTACTTGACGGCCGTGGCGTTACTGTCAAGGGCTGCGAAGGTGGCTACTGGGTCGGACCAACTTTAATAGAATCTGGGCTATCCGCTACCGAATTTCGAGATGAACTTTTTGGACCGGTGCGTTGTCTTTCAAAAGTATCCGGTCTCAATGAAGCAATCGAGATTATTAACTCGAGCAATTATGGCCACACTGCAGTCGTTTACACAGAGTCAGGCGGAGTTGCCCGCGAATTTAGGCAGCGTGTTAATGTAGGCCAAGTAGGAGTCAATGTTGGTACACCTGCTCCGATCGCCTTTTATCCAGTTGGCGGTCGAAAGTCTTCTTTCTACGGTGACTTACGCGGACGCGCAAATGATGCAATTGATTTTTACACAGACAAAAAAATTATCGTCTCAACTTGGCATGGAGACTTCGTGCAATTCAAACCAGTGGATCCTGCATTTACAGGAAAGGTCTAAGGTAGATAATTACCATAGAAACAACACAAAATAAAAAGGGGGTAAGTAAATGAGAAAATTAAGAGCACGAGTCGGACTTTTGGCAATAGTTGCCTTAGGTTTCGGTCTCGTTTCTTGTGGCAGTGACGGTGGAACCACCGACACTGTTGCCGTAACAGAAGAAACCACTGCAGCACCAGAAGAAACCACTGCAGCACCAGAAGTGACTACAGAACCAATCAAGATCGGCGTTGTTGCTGACTTGACAGGTCCTTTCACTCTCTATGGAACCAGCCTTGCGCGCAGCGCAGAGTTGGCTGTAGATGAGATTAATGCAGCCGGTGGAATACTGGGTCGACAGGTTGAGTTAATTATTGAAGACATAGCGACAGACGTTGCGATTACAACCGACAAAGCGCGAAAACTTGTCGAAAGCGACATGGTTGATGTTGTGATTGGGCCAATTGGTTCAGATGCATCAGATGCTGTTTTCAAGACAGTTGCTCAGGATGGAAAGACGTTGACAATCTACCCAGAAACCTACGAAGGAGGAAAGTGCGATGCACTGTTCTTCTCAACGGGTGCTGTACCTGCTCAACAAATTCGACCAATGCTGCCAATTTTGCAAAAGGAGTACGGTCCAAAGGTTCTCCTATTCGGAGCAGATTATGTTTGGCCGCGTCGAAGCTTCGAAATTGCTAAGCCAATCATTAAAGAAATCGGTGGCGAAGTTGTGGGCGAGGTTTATCTTCCACTAATCGCTGACGACTTTACAGAGTTGGTAAAAGCAGTTCGAACATCGAAGCCTGACTATATTTTCACTCTCTACCCAGCAATTTGGGGTGCAGCACTTAAGGCACTCACAGATGCTGGTGTGATGAAAGGCGTCGGAGTCGGAACAACATTCTTGGGCGATCCAGATCTCGCAGGTATCGGTGCAGCAGCAGCAGGAGAATATACTGCGTTGCCGTTCTTTACCTCGGCAAAGGGAGATGGAGTTGCGGCATTCTTGAGTGCATACTCGGCCAAGTTTGGAGCTGATCAGATTCCATCTGGCGGAGAGTCAATGGGCGCTTACAATGCAATCAACCTTTACAAGTTGGCTGTAGAAGCAGCAGGAAGTACAGATGATGCAGCTGTTGCCAAGGCAATGGTTGGTCTTTCGTTTATTAGCCCAACGGGCAAAGTAACAATGGAAGCATCACATCATTTGCGTCAGACAATTCAGTTAGTACGAGTGAATGATAAAGGTGTTTACGAGCACGTTCAGAGTTTCACTGATCAAGATTCAGAAGAGGGTTGCTCGCTCTGAGCAATCCGTTAGTTAATAGATTCTCGGTCGCCCAGAAATGGGCGACCGAGTTTTCTCAGTCTCGGCGACGACGTGCAACTGAGTTCTTACTTGGCGCAGTGTTACTGCTATTGCCATTTGCGTCTTCGGACTCATTTTTTATCGATCGCTTTGGTCGCTATTTTATTTGGGCTATCTTCGCAATTTCAGTAGATTTAATGTGGGGCTACGGCGGTATGTTGACTTTTGGTCATGCCGCATTTTTTGGGAGCGGCGGCTACTTAGTAGCGATTTTTACAACTCGGGCTGGTTGGTTTTTGCCGATTCCGCTATGGCTGGCTTTGCTTCTTACGCTATGCGTAGTTGCAGCTTTTGCATATTTGCTGGCAGAGCTTGTGTTTCGCGGTCGCATGCCACTGCGTGGAATAGAATTCGCTGTAATCACTCTTGCACTTGCATATTTACTTGAGCAGTACGCCCGCGCAGGAGGAGAAATTACTGGCGGTCAAAATGGAATCTTGTTCGAAGATAAATTAGAAATATTTAATCTCGACTTACATCGCGGACGAGGTTTTTATGCCCTCGCTGGGATCTCTCTTTTGATAATTTATTTGGTCTCAAGATCGTTTGTCAATTCGCGCAGTGGATTGGTAACTCGAGGAATTCGTGGTAGCGAGGACCGAATCGAACTATTGGGTTACAACGTGCCGAAGTTAAAAGTTGGCCTGTTTGTGATGGTCTCGGTCATCGCTGGCTTTGCAGGCTCGTTGTTTTATCTTCACGATGGTATCGTCTCGCCAAGTGCAGTTGGAGTAACCGCTTCGACTCAGGTGCTGCTCTGGGTTGCTCTTGGAGGTCGAGGAACCTTGATCGGGCCAATCGTCGGAACGATTACTTTGCAACATCTAACAGCGACACTGTCCGGCACTTTACTTGACACTTGGTTGTTAATAATTGGCGTACTACTGATAGCGGTAGTAATGATCTTTCCGTCTGGAATAATGGGCTACTTAGGTAAGGGGTCGGCTAAGTGACGGCGTTACTTGAGGCCCGTGGAGTAACAAAGTCTTTCGCTGGATTTACTGCAGTTGCTGATGTTTCATTTCGATTGCAGGTCGGAGAGATAACTGGTTTAGTTGGGTCAAATGGGGCCGGAAAAACAACGTTGCTGAATTGTCTTTATGGCAAAACACCGATTGATCGTGGCTCAATATTTCTTAACGATGTTGATGTCACCGCAATGCAAGCATCTTGGCGAGTTCGGCTTGGGCTCGGGATGGTCTTTCAACTGACGAGCGTTTTTAATGAACTGAGTGTTCTTGAGAACCTTCGTCTCGGTGCTCTCGCAAAGTATAAGAGGGCACGACCATCGTCGGATCATGAGATAGGTGCAATGCTGAAAACGATCGGTCTTGAGTTACAACAATACGACATCGCAGCTAATTTAAGTCACGGCGAGCAACAATGGCTTGAAATCGGAATGGTATTGCTCGCGAAACCACAGATTCTCTTACTGGATGAGCCGACGTCCGGTATGACAAAAGCTGAAGCTGCAAAGACCGCGGACTTATGTAAACAACTTTTAGCTAGCGGGGCAGTTAAGTCGATCGTTGTAGTTGAACACAATATTGACTTCATCCGTCGAGTAAGCGAAAAAGTTTTGGTTATGCATCGTGGTTCAATAATTTCTTCAGGGACAATTGATGAAATACAAAAAGATCAACTTGTGAGAGATTCTTTTCTGGGGAGAATAAAATGAAGGTTTGTCTAGAGGTAAATAATCTCACAGCCGGCTACGGTTCAACAACCATTGTCCGTGATGTTTCGTTCTCGGTTGACAAGGGAAGTACCCTTTGTCTACTTGGGCTAAATGGTGCGGGAAAAACAACTTTGCTTAAAGCCCTATGTGGATTGCTACCGTACACAGGTTCGGTCGTCTTGAATGACAAGGAAATTTCTCATTTAAGTGGCGCCAAGATCAATCACGCCGGACTGGCTTATTCACCGCAGGAAAATGGTGTTTTTACTGGGTTGACCGTTGATGAGCATCTAAGACTTGCGAGAAGATTTGACGCAAACAATCTGCAACGACAGGAAGACTTACTTGAACTTTTTCCAACGCTTCGCGAACGGCTTTTGCAGCCTGCACAGACGCTTTCAGGCGGCCAACGCAAAATGTTGAACTTCGTGATGGCTCTTTCCTCGGGTCCTTCAATTGTGCTGATGGACGAACCAACAGAGGGTGTTGCGCCAGTCGTGCGTGGGCAGCTTGTTGAAGCTCTAAAAGTAATTTCAAAGATGGTTTCAATAGTGATAGTCGAACAAAATCTTGACATTGCATTAGCCCTTTCGACTCAGGGACATGTCATAGAGCGAGGTCGAATAGTTGCATCTGGCGATGTCAATCAATTGCACAGTAGTGGTCTTCTAGAAAAACTATTGGCCGTGTGATGTTGTCTTTAACTCTTCCGGTTGACTCTTTCAGCGTCGTTGCACTAATCGCAACATTCTTGTTGATTTCACTTGGGCTACATTTCAGTTTTGGTTTTCTTAACATCGTCAACTTGGTGCACGGCGAGTTTATTCTTATCGGCGCCTATACAGCGTTTCAGATACAAGATTGGTTTGGGTCATCACTACTTGGGATTGTGGTAGCACCTCTTGTGGCAGCGCTCATCGGTGCTCTTGCCGAATTCGTTTTGATTAGGCGACTGTATATGCGCCCATTAGACACACTGTTGGTGACATTTGGTTTGTCTCTAGTAATTCGTCAAGGCATACAACTGACTTATACTGCAAATCCAAAACAGGTTGATGACCCAATTTCGAAATCAATTACCGCTCTGGGTATTAATATTCCGCTTTGGCGGTTAGTGATCGTAGTTGTCGCACTTTCTCTCGTGGCGATTTGGTTGCTTTTGAATCAATCGACTCTCGGGGTTCGTTGGAGAGCAGTCGTTGCAAACCCTGAACTAGCAGAAACTATGGGGATAAGTAGCAATCGTGTACGCACAAGCTTGTTCGCCGTTGGGTCTGGCATCGCCGGGTTGTCAGGCGCACTACTAACACCTATAAATACTCTGAGCCCCCAATTCGGTTTGAGGTTCTTGATCAATTCATTTCTTGTTGTGATATTAGGGAGGCCAGGCTCGATCAAAGGAATGTTGATTGCATCTTGTGTGCTCGGTGGATCATTGGGCATCTTGCAGTTTCATGTTTCGACTGTCTACGCACAAATGATTGTTTTGCTTGTCGCAATAATCGCAACTCGGTTGCGACCACTTCTACAGAAAATTTAGGACCTAGAGCGATTTAGAAATTACGACTCCGAGATTTGCTAACTCTTCAAGTGCAGCAACTGTCGTTTCTGGTGCGACGCCAGCACACAGGGGCAAAAGTAATTTGACTTTGAAGCCTTCTTTGGTTGCATCTATTGCAGTCGCTCGATCGCAGTAGTCGGTAGCCAGACCGACAATGTCGACATTTGTGATTCCTTTACCGCGCAGAATCGAGGTCAATGATTCACCTTCTTCTGTTGCACCCTCAAAACCGCTATAGGCAGCAGTGAACTGTCCTTTTGAGACGATCACATCAACTTTTTCATCGAACGAGCAAAAATCATTGAGGTTTGAATGAAATTCGGCACCGCGACTTTTTGCGACACAATGGTGCGGCCATGTTGTTGAAAAGTTTGGTGAATCCGAAAAATGATCCTTTGGATTAATATGCCAATCTCGCGTTGCCACAACGATGTCGTAGTGCGACCTTTTATCACTAAGGTATTTGGAAATATCGCTGGCAACTTGTGCACCGCCTGTTACAGCGAGCGATCCACCTTCACAAAAATCGTTTTGCACATCAACGACTATTAACGCTGTATTCAAAGTGACCTCCGGAATGAGTAGTGTGGGAGTGGTTGACCTGCTTACTTTAGGAGAATTTCCACGGTTGGCGCCCAGTTTGAGGCATGCGGTGGCGAATTTTGGGATACCATAAGCCAAATAGTAACTTACTCGTACACGAGCAAGTTACTACTGAGGAAAGGCGTGAAAATGTCAGTAACTGGCGAGTATGTCGCACCGCTTTTGCTTGAAGATGTCCTCCAAGTTATTGACGATTCTATTTGTACGGTTCTTGCTGGTGGCACCGATGTATATCCTTCGCGAGTCGGCAAAAACTTGCCAGATCGAATTGTCGATTTATCTTTAGTTGAAAGTCTCAGAGGGATATCTTTCCAAGAAAGTTTTTGGCGGATCGGGGCGACGACAACGTGGACCGATATTGCAAACACGAAGTTGCCTACTGGTTTTGACTGTCTTAAACAAGCCGCAAAGCAGATCGGGGCTGTTCAAGTGCAGAATTCTGCAACGATTGCAGGTAACTTGTGCACAGCATCGCCGGCTGGCGACAGTATTCCCGCGTTACTCGCATTAGACGCAGAAGTAGAACTGATGTCAGTTGCAGGTTCGCGTCGCTTAAAATTAGAAGACTTTATTATTGGATATCGTAAAACGGTACTAGAAACAAACGAGATCGTTACATCAGTTCACATTCCTGATGTCGCAGCGAACAGCGCAAGTTCATTTGAAAAGTTTGGGACGCGGGCATATCTGGTGATTTCGTTAGCAATGGTGGCGACCTCAATCAGGCGAGACGTTTCAGGCGATATTTCAGATTTGAGAATTTGTGTTGGTGCATGTTCACCGGTTGCAAAGAGAATCAAAATACTTGAAGAGCGGCTAATTAGAGAGGGAAAATCCAGAACAGCAATTGATCAAATCAAAGTCGAAGATTTTTCAATGTTGAAGCCGATAGATGACATTCGTTGTACTGCAGATTACCGCTTGAAGTTATTGCCAGTCCTCGTCAAGCGAGCGCTTGAGCAGAGTGGATGGTGAATTAATGACGAAGGTCAAGTTCGACCTAAATGGAGTATCAGTTGAAACTCAACCGAGTGCGAAGCGACTTTCGACTTTCTTGCGAGAAGATTGCTTTCTTACCGGAACAAAAGTCGGCTGTGATGCGGGTGACTGTGGGGCATGCACTGTGTTAATCAACGGTGCTCCGCATTTAGGGTGTATGACAGCAGTCGGACATCTTTCTGGTGCTTCTGTAGAAACTGTTGAGTCACTCAGTGAAAGTTCAATGGGACTTGCGATACAGAAATCATTTGCGATTCATGGCGCAGCGCAATGTGGATTCTGTACACCAGGAATGATGATGGCAGCAGCCGCTTTGTTGCGAAGCAATCCTCATCCAACTGTTCACGAGGTAGAGGATGCACTTGGCGGAGTACTCTGTCGGTGCACTGGGTACCGCAAGATTATTGATGCTGTGGTTGAAACAAATTCAGAATTGCAACCGATTGCGCTACCAACACCAGGCAAAGCAGTTGGCTCGCGGATCGCTCATGTTGATGCGCAAGAAAAACTCTCGGGTACTGCAATATTTGGAGACGATCATGTGCCGACGAAAGCCTTAGTTGTGGCTGCGATTCGCTCGCCCTTTCATCATGCAAAATTTGAGATTGGAGATATTAAATGTTTCATAGATCACGCAACTGGTGTACACGGAGTTCTCACGGCTAGAGATATTCCAGGTCGTAACAAATTTGGGGTAATTCCAAAGTACGCCGATCAGCCAGTGTTTGCTGAAACAGAGACTCGATTTATTGGTGAGGCAGTTGCTGCAGTTGTTTTTGACTCAAGTCGGTTTGATTTGTCAATGCTCGAAAAGTTTCCGATTTCCTGGACTGAGTTGCCAGCAATACTCACGACCGAACAAGCAATTTCAAAGGATGCAAGTTTGATCCATCTAGATCGACCAGGCAACATTTTGGTACGCGGTTTAGTCGAGTGTGGCGATGCAGAAGCTGCGCTTAAGTCGAGCCATTGTGTTGTCGAACAAAATTTCACCACTCCGTTTATTGAGCACGCATATCTTGAGCCAGAAGCAGGTTGGGCATATATTGATGACGATAAAAATGTAGTAGTTCACTCAAGCACTCAAGCACCGCATTTGGATAGAGATGATCTTGCGGCAATACTTGCTCTTCCGGTTGAAAATATTTGTGTTGTCCCGACTGCGGTTGGTGGCGGGTTTGGGAGCAAATTGGATTTGAGTCTGCAACCATTTGTCGCGCTTGCAGCGCTGAAGTTTCAGACAACCGTACGAATGGCTTACAGTCGTGTTGACTCAATTCGCACAACTACAAAACGGCACCCATCGCAGATCACAGTAAAGGCAGGAGCAGATGAAAACGGCAAGTTGACTGCAGTAACTCTTGACGGTGTGTTCAACACTGGGGCTTATGCATCGTGGGGGCCAACAGTTGCCAACCGTGTGCCGGTTCATGGTTCAGGGCCATATTTTGTCCCTAATTACAAAGCCACAACGCGAGCAGTGCACACAAACTGCGTGCCAGCGGGGGCATTTCGTGGGTTCGGTGTGCCGCAAGCAACGATTGCTCAAGAGTGCACTTATGACGCTCTCGCTGATGCATTGAAAATTGATCGCCTTGAATTTAGATTGCGTAATGCGTTAGTCGCTGGAGTTCCAACTGTTACAGGACAAATTTTTGAAAGTGGTGTGGGATACAAAGAATGCCTTGAGGCTTTGCGACCCTACTGGCAAGAAGCGAAATCTCGTGAAAAAAAGATAAGTATAAATGTGCGACGTGGAGTAGGAATTGCTGGTTTGTGGTACGGATGTGGAAATACCGCGCTTCCAAACCCTTCAACGATCATGGTCGGAGTATCGACAAGTGGCAAAGTAGTTTTACATCAAGGCGCAGTTGACATTGGTCAAGGCTCAAACACTGTGATGACACAAATACTTGCTGATGCACTTTCGGTATCAATGGACAATATTATTCGAGTTGGGGCAAGTACAAATAGCACGCCAGATGCTGGAAAGACCTCAGCATCTCGGCAAACATTCGTCTCGGGAAAAGCCACATACCTCGCTGGTTGCGCACTTCGTAAAAAGATTCTGCAACTTGCTGAAGCTGACGAAAGCGCTTCAATTGAATTTGTTGCTGGTGTCATAAAAGTATTTTCAAAAGGAAAATTGTGTGAAATTTCATTGCATTCGCTTCCAGTAGACAGATTTGGTTACGTTCTTTCCGCGACAGAAAAATATGATCCTCCGACGACCCTGTTAGATCAGCACGGACAAGGTAGCCCTTATGCGGTTTATGGATTCGGCGCACAGTTGGTTGATCTTTCTGTTGAAATGCAAACTGGAAAGGTCAAACTTCACAGCATTGTCGCTGCATGTGACGTGGGTAAAGCCGTTAATCCAATGCTCGTTGAAGGTCAGGTCGAAGGTGGAATTGCGCAAGGAATCGGCATGGCATTAATTGAAGAATATGTTCCGGGTCGCAATGACAATTTGCATGACTATTTAATTCCGACAATTGGTGATGTTCCAGAAGTTGTATCAATTTTGATTGAGTCGAATGACCCTCACGGCGCATACGGAATTAAAGGAGTAGGGGAGCACACGCTGATTCCGACGGCGCCGGCAATATTAAATGCGATCCGTGACGCAACTGGTGCAGTGGTTACCCAACTGCCAGCAACACCAGAGCGCGTCCTTCAAGCGTTG
>Ga0233424_10001441_pt1 | contig 20752 bp, 16 predicted proteins | sample Watercolumn_Towu_FD_181011 | JGI IMG/M metagenome (GOLD analysis project Ga0233424, IMG submission 181011) | Freshwater microbial communities from Lake Towuti, South Sulawesi, Indonesia - Watercolumn_Towuti2014_125_MG | ecosystem: Environmental > Aquatic > Freshwater > Lake | place: Indonesia... | reverse complement strand
TGAACAAGTCCGATGAACCAACTGCCAAATGCATGGCCACAGAAATGGGTACTGCACCAAGAGTGATCATGTCGTTGACAATCATCGCCACAGTATCTTGGGCAATCTGGTTATAATATGATTTGCCAGTCAACTTGTACATGGCGTCAGCCACCAAATTCTTGGTACCTAGACCCTCTTCAACATGAGCAAGGTAGAAATCACGGAGATCGGTCAAGTAGACACTTTCACCACGACTTTCTTCAACCCCTTTGAAACCATAATTTTTTTTGAGGTTGCTGGTAGTCGTACGCGCAGCTTGCTGAGCTAGGCGCTTGAAAGGATCCATGTTGTCATAATCCACAAAATCTTTATAGGCCATCCCCTCTTTTTCTTTCTCCATTTGTATTCTCCTGTGGTTTTGTTTCCGCTAAAACCCTAACAAAAAATTATCATTTAGTCAATGAGTTGGATGGATATATAAAAAGGCTTTATCCAGTAAGATAAAGCCCGTATTTTTATTTCCCCTTTTTATTAATTTGTACTGTCAAAGCTGACAGAACTTCCAGTTGAACCTCTTTTGGCATTTCAACGATGTGGCGATAGAGCATGTCAGCAATACTTGCGGCCATTAGACCGCTGGCACGATTTTTGTCAGCTAGTTGACGTTTAGCTTCGGCCAGTTGTTTTTCTAGAAAATTAATTTTTTCTGATTCTACTTCTTTTTCTTTAGCTGTCGGACTAACAACTTCCAGCTTTTGCTCTGGAGGAGGGGTATTTGCTAGCTCCAATTCTTTTGCTTCTGCAGGGATAAAATCATTATCATCTTCTTCGGGCTCCATAATCTTCTTTGGTGTATCTTGCAAAGGTTTCCCCCCATCAAGGACAGCAACCCACTGCGGCGCAACCTTTTCCAAATTCCATTTTCCTACGCCAAGATCTATTTTCAAGAGCCAGCCTGCTTTTCTTAGATGAAAAAAAACGTTGTTCAGAACAGCTTCTGTAGCAAAACCAAATTCATGAACCCAATCCCGTACCATAATTCGAAAAGGTCCTCTAGCAGTTTTTAAGAACAAAGGAAACATCTTGTTCAGATTATCAAGAGAAATATCCGGAAGCTTTTCTGTTAAGACAACACTCCCGGAATATACGGATGAAGTATTTTTAACTGCCGCTGTTTTCTCTTTTGGAACATTATTATCACTAATCAAAGTTTTCGGCTGAACATTATGAACCACTTTTGCACCGCCTTTCAACTCATTGGTTTTATGTTCAAATTTGTACTCAAGCCCCACTTTGGGCTTAGGAGATTCTGATGCAGAGACAGTGTAAAGACTGCCTTCTGTAACTACTTCCAGCATCTCTTCTTTGACAAGAAAATTAGCAACAATTAGAGCTTGGTCGGCATTAATTTCAGTCTTGGCAAAAGAAAGAACTGCAAAAACAATATCATCAATTGAAACTGTTTTTCTTGCTTTATCTTTTATTGCCAACAAACTGTTGACCACGAAGTCATGCAAACCCCGATCTTTAAAGTACACTTTTGCCTTCTCTGGCAAATACTCAATTGGGTCGATGACCGGTCTATACTTAGTCAGCGCACCAACACCTTCCACAATGATTTTTTCCCTAACCCTCGCCCACCTTAGGAATTCATCCAGGTTGGCTGGGGACTGAAAGCTTTGATATCTAGAAGTTGCAACAACCAACTCCCGACGATCAAATACTTTTTTTAACTTACCCTCAACCACAAGGGAAATCAAAAACTTCCACATACCGGAAAAGATTGAGCGCTTTACTTTTTTAGACTCAACCCCTGGTTGTGTTCTCATGACCACCCCCTTTTTTGTATTGGAACAGTTCCATTAGTTATAACGAAAAAAGATGCTGACGTCAAGAAATAAATACTTAAATTTAAAAACAAAAAACCGCCATTTTGGCAGTTTTTTTATTTTGGACTTTGCTTGCCAGAGGCAATTAATTGGCAGGCTTGTCCAGCTCGGCTTCTGCCTGATTCCAAATCCTTGGCAGAATCTATCCAGGTCACGAAATTACGACGCTCTACTGCCCCAAGTTTTTTCCATTCGGCATTGGCTTTGGGATTGGCTTTGAGGGCTTTGTATAAATCGGCTGATACTATTGTAAAGCAACATGGGCGGCGCTTTCCGGCTGTAAGCATGGAACAAGTTCTTTCAATTCGGTGTTGGCGTGTTTTTGGTTCTCGTGTTTGGTTTACCCAGATAATAAAATCCCAACGAGCAAGGGGTGTAAGACTGTCCCATACCACCTTTACCAACGGCTTGGCAGACAACGCTTTGAGAAGATCAGGTGGTTCTTTAGGTTTTGGTTCTTTTTGATTTGAGTTTTTCATTTTTTTTGATTAAATAAAACTGCTGGTTATATTAACAAAAAACTGGCGATGATGCCAGTTTTTAGATTGGTAGCCCCAACGGGAATCGAACCCGTATTTTATCCGTGAAAGGGATATGTCCTAACCATTAGACGATGAGGCCGTATATTTCTAACGACTGCTATTCTACTATATTTTTGCCTAAAAGTCAACCTCTGTTGACACGACCTGTTGTTTTAAGGGTATCATACATACAACAAGTTCAAACGGAGTAATATCATGGCAAATCCTGGCAGAAAAAGCATCGCTCTTTTCATTGTTCTTTCTATTTTTTCTCTGACCATATTTGACTGGGAATGGCCTGCGATTTCCCACTTTAAATTCAGTTGGGCCTATGCCACGGGCATGATGGCAGCTGTAGCTTTTAGCATGGCTGATAGATTTCTTAAGCATGTACGTAGCCCTGAATTTCGCTGGTGGAAATTGATCAAAACACACCTTCTCGCTTTTTTAATCTTTTTGCCTATTTCGGTATTTATGGTCTTACCTGCTCTCGGCCCACCAAAAGGCGTTTGGAAACTCGATTACATGCTTTCCTTTCTTCTTACCTACTTCTTCATAACAGTCGGACCAAAATTTATTCCTGTAGATGACTTATGGGATAATTTTCTCACTCCGAAAGACGATAAAAAAACCAACACCTAACTATTATGAATTTCGAGCCGCTACACAGATGTAAGCGGCCTTTGTTTTTAACCTTGACTTTTAACAAAAATTTTAGTACTATTTACTCTATTGACCACCAAAAAATGTCAGGGTAGCTCAGTTGGTGAGAGCACGGGATTCATAACCCCGAGGTCGAGAGTTCGACTCTCTCCCCTGACACGTATGTTAATACTCGGTATTGAATCTTCATGTGACGATACTTCTGTGGCCTTGCTGGACAGTTCCGACAAAGGCCATTTTGTTTTATTTGAAAAAACCGCTTCTCAAATTGAGATTCACAAAAAATATGGTGGTGTAGTGCCAGAAATTGCTGGCCGTATGCATGCTGAAAAAATTGTGCCGCTTATAGACGCAGCTTTGGAAGGCCGACCAAAACCAGACGCTATTGCTGTTACTGCTGGCCCAGGACTTATCACTGGACTACTGGTAGGAGTAGAAGCAGCCAGAACTTTATCTTATTCTCTGGATATTCCGCTAATTAGAACAAACCACATAGAAGGCCATATTTATTCTGTGGAACTACAAGAAAAACCATCACCTATCCAGTTTCCGGCTTTGTGTCTAATTGTTAGCGGCGGACACACGGAATTAATTTTGATGACTGATCACGGCAAATACAAATTTCTCGGAGCCACCAAAGACGATGCGGCCGGAGAATGTTTTGATAAAACTGCCAAACTAATTGGACTTCCCTACCCGGGCGGACCGCAAATTTCAAAGCTGGCTGAAACTGGAAACACCCAAGCAATTAAATTCCCTCGACCAATGATCAATGATGAAAATTATTTATTTAGTTTTGCTGGACTAAAAACATCAGCCTTGTATTGGCTTAGAGACAACAAACTGGACAGCAAAATTAGTACTAATGACTTTTGTGCCAGTTTTGAACAAGCAATTATAGATGTTTTGGTGGCAAAAACTCTTCATGCTGCCGCGCAGTACAAACCAAAAACAATTATTTTAGCTGGCGGAGTAAGCGCCAACAAAAAACTTCGCCAAACTTTGGACGAAGCTGTAAAAAACAAACTTCCTGACACACAATTTATGATCCCGCAAATGAAATACGCCATGGACAATGGCGCTATGATTGCGACGGCCGGATATTATCATGCAAAGAAAAAAGACTTCGCTGGTTGGAAAAAAATCCAAGCCGACCCAAATTGGGAATTGGCTAGATAATATTTTTTAGTTCTTCACGAAGATCTGCTGAACCATCTACCACAAAAGATGTTTTGATTATCTTTCCGCCAACATTTAATACCACTAGTTTATCGCCCGGATATTTTTTTAAAATACTTTTTATAGTATCAGCTTTTTCTTTTACCTGCTCGGCACTCACCTTAATTTCAAAAGTTTCTACTTTTAACTCATCATTTGATTTCTCCGTATGGCTCTGGCCAAAAGACATCTGCTTGGCTAAAACAGGCGCGTTTTCTGGAGTAAGCAGATAGGCTTTTTCTACAAACAATTTGTCATCGCCTTCTTCTTCCGAAGTTCTACCAATCACACACACTGGCTTGCCTTCTACCCAAACATCAGCCGTAGTTTCATAAGTCTTAGGGAAAATCAATAATTCCAAACTACTGGTAGTATCAAGCAGTTTGGCAAACATCATAGCTTTGCCACCGCGAGTGATTTTTTTCTTGGTAGAATCAATCATACCACCCACCACCACCCACTGATTTCGTGACTGATGGGACAAATCTTTAAGTGGAGTCAAAACCCCTTTCATTAAATTTTGATAAATGCTAAACGGATGGGAAGTTACATAAAGACCAAGCAATTCTTTTTCCCACAACAATTTTTCTTCTTCGGTTGCATTTGGCGCAGGTCCTAACTTTATTTTTGAAGTCATGTCTATGGTAGTGCCAGAAAACAAAGAATTTTGACTTACTGATTTTTTTTCGTGAATCTGTTTTATAAACGCCAAAATATTTTCAATATTCCCAGCTAAGTAGCCACGATCGTGACCAAAAGAATCCAAAGCCCCGCATTTTATTAAACTTTCCAAAGATTTTTTGTTTAAATCTCTGTCTTGCACTCTGGTCAGCAAATCCTGCAAATCTTTATATTTTCCATTGGTTTTACGCTCACGATAAATAGCTTCGGCAATATGCTCGCCCAAATTTTTGATGCCATTTAAGCCAAAACGAATATGCGCTGGCGAGCCATCTTCTGGCGAAATCATCGCAAAATTCTTGAAGCTTTCGTTTATATCCGGCGGTAAAACTCGCACTCCCATTCTTTCAGCTTCATAGATTACTTCTGGCACTTTATCAATATCACCACTTTCCGCAATCAAAATCGCCGTCATGTATTGCACCGGAAAATTGGCTTTGAGATAGGCGGTTTGATATGCCACGATAGCATAACTGGCCGCGTGAGCTTTGTTGAAACCATAAGCAGCAAATGGCTCAATACGCTCCCACAATCTATTTATTTTTTCATCAGGAACTTTGCCAAATTCTTTGGCGCCTTTGTAAAATTTCTCTTTTTGTTTGGCCATTTCTTCGGGAATCTTCTTGCCCATGGCCTTGCGGAACTTGTCCGCTTCTTCCCAGTTGTAGCCAGCCAAATTTATCGCGGTGAGCAATACGTCGTCCTGATAAACAATTAGGCCCAAAGATTGATCCAAATAATCTTTCATTCTAGAGTCTTCGTATTCTATAGTTTCTGGATGGTGTTTGCGTTGGATATAATCGGGAATAGAATCCATTGGACCAGGACGAAACAGGGCCACCATGGCCATGATATCAAAAATACTGGTTGGTTTGAGTTCTTTTAAATACCTGGTCATTCCCGAACTGGAAAGCTGAAACACACCCACCGTCTCACCGCGCGCCAACATGTCATAAGTTTTTTTGTCATCCCAAGGATACAAATCGTAGACATCAATTTTTTTGCCTGTGGTTTTTTCGATAATTTCTACGGAGTGTCCTAAGATAGAAAGATTGCGGATACCGAGAAAATCCATTTTTAAAACTCCGGCTGCTTCTACGGAATGCATTTCGTATTGAGTAATAATACGTTCGCCACCAGTTTCCAATTGCACTGGCGTAAAGTCTGTGAGCGGTGTCGGAGAAATCACCACGCCAGCGGCGTGAATAGAGGTATGACGGGCACAGCCTTCTACTTTTTGTGCCAAATCTAATACGCGTTTGGCATCAGCATTTTTTTCGTATAATTTTTTTAATTCTGGCTCTAAATTTAAGGCTTTGGCAATGGTCATCTGGAATCCTTGCGCCCCAAAAGGAATAAGTTTGGAAATTTGATCACAAAAAGAATATGGTAAACCGAGCGCTCGCCCCACATCGCGTACCGAACCGCGCGCTGCCATGGTACCAAAAGTAATAATCTGGGCCACCTTGTCAGCGCCATACGTTTTGGTTACATAGGCAATCATTTCATCGCGTCTGTCGTCGGCAAAATCGCCATCAATATCGGGTGGACTGGGACGAAACGGATTTAAAAATCTTTCAAATGGCAGTTTAAAAAATAACGGATTTACAGACACAATGCCTAGAGCATAAGAAACTACCGAACCGGCAGCCGAACCTCTGGTGGTAAATATAACATCATGCTCACGGGCATATCTCATATAGTCGGCTACAGCCAAAAAATATGGCGAGTAGCCTTTGGTGGAAATAATATCTAATTCATAATCAGCACGTTTTTTTACTTCTTCCGTTACCTCCATTAACTTGGGCAAATTTTCATATACTTGTTCACGCAGATAATCGTTGGCTGTTTTGCCTTTTAGAATAAAATCTACATCCGGAAAGTGCCATTTATTTAATTCTAATTTTAAATCTACCCTTTCGGCGATTTTCACTGTATTGGCAATCGCTTCTGGCGCATGTTTGAAACGACCAATAACATCCTTGGCTGGCGCCAAAGAACAATCTATCGCGCTCATACTCATACGATTTTCTTCATCCAGGGTGCGACCATCACGAATACAAGTCAGGATGTCTTGCGCTTGAGCATCTTCAGGCTCCAGATAATGAGAATCGCGAGTGACAATAAGTGGTATGCCAGTGTCTTTGGAAAGCTCGGCTAATTTAATATTTAATTCCATCTGTCCTTCCAAAGTCGGCAGATCCATCATTTCTAAATAAAAATTTCCTTCACCAAAAATTTCTTGATATTCCAAGGCTACTTTTTTGGCTTTTTCGTAATTATCCTCTCTTTGCAAAATACGCGGAATCTCTCCGCTCATACAAGCAGTGGAGCAAATCAGTCCTTCGTGGTATTGCTTTAATAATTCTTTATCTAATCTTGGTTTGTAATAAAATCCTTCCAAATTCGCCAAAGAAGACAATTTCATCAAATTTTTGTAGCCAGTATAATTTAAAGCCAAAAGAATCAGATGATAATATTTATCGTCTTTATCTTTATCAAACCGACTGCCCGGCGCCAGATAGGCTTCCATGCCAAGGATAGGTTTTATACCCTGCTTTTGGCATTCTTCATAAAACTCAATAGCGCCATACATGTTGCCATGATCGGTAAGAGCCAGGGCTTTATAACCCATGCTTTTGGCCTTGGCTACCAGTTCGGGAATCTTTGGTAAGCCGTCCAACAGTGAATAGTGGGAGTGAACGTGTAGGTGAACGAAATCGGACATAGTGGGCTTATCTTACCTTAAAATAAAATCAAAATCAAACAAAAAACTCTCCCTTATCGGGAGAATTTTTTGTTTGTTATTTTTTAAAATTTTTAGCCGCCTTTTTCATCTTTTTGGCTGTGGCCTCTACGGCTTTAGCCACTGCTTCTTTAGCTGCCGCATTCATTTTGTTTGATCCTTTATTTGCCCAATCTTTTGCTTTTTTGCTTACCATATCTTTCACTACTCCGGCCATGCCATTTCCGGCAACATTGAGCAAGCTATGAATATTTTCTACTTTTCCCCGCACATAGTTTATAGCTTCAGTAAGAATCTGCAGACGAGAACGGAATTCTTCGGCAATTTCATTGGCATTTTTCAAAATTCTGGTGACGTAATAAAACATCCAACATAGAAATACCGTGATCCAGAGAACACAAAAAGCGATTACGAGATATAGAATATCTTTTGAAGTTTCGATCATATTTCCCCTCCTTTAAATTATGAATTATGATTTATGATTTTTTCTCTATGATTTCCAGCCGGCGATCAAGCTTCAAGATTTCTTTCACCAACGCACTGGTATCCTCAAAAGTTCTTGTTTCAAGCCTGCTTAATTTTTCTTTAACCTCGCCCATATCTTCTGTGAGCATTCTAAAATTTGCGTCTACTTTATTTTCTAAAGATTCAACATCGGTAGCAAGGCTACGCAAATCATCTTTCGTGGCAAAAAATTTAGCTTCCTCTTTGGTAACCATGTTCTCCTGCAAAAACTCCATCAGTTCATTAATTGTAGTTTCTTTTTTCATGCTAAAAATCTTAACATCTATATTATCTCACGCCAGAAAATTGATGTCAAACTGATTGTTTAATCTTTTCTCTGTTTGGGTGCGAGGACGAGACAAACAGTGGGAGTAGAAGTACTAGGATCAAGGTCTATGTATTCGTAGCCAACGTATGAAATTTCATTGTAGTCACTTTTACTACCAACCAGGCCATCATACTCATCGCCATTATAAGAATAATAATTATCAAGATGAATCGGAAAATTTTTTTGAGAAAATTGTTTAGAATGAACTACTCTAGCGTACTCATCTTGTCGAATAAGTCTTAATTCAATTTGTTCTGGGTCGCAATTTAATTTTTTCAGAATTGCTTTATGTTTTACGGTTGGTTGTCTGGTATTTGGGGTTGGGTCACCATTTACCCAAAGAGCGTTGTCTATCATACGTCTAGTGATGTTTGCTGTGTTGGCACCTTCATCAAATAAGGCCTTTATTAATTCTGATGGGTGGGGTTTTATGATCGCTGCATAGTCTTGTTCTTTCCGATTGTCTATAAAAATAGCTTCATCTTGATCAAATTTAGGAATAGCAGGGATACGCGCTTCTCCAAAATCGAAGTTGGAAACTATCATTTTTTGCTGTAATGCTCCAAGATACCATAAACTATCACCCCCTGCTGTTTGCGTGCAAGGCGGGGATAGAAAGGGGTTTTGTTTTTTCCATCGACGAATAAATCTTTGTTCAATTTTTCTGGCCATTGTGCCATTTCGGACATTCATATCTATATCTCCAGATAACACCTGCTTAATTAACTCCTGGGCTGATTCGACTTTTCTGATAAAAACTAGCTTTAGGCCTAACCTTTCAGCTTCTTGAAAATTGATATTTTCAAAGTTGGTTTGTTTTAGGCATTCTTTAACTTCTTCTGATTTTTTGGTTAGGGCGGGGAAAACAGAATAGTTATATTGTAGAGATAGCAAATTAACTTCGTATTCTTTAAAAATTTGTTTTATTTTTTCATCATTATAATCAACTGTGGGTGGCAGTTTTTGAGCTAATATGGTGTTTAAGGAATTTAAAAAGTTTTGGTTTAAGTTATTTTTGAGAAATTTTAAAAAATCTGGGGTTTTTAAGACAGATTGTATTCCTTGTTGTTCTAGGTAATCGCTATATACTTGATAACTGTCAGCAAGTAGTTCGGTAGCTCCGCTAATTTCGGTGCCGACAGCTTCAATTTGGGCAATTTCTTTTAATTCAGCTTCCGTTTGCTGTACAGCTTTTCCTAACTTCTTGGCTGATTTATTGAAGTCGGCTTCGGCTTCAAGTTGAGATTGGGGGGGGTAGCGATCAGGCATAAGATATTGAGGTATTAAAATTTTTTATCTCACCTCCGCACCAAATTTTTCTTTCAAAATTTTCACCAATTTTTCATGCGCTTTGTCTACTTCTTCTGTCACCAAAGTACGTTCTTTATTTTGATAGACAAAATGATAGGCCATGCTCTTGTAATTTTCACCAACACCCTTGCCTTCATAAACATCAAAAAGCTCCGCTGATTGCAAAAGGTGATCCGCGCCGAGCAGTGTTGTCAAAATATCCGCATGGGCGATTTCTTTTTTCACAGATATAGCGAGATCGCGCTCTACGGCTGGAAATTCTGCAATTGGATAATATTTTTTCATTCCTGCGGACAAATTTACCAACTCATCTAGATTTATAGACACCATTGCAACCGCGCATTCCAAACCAAAATTTTCTATAACCAAGGGATGAAATTCAAATACTCTGCCGACAAAATTATTGTCTACCGTTATTTTCCCGTTGCGTGAAGGATGTTGCCAAGGACGTAATTTATCATTTTTTTCTAATTTAAATTCTTTGGCTAGATTGGCAAAAATGGTTTCTGCCACCCGACGGGCTTCCCAAAAGACGTCTTTAATTTTCTTGCTGGCAAAAACTGCATGCAACCAAGTATCTTGTCTAGGCAAAAGCTCATTGCTATTTTCAGCAATTCTCGCCCCAGGTTCTCCCAACAAAAACCTCTTCCCTACTTCGAACAATCTTAATTCTGGATAATCGTCAATATTCTTTTTTACATTTTCTAACAGATTATTCATTAAATGGCGGCGTAAAAATGGTTTTTCTTGCGATAGCGGATTGGCTAATTCCAAATGTTGCGAGATGTCTTGGCCAAGTTTGGTTATGGATTGCGGACTAACAAAAGAATAGTTATATACTTCGGTGTAAGCCAAAGAATTAACTAAAATATTTTTACAACGTCTTTCCAAATCTGCTAATTTATTTTTTTCCGGAGGATTTATAGAAAACACTGGCAGCTGTGATGGGATTTTATCAAAACCATAGATACGAATTATTTCTTCTACTAAATCTTCCGGAATAGAAATATCTTTTGTTGCTCGCCAGCTAGGAATTTTTACCCACAACTCATCACCGCTACTCTTAACACCAAATCCCAAAGATTCCAAAATTTTAACAGCTTCTTTTTTAGGTATATTAGTACCCATCTTGCTATGTAAAAATTCCATAGACATAGCAATTGGTCCTTGCTGTAAAACAAATTTTGACTGGTCTACAACGCTACTGGCCACTTTTGACCCTTTACAAATTTCCAAAACCAGTTTTACCGCGTATTCCAAAGCCATGGCTGTTAAATTCGGATCCAAACTTTTTTCAAAGCGCGCCGAAGAATCGCTGCGCAGACCAAGCTTGGTAGAAGTTTGGCGAACAGAACCAGCCGCAAAATTGGCAGATTCAAAAATTATAGTCTTTGTTTCCCCTGTGATTCCAGAATCCATACCCCCCATTACTCCGGCAATAGCTAAAGATTTTTCACTATCTGCAATCATTAGCATTGCCGAATCAAGTTTTCTTTTCATTCCATCAAGGGTAGTAAACTCTTCTCCGTCTTTGGCTGTGCGTACAATTATTTTTCCCTTGACCCGAGAAGCGTCAAAAGCATGCATTGGCTGACCTAAATCTAACATTATATAGTTGGTAATATCCACTATATTATTTATCGGTCTTTGCCCCACAGCTAACAAACTTTTTTGCAGCCACTGCGGGGATGGTCCAACATTTATACCAGATACAGCCACAGCCATATACCGAGGACATAATTTTGCATCTTTTACTTCTACATTCAAAGAAACATCTTTTCCAGATTTAATCTTGCCTGTTTCATAATTTTTCAATTTTTTGTCATACAAAACAGCCACTTCGCGAGCCAGGCCATAATGTCCCCATAAATCTGGCCGGTTGCTAAGTGACTTATTATCTATTTCTAAAATAACATCATCAAGGCCCAAAGCTTTAGCTAGAGGAAGCCCAGGCTTAACTTTTAGATTGCTTAAATCCAAAATTTCTTTTTCTTCTTTCAAAGGAAACATTTCGGCCAAGCCAATTTCGGTTGAAGCACAGATCATACCAGCTGAATCTACTCCCCGAATAGCCACTGGTTTTAATTCTATCAACTCGCCCTCACCATGCCATTTTACTTTTGCTCCCACTTTGGCCAGTGCTACCAACATACCTTTGTTTACATTACTACCACCACAAACAATTGATAACTGCTCACTGCCAATATCTACAGTACAGACTTTTAATTTATCGGCATTAGGATGTTTTTCAGCAGACAGAACTTTGCCAACCACAACACCGTCCAAGTTTTTTCCTTGCATCTCTATTTTTTCTACCTCCACGGTACTAGCTTTCAATTTTGCAGCTACATCGGCCGCAGAAATTGAATCAGGCAGACTAATATATTTTTTTAACCAGTTGTATGAAATTAACATATTAAAATTGTTCCAAAAATTTCATGTTGCCGCTTTCTAATAAGCGTATATCCTCGATGCTATATTTAAGCATTGCTAATCTGGTGAGACCAAACCCAAACGCAAAACCTTGATTAACTTTTGGATCAATACCACCTTCTTTTAAAACATTAGGGTGAATCATGCCAGCGCCAAACACTTCCAACCAACCTGTCTGTTTGCACAACTTGCAACCCTGACCACGGCAAAGGAAGCAGGTCACTTCGCCATTTACACCCGGCTCAACGAATGGATAAAATTTAGGACGCAAGCGCATTTTTGTTTCTGGTCCAAATATATGTTTAAATACTGCCTCTAACACGCCTTTCATGTGGGCAAAACTAACATCTTTACCTACCACCACTCCTTCTAACTGATAGAATGTATGTTCATGACGAACATCAGTGGCTTCATTGCGGAAACATTTTCCCGAAGAGATCATGCGTAGTGGCGCGCCATATTTTTGCATAGCTCGCACCTGTACAGACGAAGTGTGGGTACGCATCACCCAATCTGGGTGGTTTTTGATATAGAAAGTGTCGTGTGAATCGCGGGCTGGATGACTGGCTGGAATATTTACAGCTGTAAAATTATAATAATCGCTTTCCAGTTCCGGACCGTCCAAAACCATAAAGCCCATGGAAGTAAAAAAATCTTCCAAATCATTTTGAATTAAAGTATTAGGATGAAAATGTCCTTGCAGTTTTTTTGGCAAAGATGGCTGGCTAATATCTATGCTTTCTTTTTCCAAAAGTCCGCTCATGGATGCGGCGGTTAATTCTTTTTTCTTTGCCAGCAAAGCATCTTCAATTTCTTTTTTTACTTCATTAGCCAGCGCACCAGTTTGTTTTCTGGCATCTTCGCTCAAATCTTTCAGTCCTTTTAATAAATTTGTCAGCTCACCGCCTTTGCGGCCCAACAATTTAATTTCCAGCTCTTCCAAGCCGACCTTGTCTTTGACGGCTTTGACAGCCAGTAATGCTTCGGTTTTTAGTTGTTCAAGTTTTGATTGCATACTACATTACATTATGCCACAGATCTATAAAAAAACCTTTAAAATGTCCCAAATCTTTTACAGTGATTATCACTACCAAAAACATCAACACTGCAAATCCAAGTCCATGAGCCATCTGTTCATATTTTTGAGCAATTGGTTTGCGTTTTATTTTGCTGATTATTAAAAATAACAATCGGCCACCATCTAGCGCTGGAATTGGCAAAATATTTAAAATGGCCAAATTCAATGAAAGTAGAGCTGTGAAATTTAACAGATAACTAAATCCTAATCTGGCTACATGGCCAGTCATGACCGCAATGCCCACCGGACCGGACAACGACTCACCTACATTGGCGCCGGCAAACAGACCAGCGATTAGATAATAAAAAGAAAACAAAATTTCTTTTAAATAAAATCCGGTCATGAGCATTCCATAATAAATCGCTTTATACCAAGGATAACTTACCAGTCCAGCTTCTACCAAACTTACGCCCAACCCACCCTTGCCCGTATCTGGGAAAATAAATGGATGGATTTTCTTTTGGATTTCCAGACCATCTCTTTTTATAAAAACTTCAATATCTTGATCCTTGTGACTATCTACATACTCTTGCATCTCTTTTATACTTGGATTTTGCAGATTATCTAGTCCTAAAATAATATCACCGGATTGCAATCCTGCCTCGGCAGCCGGACTACCAGATAAAGCTTCTATAATTTCTAAATGTTTGTCTTTTATACTTACTCCCGCAGGCAGATCATCTGTAGATTGTGGCAAACCCATCATAAAGCCGGCGGAAAGCAAAATAAAGGCCAAAACGATATTCATCACCACGCCCGCAGACAAAGTAGCAGCTCTTTTCCAAGCATTTTGCCTAGAAAAACTGTCCGGACCAGCCTCTTCGCCATTTTCGCCTTTTATCTGCACAAATCCGCCCAGCGGAATTAAGTTAAAAGAATAAATTGTACCGCCTTCTGTTTCATTTTGTTTTGGTAATACATCCAGATCATCATATACTGATTTTTTCTTTCTCCCCCAGATTAATTTCCATTTTTTTGCGCCGCGAACATCTTTTTGCAATTGAATTCCGAATAATCTGGGCGGAAAACCAAAACCAAATTCATAAACTTTCATGCCAGATTTACGCGCTACAATAAAGTGCCCAAATTCGTGGGATAAGACCAGTACAGCCAAAACAGCAATAAATATTAAAAACGTTAGCATAATCCTTGAAAATCTAACCGGGCTAGTATATAATACCATTCATTATATAGTAACATAACAAAAAAGCCAATAGGCTATTTAATCATTAATTACCCAAAAATATGCCGGTACTTTACCTTGTTTTAGCAGCCGCAGCCGTACTCGTTTTGTGGCTAGTTGCCGTATATAACGGCTTAATCCGCGCCAAAAACAGAACCGACGAATCCTTTAGCGACATAGACGTACAGCTCAAACGCCGCTACGACTTGATACCAAACCTGGTAGAAGCGGTAAAAGGCTACATGACCCACGAACGAGAAACTTTGGTAAAACTTACCGAAGCCCGTACCGCCGCTATGGCCGTTGGCCAAAGTGGCAGTCTGGCTGACAAAGAACGCGCTGAAAACCAACTAAGTCAAACCTTGAAATCTTTGTTTGCAGTTACCGAAAATTATCCGGAATTAAAAGCTAGCCAAAACTTTTTGCAATTGCAAGATGAATTAAGCGATACAGAAAACAAGATCCAAGCAGCTCGCCGATTCTACAATGGCAATGTTCGTGATTTCAATATCAAAATCCAGGTGTTCCCTGCCAATATAGCGGCCAACTCTCTTGGTTTTAAAAAATATGAATTCTTCCAAGCCGAAGCCGCAGAAAAAGGCAATGTGCAGGTAAAATTTAACTAGTATGAAACGCAGAGGACCAGAAAGCAGGCCGCCGCAAGACACGCCTCCTGATTCAGGACCATTTAGAAAAATGGAACCATTAGTTGATGCTAGCGAAGATGCAGCTATCAAAAAAATGGAAAAGGAAATTGCAGATGAAGGAAAATTTAGTATTCGTCTGCCTGAAAATATAGAATGGGGCAAGCCTGTTCCTTTTTTTGAAGATGCCATAAAAAATAATATTAATCCCAAAGATATTGTTTTTTATTCCTTAGCTACTGGCATCGTGAAATTTAATGAGGTCACCATAATTAGAAACCCTTCCTCTAATCAAATACAGAACAAAAAATTTATTTATGTTGGCAAAAATGAACCAAAAATAAAATTAGAGATATGGTTGGAAAAAAATAAAGCTACATTTGATTCAATAAATACTAAAGAAGACGCTGAAAAAATAAGATTAAATGAAGAAAAAAGAGACTGGTCCTATGCTGTTTCTAATCTAAAAACCAGTTCGGAAAAAATTAAAGGGATAATTAAGTCTGGAAAAATTGATCATGATTTAGATGATTTAAAAAAAACTACCGAAAATTTGTTGCAAACGATAAATAAAAAAATGAAAGAAAAGAAATAATTATGTACTCTCAAATAGATTCCAACAAACGCCAATCTGTGGCCTTGATGATGATTTTTATCGCTGTCATTGTCGGTTTGGGCTATGTCTTTGACCGAGCTTCTGACTCCGGATCTTATGGCGGAGTATTTTTTGCCGTGTTATTTTCTTTTGGCATGACGGCTATCTCGTATTTTCAGGGAGACAAAATTGCTCTATGGTCTACCGGTGCTAGACCGATTGTTAAAGAAGACAATCCGTATGTATATAGAATGATAGAAAACTTAGCTATTACTAACGGTACGCCAACCCCCAAAATTTATATCATTGAAGATTCGGCTATAAATGCTTTTGCCACTGGCCGCAAACCAGAAACAGCTTCCGTAGCTGTTACCCGTGGGGCCATAGAAAAACTTACCAACGAAGAATTAGAGGGCGTATTAGCGCACGAGCTTTCTCACGTAAAAAATTACGACATCAGATTTATGACACTGGTGGCCGTGCTGGTGGGTTCTATTTCTATATTATCTAATATATTTTTACGCAGCCGCTGGTTTCCCCGACGCAACAATGACCGTGAAGGCGGAGATATTACAGCTATATTTATGATTGTTGGCATAGTGCTTGCCATACTTTCCCCTATTATTGCCGAACTTATCAAACTGGCAATTTCTCGTCGTCGTGAATACTTGGCTGATGCTTCTGGCGCATTACTCACCCGCTACCCAGAAGGTTTGGCCAAAGCATTAGAAAAAATTTCTGCCGAAAATATGCCATTGCGTAGCGCTAATACGGCCACCGCCCACCTGTTTTTAGCCAACCCGTTTTCTGGCAAAAAAATTTCCAATTTATTTTCTACTCACCCGCCAATTGAAGAACGAATTAAAAAATTGAGAGAGATGGCCTAGTATGTTAAAAGTATTGCCGTTCCGACAATCACCCGGCTTCTGCGGACCAGCCAGCTTAAAAATAGTGCTGGAATATTTTGGTATAACAAAATCCGAAGAAGAATTAGCTAAATTATCCAAAGCGCATCCACACACTGGCACCAGAGCCAAAAACATAGTTTTGGCTGCCAAAAAACTAGGATTTAAGAGTTTTTACAAAGATTCTTCTAGCTTGAAAGAAATAAAAAAATATTTAAATAAAAAAATACCGGTCATTGTGGATTGGTTTTCTCATGATGATGGCCACTACAGCGTAGTAGCTGGTATGGATAAAAAATTTATTTATCTGCAAGATCCGGAAATTGGAAAAATAAATAAAATAGATTTAGTTACTTTCCAAAGAGTTTGGTTTGACTTTGAAAGTACGATGTTAAATAAAAAACAAGATATTTTTATTCGCCGACTGATTGTTATTCAGCCCTAATCAGATCGCTGAATTCTTTTATTTTCTCCTCCATAGATTGCGCGTCTTTTGCCTCCAAATTCAATCGTACTACTGGCTCGGTGTTACTTAGGCGCACGCTTGCCCAACCCCAAGCAAACTTCATCCATAAACCGTCCAAGTGAGAAACGCTTTCTGCTTGGTCTTTATATTTTTCTTCAACTCTTTTCATTACTTCAGTTTTGTCTTCAATTTCAAAATTTATTTCCCCCGAATGAAAATATTTTTGTAAAGGCGCTACTAATTCGCTAAGTGATTTGTTCTCTCGTGATAACATCTGTAAAACATATAGCAAAGACAAGTCCGTGCTTTCTACATCATACATGTCATGATAGTACAGATGCAGGGAAAGTTCGCTGGCAAACGCACCTTTAATTTCTTTGAGAGATTTTTTTATATTCGCATGCCCGACTTTACACATCTCTACTGATGACGCACCTTTAGCCCGCCAGACTTCTGGCACAATCATGCTGGAACGTACATCATACAACATTTTTGCCTGTGGATGAGTTCGTAACACTTCCAAACCAACCAATGCTCCCACAAAAGAAGCATCTACCACTTGTCCTTTTTCATCTACTAGCCCTATTCTGTCAGCATCGCCATCTAAAGCAAAACCAAAATCTGCGCTTTTAGACACAACTTCTTTTTGTAAATCAGCCAAAGTTTCTACTTTCAAAGGATTGGCTTCGTGGTTTGGAAAATTTCCATCTGGTTCTAAATACAAATATTCAATTTTTACTGGTAAGTTGTTTAAAACTTCTGGGATACTAACTTTGGCCATACCATTACCAGCATCAATCACCACTTTCATTGGACGGATAGAATCTGATGAGACAATAGAAAAAATCTTTTTTAAATAATCTTGTAAAACATCTTTTTGAGGAAAAGATTTGTTATTATCTATATAATCAAAATCTGAACTCATTACTAATTCTTTTATTTCACCCATACCAGTTGCTTCGCCAATAGGCAAGCCGTCGCCCAAAGTAATTTTAAAACCATTATACTTCGCTGGATTATGGCTGGCAGTTACCATTACACCGCCAGCATGTTCAGGATAATTAGCGCAAGCGAAATTAAAAAGCGGAGTGGAGACCAAACCGATATCTATTACGTCTACACCTTCATCGCTAACCCCTTGCATCAAAGCTTGCTGCAAAGCCGGGCTGGTGGGACGCATGTCTCTGCCTACTACTAAAGACTGACCGGATTTTAATAAATTGTGATTACGTAAAAAAACTACAAAAGACCGACCCAAACTATATGCCAGTTCGGGAGAAAGTTCGCTGTCTGCCAGACCGCGGATATCGTAAGCTTTGAAAATATTTTTGGCGATTTCCATAGATAAAATCTGATTGACTTCTTAGCGTAATTAAGTATATAATACAACGTATATTGAGTCAAAAATTAAACAAAAACATGAGTATTATAGACCGCTTTTCCACTCATCTTCGTGAAGTTTTGGTGGGCAGTATTCGCATTGCCACAGAACTAAAAAATACATCGGTAGAACCGATGCATCTTTTGTTGGCTTTATCCATGCAAAAAGGATCGGTGGCCAACGAAGTTTTAAGCCGATATAACTTAGGAGCTAAAAATATAGAAAAAAGCTTGACTTCATCAGTTTCTAAAACCTCTGAAATCAGAAAGGTTGGAACCGGAACAACTTTATCGCCATTTTCTTTAAATTCCAAAGTAGCTTTAGAAAAAGCACTAGTGATTGCTCAAAAAAATGGACATAACTATCTAGGCACAGAACATTTGCTCTCAGCTTTAGTTAACCTAAATGATCCGCATATAGAACAATTATTAAAAAAAACTAGCCGCGCTTCAAAGGACGCTACGCGGCATAATTCCGTTGAATCAAAAAAAACAGAACTAAATAATCAATTGGAAATAGTGCTTACGTCCGCTTCTCAATTCCCTAAAATTACCGAAGTGCCGGAAGTCCTAAATCGTCTGCAAGACAGCTTGTCAGATGACGCTATGTTGCAAACAATTCTGCCTACAGACGAAACCCACGTTTCAAAGGATAGCACACGACATGATCATGTTAAATCGAAAAAAAAGGAGGCGGCGCTGGATTTTTTTGCTGCCAACCTTACCAGCCCGGAAATTCAATCCGATATTGATCCGGTAATTGGTCGTGACAACGAAATTGAACGCCTGATGCAAATTTTGTGTCGCCGCACCAAAAACAACCCCATACTTTTGGGAGATCCAGGTGTTGGTAAAACTGCTATCGTAGAAGGTCTGGCCAAAAAAATTGCTAGTGGTGATGTGCCAGATGTTTTGCTTGGTAAAAAAATCTATGCTCTGGATATGGGATTACTTATTGCCGGTACTGCTTATCGGGGAGAATTTGAAGGCCGTTTACGCCAAGTGATAGAAGAAGTAAGCACTGATCCAAATATAATCTTATTTATCGACGAACTCCACAACATTGTCGGCGCTGGTTCCAACCAAGGCACTATGGATGCGGCTAATATTTTAAAACCAGTATTGGCCCGCGGAGTGATTCGCTGTATTGGCGCTACAACACCGACAGAATTTAAAAAACATATTGAAAGTGATCCGGCTCTGGAAAGACGCTTTCAACCGATTTTTATCAAAGAACCGTCCGTAGAAGATACTATAAAAATTCTTTTTGGCATAAAAGATAATTACGAAAATTTCCATAATTTAAAAATTACTAACGAGGCAATTGTCAAAACTGTACAATTGGCCGACCGCTATATTACCAACAAACTTTTACCAGACAAAGCTATAGACCTGCTAGATGAAACTGCTGCTGCCAAACGCTTGTCTGTCAAACCAACTCTGGCAGAATCAAGATTATTGCGCTTAAAAAATGAATTGGCCAAAACCACAGCTGCCAAAGAAATAGCTGCTGGACACGACAAATTCGGCGAAGCGGTAAAATTAAAAGAAAAAGAAAGAATTTTGGAAGCGGAAATAAAATATTACAAAGAAAAAATTTCCACCCAAAAAATTAACAAGCCTGCGGCCACTGTTACTGAAGCAGATGTGGCTAGCCAATTGATAAAAATTATTGAAGCTCCAATTAGAGACATATTTGTAAATGATAAACAAAATATTTCCCTTGAATCCGAACTGCAAAAATATATTATCGGCCAAGACGAAGTCTTACGCGAAGTAGGGCAAATTATCCGCCAAGCCAAACTGGAACTTTCCAACCCCAATCGCCCTCTAGCTTCATTTTTGTTTGTCGGAGAAAGCGGTGTTGGTAAAACCGGATTGGCAAAATCTTTGGCAACAGCGCTTTATCCAAATCAAAGTTCGTTTATCCAACTCAACATGAGCGAATTCAACGAAAGTTTTGGTGTCTCCAAATTACTCGGATCCCCAGCTGGATATATAGGCTACAAAGAAAGCAACCAGTTTACCGACAGAATTAAGATGAATCCATACTGCGTAATTTTGCTGGACGAAATCGACAAAGCGCACAAAGATGTCGCCAAACTTCTTTTGCAGATGCTGGAAAACGGCGAGATTACCGATTCTGTGGGTAAAAAGATATCCTTAAAACATGCCGTCATTATCCTCACCACAACTTTGGGGGCAGATGAATTGAAAAAAAGTAA
>Ga0233424_10001438_pt1 | contig 20779 bp, 18 predicted proteins | sample Watercolumn_Towu_FD_181011 | JGI IMG/M metagenome (GOLD analysis project Ga0233424, IMG submission 181011) | Freshwater microbial communities from Lake Towuti, South Sulawesi, Indonesia - Watercolumn_Towuti2014_125_MG | ecosystem: Environmental > Aquatic > Freshwater > Lake | place: Indonesia... | reverse complement strand
TCCACGAGCAGGTATTCGGCCGCACCCAGCCAGTCGCGCAGCGACGCGCCGTAGTGGCGCTTGAGCATGAGCGGCTTGCCGGTGCGTGCGCACGCGGTGAGGAAGGGGTAGTTCTGCATGTTGCGCGACCCGATCTGGATCACGTCGGCCACCTCCGCCACCATCGACAGGTGCCGCTCCTCCATCACCTCGGTGATGACGGGGATCCCGCACGTCGCCTTGGCCTCCGCCAGCCAGGCGATGCCCTCCTCGCGGGTCTCGCGGTAGGTCGCGCTGCGGTAGGGAAAGGTCAACGGCTTGAACGCCCCGCCGCGCAGGAACGCCGCTCCTGCGGCCTTGACCCGTGCCGCGACGTCGAGGATGAGCTCGCGCGACTCGACCGTGTTGGGCCCCGCCATGATCGGCACGGCCCCGCCCCCGAACTCCACGCCCGCGATCGTGAAGCGAGAGACGTGTTCGGGGGACTTCTTGGCGGCCAACGGGAACTTGGACACGAGGTCGTCGGGGGCGATGTCCTTGCCGGGGAATGCGTTCGTCATCTCAGGCATGGGCCGACCCGAGTCTTGCCGAGACGGGCGCCGCGGCGAGGCTGGCCCAGGCCCCCGACTCCGCGCTCGCATACAGCGCGTGCACGAGCCGCGTCGTCGCCACCCCCTCTCGGGCGCTGACCGGCGCCCGCGTGCCGCCGCGCGCGAGCTCGTCCACGACCGCGCGCAGCAGCGGCCCGTGGCTGAGGCCGTAGCCCGTCGGGACGTCCTGCGAGCAGCGCACCGCCGCGTCGGCGTCGGCGGGCTCGGCGTGCACGAAACTCCACTCCTCGACGCGGTTGAGCGCGATGCCGCCGATCCGGGCGGTACCGAGCTCGCCCGTCACCGTGAGGGAGGCCTCGAAGTCGCGCGGCCGCGCCGCGGTGGTGGCCTCGATGGTGCCGAGCCCCCCACCCGCGAGGCGTACGGCGGCCACCAGCGTGTCCTCGGCCTCGAGGCGGTTCAGCCGGTTGGCGAGCGCGGCCGACACGGACTCCACGGGGCCGAACAACCACTGCAGCACGTCCACGTGGTGGATCGCCTGCTGGTTGATCACGCCGCCGTCGCTCGCCCACGTGCCGTGCCAGCCGTCCTGGTAGTACGACTGGTCGCGGCACCAGCGCAGGCGCACCGCGACCGACACGATCTCGCCGAACCTGCCCCGCCGCGCCGCGTCGGCGAGCAACACGACGGCGGGGTTGAGCCGGTTCTGGAACGCCACGGCGTACATGAGCCCGCGCTCGTCGGCGAGCGCGGCATTTGCCTCGATCTGCTGCGGTGTCATCGCCGCGGGCTTCTCCACCAGCACGTGCACGCCCACGGTGAGTGCATCCCGCGCATGGGTGGCGTGCATTCCCGAGGGCGTCGCGACGACGACGAGCGACGGTCGGTCGCGCTCCAACATCTCCGCGAGGTCGCCCCGCGCGGGCGCGTCGAGGTCGCGGCCGAGCTCGGCCGCGCGCTCGGCGACGAGGTCGGCCACGCCGACCACCCGTGCCCCCGGCAACGCCCGCAGGAACTGCACGTAGTGGCGTGCGACGCGGCCGCAGCCGACGAGGCCGATCCCGATCGTCACGACGGGAGCAGGCTGGCGAGCGCCTCGTAGGTGCGCGCCTCGCGCACCTCGATGCCGGCGAGCGGTTCGCGCACCTCGTGGATGCCCACGTTGCGCGCGAACACCTCGCGCGCGCGCAGGCTGACCGCCCGGGTCACGAGCCCGAGACCCAGCAGGCCGATCCACGCAGCGTCGCGCTTGGCGCTGCGGGGCTTGAACCCCTCGCCCACCTGCGCCACGTCGCCCTCGTGGGCGAGCCACACGCCGCGCATCTCGCGGCGACCCGCGACGACCGTGTCGAGGCCCTCGGCCACGAGTCGCTCGAGCATCGCGTCGACGAGGCCCGCGGGTCGGAACGGATAGGTGACCTCCAGCGCGACCACGACGTCGGGCGACTCGCCCGCCGCCTCGCGCCCCTCGAGCGCCCAGGCCACCACGTCCAGCACGTCGACGCCCTCGCCCGAGAAGCTCGCGGGCCGCATCGCCACCTGCGCCCCGGCGGCGCGCGCCACGGTGGCAAGCGCCTCGTCGTCGGTCGCGACCACCACCTCGCCGACGTACGCGGAGGCCCGCGCCGAGGCCACCGTGCGGCGCAGCAGGTCGGCCTGCGAGGCGTCCCCCCGGTTCGCGCGCACGGGGATCACCGCGAGCGACCGCAACGCCGACGGCGCGAGCGAGGCCGGCACGTCGGCCACGCCGTGGATCGACTCCAGCACGCGCACGACGCCGCGGGCACGCCGCTCGTCACCTCCCTGGTGGATGCCGTGCCAGTGGTACACGCTCGCATCCGGCGCGTAGGCGATCTTGAGCCCCGCCGACACCACGACCTGGCCCCAGACGCGGTCCTCGAGGTTCTTCACCGTCTCGTCGAACGGGAATCGCTCCCACGTCGTGCGCCGCAGCGCGCTGTTGGCGTTGTGGAAGAACGGATCCCGCACCTGCATCTTGGCGTCGAGTCCGAACACGGTGAGCAGGTCGCGCTTGTCGTGGTCGCTCGAGAAGGGCAGCGGCTCCTGCCGGCCGTACGAGCCCGCCACCTCGGGGTCGGCGAGCGGGGCCACGAGCGCCGCGAGCCATCCCTCGCCCGCGGGGATGCAGTGGGCGGACAGGCAGACAAGGATCTCGCCCGTGGATGCGCGAATCCCGTCGTTGAGGGCCCGCCCGGGCAGGAACTCGTCCACCTCCACGACCTTCACGGGATGGGCGCGGGCGCGCTCCAGCGTGCGGTCGCGGGAGCGGTTGTCCACGATGACGACCTCCACGTTGCGGTGGGTCTGGCCGAACACCATCCGCAGGCAGGGCTCGATCCACCGCTCCTCGTCCCTCGTGCGCACGATGACCGACACCCGCGGCGCGTTCACGACCCGCCCCTGATCCTCAGCGCCGCCTCGGCGAGGCGCAGGTCGTCCTCGTCGTGGATGTCGATCGAGGTGAAGGCATCGTCGTTCACGATAATTTCCACGCGGTCCCCGATCCGACGACCCTCGCGCCACAGTCGTGCGCGGCTCGCGCACGCCAGCCCGGTGTCCTCCCGCACGATCGTGCGGCGCACCTGCCGCGAGGAGTACACCGACATCCAATCCCGCATGCGCTCCCACGACCCGTCGTCTCGCCGCTCCCAGAAGTTCTTGTGGGTGAGATGACCCGCAAAGACGCTCTCCACCTCGGGCCGCGCGCGCAGCAGCGACACCGCCTCGCGGATCCACTCGGGTCGGCGAAACACGTCGGCCGGCGACAGGAACACGCACAGGTCGAACTGCACGCCCGAGATCCGCTCGTACTCGAGGAGGGCATGGCGCAGTCCCGACTCGGTGGTGGCGAGGTCACCCGAGAGGTCCGCCGGCCGCATGAACGGCACCTGGGCCCCCGCCGCGCGGCCCGCCTCGGCGATGCGCTCGCTGTCGGTGGAGAGCACCACGTCGTCCACGACGCCCGACTCGATCGCATGCCGAATCGGCCGCGCCACGAGCGGCTCGCCCGCGAGCAGCCGCAGGTTCTTGTCGGGCAGGCCCTTGGAGCCCCCGCGGGCGAGCACCACCGCGAGCGTCCTCACGGCCGCGCCACCCCCTGCGCGTGCGCCGCGCGTCCCGTCACCCTCGCCACGCGTCGCGTCATGCGCACAGCTCCCCGTGCTCGCGGCACCATCGGGCGAGGTGCGCGAGCCCCTCGTCCAGCCCGACGCGCGCCCGCCACCCGGTGAGGGTGCGCAGCGCGGTGCAGTCGGCCGCCGTGTCGTCCATGTCGCCGCGCTGGCGCTCCGCCAACCGCACCCGCGCCTCGCGCCCGAGCGCCCGCTCGAGCGCCGCGACGAAGTCCCGCAGCGCCACGGGGTGCTCGCCGCCGACGTTCAACACCCGCCACGGCACGCTGCTCGTGGCGGGCGCGGGACGCCGCGCGTCGAACGCCGCGTCGGCGGCGGGCGGGCGATCCACGAGCGCCACCACCGCGTCCACGATGTCGTCCACGTAGGTGAAGTCGCGCGAGTGGTTCCCGCCGTTGTAGAGCTGGATCTCCTGGCCCGCGAGGATCGCGCGGGCGAACGAGATCGGTGCCATGTCGGGTCGCCCCCACGGGCCGTACACGGTGAAGAACCGCATCCCCGTGGCGGGCAGGCCGTGCGTCGCTGCGTAGGAGTGCGCGATGGCCTCGTTGGCGACCTTGGTGGCCGAGTACAGGCTCACGGGATGCTGCGCGGGGTCGGCCTCGCGAAACGGCAGGTCGCGGTTGAGCCCGTACACCGAACTCGTCGACGCGTACAGCAGGTGGCCCACGGCGGCGCTCGCGCTGGCCTCGGCCACGTGGAGGAAGCCCATCAGGTTGGTGCGACCGTACGTGTACGGGTCGTGCAACGCGCGCCGAATGCCCGCCTGTGCCGCGAGGTGCACGACGACGCCCGGCCGCGCCTCGGCGACGACCCGCTCCACGGCGTCCCGGTCGGCCACGTCGCCGTGCACGAACCGGAAGCCCGCCCGGTCCTGGAGCCGCGCGAGCCGTGCCCGCTTGAGCCGCGGCGGGTAGTAGTCGTTGAGGTCGTCCAGGCCAACCACCTCGCGGCCCACCTCCAGCAGGCGACCCGACACCGCCGCCCCGATGAAGCCCGCGGCGCCCGTGACGAGGACGCGCCCGAGATCCACTCGGTCAGGCTACGGACGCGGCACGAGCGGCGGGGGCGCGAGCGGCGCGTGCGCGAGTCGCGGCAGCACGTGGCGCGCCACGAGGTCGCACTCGGCGCCGTGCGGATAGCCCGAGAGGATGAATGCGCGCACGCCCGCGTGCGCGAGTTCGCCCAACTTGGCCACCACCTGGTCGGGGTCCCCGACGATCGCGACGCCCGCCCCGCTGCGGGCACGACCGATCCCCGTCCACAGGTGGCGCTCCACGAAGCCCTCCTCGTCGGCGCCGGCGCGCAACTCCCGCTGGCGCGCCACGCCCTCCGAGGCCGCATCCAGCGACCGCCCGCGGATGGCTGCACCCGCGTCGTCGTCCAGGTGCGACACGAGCCGTCGCGCGGCCGCGCGTGCCTCGGCCTCGGTCTCGCGCACGATCACGTGCGAGCGCCACCCGAAGCGCAGGCTCCGGCCCCGCGCGGCGGCCCGCCGACGCACGTCGGCCATCACCTCCGAGAGTCGCGCCGTCACGTCGGGCCACATCAAGTACACGTCGGCGACGGCTGCGGCGCACTCGCGCGCCGCATCGGAGAGTCCGCCGAAGTACACGGGCAGGCGCCGGGGCGACTCGCGGCACACTCGCGGCGCCGGCACGCTGAGCCGCAGGAACTCGCCGTCCACGTCCACGGGGCGACCGGCCAGCAATTCGCACAGCGCACGCGTCCACTCGGCGGTGCGCCGGTAGCGGGCGGGGCCGTCGAGGCGCTCCCCCGGCATCTCGGAGGAGATGGCGTTCAGCGTGAGGCGCCCGCCCGCGATCTCGTCCAGGGTCGCCAGTTGACGAGCAAGCTGCGGCACGACGAGTTCGCCGAGCCGCACGGCGAGCAGCAGGCGCATGCGCGCCGTCTCGCGGGCCGCGGCGGCGGCGAACGCCGTGGCGTCGATGCCGAGCTCGTAGCCCGACGGCAGCAGGCAGTTGTCGAAGCCCGCGGCATCCGCGCGACGCACGATGTCGCCGCAGTGCGCCCACGAGGAGACGAGGGCCGCGTCGCGCACCCCGAGGTACTCGTAGTCGTCGTCGCACAGCGCGGCGAACCACGAGACCTCGACCGGCTCGGAGCCGGCGGCCGCCGGGCCCGAGGCGGCGGTCGCCTGCGTCGCGTTCACGGCAGCCTCGCGCCCTCCGAGGCCTGCACGATGCGGTACAGGTCGGGCCGCTCCAGCCGCGCGAGCCGGCACGCGGCGGCGGCCCGCACGCGCTCGGGTCGCTGGGTGCCGAGCAGCACCACGGGGCGGGCGGGGTGGGAGCGCACGAACGCGTAGCACACGTCCGCGCGACCCACGCCCTCGCGTGCGGCGATCTCGTCGAGCACGGCGAGCAGTTCCGGACGCATCCCCTCGCCGCTCAGCAAGCGCCCGCCCGCGAGCGGACTCCACGCGAGGGGCACGACGCCGTCGCGCATGCAGAGATCCAGCGTGCCGTCCCGCATCGGGCCGAGGTGCGCGGGCGAGTACTCGGGCTGCACCGCCGCGAGCGGGAAGGGCAGCCAGCGCGCGAGCGCCTCGTGCTGCGCCGGGCTGAAGTTGGACACCCCCACCTCGGCCACCTTGCCCTCCTCGCGCAGCGCGGCGAGCACCGCGGCCGACTCGGCGGGGTGCGCGTAGAGGTCGGGGCGGTGGATGAGGTACAGGTCGATGCGCTCCACCCGCATGCGCCGCAGGGACGCCTCGCAGGCGGCCCGCAGCACCTCGGGCCGCTGGTCGTAGGGCACGCCCGGCACGATGCCGCCCTTGGACACGAGGATGCAGCGCTCGCGCAGCGGCGGCGCGACGGCGAAGATGCGCCCGAGCATCTCCTCGCACGCGCCGCGACCCGCGCCGCCCCAGTTGGCCCCGTAGACGTCGGCATTGTCGAGCAGGCGCACGCCCGCGTCGAGCGACGCCTCGACGAGCGCCCGCGCCTCGTCCAGCGAGGGCGTGGTGAACCTCCACAGGCCGAGCCCGAAGTCGCCGGGATCCCCCAGCGACCCGAGACGGCGGATCAGATCAACTGCAACCGCTCGTGGTGCCGCAGTCGCCGCACACGTGGCACGCACCGGCGCGCCGCATGTTGGCCGAACCGCACGCCGAGCAGATCATGCCCGTGCGCGCGTGCGCCGAGGACGTGGCGGCCATCTCGGCCGCCAGTTCCGACGCGGACGGGATCGTCTTGGGGTCCGCGACCGCGTCGGCGCCCTGCGCCGACTCCGTCACCGACTCCTCGACACCCGGCAGCGTGGGCTGCATCCGCTCCTCGCGCGTGTAGACGCCGAGCTCCGCGCGCTCCGCCGGGGACAGGTACTCCACGGCGAGGCGACGGAAGAGGTAGTCCACGATCGACGACGCCATGCGGATGTCGGGGTCGTCGGTCATGCCCGCCGGCTCGAAGCGCGTGTTGACGAACGCCTCGATGAACGCCCGCAGCGGCACCCCGTACTGGAGGCCGTACGAGATGCTCTTGGCGAAGGCGTCCATGATGCCCGCGAGCGTCGAGCCCTGCTTGGACACCGTGAGGAACACCTCGCCGGGCCGGCCGTCGGCGTACTCGCCGATCGTCGCGAAGCCCTTGCAGTCCGCCACCCGGAACTCGAAGGTGCGACCGCGGCGCGACCGCGGCAGCTTCTGGCGCACGGGCTGGTGCACGATCCGCTCCACGACCTTCTCGATCGTGCGCTCCATGGCGAGCCCGCCCGGCACGGACGCGTCGGCGCCGTCGGCGTCCTTCGAGCCCGACGCCCCGTCCTTCTTCATCGTGGAGAGCGGCTGGCCAACCTTGCAGTTGTCACGGTAGATCGCGACGGCCTTCAACCCCAGCTCCCAGGAGAGCATGTGGATCTGCTCGATGTCCTCGACCGTGGCGGTCTCGGGCATGTTGACCGTCTTGGAGATCGCCCCCGAGAGGAACGGCTGCACCGCCCCCATCATCCGCACGTGGCCCTCGTAGTGGATGACGTTGTCACCCATCGAGCAGGCGAACGCGGCGAGGTGCTCGGCGCGCAGGTCGGGCGAGCCGACGATCGTCTTGTGCTCGTCGATGTACGCGGTGATCCGCTCCACGACGGGCCCCTCGTAGCCGAGGCGCACGAGCGCGCGCGGCACCGTCTGGTTGACGATCGTCATGTTGCCGCCGCCCACGAGCTTCTTGAACTTCACGAGCCCGAGGTCCGGCTCGATGCCGGTCGTGTCGCAGTCCATCATGAGCCCGATCGTGCCCGTCGGGGCGAGCACGGAGGCCTGGCTGTTGCGCACGCCGTGCTCCTCGCCGTCGCGCACGGCCGACTCCCACGCGACCGTCGCCGCGTCCACGAGGTCCCGCTGCACGACGTCGGCGTCGTCGATCTCGGCGTTGGCGTCGCGGTGCATGCGCAGCACGCCGAGCATGTGGCGCTCGTTGGCGGCGAAGCCCGCGAAGGGGCCCATGCGGCTCGCGATGCGTGCGCTCGTGGCGTACGCGTGACCGGTCATGAGCGAGGTGAGCGCGGCGGCCCATGCGCGACCGCCGGCCGAGTCGTACGGCATGCCGAGCGCCATCAGCAGCGCCCCGAGGTTCGCGTACCCGAGGCCGAGCTGGCGGAACATGCGGCTGTTCTCCGCGATCTTCTCCGTCGGGTAGTCGGCGTTGCCCACGAGGATCTCCTGGGCGGTGAAGACCACCTCCACCGTGTGGCGGTAGGCCTCCACGTCGAAGGTGTCGTCCTCGCGCAGGTACTTGAGCAAGTTGATCGAGGCCAGGTTGCACGCCGAGTTGTCGATGTGCATGTACTCCGAGCAGGGGTTGGAGCCGTTGATCCGGCCCGCCGCGTGTGCCGTGTGCCACTTGTTGATCGTGGTGTCGAACTGCAGGCCCGGATCCGCGCACTCCCACGACGCGGTCGCGATCTGCCGCCACAGGTCGCGGGCGCGCACGGTGCGGATCACGCGCCCGTCGCTCACCGCCACGAGGTTCCAGTCGGCGTCATCCCGCACCGCCTCCATGAACTCGTCGGTGACGCGCACCGAGTTGTTCGCGTTCTGGTACTGCACCGAAAACGAGTCGGCGCCGTCCAGGTCCATGTCGAAACCGGCGCCCTTCAGCACGCGCGCCTTCCTTTCCTCGCGCGACTTGCACCAGATGAACTCCTCCACGTCGGGATGGTCCGCGTTGAGGATCACCATCTTCGCGGCGCGGCGCGTCTTACCGCCCGACTTGATCGTGCCCGCCGACGCGTCGGCGCCGCGCATGAAGCTCACCGGGCCCGACGCCGTGCCGCCGCCCTTCAGCAGTTCCTGGCTCGAGCGGATGTTGGAGAGGTTGATGCCCGACCCCGAACCGCCCTTGAAGATCACGCCCTCCTCGCGGTACCAGTTGAGGATGCTGTCCATCGTGTCGTCCACGGACAGGATGAAGCAGGCGCTCGCCTGTTGCGGCACGCCCTTCACGCCGATGTTGAACCACACGGGCGAGTTGAACGCCGCGCGCTGCGTCACGAGGATGTACTTGAGCTCGTTGCGGAACGCCTCGGCCTCGTCGGTGTCGACGAAGTAGCCGCATTCGACCCCCCAGTTGGCGATCGTGTCGGCCACCCGGTCGATCACCTGACGCAGCGACGTCTCGCGCTCCGGCGTGCCGAGCGTGCCGCGGAAGTACTTCTGCGCGACGATGTTGGTCGCGTTCAACGACCACGACGCGGGAAACTCGACGCCGAGCTGCTCGAACGCGACGCTGCCGTCCTTCCAGTTGCTGATGCGCGCATCACGGCGCTCCCACTGCACCTGGTCGTACGGATGCGCGCCGGGATTCGTGAAGTGCCTGCGGATCCCGATCGAAAGCCGCTCCGGCGCGACGGACATGTCATTCCCTCTCTGGTCTCTGAACTCTTTGGGACTTCCGGGTCGTTCGTGCGGCCTCACGGGACGGCACCACTACATACTGCGGCTGGATTTCGCCCGTTGCAGGTTGGCCCACAACGGGTAGCGGATAATTACAGCATTGGCGTTCGTCACAATCAAGGATACCCCGCCCGGTCCGGCCATCGGAGCGTAGGGATCCCTCCTGTGGATTGGAAGTGGAGGACCTTGTGGGATACGGCCGTTTCCTGTGCAGCACCTGTGGACCGTCCTGTGGATGTGACGGCACCGTGACGAGCCCGCCCGTCGAGTCCGCTCCGCCCGTTCGGGCCCGCACCCCAGTCGTAGCGTCGCGGTGTGCGGCGGTTGCATCCCACCCCCGCCGCGCGCGTCTCGCCCGACGAGGCCTACGGAACATCGCGCCGCCGCCACTCCTCGGGCCGACCCTGGATCGGTCTGTGCATGGTGCAGAGCATCGACGGCAGCACCATCATCGAGGGCCACTCCACGCGCCTGTCGAGCCCGGTCGACACCGAGGTGGTGCTCGCGCTGCGTCGCGCAGCCGACACGATCATCGTGGGCGCGGGCACGGTGCGGGCCGACGGCTACGGCGAGCCCGCCTCGCGCGGCCAACGCGTCGGCGTCGTCACGCGCACCGGGCGACTCGACTTCGACTCGCCGCTGTTCACCTCGGGCGCCGGGTTCCTCATCATGCCGAACGACGCGCCGGCGCCACGCGCCGCCGTCGTCGTGGTCCGGGCCGGGACGCACGACGTGGACCTGCCCGCCGCGATGCGCCAGATCCACGGCGACTTCGCCCAGCTGGAGGGCGGACCGGCGCTGAATGCGTCCATGTTCACCGCCGACCTCGTGGACGAGATCAACGTGACGGTCTCCCCCCAGGTCACCGGCAGCGACAGCCCGCGCCTGCTGCGCGACGCGCCCCCGCTGCACGAGCGGTACACGCTGTCCCACGTGCTCGAGGACGAGGGGTTCTTGTTCCTGCGCTACCTGCGCGAGGACCGGGGCGCCGCCTAGTCCTTCGGCCGCTTGTCCAGCAGGGCGAGTTCGCGGCGAAAGTCCGCGGCGGCGTCGAAGTTCTTGTACACGCTGGCAAAACGCATGTAGGTCACCTCGTCGAGGCGGCGCAGTTCGTCCAGCACGGCGTGACCCACCTGGTTGCTCGTGACGTCCCCGCCCACGAGGCGCATGTCGTCCTCGATGCGCTCGGCGATCGCCACGAGCGTCGCCTCCTCCACGGGCCGGCCCTTGGCGGCCGCCTGCAGGCCGGCGATGATCTTGTGGCGGTCGAAGAGCTCCTTGTCCCCGCTGCGCTTCACCACGTAGAGCGGCATCTCCTCGAGGCGCTCGTAGGTGGTGAACCGGTGCCCGCAGGCGAGGCACGACCGACGGCGCCGCACGCTCACGCCCTCCTCGGACACGCGCGAGTCGATCACCTTCGTGTCGTCGCAGCCGCAGGCCGGGCACTTCACCGGCGGCCATGGTACGAGGTGGCGCGGGCCGCGTCGGGCCCGCCCGGCGTCAGGGCAGGAGGACGGCCTGGCCGACGTACACCGTGTCGCCGTTCAGCAACACGAGGCGGTCGACCAACTCGGTCGTGTCGCTCCCCGGCGCGAGGCGCGCGGCGATGGACCACAGCGTGTCGCCCTGTTGGGCGATGACGAAGCGGGGGGTGGCGAGGCGAGCGGGCGTGGGTTCCACCGCCGCGGCCGACCCGTCGCGCAGCCCGAGGGCGGCGACGGCGAGGGCGAGGGCGAGGCTGACGAGCACGAGACGCCTCGTGGCGCCCGCCGCGCCGCGCCGCGGGAGCGGGGCGCTCGCGGGGACCCGGCGGGCCGGGCGCACCCCGACGGGGAACGCGGGGAGGGGGTGGGGCACGAGGCGGGGGGCGTTGAGCATGGATCCACCATAGCGAACGGGTGTTCGCACTGCAACCCCCTGGCGAACATATGTTTATTGGCCCCGAACGGGTGTTTGACGAACGGGGCGAACACCCGTACGCTGTGGCCATGGCCCGAACCCCTCCGCGTCGCCGCCCCGGTCGCCCGTCGCGCTCCTCGATCGCCCGCCGCCCGGCCCGCCCGACCCGCTCGGGTCACCCCGCGGGCACTCCCGGCTCGGGCGACGACCATCCCGTGTTGAACGACCGCCTCCGCGGGATCCTCGAGTGCATCGAGCGCAACATGCGCGACCGCGGTTATCCGCCCTCGGTGCGCGAGATCGGCGAGGCGGTCGGCCTGTCGTCCTCCGCCACGGTGCACAACCACCTCCACACCCTCCAGGAGCTCGGCTACCTGCGCCGCGACCCCACCAAGCCCCGCGCCCTCGAGGTGCGATGGGAGGCGGCGAGCGGCGTCGCCATGGAGCGACGCCCCGTCAAGCACGTGCCGCTCGTGGGCGACGTGGCCGCCGGCACCGACGTGCTCGCGCAGGAGAACATCGAGGAGCTCGTCCCGCTGCCGATGGACTTCACCGGGGACGGCGACCTGTTCATGCTGCGCGTGCGCGGCGACTCGATGATCGCCGCGGGGATCCTCGACGGGGACTTCGTCGTGTGCCGCGCGCAGCAGCGTGCCGAGTCGGGCGACGTCGTGGTCGCGGGCATCCCGGGCGACGAGGCGACGGTCAAGACCTTCCGCCGCCGCGGCGACCAGATCACGCTCGTGCCGGCCAACCCGAGGCTTCGCCCGATGGTGTTCGACGCCGCCGAGGTGCAGGTCTACGGCAAGGTCGTCACCGTCCTGCGCCGCCTCGGCCGCTAGTCCGCGACGCGCTGCGGCGCGTCGCCTCGGCCGCTAGACCCCGAGCCGCCGCGCGACGAGCTCGATCCGCTCGTCGGGCTGCACCACCGCCACCCGCACCCAACGCGCCACCTCGGCCCCCGCGCCGTAGAAGTCCCCCGGGCTCACGAGCGCGCCGCCCTCGCGCGCCAGCCGCTCGGCGAAGGCCCAGCCCCCGCCCATCGATCCCGCGTCGAACCACAGGTAGAAGCCGCCCGCCGGCATCCCCATCGCGAGGCCCGACCAGCGCGAGAGCACCTCGGCGCACCGCGCGAGGCGCCGCCGGTAGGTGACCCGCTGGGCCTCCACGTGTGCCTGGTCGGCGAGCGCCGCCACGCCCGCCGCCTGGGCCGGCCCTGGCACCATCATCCCCGCGTGCTTGCGCACCTCCTTCAGGTACCCCACGAGCTCGGGGTCACCCGCGTACCACGCGACGCGCACGCCCGCGAGGTTGGAGCGCTTGGACAGCGAGTGCAGCGCGAGCACGCCCTCGAGGCCCTCCTGCAGCACGCTACGGGGAGGTCCGTCCCAGGTGAATTCCACGTAGCACTCGTCGCTCAGCACGGGCACGCCCCGCCGCCGCCCCCATGCGGCCGCCGCCCCGAGGTCGTCGAGCGCCCCCGTGGGGTTGCTCGGGGAGTTGACCCACAGCGCGAGCGCCCGACCCGCGTCCCCGGCCGACACCGCGCCAAGCTCGAGACGCCCGTCGGGCCCGACGGGCACGGGCACCGCGCGGCAGCCCGCCAGGGTCGCCCCCATCTCGTACGTCGGGTACGCCACGGCCGGGTACAGCACCGTGTCGCGGTCGGGCCGGCGCAGCCGCAGCCACTGCGGCGCCGTCGCGACGAACTCCTTGCTCCCGATGCACGCCGCGATCGCCCCCATCGGCACGTCCACGGCACACCGCCGATGCATCCAGTCTCGGGCGGCCGCGCGCAGGGCCTCCGAGCCGATCGAGGGCGGGTAGCCGCGCTCGGTCCCCGAGCCCCCGAGCGCCGCGACGACCGCGGGCGACGGCGGGTCGCACGGCGTGCCCACCGACAGGTCCACGACGCCGCCCTCGTGCGCGGCCGCCACCGCGGCGAGTGCGTCGAGGCGTTCGTAGGGGTACGGCGGCGGGACGAATCCGGCCGGCGCGCTCGTCACGACGCGCCCGCCACCACGTACGGCGCGAGACGACCCGCGCTCGCCTCGGCGAGCCGGGCCCGCACGCGGGTGCCCCGCTCCTCGCTGGCCGTCGAGACGACCTCGCCCTCGCGGTGGATCGACGCGAGCACGTCGCCGCGCTCGTAGGGCACGAGCAGTTCCACCACGGCGGTGAGCGCGCGCATGCGGTCGGCGACGGTGCGCAGCAGCACGTCGATCCCCTCGCCCGTCGCGGCCGACACGACGACCGACCCCTCGTGCTCGTGGGCCACGCGCTTCGCGCCGTCGGGATCGGCGTCGGCCTTGTTCACCACGAGCAACTCGGGCACGTCCCGCGCCCCGATCTCCGCCAGCACCTCGCGCACCGCGGCGATCTGGCCCTCGGGGTCGGCCGCCGCACCGTCCACCACGTGCACGAGCAGGTCCGACTGTGCCGCCACCTCGAGCGTGCTCTTGAAGGCCTCCACCAGCCCGTGGGGTAGCCGCCGCACGAAGCCCACCGTGTCGGTGAGCAGCACCGGCTCGCCGCCCGGCAGCGACAGGCGCCGCGTGGTGGGATCCAGCGTCGCAAACAGCCGGTTCTCCACCAGCACCCCGGCGCGCGTGAGGCGGTTCATGAGCGTCGACTTGCCCGCGTTGGTGTAGCCGACGATCGCCACCGCGCCGAGGCCGCTGCGCGCACGACCCTTGCGCTGCTGCGCGCGGGTGCGCGCGAGCTCGTCCAGCTCGCGCCGCAGGCGCGAGATGCGTTCGCCGATGCGACGGCGGTCGGTCTCGAGCTTCGTCTCGCCCGGGCCCCTCGTGCCGATGCCGCCGGCCTGCTGCGACAGGCCCGCCTTCGCGCCGCGGCGCACGCGGGGCAGCCGATAACCGAGCAGCGCGAGCTCCACCTGGGCCCTGCCCTCGAGGGTGTGGGCGTTCTGCGCGAAGATGTCGAGGATCACCGCGGTGCGGTCCAGCGCCGTGCGCCCGAGCAGCCGCTCCAGGTTGAACTGCTGGGCGGGCGACAGCTCGTCGTCGAACACCACGGTGTCGGCATCGAGCGCGAGGCAGGTCTGGCGCAACTCCTCGGCCTTGCCCTTGCCGAGGTAGTACTTGGAGTCGGGTCGGCGACGGCGCTGCACGACCCTCGCCACCTCGTCGGCGCCCGCGGTGTCGACGAGCCTGCCCAGCTCGTCGAGCGACTCGTGCACCTCGGCGGCCGTGCGGTCCTCCAGCACGACGCCCACGATCACGATGCGCTCGCGCACCCCGCGCGAGATCAGCGTGGCGCCGAGCGCCTCCTGGTAGGGCGTGCTCACGCCTCGCCCCCGCGCGCCCGACCCGTCACGGCGCGTCGATCGTGACGTGGTGGCGCGACTCGAGTCGCGCCGGGCCCTCCAGGACGACGGGCCCACCGCGGGCCCCGAAGTGCACGATCGCGTCCCCGCCCGGCTGGTGCACGGTCACGGCCCGCGCCGAGGAGGGCACGAGCCCCCACTCCCGCGCGGCCCACGCGCTCGCACACGCCCCCGTGCCGCACGCGCGGGTGAGCCCCGCGCCGCGCTCGTGCACCCGCATCGTGATGGCGCCGGGTTCGGGGCCGGGCTCCACGATCTCGAGGTTCACCTGCGGCACCTTGGCCCCGATGGTGGCGAGGTCCACCACCCGCACGTCCTCGACGCCCACCACCGCGTGGGGGTTGCCCACCGAGAGGTGCGCCACCGGCCGCATCGGGTCGGCCCCGACGGCGTCCCAGCCCGCCGGGGGATCGATACGGGTGACATGGCCCATCTCCACGCTCGCGCGCACCTCGTCGCGGTCGTGCGGGGCGCGCTCCACGTCGATGCGCCGCGGCCCGGCGGAAGTATGCACCGTGTAGGTCACGGCACCCTCGTGGCCCTCGGCCTCATAGTGCGCCTGGGCGAGGCAGCGGATGCCGTTGCCGCTCATCTCGGCGGGCGAGCCGTCGGCATTGTGGAGGCGCATCGCGAGCTCGTACGCACCGCGGCGCGCAAGGAGCAGCAGCCCGTCGGCACCGATGCCCGTCGCGCGGTCGCACAGGCGCCGCGCCTCGGCGGCCCAGTCGATCGCCGCCGCGCCGCCCCCGCTCGCCGCGGCGTCTGCGCCACCCGCGCCGTCCAGCTGCCCGACGTCCAGCACCAGGAAGTCGTTGCCCCACCCGTCGTGCTTGGTGACGACGACGACCACGACCCCCTCAGGCTAGGGATCGCGCCACGACGGGGGCGACCTCGGCCACGGGGTCGTGCGCCACGCGCACCCACAGGATGCGCGGGTCGCGGCGAAACCACCGCTCCTGGCGCACGGCGAACTGCCGCGTGTGCGTCACGATCGCCGCCACCACCGCCTCGGGGATCGTGTCGGCGGCCCCGTCGCCCCCGTCGCCCGGGCCCCTGGCACCGACCGGCGTGCCGGCCTGCTCCCACCAGTCGAGGATCTCTCGGTACCCGAGCGCCTGGCGCGCCTCGCGCGACAGCGGCCCGCGGGCGGCCAACGCCCGCACCTCGGCCACGAGCCCGGCCGCGAGCATCGCCCGCACCCGCGCCTCGATGCGTCGCGCGAGCGCCTCGCGCTCCCAGCGGATGCCGATCTGCGCCACGCCCCGGTCGGGGTACGCCGCGGTGCCCGGCCCGAAGCTGCTGAACGGCCGCCCGCTCCCGATCGTCACCTCGAGTGCGCGCTGGATGCGCCGACGGTTGCCCGGGTCCACCTTCGCCGCGGTGGGCGGGTCCAGCTCCGCGAGGCGCGCGAGCAGCCGCGGCACGCTCGCTTCGGCCTCCAGTTCGGCGCGCACCTCGGGCCACTCCCCCGGCAGTTCGAGGTCGTCGATCACGGCCGTGAGGTACAGGCCCGTGCCCGCCACGATCAATGCGCGCGCCCCGCGCGCGTCGATCCCGTCGAGTGCCGTGCGCGCCGCAGTCTGGTAGTCCGCCACGGTGTGGCGCGCCGAGGGCTCGACCAGGTCGAGGCAGTGGTGCGCCACGGCGGCGCGGTCGGCCACCGTGGGCTTGGCGGTGCCCACGTCCATCCCGCGGTACACCTGCATGGCGTCGCAGGCGACGAGCTCGACCCGCGATCCGGCCGCGCGCGCCACGGCCATCGCCACGTCCGACTTCCCGCTGGCCGTGGGGCCGAGGATCACGACGGGCGGCCTCGCCACCCCGCTCACCGGCCTCCCCCGCGCGCGGCGACCCCGCTCACGCCACCGCGACCGGGATGCGCACGCGATGCCGGGGCGCATCCCCGACCTCCACGAGTCGCCCCGCAAGATGGAAGCGGGTCGCGCCCGTCACCTCGACGCGCGCATAGGTGCCGACGGGCAGCGCCGCGCCCGCCGGCCCGGCCACCGCCACGCCCGCCGACCCCGCCACCGCCGCGCCCGCCGCGAACCCATCCATCGAGAAGTGCACGAGCTTGTGCTGGCGCGTGCGACCCGTGAGGTGCGCGGGGTTCTTCTTGCTGCGACCCTCCACCACGACCTCCTCCACGCGGCCGATCCGCGCGCGGTGACGCACCAGCGCGACGCGATCCAGCACGACCTTGAGGCGGTCGTAGCGGTCCCGCACCACGGCGGGGTCCACGACGCGATCCGTCATCGCCGCCGCCGCGGTGCCGGGTCGCGGCGAGAACACGAACGAGTACGCCGCGTCGAAGCCCGCCTCGGCGCACACCTCGAGCGTCGCGGCGAAGTCCGCCTCGGTCTCGCCGGGGAAGCCCACGATCACGTCGGTCGTGACTGCGAGGTCCGCGATGCGCGCCCGCGCCTCGGCGAGGCGCGCGAGGTACCGCGCCGCGGTGTAGCCCCGATGCATGGCGGCGAGCACGGCGTCCGACCCGCTCTGGAGCGGGTAGTGCAGGTGCTCGCAGACGCTCGGGGTCTCGGCCATCGCCGCCAGCACGTCCGTGCGCATGTCCTTGGGGTGGGGGCTCACGAACCGCACGCGGCGGATGCCCGGCACCGCCCCGACGGCCCGCAGCAGGTCGGCAAACATCGGCCCCGCACCTGCACGCGCCCCCGCCGCCGCAGACCCGGCCCCCGTCCCGGTCGCCTCCCGCCCCGCCGTGCCGTCCCCGCCTGCACGGCCCTCTCGCCGCGCCGCGAGTGCGAGGTCGCGGCCGTAGCTGTTCACGTTCTGCCCGAGCAGTGACACCTGCGTCACGCCGTCCGCGGCGAGGCGTCGCACCTCCTCCACGATCTCATCGAAGGGCCGCGAGATCTCGCGGCCCCGCACGGCCGGCACGATGCAGTACGCGCAGGTGTTGTCGCACCCGATCTGGATCGTCACCCAGGCGTTGTAATCCACCTCGCGGCGCACGGGTAGCGCGCTCGGGAATCGCAGGTGGTCGTCCTCCACGGCCTCCTCGAGGATCTCGACCACCGGCCCGCCCGACCGCGCCTCGTCCAGCAGTGCGGCCGCGCGGTGCACGTTATGCGTGCCCATCACGACGTCCACCTGCGGGGCGCGCCGACGCACCGCGTCGCGGTCCTTCTGGGCGAGGCAGCCGGCCACCACGATCTGGCGCCCGGGTCGCTCGGCCTTCCACCGCGCGAGGGTGCCGAGCGTGCCGTAGAGCTTCGCGTCCGCGTGCTCGCGAATGCAGCAGGTGTTGAGCACCACGACGTCCGCGTCGGCCTCGTCGTCCACGGACCGTAGCCCGTCGGACTGGAGCAGCCCGGAGATGCGCTCGGAGTCGTGCTCGTTCATCTGGCACCCGAAGGTGCGCACGACGTAGCCGCGACCGCGCGGCCGGCCGAGTGCGTCGCTCACGCGCTCAGGCTATGAGTCGCCCACCGTACGGTCGCGGGGCGGTGGTCCCGAGCGGCGCCCCCTGCGGGGCGACGCACGGGCGAGCCTCAGATCTCGATCGGTTCGTCGTCCTTCGCAGAGAAGCCCGCGCCGCCCGTGGGGCCGATGCCCTTCGGACCCCTGGCGGGCTTCGCCGCGCCGGGGCGCACCGCGGGGGCGGCCGTGGGGCTCGGGGCCGACGCCGCCGGGGCGTCGCCGTCCGCGTCGGCCCTCGTGCCCGACGCCGCCGGGGCGTCGGCCGTCGGCTGGGTGGGGGCGGAGGCCTGCCTGACCCGCTCGGCCATCTGGACCATGACGTCGGCGTTCTCGGCGAGGAACTGCTTGGAGTTCTCGCGCCCCTGGCCGAGCTGCTCGCCGTCGTAGGTGAACCAGGCGCCCGACTTCTTGACGATGCCGAGCTCCACTGCCATGTCGAGCACCGCGCCCTCGCGGCTGATGCCCTTGCCGTACATGATGTCGAACTCCGCCTGCTTGAAGGGCGGGGCCACCTTGTTCTTCACGACCTTGACGCGGGTGCGGGACCCGATCGCCTCGGCGCCGTCCTTGATCGACTCGATACGCCGGATGTCGAGGCGCACCGAGGAATAGAACTTGAGCGCACGACCGCCGGGCGTCGTCTCGGGCGAGCCGAACATGACGCCGATCTTCTCGCGCAACTGGTTGATGAAGACCGCGATGGTGTTGGACTTGTTGAGGTTCGCCGTGAGCTTGCGCAGGGCCTGGCTCATGAGGCGGGCCTGGAGTCCGACGTGACTGTCGCCCATCTCACCCTCGATCTCGGCGCGCGGGGTGAGGGCCGCGACCGAGTCGATGACGATCACGTCGAGGGCGCCGGAGCGCACCAGCATGTCGACGATCTCGAGGGCCTGTTCGCCCGTGTCGGGCTGGGAGATGAGCAGGTTGTCGGTGTCGACACCGATGGCCTTGGCGTACACGGGGTCCATGGCGTGCTCGGCGTCCACGTAGGCGCAGATGCCACCGTTGCGCTGGGCCTCGGCCACGATGTGCATCGCGAGGGTGGACTTGCCCGAGGACTCGGGGCCGAAAATCTCGACCACACGGCCGCGGGGCACCCCGCCGACGCCGAGGGCGATGTCGAGGGGCAGCGCCCCGGTCGGGATGGCCGCGATGGCCATGTTCTCCTTCTTGCCCATCCGCATGATGGATCCGCTGCCGAACTGCTTGTCGATGGCGCCGAGGGCCACCTCGAGGGCCTTGTCCTTGTCGGTGCTCATGGGTATCTGTCCTGCCTTTCTCTCGCTCGGCCGGCTGGCCGGGCGATTCGCCGGCCGGGTGGCCGGTGCCTGTGGGTCGGGGGCTTCGGGGGTATGGGACTCGTGGCCGGACCGCGCAACGTACGGCACCGGTATGACACGGTTACCTTACCGACGAACACCTGTTCGGTCAAGCACCGAGCGCCCCCGTGGGTGGCGCGAAAACCGTTGCCCCGCCTAGCCCTCCACCGCCCGGGCGGCCCCGTCACCGAAGTCGGCGTCGGTCGGGGGCCGCATCCACAGGTCGACGGCCTGCCATGTCGTGTACGACACGGGATACCCGAAGATGCCCACGACGAGGGTCACCGCCACGGTGCTGCCCAGCACCGGCACGAGTGCGACATCGGGGTAGGTGCGTACGATCCCGACCGCCATGGTGACGAGCAGCGAGCCCCCCGTGAGGATGAATGCGACCGCAAGCGCCCCGAGCATGAAACCCTCCGTGTCCCGACCCCACCGCAGCCCGCAGCCCCGGCAGCGTTCCTCGCGCGCAAACCACCGACGAAAGAGGGCACGGCGATCTCCGCAGTGCGGGCAGCGCCGCACGAGGCCCCGCGCGAGCATGCGCCACAGGTTGCCCCGCGCGGCCACGTTGCCCCGCGCGGCCGCGGCGCCCGGTCCTGCAACCGCGCCGCCCCGACCCGCGCCCGAACCCACCCGCCAGACGCTATGGCTACGGCGCTCGACCGGCCCGTCTTCGTGGCAGACTTGGGGAGCGTCGTGGTGGGCGTAGCTCAGCTGGTTAGAGCGCCAGGTTGTGGCCCTGGAGGTCGGGGGTTCAAGTCCCCTCGCTCACCCCACGCGCGCCCCCGATGACCGCCCGCGACACCGTGTGGGTCCTCGGCGACCAGCTGCACCGCGGCATCGGCGCCCTCGCGTCGGCGACACCCGACACGCACCGCGTGCTCGTGGTGGAGTCGCTCGGCAAGCTCGCGTCCGCCCGCTGGCACGTGCAGCGCGCGCACCTCATCGTCACCGCGATGCGGCGCTTCGTCGCCGAGTTGCGCGCCGACGGTTTCGAGGTGGACCACCGCGTCGCGCCGTCGATGGGCGCGGGCCTCGCCGAGCATCGCGCCACGCACGCGCCCGCCCGCGTGGTCGCCACCGAGCCGAACTCCTTCGACGCCCGGCGCCTCATGGCCCGCCTCGGCGTCGAGACGGTGCGCTCCGACCAGTTCCTCTGCCACGCCGACGAC
>Ga0233424_10001437_pt1 | contig 20783 bp, 21 predicted proteins | sample Watercolumn_Towu_FD_181011 | JGI IMG/M metagenome (GOLD analysis project Ga0233424, IMG submission 181011) | Freshwater microbial communities from Lake Towuti, South Sulawesi, Indonesia - Watercolumn_Towuti2014_125_MG | ecosystem: Environmental > Aquatic > Freshwater > Lake | place: Indonesia... | reverse complement strand
CGCGACGAGGAGGTCATCGCCGCCGCGGACGAACGGGGCATCGCGATGGTGCTGACCGGTACCCGCCACTTCCGCCATTGAGATGGTGGTGGCAGTCACAGTGCCCTGCTGCTCCCTCTCCCTCTGTGAGAGGGTTGGGGTGAGGGCGCGGCCTGGCCATGCGCTCGCTGCCTACCGACCCCTCACCCCAGCCCTCTCCCCAGCGGGGAGAGGGAGCCAGACATGATCCACCGCATCCTGGGCGTCGACCCCGGCCTGGCCTGCACCGGCTTCGGCGTGATCGAGGCCGAGGGTTCGCAGCTGCGCTACGTGGCCAGCGGCACGGTGCGCACCACCGGCAAGGACGTGGCGCAGGGCGACCTGCCCGGCCGGCTGCGCATCCTGTTCGACGGCCTGCGCGAGGTGACCGAGCGTTATGCGCCGACCAGCGCGTCGGTCGAGATCGTCTTCGTCAACGTCAACCCGCAGAGCACGCTGATGCTCGGCCAGGCACGCGGCGCGGCGCTCACCGCGCTGGTCTCGCGCGGGCTGCCGGTCAACGAGTACACCGCGCTGCAGGTCAAGAAGGCGGTGGTCGGCAATGGCCACGCCACCAAGGCGCAGATGCAGGAGATGGTGATGCGCCTCTTGCACCTGCCCGGCAAGCCGACGCAGGACGCCTGCGATGCCCTCGGCATCGCGATCACCCACGCCCACGCCGGCGGTTCGATGGCCGCGATCGCGAAGGCCACCGACCTGACGCGGCGCAAGCACGCCCAATACCGCGACGGAAGGTTCTATTGATGTCCATGAACTCGAGCTGGATCCAGTTCCCCGCGACCGACGGCCGCACGATCGACGCCTACCTGGCGCTGCCGCCCAGCGGCGAGGGGCCGGGCCTGGTGCTGTGGCAGGAGATCTTCGGCGTCAACGCGCACATCCGCGGCGTCGCCGAGCAGTACGCGCAGGCCGGCTTCGTGGTGCTGGTGCCGGATGCCTTCTGGCGCCAGCAGCGGCGGGTCGAGCTGGGCTACGTCGGCCCGGAGCGCGACCAGGCCCTGGCGCTGATGAAGGCCTACCCGCCGGCCGAACAGGAGGCCGACGTGCAGGCCGCCGCCGCGGCGCTGCGCGCCCGGCCCGAGGTCGGCGGCCGCAAGGTCGGCGCGATCGGCTACTGCATGGGCGGGCGGCTGGCGTACCTGTCGGCGGCGCTGGCCGGTGTCGACGCCGCGGTGTCGTACTACGGCGGCGGCATCCAGACCCGCCTCGAGCTCGCGCCGCGCATCACCGTGCCGGTGCTGTTCCACTACGCCGGCCACGACCCGTCGATCCCGCCCGAGGCGGTGGCGCAGGTGCAGCAGGCGCTGGCCGGCAAGCCCGCGACCTTTCACCTCTACCTCCAGGCCGAACACGGCTTCAACTGCTGGGACCGCGCGGCGTACGATCCCGCCAGCGCTGCGCTCGCGTTCGGCCGCACGCTGACGTTCTTCGCCGAACATCTCTTCACGTGAGGTCCTGATGACCTTGCAGCCCCCTTGGCGCTGGCCACTGTGGCGGCGCTGGCCCGGCCGTGTGCTGATCGCGCTGGCCGTGCTCGCGCTGTGCTGGACCTCGCTGGGCTGGTGGCTGCCCGGCGTGCTGAAGCCGCGCATCGAGGCCGCGGCCAGCGAGGCGCTCGGCACGCCGGTCACGCTGCAGCGGCTGGCCTTGCAGCCGTGGACGCTGAAGGTGGAGGCCGGCGGACTGCAGGTCGGCCCGGCCGAGGCACCGCTGTTCAAGCTGGCCGAGGCCCGCACGCAGCTGGCGCTGAGCTCGGTGTGGCACCGCGCGCCGGTGCTGCGTTCGCTCGCGCTCAACGGCCCGCAGCTGTGGGTGCAACGGCTCGAGGCGCAGCGCTTCAACTTCACGCCGGTGCTCGAGCACCTGCGCCGGCCCGCCCCCACCCCGCCGCAGGACAGCGAGCCGGCCCGTTTCGCGCTGCACAACATCTCGCTGAGGGGTGGTGCGGTGTTCTACGACGACCGCGTGCTGCACAGCGAGCACCGCATCGAGGCGCTGACGCTGGCGGTGCCGTTCATCTCGAACCTGCCGAGCGACGTGCGCACCGAGGTGCAGCCGGCGCTGTCGGCCCGCATCGACGGCAGCCAGTTCAAGCTCGACGGCGGTGCGCAGCCGTTTGCGCCCGACCGGCCGGCCACGCTGCAGCTCGACTGGCAGGGCCTGCAGCTGACCGACTGGGCCCCGCTGGTCGAGGCGCTGCTGCCGCCCGAGCAGGCGCCGAAGCTCACCCGCGGCCAGCTCGACACCCACCTGCAGATCACCTTCCAGGACCCGAGCGGCCCGACCCCGGCGCGGCTGCGCGTGCAGGGCCGCGTCGCGGTGCAGGACTTGCAGGTCGGCCTGCCCTCCGTCGCGGTGGACGCGCGCTGGCAGGCCCTGCAGGTCGACGACCTCGACCTCGCGCCGCTCGAGCAGCGCTATCGCATCGGCAGCGTGACGCTGCGCGGCCTGGAGGCCGACGTGCGCCGCACCGCCCCGGCACCGGCCCCGCCCACCGCCAAGACGCCGCCGGCGGCTGCCCCGGCGGCTTCTGCCGCCAGCGCCCCCGCCGCAGCCGCCACGCTGCAATGGCAGGTCGACCGCCTGCACTGCGAGGCCTGCCAGGTGCGCTGGCACGACGGCACGGTGCAACCGGCAGTGCAGCTCGCGCTGCAGCAGGCCACGCTGACCGCCGGCCCGCTGAGCCAGGACCTGTCGAAGCCGATCGACATCGAACTCGCCGGCCGGCTCGGCGGTCCGCTGAAGCTGAAGGCCCAGGTGCAGCCGCAGCCGCTGAAGGGCCAGGTCACGCTGGACCTCGACGGCTTCGCGCTCGCGCCGCTGCAACCGTACCTGGCGCCGCACGTGAACCTGCGGCTGATCGGCGGCCAGGCTGGCGCGGCGGGCCAACTGGTGTTCGACAGTCCCGGCCCCACGCTGCGCTACCGCGGCCGCGTCGCGGTCAGCGGTCTGAAGACGCAGGACGGCGTCACCGGCACCGACTTCGTCGCCTGGCGCCTGCTGGCGTTCGACGACCTCGACCTGCGGCTGCCCGCCGGCACGCAGCCGCCGGAAGTCGACCTCGGGCGCGTGCGGCTCGACGGCCTGCGCGCGCGCGTGATCCTGCACCCCGACGCGCACCTGAACCTCGCCGACGTGCCCAAGCGCAGCCCGGCCGAGGCGGTGTCGCTGACCTCGCCCGGCACGGCCGCGTCGGCCCCGGCGACGCCGCGCCCTGCTCCGGCCAGCGCCGAGCGACCGCGGCTGCGCTGGCGCAACGTCGCCATCGCCGACGGCAACGTGCACTTCACCGACAACTTCATCCGCCCGAACTACTCGGCGCAACTGACCCGGCTGCAGGGCCAGATCTCGGCGCTGGACGCGACACGGCCCGAGCCGGCGCGCGTGTCGCTCACCGGCGCGCTCGACGACGGCGCGCCGGTGCGCATCGCCGGCAGCGTCCACCCGCTGGCGCAGCCGCTGTACCTCGACATGGAAGGCTCGGCGCGCGGCATCGCGCTGACCAAGCTGTCGGCCTACTCGGCCCGCTACGCCGGCTACACCATCGACAAGGGCACGCTGACGATGACGGTGCGCTACCACGTCGAACAGGGCAAGCTCGACGCCGAGAACCAGCTCTTCCTCGACCAGTTCAACTTCGGCGAGAAGGTCGACAGCCCCGAGGCCACCAGCCTGCCGGTGCGGCTGGCGGTGGCGCTGCTGAAGAACCGCCGCGGCGAGATCGACGTGCGGCTGCCGATCACCGGCACGCTCGACGACCCGCAGTTCTCGGTGGGCAGCCTGCTGTGGCGCGCCTTCGTGAACCTGCTGACCCGCGTGGCCACGGCGCCGTTCGCGCTGCTCGGCGGCGGCGATGCCGGCTCGCTCGACCGGGTCGACTTCGCGGCCGGCTCGGCCGAGCTGGACGACGCCGCGCGCAAGGGCCTGGACAAGCTCGCCGGACAGCTCGAGGAGCGCCCCGAGCTGAAGCTCGACATCACCGGCTTTGCCGACCCGGTGCGCGATGCGGCCCCGCCGCCGGCTGCGACCACGGCAGCCTCCGGGGCCGCCGCCCCGGCCCAGGCCGCCAGCGCCGCGGCCACCGCCGCCTCCGCCCCGCTGGACCCGGCCCGGCTGCAGACCCTTGCCGACGCGCGTGCCGACCGCGTGCTGGCCTACCTCGCCGGCCGCATCGACCCGCAGCGCCTGCTGCTCGCACGGTCCCGGCTGGAGGCAGCGGAAGGCCCCGCGGGCACGGGGGTGGTGCTGGGCCTGCGCTGACACTCGGCGCGTTCGCCTACACTGATCCGACCGCCGGCGCTGTAGCGTGGCGGAGATCGTGCGTGTGCATCGTTGCTACGCTGCACGCTTCTTGTGACGATCGCGATGACCACCGAAAGCCTGTTGGAAGCCCTGCGCGGGGCCACGCGCGCGCAGCATGACGAAATCGAATCGCACCTGCGGTTGATGGAGCCCCTCGGTCTGGCCCGCTACACCGCGATCGTCACCGGCTTCGATGCCTTCCTCGGCCGTTGGGAGCCCCGCATCGAGGCCGCACTGCCGCCGCACCTGCGCAGCTGGTGGCGACCCCGTCGCCGCCATGCCTTCGCGGCAGACGACCTGCGCCATCTCGGCGCCGCCTCGACGGCACGCGACCACGCCGAGGCCGAGGCCGCGCTGGCGCAACTGCCGCTGCAGGCGCTGCCGCAGGCCCTGGGCTCGATGTACGTCATCGAAGGTTCGGCCCTCGGCGGCCAGGTCATTGCGCCGAAGCTGCAGCGCGAGCTGGGCCTGGTGCCCGGCGCCGGCGCCAGCTACTTCCACGGGTTCGGCCGGGACACCGGTGGGATGTGGCGCGACTTCCGCGACATGCTGGGCCGCGAGGTCGACGCCTCTGAAACCACGGTGCAGCAGGCCTGCGCGGCGGCCCGTGGCACGTTCCAGGCGCTGACCCAGCTGTTCAGGAGCCTGCCCGCATGAGCGGCCCCGACATGAAGGTCACCTCCCTGGACCTCGCTCATTGCGCCACCGAGCCGATCCGCACGCCGGGCTCGATCCAGCCGCACGGCTGGCTCGCGTCGTTCGACGCGGCCACCGGCGCGCTGGTGGCCTACAGCGACAACTGGGACACGCTGCTCGGCAGCGCCGAGCCCGGCCCGATCGCGGCCGCGCTGACCGCCCTCGACCGCCGCGCCGCCCAGGGCGAGCATGCAGGCGCCGTCTCGCTGGGGCGCTTCGCGCTGGCCGGCCGCACGCTGCATGCCACCGCCCACACCCACGCCGGGCTGCTGCACGTGGAGCTCGAGCAGGCGGTCGAGGAGCTCGGCTCGCGCGCCCCGATCTACACGCTGGCACGCCACCTGGTGCCGGCGATGCAGAGCGTCACCTCGGTGGAAGGCCTGTGCGCGCTGGCGGCCGAGGAGGTCAAGCGCATCACCGGCTTCGGCCGCAGCCTGGTCTACCGCTTCGACAAGGCCGGCCATGGCGAGGTGCTGGCCGAGGTGGCCGATGCCGGCTACGACGTCTACCGCCACCACCGCTTCCCGGCATCGGACATCCCGGCGCAGGCGCGCGAGCTGTACCGGCGCAACCACTTCCGGCTCATCCCGGATGCGAACTACACGCCGGTGCCGGTGCGCTTCGCCGACACCCGCTGGGACCGCGAGCGCTTCGACATGTCGCTGGTGAGCCTGCGCAGCATCTCGCCCGTGCACACCGAATACATGCGCAACATGGGCACGCTGGCGTCGATGTCGGTGTCGATCATGGTGCGCGGCGAACTGTGGGGCCTGATCTCGTGCCACGACCATGCGCCGCGCCACCTGGCCTATGACACCCGGCTGGCCTGCGAACACGTCGGCCAGCTGCTGTCGCTGCAGATCGAGGCCAAGGAAGACAACGCGCAGGTGCTCGAACAGGCGGTGCTCGGCCAGCTGACGCTGGCGATGGTGGCGCACCTGGCCGACAGCGACGCGACGCTGCAGCGCCTGGTGGAGGATCCGGGCAACCTGCTGCGGCTGGCCCGGGCCAGCGGCGCCGCGGTGCTGCTGAACGACCGCTGCTGGAGCGTCGGCGACACGCCCCCGCCGGCCGCACTGGCGCAGCTGGCCGAGTGGCTGGGCCCGCGCACGCGGCAGGTCTTCCACACCGACCAGCTCCCCACCGACTGGCCCGCCGGTCCACCGCACAGCGCGGTCGCCGCCGGCCTGCTGGCGATCTCGATCTCGCAGGTGCACCGCCACTTCGTCGTCTGGTTCCGGCCGGAGATCGTGCAGACCATCGAATGGGCCGGCGACCCGCGCAAGAACGCCGACCCCGGCGACGGCCGGCTGCATCCGCGGCGCAGCTTCGCCACCTGGCGCGAACAGGTGCGCGGGCGCTCGATGCCCTGGTCGCCCGGCGAAGTGGGCGCGGCACTCGAGCTGCGCCAGGCGCTGATCGCCATCGTGCTGCGCCGCGCCGAGGAAATGGCCGAGGTGGCCGGCGAACTCGGCCGCGCCAACAAGGAGCTCGAGGCGTTCTCGTACACGGTCTCGCACGACCTGCGCGCCCCCATGCGCCACATCGCCGGCTACGTCGATCTCGTGCTCGACCTGGAGGGCGCGCAGCTGTCGGACCGCACGCGCCGGTACCTGTCGCACGTGAAGGACGCTTCGCACTTCGCCGGCCAGCTGGTCGACGCGCTGCTCGACTTCTCGCGCATGGGCCGCTCCGCGCTCAAGCACGTGGCCGTGGACCTCGGCCTGCTGGTGCGCGACCTGCAGCGCGAACTGACGCTGCAGCATCCGCAACGGCGCATCCAATGGGAGGTCGATGCCGATCTGCCCAAGGTCTGGGGCGACGCCATCCTGCTGCAGGTGGCGGTGCGCAACCTCCTCGGCAACGCCGTCAAGTACACGCGCCAGCGCGATGCGGCGGTGATCCGCGTCAAGGCGCTGCGCACGGCGGAAGGCGAAGGCCTCGTCATCGAAGACAACGGCGTCGGCTTCCAGATGAAGTACGTCAACAAGCTGTTCGGCGTGTTCCAGCGGCTGCACCAGGCCGAAGAATACGAGGGCACCGGCATCGGCCTGGCCAGCGTGCGGCGCATCATCGAGCGCCACGGCGGCCAGGTGACGGCCGATGGCACCCCGAACGAAGGGGCCACCTTCACGTTCGTGCTGCCCCGCCGCGAGGCCGGCGCGCCCCCGGCGCCGACGTTCCACGACGACACCACCCTGCACCGCGCGGCCTCGCGCGGGCCTGCGACCTGACACCATGCTCAAGCCCATCCTTCTCGTCGAAGACGACCTGCGCGACCTCGAACTCACGCTGGTCGCACTGGAACGCAGCCAGCTCGCCAACGACGTGGTGGTGGTGCGCGACGGCGCCGCCGCCCTCGAGTACCTGCACCGCCAGGGCGAATGGGCCGATCGGCCCGAAGGCAACCCTGCCGTGGTGCTGCTCGACCTCAAACTGCCCAAGGTCAACGGCCTCGAGGTGCTGAAGGAAGTGCGCGCCACTGCGACCATGCGCAGCCTGCCGGTGGTGATGCTGACCTCCTCGCACGAGGAGACCGACGTGCTGCGCAGCTACGAACTGGGCGTCAACGCCTATGTGGTGAAGCCGGTGGAGTTCAAGCAGTTCGTCGCCGCGATCGCCGAACTGGGCGTGTTCTGGGCCGTACTCAACGAACCGCCGCCTGGTTCCACCCGGACCGGCCGCCGGTATGAGTGACGCCCCGCCGTTGCGCATCCTTCTCTTGGAAGACTCGGCGTTCGATGCCGAGTTGCTGCGCGAATCGTTGCGGCACACCCATCCCGGCGCCCGTTTCACATGGGTGCAGGACGAAGACCGCTTCGTCGCGGCACTGGCGCGGGAGGCTCACGACCTGATCCTGTCGGACTTCCAGCTGCCGGGCTACTCCGGCGCGCAGGCGCTCGACCATGCGCAGCAGGTCTGCCCGCAGGTCCCGTTCATCTTCGTCTCCGGCGTGATCGGCGAGGACAACGCGGTCGACCTGCTCAAGCGCGGCGCCACCGACTACGTCATCAAGGGCCGGCTGTCGCGGCTGCCGGTGGCCATCGAGCGCGCGCTGGCCGAGGTGGCGCAGCGCGAAGCGCGGCTGGCGGCCGAGGCGCGGCTGCGCCAGGCCAAGGAAGAGGCCGAACGCGCCAACCGCGCCAAGGACCGCTTCCTCGCCGTGCTGTCGCACGAGCTGCGCACGCCGCTGACGCCGATCGCCGCGGCGGCCCATGTGCTGGAGCGTTGCGCCACGGTGCCGGACCGCTTCGCGCACCTGCTGCCGATGATTCGCCGCAACGTCGAGATCGAAGCCCGCCTGATCGACGACCTGCTGGACCTGACCGCGCTGGGCGCCGGCAAGATCCGCCTGCAGCGCGCGCCGGTGGAGGTGCACCGGCTGGTGCACGACGTGCTGCAGATGCTCGACGCCGACATCGCCAAGAAGGCGCTGGTGATCCACCTGCGCCTCGTGGCCGACCGCTGCACCGTCGACGGCGATGCCGCGCGGCTGCAGCAGGTGATCTGGAACCTGCTGCGCAACGCGGTGAAGTTCACGCCCGAACACGGCAGCATCACCGTGACCACCGGCCGCGACGGCGAGGCGCTGGTGCTCAGCTGCCAGGACACCGGCATCGGCATCTCGCCGGAGGCGCTGCCGCGCATCTTCATGCCGTTCGAGCAGGCCGACGCCGAAGTGGCGCAGCGCTTCGGCGGACTGGGCCTCGGGCTGGCGATCGCGCACGGGCTGGTCGAGCGGCATGCCGGCGAACTCTCGGTGCACAGCGAAGGCCGCCACCATGGCAGCACCTTCACGCTGCGCCTGCCGCTGCTGCCGGCCGACACGGCCCACGCCAGCACCGACGCCGGTTGCACGGACGAGCTGCCGAGCGGCGAGTCCGGCGTGCGGCTGCTGCTGGTGGAAGACAACGCCGATGCCGCCGAGGCGCTCGGCCTGTCGCTGCAGCAGCTCGGCTACGCGGTGGCGCATGCGCGCAGCCGCAGCGAGGCGCTGGCGATGATCGACCGCGAGCGTTACGACGTCGTGCTCACCGACCTCGGCCTGCCCGACGGCAGCGGCATCGAGATCGGCCGGCGGGTCGGCGCGCGGGTGCCGGTGATCGCGCTGTCGGGTTTCGGCTCGCCGGGCGACCTGCGCGACTCGGCCGCGGCCGGGTTCATCGCGCACCTGGTCAAGCCGGTGGACCCGGCGGCCGTGCACGACACGGTGCAGGCCGCGCTCGGCCGGCGCTGACCGGTCGGCCAGCTTCAGGCCGGCTGCCAGTCCGCGTCGAGGCGGCCGTCGACGATCGCGATGCGGCGGTCCGCCGCCGCGGCGAAACGCGCATCGTGGGTCACCGCGACCACCGTCTTGCCCATCGTCGCGGTGAGCTCGTGCAGCAGTTCGCGCACGTTGGCGCTCGAGGCCGAATCGAGGTTGCCGGTCGGTTCGTCGGCCAGCACCAGCGGCGGGTCGTTGGCCAGCGCGCGGGCGATCGCCACCCGCTGGCGCTGCCCGCCGGACAACTGGCTGGGCCGCTTGTGCGCATGCGGCTTCAGCTCGAAGCGATCGAGCAACGCCAGCGCCCGCGCCTCGCGGGCCTCGCGCGGCAGCCGGCCGAGCTTGTGCATCGGCAGCAGCACGTTGTCCAGCGCCGAGAACTCGGCGAGCAGGAAGTGGAACTGGAACACGAAACCCAGCTTGGCCAGCCGCAACGCGGTGACCGCGTCGTCGGACAGGCCGGTGGTCTCCTGCCCGTCGAGCCGCAGGCTGCCACGGGTCGGCATGTCCAGCAGGCCCAGCAGGTACAGCAGCGACGACTTGCCGGAACCGGACGGGCCCATGATGCAGACGAACTCACCACGCTCGACGGTCACGCTGACGTCGTCGACCAGCGTCACCGGCACCGCCTCGTCGTCGAGCCGGCGCACCAGGTGCCGTGCCTCGATGATGCCGGTCATCCCGCGCCTCGCAGGATGTCCACCGGGTGCACCCGCCCGGCCCGCCGCGCCGGCAGGTAGGACGCCGCGATGCACGACACCAGCGCGAACCCCGCCGCGGTCGCGAACTGGTCGAGGCCCCAGAACAGCGGCAGGTGCACGACCTCCTCGACGCCCGGCGGCTTGATCTCGACCACCAGCAGCACGCGCATCAGCACCAGCCCGAGCGCATTGCCGAGCACGCTGCCCACCACGCCGACGATCAGCCCCTCGAGCAGGAAGATGCGCCGCACGTCGGCCGCGGTGAAGCCCATCGACTTCATGATGGCGATGTCGCGTGTCTTCTCCATCACGATGGTGGAGATGGTGTTGTAGATGCCGAACGAGGCCACCACCAGGATCGCCGAGACCACGCTGTACATGATGAGGTTGCGCACGGTCAGCAGGCTCAGGAAATCCTCCGACGCCTCGATCCACGACACGCTCTTGTAGCCCAGTGTCGACTCGACCGTGCGCGCCACGTCGTGCGCGCGGTAGGGGTCGTCCATCTGCACGATCAGCCGGTTGACGCGGTTCTCACGGCCCAGCAGCGCCTGCGCGCGCTTGAGCAGCACGAAGGCCTGGCCCTCGTCGTACGACGCGTTGCCGGTGCGGAAGATGCCCACCACGCGCAGCGCCTTCGCAGTGCCGTCGGCCGCGACGACGGTGATGGAACTGCCCGGGCGCAGGCTGAACTTGCGCACCAGCCCCTGGCCGACGATGACACCGTTGGCATCGGCGCTCAGCGCATCGAGCGAGCCGACCTGCATCTTCTCCTCGAGCGTGCTGACGCCCTTCATCTGCTCGGGCACCACGCCGGACAGCGTGACCCCTTGTTCGCGCCCGGCGAAGGTGAGCACCGCGGCCCCGGTGAGCACCGGCGCGGCGCGCACGCCGGGCAGGGCCTGCACGTAGGCCAGCCGCTCGCGCCAGCCGCGGATGCCGCGGGTCTCGCGTTGCGGCTTCACATGGCGCACCTCCACCGCGGCGCCGCTGCCCCAGCGCAGCGAGGCGGGCTGGGGCGCGGGCTGACGGTACTCGTCGTACACCGTGACATGCGGGCTGTTGTCCACCAGGCGCTTCAGGAAGTCGTTCTCCGAGCCGCGCATCAGCGACGACACCGCGAGGAAAAACGCCACCCCCAGCACCACGCCGGTCAGCGACACCAGTGTCTGGCGCCTGCGGCTGGCCAGATGGGCCAACGCGATGTCGAGGGCGATCGCCATCGTCAGCGCGGCGTCACCCGCAGGCCCTCGCGCAACGTGGCGGGCGGGGCGACGATCACGCGGTCGCCCTCGTCCAGGCCCAACAGCACCTCGGTGCGTTCGGCCCCCTTGGCACCCAGCGTCAGCGTGCGGCGCACCGCGTGGCCGTCGACCACCCGCCACGCCGTGGTGCCCTGCACGGCCCGCGTGGGCACCAGCAGCGCCTGCTCGCGCCGCGCGATCACCAGGTTGGCGTCCATCGTCATGCCGCTGCGCAGGCCGCTGCTGCCCAGCACGTCCGGCACCGGGGTGTCTTGGAAGCGGATGCGCACGCGGTAGCTGCGCGCCACCGGGTCGCCCTTCGGCGTGATCTCGGCGACGCTCCCGTCGAACACCTGCGTCGGCAGCGCGTCGCTGCGCATCACCACCGGCATGCCGACGCGCACCCGGGCGATGTCCTCCTCGTCCACTTCGGCGGCCACGCGCAGCGGCGCGCAGCAGGCCAGCGTGTACACCGTCTGCCCGGCCGGGATGAACTGGCCCCGTTCACCGTCGCGCCGCAACACCACGCCATCGGCCGGCGCGACCAGCTGGCTGTAATTGCGCAGCGCCTCAGCGCGCCGCAGTGCGGCCTGCGCGGCCTGCCACTCGATGCGCGTGCGGTCCAGCTCGGCAGGCGAGAGAAACTGCTGCGCCACCAGCTGCTGCGTGCGTTCGAGGTTGGTGCGAGCGAGCTGCTCGCGCGCGGCCATCTCCTGCACGGTGCGATCGAGGTCGTCGGCCTCCAGCCGCGCCAGCACCTGGCCGCGCCGCACCGTGGCCCCCTCTTCGACCTCCCACGCCACCAGCCGGCCGCCGGCCCGCGGCGCCACCGGGATCTGCACCGTGGGCTCGACCACCCCGGTGGCATACACGGCCTCGACGGCCAGCCCGCGCTGCACCGGCACCACGTCGACCGCGACCGGCCACCAGCGCCACCCCGCCGCGGCGGCGGCCAGCCCGACCAGCACCAGCCCCGCGGTGATCCAGACCCTCCTGCGTTGCAACGTCGTTCCCCGGGATTGCGACGGCAGCCACTATCGCACGCGCGCAGGCGGCAGGCTCACCGTTTGCCCGGGGCGCCCATGACCCCTGTCAACCCGCCTTCGCCGCTGGCGCAGCGCATCAGCGTGGTCGTCTTGACACACAACCGCGTCGACGCGCTGGCGCGCTGCCTGCGCCAGCTGCGCGCGCTGCCGGAGCAGGTGCCCATCGTCGTAGTCGACAACGCGAGCGAGGATGGCACCCCGGATCGGCTGGCACGCGACTTCCCGGACGTGCGGCTGCTGCGCAGCGAGGTCAACCTCGGCGCCGCGGCACGCAACTTCGGCGTGGCGGCGGTGCACACGCCGTATGTCGCCTTCTGCGACGACGACACCTGGTGGGCCCCGGGTGCGCTGGCCCTGGCGGCGCGTTGCCTGGACGCCCACCCGCGCGTGGCGGCGATCTCGGCGCAGGTGCGGGTGGGCCGGCAGCGCCGCCGCGATCCCACCTGCGACGCCATGGCCGCCAGCCCCCTGCCCCGCCAGGGCCTGCCAGGGCCGGCGCTGGTCGGCTTCATGGCCGGGACGGCCGTGGTGCGGGTCAGCGCGTACCAGCAGGTCGGCGGCTACGAGCCGCGGTTCTTTCTCGGGGGCGAGGCGGCGCTGCTGGGACTGGACCTGCTGAGCGCCGGCTGGTCGATCGTCTATGCGGACGACATCGTCAGCCACCACCACCCGTCACCGCTGGGCCGCGACCTGCGCGGCCGCCACATCGCCCTCGCGCGCAACCGGCTGTGGCTGGGCTGCCTGCGACTGCCATGGCGAACCGCCTGGGCCGACGCACGCGCCGTGATCGAACGGGCCGCCCATGACCACGTGCTGGTGCCGGCCCTGGTGCAGGCGCTGCAGGGCCTGCCATGGGCGCTGACGCACCGCCGCGTGGTGCCCCAGGCGGTGGAAGCCTCGTACCGCGCGGTGAACCTGCCTCAGGCCGCGTCGCCATCCTCATCGCCGCATTGAGGGCACCGCGCCATGTCGCGCCGCTCGTGCAGCAGCGCCGCGAGCCGGGCCGTCATCACGCTCCAGCGGCGTTCGGCGGCCTGGCGTTCGAGCAGTCGCGCGTCATCGGCGGGCGAGGCGAATCCTTCGACGCAGCGGCCAAGGAGCGGGGTGGACATCTTCATGGGAGAACCTTCGGGTCATCGCGACCGGTGCCGCGCAGCCGCCATTGCAAACCGGCGCAACCCCTGGCACTTCGATGAACAACGGCGGTCTCCCCAGCCGATTTACGGTTCTTTTCGGAACAGCAAAGAACCGCCGCTGGGGGCTCCCATCCAGCCCTCCACCCATGGACGATCAGCGGTTCGGCTGTGGCGTCAGGCGCAGGTACGGGCGCACCGCCTTGTAGCCCTTCGGGAACTTCTGCGCGATCACGTCCGGGTCCTGCAGCGAGGGCAGGATCACGACGTCGTCGCCGTCCTTCCAGTTCGCCGGCGTGGCCACCGAGTGGCTGTCGGTCAACTGCAGCGAGTCGATCACGCGCAGCAGTTCGTCGAAGTTGCGGCCGGTGCTGGCCGGGTAGGTCAGCGTCAGGCGGATCTTCTTGTTCGGATCGACGATGAACACCGAGCGCACCGTCGCCGTGGTGCTGGCGTTCGGATGGATCAGGTCGTACAGCTCGCTCACCTTGCGGTCGGCATCCGCGATGATCGGGAACTGCACGTCGGTGTTCTGCGTCTCGTTGATGTCGGCGATCCACTTCAGGTGCGAATCGGCCGGATCCACCGACAGCGCGATCACCTTGACGTTGCGCTTGGCGAACTCACCGATCAGCTTGGACGTCAGGCCCAGCTCGGTGGTGCACACCGGCGTGAAATCCGCCGGGTGCGAGAACAGCACGCCCCAGCTGTTGCCGAGGTACTCGTGGAACTTCAGCGGGCCGATGCTCGAATCCTGTTCGAAGTCGGGGGCGATGTCGCCCAGTCGCAAGGTGGCCATCTCGTCACTCCTTTGGTTTGGAAGCAGGAGGACGGCGCGCGTCGCCCGGCCAGCGCGGGCACAGCAAGGCTGCCACCGGCACACCAGCCCGAGCAGAGCGATCCAGTCGCACCGTCCATGGCCGCCACCGTAAGCCTGCGGCGTCGGCGCGGCAACGAAGCAACCCTCATGTGCTCATGCAATCTGTGCTGCGGCGCGCCGGCGGCCGCAGCACAGAAGCCCGTCGCGGGCCGTGGGGCGGTCTTCAGGCCGCCGCGCGCAGCCGCGAGGCGATCAGTCGCACCCGTTCGCCGTAGCGGCGCGCGGTTTCGAGATCCCCCTCGGGGATGGCATCGGCACCGGCATCCGAAGGCGCCTGCACCAGCAGGCCCACCGAGCCGCCGAGGTTGTTGACGTCCTGGCGCGTGGCCTGGCTGCTGTTCGACGGCGGCAGCCCCAGGCTCACCCAGATGCCGCCATGCTGCGAGGCCAGCGTCTGCAGGCCGATCAGCGTGACCTGCTTGTCGCCGTTGAGGCTGGCGCTGACGCTGAAGCCGCCGAACACCTTGTCCTGCCAGGCGCGCGTGAACCAGGCCTTCGAGCTGGCATCGGCGAACTTCTTGAACTGCCACGGTGCCGAGCCCATGTAGGTGGGCGCACCGAAGATGATGGCGTCGGCGGCGTTCAGCGTCTCCCATGCGGCGTCCGGCAGGTGGCCTTCGGCGTCGATGGCGAGCAGCTCGGCCTGCGCGCCGGCGGCCACCGTTTCGGCGACGCGGCGGGCGTGGCCATAGCCGGAGAAATACACGACAGCGGTCTTGGGCATCAGAGGTCCTTTTGGATGGGTCGGTGAGGTACGGATCGTTGGGCGGCGCCGCCAGCCCGGCCGGGCTTCCGGGCACCGCTGGAAAGATGGTATCTTTGGGAAACTAAGGGCTCAAGAAGGCACCTGGTCGCCACCTGATTACCTGCCGGATACCGCCATGACCGCCAACCGCCGCCCCGTCTACGACGTCTACTCGCAGGACTGCCCCGCCCGCCAGACCCTCGACCGCCTGGCCGACAAGTGGACGCTGCTGCTGATCGGCCGGTTGCGCGGCGGCGAGCGGCTGCGCTTCAACCAGCTGCGCCGCGAGGTGCAGGGCATCTCGCAGAAGGTGCTGTCGCAGACGCTGAAAAAACTCGAAAGGGACGGGCTGGTCGACCGGCAGGTGTATGCCACCGTGCCGCCGACGGTGGAATATTCGCTCACCGACCTCGGCACGACGCTCGGCGAAACCATCGAGCACCTGTCGCGCTGGGCCGAATCGAACATGCCGACCATCCTGAAGGCGCAGCAGCGTTACGACGCGCGCAACGCCGGCGGCTGAAAATCAGGGTGGCGGGCACCGAAAATCTGTAAAAGATGGCCCGACATAACGACCCGAGTACTGATTGACCGGTTCACGTGCAGTATCATCCGCGCCATCACAACGGAGATTCATGTATGGCAACGTCCTACCAGCAACTTCTCGAAAAGAAACGCGCCCTCGAGCAGCAACAGGCCGAGTTGGAGCGCCAGATCGCCGAGAGCCACCAGGCCGAGAAGGCCGGCGCGGTCGAGAAGGTGAAGGCCATCATGGCGGAATACGGCCTCACGCTCGAAGACCTGCAGGAATCCGCCAAGCGCGGGCGCAAGCCGGGCGCAAAATCTTCCACCGCCGGCAGCAAGGTGGCCGCCAAGTACCGCGACGAAGCCACCGGCAACTCGTGGTCGGGCCGTGGCCTGCAGCCGAAATGGCTGAAGGCTGCACTCGCCGAAGGCAAGAAGATCGAGGATTTTGCAGTGTAAGCAGCACGTCGGCTGCATTACCCGAAGGGCTCCGCTGGAGCCCTTTTTCTTTTCTCCTCGCCCCGTGTTCGGCCGACGGCCGAAGCCGCCTGTCCATGGGCGACCCTGGTGGTGGATGCCGGCAGAACGAAGGCGTCGGCCCCTGAAGGGCGTAGGACGGACGCCTTTTCCGCGCAACCTGCGTCAAAACCGCCGAGCTCCGTTCTAAGCTGCGCTTCACCAGCCATCCAATACAGGAGCGTTTTCATGAAGAAGCACATTGCCACTGCGGCCCTGCTGATGATGAGCGGGTTCGCCTTCGCCCAAGCCGGCACGGCCGTGAAGGAAGCCGGCAAGGCCACTGCCGAAACCACCAAGCGTGCCACCGAGAACGTGAAGAGCGCCACCACCGACGAGCCCAAGAGCACGGTCCATGACCTGAAGGGCGAGGTGCACGAGGCCAAGGCCAAGCGCCACGCGAAGAAGGCGAAGGCCGCCGCCAAGGACGCGGTGAACTGACCGGCCCGGTGCAGGCGTGCCCGGCGGGCCGCCTGCCCGTCTCAAGACTTCAGCGGGGGCGCATGGCGGAGGTCCACAGCGATCAGGATGTCCAGATCTCGACCGGCGTGACCGGACTGGACGACGTGTTGAGGGGCGGGTTGCCCGCGGGTCACCTGTACCTGCTGGGCGGCACCTCGGGGGCGGGCAAGACGACCCTCGGGTTGCAGTTCCTGCTCGAAGGCGTGCGCCGCGGCGAACGGGTGCTGTGGTGCACCCTCGCCGAAACCGAATCCCAGCTCGCGGCCACCGCCCGCTCGCACCGCTGGGACCTGTCCGGCATCGACGTGGTCAACCTGGCGGAGGTGGAGGCCCCGGAAAGCGACGCCGACTATTCCTTTTTCTCGCCCGGCGACGTCGAACTCGACGACGTGGTGCAGAGGATCCTGCACACGACGTCGACCCTGCGGCCGGCCCGCGTGGTGTTCGACCCCTTCTCCGACGTCCGGCTGCTGGCACGTGATCCGTTGCGCTTCCGCCGCCAATTGCTGCGGCTGCGCGAGCACTTCTCGCGGCTGGGCTCCACGGTGCTGCTGATCCAGGAAGCCGGCCTCGAGGCGACGCTCGACAACACCGGCGAAGGCGTCGTGCACGGCGTGATCTCGCTCTACCAGCATGCGCCCGACTACGGCAAGCAACGCCGTCGGCTGCGCATCCACAAGCTGCGCGGCGTCGCCTTCCGCGAGGGCTTCCACGACATCAGCATCGAGCGCGGTGGCATCGTCGTGTTCCCGCGGCTGATCGCCAACGAACACGATGCGCCGGTGCGCGACGGCCTGCTCGGCAGCGGCAGCGCCCAGCTGGACGAGATGCTCGGCGGCGGCCTCGACCGCGGCGGCAGCATGCTGGTCACCGGGCCGTCCGGCATCGGCAAGAGCACGCTGTGCATGCAGTTCATGAACCAGATGGCCGGCGCCGGCCACAAGGCGGCGGTCTACATGTTCGACGAGACGCAGCGCGCGTTCCTGGCCCGCGCCGACGCCCTCGGCATGCAGACCCGCGGCCACTGCGACAGTGGGCACATCGCGATCCGCCAGATCGACCCGGCCGAGTTCTCGCCCGGCGAGTTCGCCCACCTGATCCGGCACGCGGTGGAGGACGACGGGGTGCAGATGGTGGTGATCGACTCGCTGAACGGCTACCTGACCGCGATGCCCGACGAGAAGCACCTGGCCATGCACATGCATGAGCTGCTGAGCTACCTGTCGAACCGGAACGTCGCGACGCTGCTGACGCTGAACCAGCAGGGCGTGGTGGGCGAACCCGGCGCCACGCCGCTCGACGTCACCTTCCTCACCGACTCGGCGATCCTGATGCGCTACTTCGAAAGCCGCGGCCAGCTGCGGCGCTCGCTGTCGGTGGTGAAGCGGCGCATGGGACCGCACGACGCCACCATCCGCGAGGTGAACATCGGGCCGTCCGGCGTGCTGGTCGGCCGGGCGCTCGAAGACCTGCGAGGCGTGCTGACCGGGCTGCCAGAGTCGCGGCAGGACGTCGCGAGCAGCGCGTGACGCCGGCCAGCGAAGCCTCCTCCCTCGCGAGGCCATTCCTCGTCGCGGCGTCCGCACCACGGGCCGAGGTGCTCATCCTCGCCGGCGCACGCGACGCCCAGTTGACCGAAGACGTGCTCACGAAGGGCGGCATCTCCTGCCGGCGGTGCCGCGACGAGGCGGCGCTGCTCGAGGAACTGACACCGCAGGCCGGCTCGGTGCTGATCGCGGAAGAAAAGCTGACGCGCGGGCTGTTCCAGCGCCTGGTGGCGAGCTTGCAGGCGCAGCCGGCCTGGTCCGATCTACCGATCGTGCTGGTGGCCAGCGCCACCTCGGAACACCTGCCGTTGATCGCCGTGTCGGAGCTGGGCAACGTGTCGCTCATCCAGCGGCCCATGACGCAGGACGCGCTGCTCTCCACGGTGGCCTCGGCTTTGCGCGCGCGCCGGCGGCAGATGGAGGTGCGCGACCTGCTGCAGCAGCAGCGCGACCAGGCCGAACGCAAGGACCAGTTCCTGGCCATGCTGGCGCATGAACTGCGCAACCCGCTGACGCCCATCCGCTACGCCGCCCACCTGCTGCAACAGCCCGGCCACGCCACCGACCGGCAGGCACAGCTGGCCCAACTGGTCGACCGCCAGGTCGGCCACATGGGCCGCATCATCGACCAGCTGCTCGACGTCTCGCGGCTGACACGCGGGCTGATCCGGCTGGAGAAGCAGCGGGTGGACCTGTGCGCCCTCGCGCAAGACACCCTGGCGGCCCACGCCATCGCCGCCCAGGCCAAGCAGATCGTGATCGGCTGCGACTGCCATGGCCCGACCAGCGTGGAGGGCGACGCCACGCGACTGCGCCAGGTGCTGGACAACCTGATCGACAACGCCATCAAGTTCTCGCCGGCCGGGCAGCGCATCCAGGTGACGTTGCAGGGCCAGCGCGGGCGCGTGCGGCTCAGCGTGGCCGACCACGGCGACGGCATCGAGAAGCACCTGCAACCACTGCTGTTCGACGCCTTCGTGCAGGCCGACCGCTCGCTCGAACGATCGCGCGGCGGCCTCGGCCTCGGCCTGGCCTTGGTGAAGGGCCTGGTGATGATGCACGGCGGCGATGTGACCGTGGCGTCCGACGGCCCGGGCACCGGCAGCGTCTTCACGGTGGACCTCCCCGGTGCGCTGACCCCGGACACGCCGGCCACGGCGCCAGGCAGCCCGCTCCCCGAAGCGGCGGCGCCGCGCGGCATCCTCATCGCCGAAGACAACGTCGACGCCGCCGATGCGCTGCGCATGATCCTCGAAGGCCATGGCTACGACGTGCACGTCGTCCACAGCGGCCCCGCGGCCGTGCAGGCCCTGGCCATGCGCCGTCCTGACGTGCTCATCTGCGACATCGGCCTGCCCGGCATGAGCGGCTACGACGTCGCCCTCAGCGCCCCCTCCGTGCACCGGCCCGACCTGATGGTGGCGTTGACCGGCTATGGCTCGGCAGACGACAAGGCGCACGCGCTGCGCGTGGGATTCGACGCGCACCTGGCGAAACCGATCGGGGTGCAGGAACTGTTGCGCGTGTTGGCGCAGCGCCGAGCTGATATGCACCTGTAGATAAACAAGTGTCTTCATTCGAATCTACCAGCAAACCCTGCAACCGCGGTCCGAGTGCCGGTGTTAAAAATGGCTCCTGTCCTTTCGTGGAGCACACCATGGCAGATCTGGACACCGAGTTGCATTTGCTCGGAGAGGCTGAAGTACGACTGGCCTTGATACGTCGCCAGATCGAAGATGTCGAAGGACTGATCGAGCAGACCCACGACGCCCGAATCCTGAACTCCTACCGCAGAACCCTGAAGTTGCTCATCCGCACGCAACAGGCGTTCACCGATCACCGGATCACGCTGCTCGACTCGGTAGGACGACTTCAGCGACAAGACTCGGCGTTCCCGCCGGAAAGCTTCGCGACCCCAACGCCCCTGTCGGCTACGGGCGGGAGCCCAGGCTCTTTGCAGAAATGGGAACAGTGGTAGCTGGTATCACCGGGCGATCGGGATGATCAGCGGCATCTGCGATTGGTCACCGTCGCACTTGGCCCCTGCAGAGAAGAAGGCAAAACCAGTTGCGGATGTGTCATCGCTTTATATGCCAATGTGGCTGGTCTTCAGAAAGGATGTGGCGGCCACAATCATCGATACCACTGTCGAGCATCTTCCTGTGACGGAAACACAAGAGGACTTCGTGCTGTTCAACCCTCTCACACGGTTCGCCATGCATTGCCGTGATCTGGTAGAGCCGCGCCACGACCATGAAACAGCAAGCAGCGAACATCAGCATCTCGCTCGCGAAGTACCAAGCCAGTGATAAGAAGGCACCGGCAGCGATCAAGCCAATGGCGCTCAACCTCTCAGTCCTCTTTACCTTCCCGAGTTTTTCCCGCCTCAGGGGAGCCGACTTCGACACGTAAGCCCCGGGGTCGCTCTCCGAAGCTTGGCGTGGAGGAATCACCATTGAACATGGGCAAATGGATGTGACGGTGCCAAATTGATGCCACGACTCCTCGATTTCCCGGTGGGATAGTCGCCCCACTGAACCGCCCCGGCTTTCGTGTAGGCCGGTTGGTTTAAGTGGTCATGCCATCGCCGTTGGTTGCGCGGCGAGTTGACGGTAGTAGTTTGCCTCGGCCTCGGAGGGCGGGATGTAGCCCGGCGGAGCCATCAGACGATGATGGTTGAACC
>Ga0233424_10001433_pt1 | contig 20820 bp, 22 predicted proteins | sample Watercolumn_Towu_FD_181011 | JGI IMG/M metagenome (GOLD analysis project Ga0233424, IMG submission 181011) | Freshwater microbial communities from Lake Towuti, South Sulawesi, Indonesia - Watercolumn_Towuti2014_125_MG | ecosystem: Environmental > Aquatic > Freshwater > Lake | place: Indonesia... | reverse complement strand
GCGCGACTTCAGCCTCACGTAGCTTGGTAATGATTTGCTCGACGGTATATTTGAGGCGTGGCATCTTGCCCTCCTTCTGGCCCAGGGCTAACATACCGCCTGGACCGGTTTAAAGGGGGCAGGTCACCTTTGGTGACGGACCATTCGAAGAGCGGCATGCGCTCCTGGGCGGCAACGGATTGGAGCAACGCCAGCACTCGGTCCTCCTCCACAGTCTCGATGACAATCAGTGGGTGGCTGGAGCGGATCAGAGTGCGGAGATCGTGCACGCTGGTCGACAGAGCCATAGCAGAGAAATGCTAGCACGAGGCTCGATCGTCACCAAGGAAAGGGTCAATTGACGCTGCGCGACAGTTGGCGGTTACGGGGAAGGCGATTTCGCGCAGCGAAAGCCGATCGTTGCGGAGCGTTGGTCCGGAGGCGAGCCGTTGCGAGTGGCGGTCCGGAGCATGATCGGGTTGCTCTTCCACGACCCGCCGCGCAGCGACTTGTAGCGGCCGCTCGTCGGTCCTGGCGGGTTCCGATCAGGCATGTATGCGTAATAGTCGAAGCCGAACCAATCCTGCGTCCATTCCGCCACGTTGCCCGCCATATGCCGGAGCCCGTAGGGGCTTTCGCCTTCGTGATGCGAATCGACCGACGACAAGATCGGTATCTCGTGCACATGATGTTGGCCGAACATGGCGCGTTGACCGTCCGGAGTCGCCGTCCCCCACGGAAACAGATTCCCATTGGGACCGCGCGCCGCCTTTTCCCACTCCGCCTCGGTGGGCAATCGTTTGCCCTTTGCCACGCAGAATGTCCCGGCTTCCTGCCAGGTCACGTAGAGCGCCGGCCAGCGTGTCAGAGTCTGATCGGAGACCGCGTGCACGGTGATGACGTGCCAGATCAGCTTCTGGAGCTCATCCGGAGGGTGGTCGTTCCGCTGCTGTAGGAATGCCACGTATTCACCAAGACTGACTTCGTCGCGATCCATCTCGTAGGTATCCAGCCAGACCCGCTTCTGCGGTAGTTCAGTGTCGTCAAATTGGGTCCCGTGCCCATAAGGGTCGTCGTCGACTCGCTTGCTGCCGAAGAGAAAGAATCCGGCAGGGATCGCGACCGTGGGGGCGGATTGAGCCAACGCAGCGATGGCGGCGAGGTGGCGGGCGAGATCCTGCGAAGGTTTCGGCGACCCCGATGCGGCTGGTACGGATGCGGCTCCGGACAAGAGGAGGAAGGAAACGAACGGGAGAGCCAATCGGCACGCCATCACGTTTTGCTCGGCGATTCGAGTGCTTTGCTGATCTCTGCGATCAGACGCCGTTCGATTTCGGCGGTTTCTTCGGCGCTCACGCTCAGGATCCGTCCGCCTTGCGCGACCTTTTCGAATTCCGCTTTGACCCCGAGTTTGGTGACCTGAGCGGGAAGCGCCTCGAGCGAAATCAGATATTGGTTGCGGAAGCCAGCCACTTCGAGCGAGGCAGGGCTCGACACCTTGCGCTCCGTCACGTACACCGCTTTCTGGTCGGTCTTGATGCCGACTTTCAGATGATAGCCGTTCCGCGCCAGCGCTTCCTCGACGACTTTGGTGACGGTGCCCAGCGGGCGGGGGAGCGTGTCGAACTGCGCGCCCTTGTCGTCGACCTTGAGATTCTGGGCCGCTTGCGCCGACGCGGCTCGTTGGACTTCCGCGCTCATGCGCTTGGCCTGAGCGAGCTGCAGTTCCAATCGGTCGGCCAAGTGTTGGGTCTCTGTCTTGGCCGACTCAGTTGCCTTCTTCGCATCGCGAAGTTCTTGATTGAGCAGATCGATCTGCTGCTGCATGACTTTGTTCCCATCCTGCAACGAGGTCAGGAGGGATTCCTGCCTCGTTACCTGTTTCTTGAGCTGGTCGTTTTCAGCTTTCAGGGGGGACTCGTCCGGCTTACAGCCGGGCGCTGAGAAGCACAGCAGGAAGATGGCAAGCCAAGCAGCGGTGCAACCGGATTTCGCAATCGGTCGGAGCATGTCTTTCCTCCAGGTACTGCGGGCGATTATCCATGCTTCATGCCGGCTTGTCCATGATGGAATGCGCAAATTGACCCTGTGGGTTCCCGACGCTATGCTGAATCCATGTTGCGCCGTGTGATGGTGCCGACCCTCCTGCTACTGACAAGCCTTGCCCTGCCGGAGTTTCCCGGTGCGAACGTGATACCGGTCGCCGCCGAGACGCCGCTCGATGATTACAGACTCTACGATCAGGTGGTCACGAAAAAGTTTCTGACCTCACACACGCGTCTGGTGGTGCTGGAACGACTGACGGTGCCCCGGCTCCTGCCGGATCAGCAGGAATCGACGACGACCGCGTTCTTTGACGACCAGAGGTACTTCAACGGCGCGCTGCCGCGTGACCTTATTCGGGATTTTGTCAGAACCAACCGGGAACGCGCCCGACTTGAGGAACGTTTTCGGTTCGGCGTCCGCTATCGATTTGTGTCCGGGAATGCCGCGGAAGAACCGGAGGCCATATCAGGTCTGCCTGTGAGCGCTGGTGATGCGGGGCCGGTCCCGCCTCCCTCTGTGTTGGATCGTCTAGCTTTCTCGCGGGTGGGGCGCACCCTCCGGAACGACCAGGCGTTGCTGTATGTCGAACATGTGCGCCCCGATGGGCCCGGAGCAGGATTTCTGGTGTGGTTCAGCCGGCAGGGACTGGAATGGACGATTGTCGATACGGATGTCGTCTGGACTACTGGGGGTGAGGCGCGCGAGGATGATCGGCCGCTTGCGCCCTGAGGTTGCCGGACGGTAGCATGCCGCTGCGATGGCCACATTGATTCGAAAAACCTTCTCCGTTCCTCCCCTCGGATGCAACTGTTCGATCATCGGTGATCCGGTGACGAAGCAGGCCATCGTGGTTGATCCCGGCGGGGCCCACGAACAGATTCTCCACGAGGTCCGACAACTCGGACTCACCGTGAGCCATATCCTCCATACCCATGCCCACTTCGATCATTTTCTCGCGTCCGGTGCCATGAAACAGGCAACGGGCGCGACGTTGTGCCTTCACCATGACGATCTCGATCTGTGGAGGAATCTCGACATGCAGTGCAGGATGTTCGGCGTGGCGGCGGTGCCCATGCCCATGCCGGATTACTGGCTCAAGGACGATGAAAAGGTGCAGGTCGGCCAGGTCTCCATGATCGCCATCCACACCCCGGGCCATACGCCGGGATCGATGAGCATTCACGTCCCGGTCGAACAGCTCGTATTGGCCGGGGATACCTTGTTTCGTGGCAGCATCGGGCGGACCGATCTCTGGGGCGGCGATTTCGATGCCATCGAACAGTCGATCAGGGAACGACTCTACACCCTCGACGATGCGACGATCGTGGTGACCGGACATGGGCCGGAAACCGAAATCGGCTGGGAGAAGGAGTCGAATCAATTCATTCGCGTCTCGTAACCGGTCTTATTCACCAGCGACGGAGGCCTGTATGACTCGGCGAAGCCGGTTGATGCTCTTGTGGGTGCCGTTGTTCGCGTTGTGTCTTTCCGCGCCTTCGTCATTCGGCCAAAGCGTGCCGCCCGCGTCGGCCGATCAAGTTACCATTACCACGGTGACCGTGCGCATGTCGGATCACGGCCCGGTCGTGCTGCTGCAGGCGGAAGGCCGGGTGATCCCGATCTTTGTCGATGTGACGGTGGCGCTCTCGATCCAGGGAGCACTCAGCGGTGAACGACTGGCCCGTCCCATGTCCCATGATCTGATGCACACCATCCTGGATGCCTATGGGGGGAAGGTGTTGCGCACCGTCATCACGCGGAAGGAACGGACCTATTATGGCACGTTGACCGTTGCGGTGCAGGATCAGGTGAAAACGTTCGACAGCCGATCGTCCGACTCGATCGCCTTGGCCGTTCATTTCAAGGCGCCGATTCTCGTGGACAGGGATCTGCTGGAGTCGTCGGAGAGTATTCAGGGCGAAACCAAGGGGAGGGAATTGTAACGGCTACTCTCTGGCCATGCGTTCCTTGAGCCGTTCGAGTCGCTTCTCGGTGGATTGTTTGATGAAGGTCATGTTCTCGGCAAGATGCTGCTGGGCGTTGATCTTTCCCTCGTCACGCCGTTTCTGCTGGTCGAGTCCGAACTGAGCAATGGTCGGGCCGTCCTCCCTATTGAGCGCTTGCCAGATCTCGGTGCAACGCTGTTGCTTGGCGGGCGGATACTTGTCACAGGGCGGATCCACGGCTTTGGCAGAAGCAACTGCTGTGAGGGCTGAGCCGAGCAGGATGGCTGAAAGGATGAGGCGAACTATCATCACCTGTATCTCGATGTGAATGACTGATCGTCCGACAACGCACCATACCACAAGTCGTGTGGTTGCGCAGACCCTTGAGACCTACGAGCGTGATGCACGGCTCTTTCTGACGCGCTGGGGAAGGCGGAAGTACAAGCGGCCGCCGCTGCTGGCCGAATGGGTGAGGTTGCTTCCAGACCAGGCGGTGTTACTCGATCTGGGCTGTGGAGGAGGACAAGATTCGCGCTGTCTTCACCGCGTGGGCTATCGGGTCCGTGGACTGGATCGCACAACATCGCTCCTTCAGTTTGCGAAAGCCCGTGCTCCCTCCGTGCCATTCATCCTTGCCGACATGCAATCGCTTCCTGTTCGCACCGGCAGCCTAGACGGCATCTGGGCTGCTGCCTCATTGATTCATCTGCCGAAAAGGAATGTTGCCGGCCTATTGGCGATGCTCCATCATCTCCTGAAACCGGCTGGCCTCTTGGCTGCGACACTTACCTATGGAAGCAACAGCCGCGTCACGCGAACAGGCTGGATGCCGGGCCGGTTTTTCGCCCGATGGAAAAAGGAGGAACTGGCACAGGCGCTACGCCGCACCGGATGGAAGGTGCTGTCGATCCGGCTGGTGAGCAATCAGGAGCGCAAAGGCCGCTGGATCAATGTGATCGCCCGTCGAATTTAGGATTTCCCGATCGCTCGGCCGTTGGGAACTGTGCAGCTCAGAGCTTCATGGCTGCGTTCACTTCGCAGAGCGTGGCACGAGCAACCTCAGCCGCTCGACGGCTGCCGGTTTGGACGATGTCTTCCACATGGGACGGATCGCTGGTCAACTTGGCGCGCGCGTCCCAGACCGGCGTCAACTGCTCGACCATCCGGTCGGCGATCAGTTTCTTGCAATCGATGCAGCCGATCGCGGCGGTTCGACAGTCTTTATTGATCTGCTCTTGGACCGTTTGCGGCGAATAGATTTTGTGAAACTCGTAGACCGGGCACACGTCGGGGTTGCCCGGATCGTGGCGGCGCACGCGCGCTGGATCGGTCACCATCGTCTTGAGTTTCTGGCGGACGACCGGTTCCGCATCGGACAGATTGATCGTATTGCCGTAGCTCTTGCTCATCTTCCGGCCGTCCGTGCCCAGCACCTTTGGAAATTTCGTCAAATATTCCTTCGGCTCCGGAAACACCGGCGTCTTGTAGATATCGTTGAAGCGACGGGCGAGTTCCCTCGTCAGCTCCAGATGGGGGAGCTGGTCCTTCCCCACCGGCACGAGATTAGGCTTGTATAAAAGGATATCGGCGGCCTGCAGCACGGGGTAACCGAGAAATCCGTAGGTGTCGAGGTTTTTCTCTTTGATTTCTTCCTGCTTTTCTTTGTAAGTCGGGTTCCGCTCCAGCCACCCGATGGGCGTCATCATCGACAGGAGCAGGTGCAGCACTGCGTGCTCGGGGATGCGGGACTGGACGAAGACGATGGATCGCGCCGGGTCGATACCGGAGGCCAGCCAGTCGATCAACAGTTCCCGTGTGAACTCGCGGATCCGGCTGGTATCGGCGTAGTTGGTCGAGAGCGCGTGCCAATCGGCGACGAAGAAGTAACACTCATAGGCTTCCTGTAAGGCTTTCCAGTTCTCCAATGCGCCCAGGTAGTTGCCGAGATGCATGAGGCCGCTGGGCTGCATGCCGCTGAGCACCCGTGCCGGCGGCGCCGTCATTGCGGGCCTCCTGTACGGAAGCTGAGCGCGGTCGACAGGATTGTGCCGGAGAGGCCCGACGCGAACGTGTTGGTGATCGTATGGATCACACGGAGGTCTTTGTCAAAGACGATGAGGGCCACTAGAATCATCATGCCGTAGGGCTCCAGGCGCGCCAGGGCCATCGCCGGCCTAGCCGGAAGCAGGCAGGTCAGAATGCGGCCGCCGTCGAGCGGCGGGATGGGAATCAAATTGAACAGCGCGAGGAACACATTGATGATCACGGAATACAGAGCCATGACCGCGATGGGGCGCAGGAGCATGATCGTGACGAGGCTCGAGGGGGGTCCGTCGGCGGCTGTTTCCCGGAAGGACAACGTTGGTTCCAGTGTCAGAAGGATCGCTAGAAGCAGCGCGCTGACCATGGCGAGCGTCAGATTCATTCCGGGCCCTGCCGCCGCGACGAGCGCCATGTCCCGCCTGGGTTTTCGCAGGCTGCGGGAATCGATCGGAACCGGTTTAGCCCACCCCAGCAGAAAACTGCCCGGGAGGACCAGGCAGATCAACGGCAGAATCACCGTGCCGAACGGATCGATGTGGGCCAGCGGATTCATCGTGAGGCGCCCCTGCAATTTCGCCGTCGGGTCGCCGCATTTGTCCGCCACCCAGCCGTGCGCATATTCGTGGAGCACCATGGCGAGCAGGAGGGGAAGCCCCATGTAGGAGATCGTATGGAGGATCTGGGAAAGCGAATTCATACCGGATCGGCCTCAGTCCAACTGTATAAATTTACCCTGTCGGACCTGCAGAAGAAAGAGGGGCCGATGCAGGGTTCCGTCCGGTCCGAAGCCGGCCGGCCCGGCGAGGGTCGGCAGGTCTCGCTGGGTGGCCAGAAACTCCTGGATCGCTTCTCCCGAGGTCGCGCCTCTCCGGATCCCCTCGATGACCACTCTCGCCGCATCATATCCCTGCACGGTGAAGAGAGAGGGCGTGGTTTGGAAACGCTTCTGGTATCGCTGAACGAAATCCTGCACGGCCGGGTTCGGGCTGTCCACGAAGAACCCGTCGACGAACGTCGCGCCGTCGACCGTTCGATCGGCGGTGCGGGCAAAGTCCTGCGAATTCCATCCGTTCGTTCCGAGCAGCGGGACCTTCACGTCGTGAAACGCCAACTGGGCGGCGATCAGACCGATCTCGCTGGAGCGACTCGGGATGAAGATCGCATCAAATCCAGGAGTATAGAGGATCCGCGTTTCGTTCTTCGTGAGCGGCTTGCCGGGCGGCCGTGACTGCTCGATGGGAACCGTGAGCCCGTACTTCTTGAGATCTTCGGCCTTGAGCTTCATGATCTGCGGGCCAAAATCCGTCTCGCCCTCCTTGAAGGATTCCACCGCGATCACTTCCCCGTCGCGCTGCCGGACTTCTTGCGCGAAGAGTCGCGCGAGCTCCCGCCCGTAGATCGTGTTGGGGTGGAGAATGCAGAACCGGCGATAGCCTTGTTCGTTCGTGGCGTAGGCCGCGATGCGTTCGGCTTGCAGGACGTACGTCAGCGACGTGCTGAACAGGTAGTTTCCCAGTCGGCGGACATTCGGGAGGGTGGCGGCCGGGGTGATCAGCGGCACTCTGGTTTTTTGCGCCATTTCCGCCATGACCGGAAGATTTTTCGAAAGCATGGGGCCAATGACGACGAGCGGACGATCCTGATTGAGCAGCGAGGAGAGATCATCCAGGAACCCCTGACGGTCCGCGTCGTGATCTTTCACGATCAACCCGATGGACGACATGCCGGCCTGCTCGCGGGCCCGCTCGACTGCGAGTTGAATGCCTTCCAGCACGTCGTTAGAGAAGGAGGCCAGGCGTCCCGTCAATGGAAGGACTGCCGCGATGAAATACTGATTCGCTTTGAGCTTGGTCTTCAGGAACGCGAGCAACTCGCTGGCCTTCGGCCCATAGGGGTGGGCGGGAAAAGCGGAGAGAAAGTGGTGCACTTCCCGTTCCGCCAGGTGATCTTCCCCGCGTGCGGTGTAGTACTCGATGAGGCGAATGGATGCCAAGTCCCCGGGATACCGCCGGGGATAGGCATCCCGCACTCGGGTCAGCGCTTTTCTGTCGAGCTTCTCCGCGACAAACTGACGAATCTGCTCGCGCGCGTCCGTTGTCTGCTCGTCCGGGGCGCCGGCCATTCCCTCCAAGAGCGTGTTGATCGCCCGTACGAAGTCTTTCTTTTGAGCCAGGACGTCCGCGGTCAATGTCAGCGCCTCGTGCTTCGTCTCGTCATCGAGCGCTGTGGCGCGCACCTGGGCCAGCAATGGAAGGGCCAGGTCCACGTTTCCCATGGCGGCATGCGTACGGGCCAACATGAGCCTGCCACGATCCGCGAGTTCGGAGGCGGGGAATTCTTCCTGAAGTTGATGCAGATACCGGAGGGCCTCGGGGTATTCCTTCATGTTGTAGAGCGCGGCGCCGAGGAGCAAGTAGGCGTCATCGAGGTGTTCCGGCCGCGGGGATGTTCCAATGAACCGACGCAGCATCGTGGCGGCGGATTCAGGCTCGCCCTTTTCAATGAGTTGTTTCGCCTGATCCAGGATCGGCGGGATAGGGGCGATCTCCTTGGACGGGTCCGCCGTTTCACCAGGTCTCGGCGATGCGACGCCTGATCCGAGGAGCGCGATGAGAAGGACAAGACCGCTCAGACGGAGGTGGACAACAAAGGTGCGGGAGTGGTGTCTGTTGGGAAGCATTGCGTTCGAAGGGTCACGGGCTCGTTCCCGTACCGAGTGACTAGTATCGGAAAGGGTGCGGGGTGTCAAGGAGAACCGCGCGGTTTCGTTGTGTTCGCAGAACGAGTTGGCTATAGTTCGTGCATTGGCGTGGGGTGCAGGTGCACGAACGCGCCGGCGCCTGATTCTTACCGAGGTAGTCATGGTTGAGCCGTCGCCTCCGATGTTGGATTCTCTCGCGGAACGATATCTCCGGCAGTTGCGGGTGGAGGGCGGCTTGGCGACCAACACGCTGGAGTCCTACCGGCGGGATCTCAGCACGTTCCAACAGTACTTGGCACAGCATCACCTCCGAATGGACCATGCCGTATCGGCGAGGGTCATCGTCTCCTTTCTCGCCTGGCTCAAGCAGAGGCCGCTTGCGCCTTCTTCGATTGCGCGCATGGTCTCGGCGATGCGAGGGTGGTTTCGCTTTCTGGCCCGTGAAGGCATCATGGCGGACAATCCACTGCGCAATCTTGCGACCGCGCGGCGGCCGGCCCGTTTACCGAAAACGCTGACGACGCAAGAAGTCACATCGTTGCTGGATTTGCCCCCGCGTCCGACCCCTGAGGATCACCGCGACCGCGCGATGTTGGAGGTGCTCTATGCGTCCGGCCTCCGTATTTCAGAGCTGGTCGGGCTCGCGGTTTCGCAGGTCGATCTGAACGCGGGCTGCCTGCGCGTGACGGGAAAGGGCGCGAAGGAGCGAGTCGTGCCGATGGGACAGACGGCGCGGGACGTGCTCGCTGAGTACGCGGCACATGCGCGACCGACTCTGTTGCGAGGACGGCCGTCGCGCGCGCTGTTCGTTTCCCGGCGCGGGCGGGCGCTCAGCAGGCAGGCCTGTTGGAAGCTGTTGCGACGGCGGGCGCGGCGCGCCGGAATCGTGAAATCGATCTCGCCGCATATGTTGCGGCACTCCTTCGCGACGCATTTGCTCGAAGGCGGCGCCGACTTGCGCGCGGTTCAGGCGATGTTGGGCCATGCCAACATCGCGACGACGCAGATCTACACGCACGTGGAACGCAGTCGCCTGAAACAGGTCCATCGACGACATTTCCCGCGGCAGGCCGGTCGGGGGCAGGCTTCCGTCTGAGGCTGCTGAGTCGTCGGATTTGCCGGGAGCTACATTCAACAGGACAGCCGTAAGCAAAAATGATGCGAGAATCGGTTGACAAGGTAGTGTGGAATTGATAACCTCCGCCAAGGTTGCTAGAAAAATCAGGCGGGTAGCTCAGTTGGAAGAGCGCTGCCCTTACAAGGCAGAGGTCACAGGTTCAAGCCCTGTTCCGCCTACCATCGGGTGCTGATGGTAGCCGCAGCCGGTGGGAATCGTGGTAGCTCAACTGAGGGTTCAGGATCTGACCGATGGCCACATATAGTCTTGTCGTCCCGATCTTCCTCCATATATAGACTTTCGAGGGGCCGTCGTTCAGCCTGGTTAGGACGCCAGATTGTCAATCTGGAGGTCGCGGGTTCAAATCCCGTCGGCCCCGCCATTTCCCCCGGTGTTTGGTACACTCCTTTTTCACCATGCGGTGCCTTGAGTAGAGGAGGGAGAGCATAGACTCGTATGTTTCAAACCGGTCTCATGGGACTTCTTGTTTCGCTGAGTGTTGTTTCGAAGGTCGTTTTGCTGCTTCTTTTCGGCTTCTCTGTCATTTCCTGGGCCATTATCCTCTACAAAGGAGCGGTATTCCGAGCCGCCGACGCGGAGGATCGCCGATTCCTGGCGGTCTTGTCCAAGGCCAAAGACCTGGACGAAGTAACCCGGCACGCTCAACGGATCACCAAGAGTCCTTGTGCAAGAATATTCCACGGGGTGATGGACCGGTTGGGCCGTGTACCGCGCGAGCCCGACGACTTGTATGATGCTGGCGGCGAAACGCCGATCGTTGACCGGCACGTGATGGAGCGGACCGCGTCGCATTTCGCACAAGGCCAGATCGCCAAACTGGAATCCTTTCTACCGTTCCTGGCGACGACCGGCAACATCAGCCCGTTTGTGGGGCTGCTGGGCACCGTTATGGGGATTATCGATTCGTTCCGAGAGATCGGCACGCAGGGTACAGCTAGCATTTCCGCTGTGGCCCCTGGGGTCTCCGAAGCGTTGATTGCGACCGCCGCAGGATTGTTCGCAGCGATTCCCGCCGTGATCGCCTATAACTATTTTCTGACGCGCATCCGGCGCACGGCGTCCCATATGGATTCCGTAGTTGTCGAACTGCTCGCATTGCTACCCGTCAAGACCAAGCCGGTTCCCGTGGGAGCGAAGCGATGATTCTCGAAAGCAGGCAGCGCCGGTTTCTGGCTGAAATCAATGTCATTCCGCTGGTCGACGTCGTGCTCGTGCTATTGGTGATCTTCATGGTGACGGCGCCGATGCTCTATCGCGGGATGGACATCAAGCTGCCGACGTCCGCCTCGAACACGATCAAGCCGGAGATCCGGGCGGTACTCACGATCGAGAAAGATCAGCGACTCTATCTCGACAAGGATCAGGTCAGTATCGCGCAATTAGAGCGAAAGCTGTGGGTACTCAAGGAAGAGCACACGGATGTGTCGTTGTACCTCAGGGCCGACCGCGACGTGCCGTACGGGGTCGTCGTCCAGGTCATGGACGGGGTAAAAAAGGCCGGCATCGAGAAAATGGGCATGGTGACCGATCCGACCGGACCGGAACGCCTGACCGATACGGCGATGCCGAGGCGGAAAAACTAGGTGCAAGGGGGATCATGGTTCAGGTGTCCGCATCTGCCGGCACATGGTTGGATGACGAGGCCCAGGCGAATCTCATCCACCGCCTGGGACGCGAGGTCGCCGTTTCATTCGCGTTGCATGTTGCGCTGCTGGCCGTGGTAGCCTGGGTTCGATTCCCACCGCATGGGGAGCGACCCTTGGCGTCCATCGAAATATCTCTGGTGAATCCACCGGCTCGCCGGGTGGAGATGGTCGAGCCGCAGAAGAGCCCGCCCAAGCCGGCGGATCAGCCTGCCCCGCGTCCACAAACCAAGGTTGCTCCTCAGCCTCCCATGCCTGCCCCAATGCCAGCAGTGAAGCGGTCGAACGACGTCGTGCGTGATGTCATGAAGGGCATTGAGCTTCCTCCGGATGCTCCGAGATTCGGCGATTTGAGTCCGGCCGAGAAGCCGAAGAAAGCCCAACTGAAGCTGCCCGATGTTCCGGTCATTCCCGACACGAAGGAGCCGGCAACCAGTCAGCCGGATGTGAAGCCTCGACCCTCCCTCACCGAATATCTGAACAAGGAACTGGATGAGGAGTTGAAGAAGATCAGAAAGATCGAGCTTCCAAAACCGAGTCCGGCAGAGGTCCCGGCGAAGCCGGTTCCGCAAAACGAGGCGAAGGCGCCGAGTATCAAGACGGTCGACGCCACGCTCAAAGTGCCGGGGATCGCTCCGGGGTCCAACGCCTACCTGGGTCGTGTTCGGCAGCGGATCAGTAGTTTCTGGAACGCTCCACCTGTAGATGTGACCGGCCAGACGTATGTGGTTGTGGTGCAGTTCCGGTTGCATCGAAACGGCTCGGTAACCGGGGTGGCGATCGAGCGGTCTTCGGGTAATGAGTACTATGATCTGGCGGGGAGACGGGCGGTCGTGAGCGCGGTTCCCTTGCCCGCGTTTCCCGCTGAGATCACGGAATCCTATTTCGACGCCCATTTCACGTTCACGGTCGGGGAGTCTCAAGGGTAGTCCATGACCGTTCGCACCGCCATGGTCAGCAGCCTCTGCTTGTCGCTCGCACTGGCTTGGATCATCGAGTCCGGCGCGGCCGATGTGTTTCTAGAAGCGACCAGGCCGGACTTCCAGAAGATCCCTTTGGGCGTGGCCGGAATCCAGAATATCGGAGGGTCTGAGTCGCTTGAAGCGCAGATCGGGCTGGGCAGCCGGATCGAGGAGGTGCTGAAAACGGACGTGCGCCGTTCGCTCGTGTTCTCTCTCGTGGACCTGCCCAGCGTCGGGATCAAGGTCAGCAATTTGGGAACGGGGCCCGATCCCGTATTCAAACAGGCGGCTGAACACGGGGTATCCGTGATCGTGTGGGGCAAAGCCGGGATAAAAAACGGCGACAAGGACGCGGACGTGACAATGGATGGGTATGTATACGATGCCGGGAACGACGAGGTGGTCGGTGGCAAGCGTTATGTGGGATCTCCCTCCGTAGTCCGCCTGATGGCCCATCGGTTTGCCGACGAACTCGTGTTTCGGTACACGGGAGAGCCGGGAATCGCCCGGACGAAGATCGCCTATGTCTCAGAGCTGGGGTCGGCACGTGAATTGTTTGTGATGGACTACGACGGCTATGAACTGCGACAGTTGACGGCCGATGGATTTTTGAACCTCATGCCCCGCTGGTCGCCTGATCGTCGATTCCTGGTGTTCACGGCTTACCGCAATCGGAACACGCAAGACATCGACATGATCGAATTGGCCACGGGAAAACGGTGGACGCTCGTGTCGTCGCTGGGCGGATTGAATATCACTCCCGCCCTTTCTCCCGACGGGAATTTCCTGGCGTTTGCGTCAAGCCACGAGGGGAATTCCGAACTCTACCGCCTGGATACCAGGACCAAGGCCTTGCAGCGCCTGACCGTGAATGTCTCCGGGGACCTCTCACCGTCCTGGTCCCCCTCTGGCCGCGAACTTGCATTCACTTCCGACCGAAGCGGGGGGCCGCAGATCTTTCTGATGAGTGCGGACGGCTCCAACGTTCGGCGCCTGACGTTTGAAGACGACTACAACGCCGCGCCCGCCTGGTCCCCGCGTGGAAACTGGATCGCCTACGTGTGCCGGACTCCGAAAAAGGAGTACAAACTGTGCTTGATCACGCCGGACGGTCAGAAGCGCGTGCAACTGACCTCGGGGCCCGGGGTGGACGACTCTCCGTCCTGGTCTCCGGACGGACGGCATCTCGTGTTCAGCTCCACCGCCGAAGGGAAGAGCCAGATCTATATGATCAATGCCGACGGAAAGGATCTTGAACGGATTACCTTTACAGGCACCCACAACAGCGCGCCGGCCTGGTCGCCGGCGTCCTAAATGCTTGGTGGAGAGGCACTGACCAAAACGGTCCCCGCTGTATGGAAGAGGGGACAATACTACAGGAGGTGTTGCCGGTATGAAATGTTTACAGTCCGCAATTAGTCTGTCGCTGGTCCTTGGAATGATCCTGCTGGGGATGGCGGGGTGTTCCAAAAAGGCCATCCAGTCCGGCGGGGACACGCAATCCTCCCAACCGGGAGCGGCCAAAGGCAGTCCGAGTTTCCCCGACACTTCGCTGTCCGGGCGGGACGGGTCCGGCGGCCTGCGAGGCCTGGATAAGAATCCTTCCGAGGAACGAGTTGGGAGCGGCACGAATACCCTGATGGCCAAGGCGGATCCGGGGAGTGCCGGTCGCCAGATGGATGAGATTCGCGCGGAACAATCCGCTTCGGCCGCCGCCGGACTGCGGGATGTCTTTTTCGCCTACGACAGTTTTCTGATTTCTGACGAGGGACGGCAGGCGCTGTCCCGCAACGCGGAATGGATGAAAGCGAATCCCGCCGCGCAACTGAAAGTCGAGGGGCACTGCGATGAACGGGGCACCTCGGCGTATAATCTTGTCTTAGGCGAGAAGCGCGCCAAAGCCGCCCGGAACTATCTGGTCGAGCTCGGTGTGGCCGCCAACCGTCTCGCGGTCGTGTCCTACGGCAAAGAACGTCCGTTCTGCAGGGAACACGCCGAGTCGTGCTATGCGCAGAATCGCCGCGGGCACGTGGTCCTCAGGACGAGTAAGTAAGAGAGCGCGGGTGCCGTTGGCCGGTGAGCCAGCGGCAGGGGCTCTGCATGAAGCCATCGGACAACATGAGGGTGAATGTCCAACAGCAAGCGAGGTACGCTGTGGCTGTGATCGTCATGGTCCTGTTCGCGTTCCTGTCCGGGTGCGTCGCACAGCAGGCCGACCTGCAACAAACTGAGAAAGTTCTGCAACAGCGTATCAAACAGCAGAACGATCAACTCTCGCAAACGCGGGCCAGGCAGAGCCAGGAGATTTCCACCCTTCGTGATCAGGCATTGCCTCAGCTGCGGGGCGAGCTCGAGAAGGCCTCGTATCAGGCGCAGGACCTTCGAACCAAGCAGGAAGATCTCCAGCATCGCACGGCGCGGTTGGAGCAGCAGGCTGGAAAACTGGAACAGCTGACGGCGAAGCTGGATACCGACAGCACCACGCGCTATGCCTGGCTCCAGAAGAGTCTCGACAATCAGGATGCCAAGGTGACCGCCCGACTCGATGAGCTCTCTAAGGCGATGGAGACTGCCATGGCAGCCCTGAAGAGGGACATCGTTGAGGTCGTTCAGCGCACAAACGAAACACTGGCAAAGCGGGTGGATGTCAAACTCGAGGACCAACAGAAGGGGCTGCTGGAAAACCAACATCGGATCGAGCAGGTCTCCCAGAAATTTGCCCAGTTCAACCAGGCGCTGACGGGATTCAGAGAGGCCCTGACAGGTTTGAATGACCGCGTCGGACAGGAAGAGCAGACGGCCAAGAGTCTTGCGGCGAAGATCGAGTCCGATGCCAAGGCCGCCTCGGCCCATGCGGCGGAAGTCAATAAGAGTGTCGCGTCGTTGGCGAAAGCGCTCGAATCCGTCGGACAGAAAGTCACGACTCGCTTCGATGAGCAGGATCGTCGGATCGAGTCTCTCGCCAAGTCGGTGGAGCAGATCAATCACAAGCCCGGCGCTCGCCATCCGGCAGCCAAGCAGACCCAGCGCAAGGAGGTTCGGTAACCCGAGTGCATCATCGAGGCGGTGCTCTTCCGTTGACGGTTGTCGGACTGACTCCCCTATTGTGGTTTGGCGGTTGCGCCAAGTATGCCGATTTTATCGAAGTGCGCGATGAACTCTCGGCGGTCTCTCGATCGCAGGACCAGGACCATCAGCGGGTGGATGCGGTGCTGCGGCGGCTGGAGTCCCTGGAACGGGCCAAGGATGCCGAGTCCGCGAGGCCGCGATTCGATGAGTTGGCGGCCCGCCTGCAAAAAATAGAAAATCGGCTGGCCAAGGTGGAGGATTCGACGGGCCAGTTGGCGGCCAAGCTTGATTCGGCCTCCGCCGAGCCGCGTGCGACGAAGCCGTCCAAACCGGTTCCATCGGCGGAATCAGGGACGCCGGCGACGGGGGTGCCGGGGATTATGCCCACGTCCGCCTTCAATCTGGCCTATAACGATTATCTCAATGGCAAGTATGATCTCGCCGTGTCCGGATTTCAGCGGTTCATCAAGGATTTTCCAGGGACGTCGCTGACGCCGAACGCGCAGTACTGGTTGGGCGAGTCCTATTACAACTTGAAGGACTACGGGCGCGCCATCCAGACGTTCGAATATCTTGTGGCGGAATATCCGGGCAACGAGAAAGTCCCTGCCGCGCTGTACAAGCTCGGGTTGGCCAACGCAGAGACAGGGGATCTCGTCAAATCACGGAAGAATCTGAAACGCGTCCTCGAAGAGTTTCCTACGTCCGAGGAATCCAAGCTGGTGAAGAACAAGCTGGCTGAAATGAGATGATCGTCCTCGTGCCGCGACGCCCCGCCCCTGTACAACCTCATCATCCGTAAGGAGTGTCGTGCCGTGCTGACGACCAGCGGCGGTGGGAAGATCCATATCTTGCCGGGCGACGTCGTCAGCCGCATTGCGGCGGGAGAGGTTGTCGAGCGCCCGGCAGCGGTGGTTAAGGAGCTCGTGGAGAACAGTCTCGATGCCGGAAGCCGCTCCGTCACGGTTGACATCAAGGCCGGCGGGCTCGCCCTGATCCGTGTCACGGATGACGGCGAAGGGATGGTACGCGGGGATGCGCTACAGGCGTTCGAGCGACACGCCACGAGCAAGATCCGGTCGGATCAGGACCTCTGGTCCATCCGTACGATGGGGTTCCGGGGTGAGGCGTTGCCGAGTATCGCCTCGATCTCCAACGTGCAGGTGGCGACGGCCACGCGCTCCGGCGAGGTGGGCACCGACTTTCAGGTGAGAGGGGGAACAGTCGGGAAGATCGTGGACGCCCCTCCGGTTGCAGGCACGCGTATCGAAGTGGCCGATCTCTTCTACAACCAGCCTGCACGAAAAAAGTTTCTCAAATCGATTCCCACGGAATTCTCTCACATCAGCCGTGTGATCCAGCAGGCGGCGCTCGCCTGGCCGGCCGTTCATTTCCGCTTGACGCACAACGGGCAGGAAGTCCTGAATTACCCCGCCGCGTCGTCGGATCGGGATCGAGTCGGCCAGGTGTATCACCGGCTGTTTCTCGATCAGAGTCTCCCGGTGCAGGCGGCTCATCCCTTGGCCAGACTCAGCGGCTATGCCATCGATGCGGTCCATGCCAGGTCTTCGCGCACGCCGCAGGAACTGTTCGTGAACCGGCGTCCGGTGCGGAATACCGCCGTGTTCCATGCCGTGGCCGAAGGGTACGGGTCGTTCCTGCCTAAGGGACACCATCCGCTCTTCGTGCTGTTCCTGGATGTCGAACCGGACCGCGTTGACGTGAACGTCCATCCGGCCAAGCGAGAAGTCCGGTTTTCGGAGCACGAAGCGATTCATCAGCTGGTGCGGCAGGCGGTGCGTCGAGCGCTCGGGGGGTTGGCGTCTCCTTCAACCGGATCGGGCAGGTTGCCGGCGGATGAAGAATCCGTGCGGGAAGCGGCCGGGACCTTCGGTCAGCGGGGCTCGAGCCTGTCCGTGGGAGGTGAAGTTGTCGGGTCGTCCTTGGCCGGCACCAGTGCTCCGGTCACCATGCCGGCGGGGGATGACTCACAGCTGGCGTTTGTGAGCGAGGCAGCGGAACCGTATGTCCGGGTTCCCTCCTCGGACGTGGTCGCGCTGGGGCAGCTCAATCGAACCTTTCTGGTCGTTCAGATCGGGGGCGACTTGACGGTGATCGATCAACACACCGCCCATGAGCGAGTCCTTTTCGAGCGCCTGTTGCGCGCCTGGACCGCCCGCGGCATTCACGCCCAGCCCCTGCTGATTCCCGAGTCCATTGAGTTATCGGCACCTCATGCCGCGCTGCTGCAGCGCTATCAGGGCGATCTGGAGAAACTGGGGCTGGGGCTTGAACCGTTCGGGGCGTCGGCGGTGTTGATCCGATCGATTCCGGTGGGACTCGGCGCGATCAGACCTGAGATATTTCTACAGGATCTGCTCGATGATCTCAGTCAATGGGACAGTGCGTGCGGCGTAGAGGCCAAGGTTCGGCCAGTGTTGGCATCGCTGGCCTGTCATGGCGCAGTCAGGGCCGGCCGTCCGATGGAGCAGCCGGAAATCAAGGCGTTGGTGGAGGACTGGATATCTGAAGGGGCAATCACGACCTGTCCCCACGGACGACGGACGTCGTTTCGGCTCAGCACGACCGATCTGGAGAAAATGTTCGGTCGGGCCGGTTGGTAGATCGGGGATTTCACCGGGGAAATATGGCGAAGTTGTCGGAGGTCGTCTGTGAGCGTCGTCCGCTGGTCGTGCTACTGGGCCCGACGGCCTCAGGGAAGAGCCGTCTCGCCGTGCAGGTGGCGAAGCGTTTCGGCACCGAGGTGCTCACCGCCGATTCGCGCCAGGCCTATCGAGGCATGGATCTCGGTACGGATAAACCGACGATGGAGGAGCGCCAGGGCGTGCCGCACCGGCTCATCGATCTGGCCGATCCCGATCAGACGTTCAACACCGGATGGTACCGGCAGGCGGCGCTTGCGGAAATCGCCCGGCTGTACGCGGGGAAGCAGCTCCCCTTTGTGGTCGGAGGGACAGGACTCTATATACGCACGTTGGTGCGCGGGTTGTGTTCCGCGCCCCAGTCTGATTCGCAGGTCCGGGCCGAGTTGAGCAGGCTCGCGAGAGAAAAGGGAAGAGATCATCTCTACGCGCAGCTCGTGCAGGTCGATCCCGACAGCGCGGCACGGTTGCATCCCAACGACGAAGCCAAGGTGTTGCGGGCCCTGGAGGTGCATCGACTGGCGGGGCAGCCCATGTCGGCGATTCACCGGCTGCATGCCTTTCAGGACGCTCCGTTTTCGACACTGTTGGTCGGCCTGCAGCGTCCGAAAGAGGCGCTGTATCGGAGGATTGAAGAACGAATTGATTGGCAGCTGGCTCATGGAATGGTAGAAGAAACCCGGTCCCTGCTCGCTCGCGGGTATGGGCGGAACCTGGGAGCCATAAAGGGCTTGGGGTATCGGCAGGTGGCTGCCTATCTGGCGGGTGAGTGCGACTATGATGAAATGGTGCGGCGATTCAAGCGCGATACGCGGCATTTCGCGAAGCGGCAGATGACCTGGTTTCGCAAAGAGCCGGGCATCCAGTGGCTGTCGGTCGACGAGGGAGAATCGCTCCAGCGAACAGCGGATCGAGTCGTCATGCACATTGGGCGATTTCTGGAATCGTTGGAGGACGCAATGCCATCGGGTGTGAGGCAGCATACGACGTGCAGAGAGGGATCCGCATGAAGGGGCACAGGCGGCAGTCAGGCGGGCAGCCTTCAATTGGAGTCATCGGCGGAAGCGGACTCTACGACATTGAGGGCCTCACCGCAGTCCGTGAGGTCCGGGTGCGGACGCCATTCGGTTCTCCTTCTGACGCGATCACGGTCGGGACGCTCGAGGGAATGCGCGTCGCGTTTCTTTCCCGGCACGGACGTGGGCATCGGTTGAACCCGAGCCAGATCAACTATCGGGCGAATATCTACGCGCTCAAGTCGCTCGGGGTGTCGCGGGTCATCTCGGTGAGCGCCGTCGGGAGCATGAAAGAGTCGATCGAACCGGGCGACGTCGTGATCCCCGATCAGTTCGTTGATCTGACGAAACGGCGGGCCGCTACCTTCTTCGAAGGCGGCATGGTGGCGCACGTCGCCTTTGGCGAGCCCGTCTGTGCCGGGCTGGCGCAGGTGCTGGCCTCGTCAGGTGAGAAGCTCGGCGCCTCGCTCCACCGGGGCGGCACCTATCTTTGTATAGAGGGGCCGCAGTTTTCGACAAAAGGGGAATCGCAGGTCTATCGGCAGTGGGGCCTCGATGTGATCGGAATGACCAATATGCCGGAAGCCAAACTGGCGCGCGAAGCCGAACTGTGTTACGCGACGATGGCGCTCGTGACCGACTATGATTGCTGGCACCAGACCGAGCACGCCGTGACGGTCGAGGCCATTCTCACCACGCTTCATCATACTGTGGCGCTGGCCAAGCGAATTCTTCAAACGGCGGTGCCGTCCCTCGTCCCAGCACCGGCCTGTTCCTGTCAGCGGGCGTTGGACAATGCCGTCGTGACGGATCCGGGCAGCATCCCGAGGGCCGTCAGGAAGAAGCTGAGCCTGCTCACCCGCCGTGTCCTGGCGCCAAGGAAGGGAGCGCATTGAATCATGGGGAAACTGCTTGTGGTTGGATCGGTCGCGCTGGATACGGTGAAAACTCCGTTCGGCGAGGAGGCCGATGTGCTCGGAGGATCGGCGACCTACTTCTCGACCGCGGCCAGTTTCTTCACCTCGGTGGCGCTCATCGCCGTCGTCGGGGACGATTTCCCTCCGCGGCATATCGCGTTCTTGAGGAGTCGCGGTATCGATCTGACGGGTCTGGAGCAGCGTTCCGGAGCAACCTTTCGCTGGAAAGGCGAGTACACGCACCAGCTGAATGAGGCGCACACGCTGGATACTCAACTCAACGTCTTCAAAACGTTCCGTCCCAAGATCCCGGAATCGTATCGGTCCCCCGACGTCCTGTTCCTCGGGAACATCGACCCGGAGCTCCAGCTCGATGTTCTCCAGAAAGTGGAGCGCCCAGCGCTGGTTGCGTGCGATACGATGAATTTCTGGATTCACGGCAAGCGCGGCGCCCTCTGGAGGGTGCTGGAGAAGGTGGACGTGCTGATCATCAACGACGGCGAGGCCCGCGCGTTGGGCGAGGATTCCAACCTGGTCAGAGTCGCGAAACTCGTCCTGTCGCGAGGGCCCAAGCACCTGATCATCAAGCGGGGGGAATACGGGGTACTCATGTTCAACGAGCAGCAGGTGTTCGGGGCTCCGGCATTTCCCCTCGAAGATGTGCGCGACCCCACAGGTGCGGGCGATACCTTCGCCG
>Ga0233424_10001430_pt1 | contig 21004 bp, 15 predicted proteins | sample Watercolumn_Towu_FD_181011 | JGI IMG/M metagenome (GOLD analysis project Ga0233424, IMG submission 181011) | Freshwater microbial communities from Lake Towuti, South Sulawesi, Indonesia - Watercolumn_Towuti2014_125_MG | ecosystem: Environmental > Aquatic > Freshwater > Lake | place: Indonesia... | reverse complement strand
CCGCCGCGCTGAATTGCAGTGTGCCCGGTGAGCCGGCGGCGGGCGGCTGGTTCGCGTTCGCACCGAGGAAGGCGAGCAGTTGCGCGTCGCTGACCTGCGCGGGGTTGGTGAAGTCGAGGCCCAGCAAGTTCGCCGGCACGACCGGACGTTGCAGGCGGAAGTAGTCGAAGGTCGCCACGAGGTCCGCGCTCGCGGTGGTGATGAGGGTCTGATTGTGCTGGAGCGGCGTCAGCGTCGCGGCGGCGCTGTAGTTGCCCATCGTGCTCAGGCCCACCTGGAGCGTCGCGGGAAAGTCCGCGCGATTGTAGCGCGCCACGACGGACCACGCACCGCCCGCCGGCTGGCGCAGCACGAGCAGCGCGTTGCCGAGCCGCGCGAATTGCAGCACCGCGCGCCCGCTGCCCGCCGGGAACACCGGGGTCGTCACGCTGTTCACCGTGTTCTTCTGCTCGTAGTTGTAGGTGCCGGGAGTCGCCCCGGCGCCCACGCCCTGCACCACCCAGTTCTCGCCGCCCGCCGTCCACGTTGCGGGAGAAGTCACGGATGGGCGTGGCGTGCGCACGAGCAGGCCGGCGAAGGCGTAGTTCGCCCCCGGCGCGCCGGTGCCCGCGACGTTCGTCACGCCCACGTCGGTTGTGACCACGAAGTCGCCAGTGACGGACTTGAAGGCCAGCTCGCCCTGATAATCCTGATACCAGCCGGACGCGCGCGGCACCATGACGAGCGCGCCGGCCCGCGTGGTGTTGATGTCGTAGGTGATGAGCCGGTCCACGCCCCAGCCCTCGACGGTGTAAAGCCGGGTGAAGTTGCCGAGCGTCGCCGCGCTGGTGAACTCGTCGGAGAGCGGCGTGAGGTCGTCAGTCTGGGCGCGCAGCGGGAAGGTTGCCGCAAGCAGCGCGCACACGAGGAAGCCGGTGGTCTGTAGCTGGTGGGAGAGTTTCATTGCATTCATCAGCCCTCAATAGCGCGGGAGGCTGGCCGGCTTACACGGTAATGGCTCAGGTGAACTCCGTAGGCCGGGTGCTTTGGCTCAATTTAACCCGAACTCCGAAGCCGACTGGGGAGCGCGCCCGCCCCGGGCGCATTTTTCCGCGCCCTCGCGGAAAAATCGGCGCGCACGGAAGTGTCCCGAAGGTTCGTTGGCCGCAACTGCGTTCGGGGCTAGACGCGAGGGCGCGTCCAGCCACACGCGGGGCGCGTGTGTTCCCCCTGCGTTCGGAGTTCGGGTTCAACGTGAGTTCGCCTGAGGCAGCCATGGAATTGAACGGGGAGTGCACGCGGCCCGCCGACAACATCGTTCCACTGACTTTCACCTCGCGACTTCTTGCAGGAGCTAATGGTGACACGCAGGCTGGGGCGGGCCGCCCCAGCCAGCAGGCCAGCGGCCTGCGTTCCCCCTCCAAGTCGCAAACGAGCGCGCCTCACTTCGACTGCAAGCGGAACTCGCCGTTGTTGCCGTTGGAAGCGCGATAGCTGCCGTTGAGTCCCTTGCCGGCGATCGTGGCGGACCACTGGTAATCCGCGCCATCCACCTTGGTCGTGCCGGACAGACCGGTGTTCGCCCCGGCCGCCTTGGGGGTCATAAGCGCCGTGTAGCTGATGGGCTTGCCGAGCGCAGTGCCGGTGAAGCGCGCGATCCACTTGCCGTCCTCCTCGCCGATGACGGTGCAAGTGAGCGCGCCGCTGGTGTTGTATTTGCGGTTGTTCCAAGTGCCGGACCATGCCTTGTTCGTCGGCACGTCGGCGGCGCCGATGGGGATGACGACTCCCGCGAGCAGGCCGGAGGCGAGCAGGACGAGCAGCACGGTGGGGGACGGTTTGCGGTGGGTGGTTTGCATGGTGGGGTTGATGGTTGGCGGCTGTTGCCGGGGGGAAGTGTCCGAGCCCGGAGGCCGATTTCAATTCTGTTATCACAGATGGACGAGCGCATCTTACTCGATCTTCCTCACGGATCACGGAGTGCCGAGTGCCGGCGGGGCTGCCCGGCGTGGCGCGCCGCCGCCACCGGGGGATTGCGGGCCGTGGTTGGTCACGACACGCAATTCGCGGATGGCCGGGGCCAGTTGCCTCGCGAGGTCGGGCGGCGCGTCGCCGTTGAACAAGTCCTCAACGCAGAAGATCAGGTTCGGGCTGCCTTCGCGCTGCCACTCGGTGAAGTAAGTCCCGTCGAACGTGTCCTTCACCAGCACGCCGTAATCCTGCATGGCGCGCACGAGCGCAAACGCAGGCGTGCCCGGCGTCGCGAGCCGCTGAATATCCACGCCCGGCGGGATGGCGAGCAGCGTGCCGACGTGGATGTTCCCGGCGCGGGCCATTCGCCCGGCGGCGTCGGGGTCCGACGCGTGGGATCGTGCTGCCGGCCACACATGCGCGCTGCCGTCGGACTTCAATGTCACCGCCTCGACGGGCACAACGGAACCAACGACGTGCGGGATGCCACCCGCGAGTTCGCCAAGCCGGATGCTCCCCGCCAGCGGCGTGAGGCCGGAGCCGGTCGAGGAGTTAAAGTCCGGCGGGATGCCAGGACCCCGCAGGTCGCCACGGACAATGCGATTTGCCCGCAGGTCGTTCCCCTCGCGCCGGGGATTCTGGAGTTCCAGAACGGTTGTGCCGTCGGGAAGGATTAACATGGCGTTGCCTCGTCCCGGCGCCCTCGAAAGCAGGTTTGCCGGGAATGGCACGCTCGCAAACGGCACCGTGCTCCCTCCTTCGAAGAGGTTGCCCGGCGGGTCGTTGGTCGAGGCAAGGAACACGGGGTGCGAAATCCCCGCGTCCACGACCATCACGCCCGTGGCCAGGTCGAGCCCGCCCGGTTGCACGGACGCAAACTGCGCCCCTGCGCCGATGGGCGTGTTCCAAACGCTGTCGCTGGCGAAGGGCCACCGCGCGGGATCACGCGCCCCGGCAGGCGGGTTCGTCACGGATCCGGTAGCCGCGACGCGGGCAGGCACGCTGTTGCTGCCGGACGCCGCGGAGTCCGCTGGGTTCGGCTCGGGCAGCAAATAGCTGATGACGCAATGCAGCACGAACAATGCAACCGCTGGCACGAGCACGACGCCCATGTCCTTGGACAACCAACGCCGGAACATGCCGGGCAGCATCAGCAATCCGCCTGCGGTCGCCGAACGCGGCTTGGCAAGGGGAAGCACAGGAGCGGCATCGCGACTCCGTTGCAGTTCGAGCAGGACCGCCTGCTTGACTTCCATAGCGGACGAGCCAGAGACGACTTCGAGGATCGAGCGGCGCACGCGTTCGCGGTCCGCCGCGCGGCCTTCAATCATCCAAAGCGCTGCCTCCAGCCGTTCATGGTCGAGCCACTGCCGGAGTGCAACTACGTCTGCGGCAAGCCGGTCCTCGAACTCCGCGCGTTCGATGCCGGTCATCTCGCCGGAGAGATGGGCGATGAGCTTGTCCTCGGAGATCATGCGCGCGCCTTCCCCGTCTTTCCCTCAATGCACTGCCGGAGCTGCTGCCTCATGCGGAAGAGCATCTGCCAGACGTTGGTCTGCGTCCGGTCGAGTTTCGCCGCGATGCGCTCGATGGGAAGCTCCTCGCGGTATCGCATGGCGACCAGATCTTGAAGGTGCGCCGGCAGCGCGTGGACGCAATCGCGCAGGTGTTCCACTTCGGCGCCGTCCGTGGCGTCTGGCTCGTGGATTTCCGCCTGCAGCACGAGATGGCGGGCGTAATGGAGCTGGTTCTCCTGTTCGCGGCGGAAGCGCTGCAATTCAGCCCGGATGAGGTTGGCGGCAATCGCGCGGAGCCAGCCCCGGAGGCTGGTGCCCGCCGTGAAACCGCTGATGTGGCGGAAGGCAAAGACGAACGCCTCGTGCGCGATCTCATCCACCAGATGCCCGTGAGGCAATTTGAGCGCGATGAACGCGCGCAGGTGGTCCAGGTGCGCATCCACGAGCGGCTCGAACGCCGCAGTGTCGCCCGCCTGCACCGCGAGGACGAGCGCAGCCTCGGCGTCAGGGTTGGCGGACGGTTCGGCGAGCATTGTTTCACCGGGTATAACGGCAGGGGCGCGACGCCTTACATGGAAACTTCCTCCAAACCTGACGCGGGCGCATGGCGCTCAAAGTTGCCGCATCACCTTGGCCGCCGCTTCGACCGTGCCGGTAATCTCCGCCTCCGTGTGCGCGGTGGAGAGGAAGCCGGCCTCGAATTGCGACGGGGCGAGATAGACGCCTTCGGCCAGCATCCCGTGGAAGAAGTTTTTGAAGCGCTCGCGGTCGGACTTCATCGCGTCGGCTAGATTCCAGACCGGCTCGCTGGTGAAGTAGCCGCAGAACATCGATCCGCAGCGGTTGAAGGTGACGGGGATGCCGGCGGACTTCGCGGCGTCGCGAAGGCCGGTTTCAAGGGCAGCGCCTTTCGCTTCCAACTGAGCGTAGGCATTGCCTGCCTTGAGTTCCTCTAGCGCCGCGATGCCCGCCGCCATCGCCAGCGGATTGCCGCTGAGGGTCCCAGCTTGATAGACAGGGCCGAGCGGCGCGAGGCAGTCCATGATGTCGCCCCGCCCACCGAACGCACCGACGGGCAGACCGCCGCCGATGATTTTGCCGAAGGTCGAGAGGTCCGGCGTGATGCTGAAGCGCTGCTGCGCACCGCCGGGCGCGAGGCGGAAGCCGGTCATCACCTCGTCGAAGATGAGCACCGCGCCGTGCTCGGCCGTGATTTGCCGGAGGAATTCCAAGTAGCCCGGTCGCGGCAGATACAGGCCCGCATTGCCCGGCACCGGCTCCAGAATGACGGCGGCGATTTCGCCCTTGTTTGCCGCGAAGCACGCCTTCACTGCTTCCACGTCGTTGAACGGCAGCACGAGGGTGTGCTTCGCCGTGTCCGCCGGCACACCCGCGCTGTCTGGGTTGCCGAAGGTCAGCGCGCCAGAGCCGGCCTTCACCAGCAGGCAGTCCACGTGGCCGTGGTAGCAGCCGTCGAACTTGATGATCTTGTCGCGCCGAGTGAAGCCGCGCGCGAGCCGGATGGCGCTCATGCACGCCTCGGTGCCGGAGTTGCACATCCGCACCTTCGCCACGCTGGGCACGAGCGACTTGATGAGCCGCGCCATCGTGACCTCGAACGGGTTCGGGATGCCGAAGCTCGTGCCGTGGTCCGCGGCGGCCTTCACGGCAGCGATGATTTTCGGATGCGCGTGGCCGAGAATGGCCGGTCCCCACGTGCCGACGTAGTCAATCAGTTCATCGCCGTCCATCGTCGTCACACGCGAGCCGCGCGCGGACTGCACGAAGAACGGCTGCCCGCCCACGGCGCGAAAGGCGCGCACAGGCGAGTTCACGCCACCGGGGATGTGCTGCAATGCTTCGGCGAAGAGAGCTTCGGACTTGGCCCGCGAAATCATGGATGGGATCTAGTCAGTTGAGCGCAAAGGCACCAGACTGGAATGTCACGCCTCGCGGAACTTCTGCGCGATGGGAATACGCCGACCGACGCCGAACGCCTTGCTCGTGACCTTGAGCCCGGGCGCGGCTTGGCGGCGTTTGTATTCGGCGAAGTCAATCAGCCGCACGACGCGCTGCACCGTCTCCGACTTGAAGCCGGACGCGATGATATCCGCCGCGCTGCGGCCCTTCACCACGTATTCGTCGAGGATAGCGTCGAGTTCGTCGTAGGGCGGGAGTGAATCCTGGTCGGTTTGGTTCGGGCGCAACTCCGCGGACGGCGCCTTCGTGATGCTCGCCGCCGGGATGATCTCGCGCTCGCGGTTGATCCACCGCGAGAGGCGATAGACCATCACCTTGGGCACGTCGCTGATGACGGCGAGCCCGCCGCACATATCGCCGTAAAGCGTGCAGTAGCCGACGGCCAGTTCGCTCTTGTTGCCGGTCGTGAGCAGCAGAGAGGCAAACTTGTTCGAGAGCGCCATCAAGATCACTCCGCGCAGCCGCGCCTGCACGTTCTCCTCGGTCACATCTTCCGGACGTCCAGCGAACACTGGTTTGAGCTGCGCCTTCACCGACTCGAATGGTGCTTGGATGGGGATGACCTCGTAGCGGATGCCTAGATTCGCCGCGAGCACGCGCGCATCGTCGAGGCTGCCTTGCGAGGAGAACTGCGATGGCAGCGAGACGCCGAGCACATTTTCCTTCCCCAGCGCCTCGACCGCGAGCACCGCCGTGAGCGCGGAGTCAATGCCGCCGCTCAACCCGAGCACCGCGGACTTGAAGCCGCACTTGTGCAAATAGTCGCGCAAGCCCAGCACGAGCGCGCGACAAAGCTGCTCCTCGTCGCAGGATTGCGTGGGCGCGAGTGCCGTCGCGGGGTCTGTCTCGACCACGATGAAATCCTCCTCGAATGCCTTGCCCCCGGCGATGAGCGCGCCCGCCGCGTCGAACACAAGGCTGCTGCCGTCAAAGACAAGCTCGTCGTTCCCGCCGACAAGGTTGCAATAAACAACGGGCCGCCCTGCCTTCGCCGCGAGGCGGCGCAGCATTTCGAATCGCGTCGCGTTCTTGCCGACGTGCCACGGCGAGGCGGAGATGTTGAAGATGAGATCGACCCCTTCGTGCACGAGGTCCATTGCGGGGTTGCACCTGTATCGCCGGTCGCGCCAGAAGTCCTCGTCGTTCCACACGTCCTCGCAGATCGTGAGGCCGATCTGCCGGCCGTTGAACTCGACCGGCGGATTGTCGGTCGCGGGCTCGAAGTAGCGGTCCTCGTCGAACACGTCGTAGGTCGGCAGCAGCGTCTTGACGCGCACCGCCTGCACGCGTCCGTTCTGAAGGAGCGCGATGGCATTGGTTGCCTCGCGACCGGGACGCTTGTCGTTGCGGCCGACGAATCCCACGAGCAGGCCGGTCGCACCGGTCGCCGCTGCGAGGCGGTCCAATGCCGCGAGATTCGCCTCGATGAAGCCGCTCTTGAGCAGCAAGTCGCGTGGCGGGTAGCCCGTGAGCGCGAGTTCGGGCACGACGACCATCGCCACGCCCGCCTCCACTCCACGCCGATACGCGGCGAGGACCTTCGCCTCATTTCCAGCGATGTCGCCGACGGTCGTGTTGATCTGGGCGAGCGCGAGTTTCATTTCACGACTCGGAAAATAGCCAAACCCGGCGTCGAGCGCGAATGAAAGTCGCGCAAGGCAACAGGCCACACGGCCGCTGGATTGCCGTTTGACCGTGCGCGGTGTTTTGGTTCAATGCGCGCCTGCGCCCGGCCGGGACGCATCCGCCACGACCGCGCGGGCGGCTTTGCCGGGCGCTGCATCATGTTGAAGGCCGGCATCGTCGGCTTGCCCAACGTCGGCAAGTCCACCCTGTTCAACGCCGTCACGCGCACCCGCAAGGCCGAGGCGGCGAACTACCCGTTCTGCACCATCGAGCCCAACGTCGGCATCGTCACCGTGCCGGACGCGCGACTCGCGCCACTCGCGGCGATTGCGAAGACGGGCGTGATCATCCCGGCGGCGATTGAGTTCGTTGATATCGCAGGCCTCGTGAAGGGCGCGGCCACCGGCGAAGGTCTCGGCAACAAGTTCCTCGCGCACATCCGCGAGGTGGACGCCATCGTGCAGGTCGTCCGCTGCTTCGAGGATCCCGACGTGCATCACGTCACCGGCTCGATTGACCCCGTGCGCGACATCGAAATCATCACCACCGAGCTCGTGCTCGCCGACCTCGAGGCCGTGCAGCGCCGCCGCGAGAAGCTCGCGCGCGACGTGAAGCGCGGCGACAAGCCGGCCATCGTGGAGGAATCCCTGCTCGCGAAACTTGAGCCCCACCTGAATGCGGGCCGGCCGGCGAACACGTTCGTTTTCGCTCCAGCCGAACGAACCCTCGCCCGTGGTTTCTTCCTGTTAAGCGCCAAGCCCGTCATCTACGCCGCCAACGTCAAGGAAGCCGACCTCGCCCGCGCGGATGAGAACGCCCACGTCGCGAAGGTGCGCGAGTTCGTGCGCAAGCACCACGACTGCGAGACCGTCGTGCTCAGCGCGCAAATCGAGAGTGACCTCGTGGACTTGCCGGCTGACGATGCGCAAGCGTATCTCGCCGAGCTCGGTGTGCAGGAGAGCGGCGTGGGCGCGCTGATCAAGGCCACCTATCATTTGCTCGGCTTGCGGACGTTTCTGACCGCGAGCGAGAAGGAGGTTCGCGCGTGGACCATTCACGCCGGCGACACCGCGCCCACCGCGGCGGGAGGGATTCACACCGACTTCGAGCGCGGCTTCATCAAGGCTGAGACGGTCGCCTTCGACGACCTCGTCCGCTGCGGCTCGTTCGCCGCCGCGCGCGAGAAGGGCCTGTATCGAATGGAGGGCAGGGAATACCCTGTGCAGGACGGTGACGTGATCCTGTTCAAATTCAACGTGTGAGCTGGCGCAAGTGCGCCGGGAAGCGCCACCGACACGGAGTTTGAATGAACCGACGCGCGCACAGTTTCGTCTGGAAATCCATCGTGGCCCGCTTCGTAACCCACGCGCGGCACATCGTGTTCGCCCTCGCGCTGCTCGGATGTTCCGCCGGTGGCTTCGCGCAGGAGGACACGCCACGGTTGCGCAGCGCGCTCGTGGGCTTCAACGGGCAGTTCCGCAACCGCCACTGGACGCCGCTGACCGTGGACATCGAGAACACGGGGCCGGCGCGGAATGCAGTCGTCACTGCGGAACTCATCGGCGCGGCTTCCGGCCAGCGGGTGCAGTTCTCGCGTCCGGTCTTCCTGCCCGCAGCGTCGAACCGCAGGTTCGAGTTTCCCATCGTGCCCGATGTGCGGCCGTCGCCAACGGCGGGACGCATCCAGCTTGGGCGCGTCGTGAGCGTGCGGCTTAGCGATGGCGGCTTGCGGACGTGGGGACAGAACGAGGCCATCGGCAATCCCGTGCCGGAGGAGGCGTTTTTCCTCGGCGTCGTGGACTCGAACTTCGACGGCTACCGTGGCTTGCGGGAAATGTTCATCGGTCCTGAACGGCGTCCCTTCGGCCGTGCGCTGCTCGCGCCGAAGAATTTTTCACGCCGGCCGCTTGAACTGCGCGGCTTCGACGCGCTGGTGCTCGGCTCGCCCGGCGATTTCGAACTCACGCCGCTGCAACAGCGCGCGCTGCGCGACTACGTGGAACTCGGCGGCCACCTCATCGTGCTGCCCGCGGCGATGCCGTCGTTGAGTCCTGCGTTGATGGAGTTGCTGCCGGGCACGTTCGTCTCGACGCAGAGGGTGGAGACTCTGCCGCAATTCGCCGGCGGGTTCATCTTCACGAACGGGCTCACCATCGCGCGGCTCGTGGCAGGCGAGGGCGAAGTGCTCGCGGGCACGCGCGACCGTCCGTGGATTCTGTCCCGGCGCGAAGGCTCGGGCCGCGTGACGATGATGGGTTTCGACGCGGGCCGCGAGGAATTCAGCGTGTGGCCGGGCTCGGTGGAATTCTGGCGCGAGTTCCTGGGCTCGACTCCCGCCTTTCTGCATCACGCGGACCGCATTCTGGCGCGCTCGGGCGAAGTGGAGCGCGTGCTCGCGAGCCTCGCGGGTTTCAAGGTCATGTCGCGTTCCGGCGTGTTGCTGTATCTCGTCGCGGTCGCGGGCGGGCTGGTGCTGGTGCTCGCGGTGTTCCGGTTCACGCCACGGCCGGAATGGGGCTGGGCGCTGGCCGTCGTGATCGCAGTCGGCGGCGGCGGCGCGGCCATCGCGGGCGCAGCGCGGTGGAAGTCCTCGCCTCAGCCCTTTCTCAACGAGGTCTTCGTCTCGACCGCCACGAGCGGCGCGGACACCGGCCGCGTGCAGTCGGCGCTCGGGCTGTTCTCGCCGACGGAGCGCGGTTACTCGGTGCGCGTCGCGTCGGACCTGGCATCGGTCGCGCCGGGGCGCAGCGCGACCACGCCGCCGGAGCTGTTCGCGCTCGGCCACGAGGACCGTCTCTCGCTGAGCAACCTCGCGGTGCGCGCCGATGACTTGCGCGCCATGACCGGCCGCGCGCCGAAGACGGATTTTGCCGCGCCGGTGGTTCGCGCCCGCATCGGCGCGGATGGACTTTCGCTTGTCGTGTCGAACCGCTCGGGCACGCCGCTGCCGGGCGCGTTCGTGAAGTTCAACCGCTTCCTCGTGCCGCTCGGCGATATCGCGGGCCGGACGCAGGTCGAGCGAGTCGGGCTCCGCGCAGGCGCGCGCAGCGACTCGATGGACTTGATCCGCACGGCGCGGGACGAGCAGCGCGGGCGCTTGCGCGAGGCATTGTTTCCCACGCCCGACTATGCGGCGGAGATGCTCGTGAAGGCGGACGAGCGGCGCTTCAACCGGCTGTTGCGCGGGCGCGAGCCGCTGCCGGTGCTGTTCAGTTGGAGCGACGAACCGGCGTTTCCCATCGCGTCGGTCGAACCGCCAGTGTCACGCCGCGCGGTTGGCCTGCTCGCCATCGAGGGCACGGTGGATTTTCAGGGTCCCTCGCTGCATCTGCCTGCAGGCACGATGCCGCTTTTGCTCCGCAATTCGCGTGGACAGCAGTATGAGCGCGGCGAGGGCTGCTTCGCGGGCGGACGGGTCGCCCATCTCGCGGTTGAGTTCTCGCTGCCCGCGGGCTGCCCGCCGGTCGAGGCGAAGGAGATGACGATTCACTTCGGATTTCGCGGCGCTGCGTTTGAGCCGGAGGTGTTCGTCGCACCTGGTGACTTCGTCCTGCCCGAGGACGTCGAGCACGCCGTCTCGCGCATGACGCGGTTGACCGGCGCGGCTCCGCTGAAAGTGCTCGAACCGGTGCGGTTCCTTCGCCCGCCGTCACGCAGCATGATGGTCGTCGTGCGCGTCGCCTACTCCGCGGCGGGCCGCAAGCTCGACCTGCAAATCAATCCCAACATCCACGTCTGGCAGCTTCGCGACCTCGACATGGAGGTGAAGGGAACACTCCCATGATCGCCACCGAAGCACTTACCAAGAAATACGGAGATGTCCTCGCGCTGGACGCCCTGGACCTGGCCATCGGCGCGGGCGAGACCTTCGGCTATATCGGGCCGAACGGCGCGGGCAAGAGCACAACCATCCGCATCCTCTCCGGCCTGCTGCGCCCCACCAGCGGCCGCGCCACGGTGGCGGAGGTGGACGTGGTGCGCCACCCGCAGGAGGCCAAGCGCGTGGTCGGCTACATGCCGGACATCTTCGGCGTGTATCAGGGGATGCGCGTCTGGGAATATCTCGACTTCTTCGGCGCGGCTTACCGGTTGTCGCGCGCGACCCGCCGCACGCGCATTGACGGCGTGCTCGCCATCACGGGCACGGAGGAGATGCGCGATTACTTCGTGGACTCGCTCTCGCGCGGCATGCAGCAGCGCGTCGGCATTGCGCGCGCGCTCATTCACGACCCGCAGGTGCTCTTCCTCGACGAGCCCACGTCCGGGCTCGATCCGCGGGCGCGCATCGAGATGCGGCAACTGCTCAAGCGCCTGAAGGACGCCGGCAAAACCATCCTGGTCTCGTCCCACATCCTGCCGGAGCTGGCGTCGGTCTGCGACCGCATCGGCATCCTCGAGCAGGCGCGCCTGCTGGTCTGTGACCGCATGGAGGCCGTGCTGCGGCAGGTCGAGCAGCGGCGGGTGATCGAGATCGAGGTGCTCGGCGACCCGGCGGAGGCGGGCGCGGTGCTGGCCGCGCAATTCCCCGCGCCGAAGCTGGAAATGGCCGAGACGGTCGGCCGGATGCTGCGCCTGTCCTTTGAGGGGCAGGACGAGGAAATCTCGAGGCTGCTCACGTGCCTGCTTCAGCAAGGCATCGGCGTGCTGTGGTTCCGCGAGGTGCCGCTGGACCTTGAGCACATTTACATGAAAGTCACCGCCGAGGCCAAGGCGGGCAAGCGGAGGACCGGGGATGCCGAGTAACCCCGTCCTCGGCCGCGAGCTGAAGAGCGCGCTGCGTGCGCCGCTGACGCTGGCGCTGGCCGCGCTTTACCTGGGCGTGCTGGCGACGCTCGTGTGGTGGATGTGGCCGCAGGAGGGCGTATTCTCCGTCACCGCGCGGGCGTCGCGCTCCATCCTGCTCGTCTGCGGCGTCGCGCAACTGCTGCTCGTCATCCTCTACGCGCCGGCGTTCGCCGCCACGGCCATCACCGCGGAAAAGGAGCGCAACACCTACGACCTGCTGTTCGCCACGCTGCTGCGGCCGTGGGACATCGTCCTCGGCAAGCTGGTCTCCTCCATCGGCGTGCTGCTGCTCTTCGTGGCGCTGTCGCTGCCGGTGTTTGCGGCGTGCTTCTTCCTCGGCGCGGTCGCGGTGCGCGAGGCGGCGGCCATCTACCTCGTCACGGCGGCGAGCAGCGTGCTGTTTGGCCTGCTCGGGCTGGCCGTGAGCGCGGTCGTGCGCAGTTCGCACCTGGCGCTCGTGATGACCTACGTGCTCATCCTCATCGGCACCGCCGGGCCGTGGGTGCCTTTTTTCCTGCTCGAGCATAAGCCGTGGGCCGCCGGGTTCATCCACCAGGCGCGCGCATTCAGCCCGCTCGGCGCGATGGCCTCGGTGATCCTGCCGACATTCGCGCCGGCCGACGCGTGGCGGACCTACTTGCTGTGCTGCGGGGCGGTGTCGGCGTTGCTGGTGCTGTTCATCCTCGGGCGCGTTCACTGGGCCGGGCAGCGCAGCACGCGCTCGCACGGGCGGACGGTCGAGGATCCGCGCGAGCTGACGCGGCGCAAGCTGCGGTTCCCCTTCTACCTGATTGACCCGATGCGTCGCCGCGCGTGCATCCCGGACTGGCTGAACCCGATGTTCGCCAAGGAACTCCGCAGCCAGGCTTTCGGCGGCGGGCTGTGGGTTTTCCGCATCGCGGCGGCCTGCTTCGGCCTCTCGATCCTCATGATGACCGGCGTGGTGGGCAACCTCGTCGGACCGACGCCGAACCTGATCCGCGCGGTGTCGCTGGTGTTCCAGCTCGGCCTGGTGGTGCTGATCGTGCCGTCGCTCACGGCGGGCGCGATCACGCAGGAACGCGAGCGTGGCAGCCTCGAGTTGCTCCGCCTGTCGCGGCTCGGACCGGTGTCGTTCCTCATCGGCAAGCTCGGCGTGGCGCTGCTCTTCGTCGCCTTCCTCGTGCTCGGCGCGCTGCCGGGCTGGTATGCGATCCACTACCTCGAAATCAACACGACCCGCGAAATCCTCGATGCGTGGACGGTCATTGGCACGACGATCCTCTTCGCGCTGGCGGCGGGGCTCTTCGCGTCGGCCGTCGCGGCGCGCACGGCGGTGGCCACGGCGCTGGCGTATGCCATCACGTTCCTCGCCGCCATCGTGACGCTGCTGCCGCTGCTCGCGGCGGACCAGCTTTCGCTGCGCCTGCGCGAGGCGATTCTCGTGCTGAACCCCTTCGCGTCATCGTTGCAAGTGCTCACGCGCGGTGCGTTCGACGACCTTGGCGTGCTCTGGCAGCGCCACGTTGAGCTGTCGCTGTGGGCCTCGGGCGTGTTCCTCGGGTTCGCCTTCCTGCGGCTGCGCCGGCTGCTGCTGCCTCAGAAATGAAACGCCTCACTGCCCTTTTCCAGCGGCTGGCCCGTCACGCGCAAGCGGCCGCCGCGTGCGCCGCGTGGGTGCCGCTCGTCATGCACCCGGTGAAGGACGCGCCCACGCACGAGATGCTCCGCGCCGCGCTCAAGGAACCGGACCCGGTCGTGCGTGAGCGCGCGCTCGAGGCGCTCGCGCTCATCCGCGATCCGGCCGACGCGGCGAAGGTGCGCCCGCCATTGAATGCCGACCTCGCCGCCACGCGCCAGCAGGCGGCGAAAGCCGCGAGCGCGCTCGGGCTTTCCCTGTCGCCGGCACTGGCCGCTTCCGAGCGTCGCGTGAAACCCGCCGTGGTTGCGCCGTCCGCGAACCTTGCCGAAGCACTTCGCAGCACGAACGCTGTAACGCTCCTGCGTGGTCTGCGGGCTCTCGACGCGGACTCCGCACGGCAGCACGCGGGGGCACTCGTCGCGCTTTTGCGTCGCGCCGAGGTCGCCGTGCAGGAGGAAGCCGCGCGCGCCACTCAGCGCGGCAGGATTTCGTCCGCGCTGCCCGACCTTTTCAAGCGGCTGGAGGACGCTGACGAAGGCCTTCGCCTCGCCTGCGCCGATGCGCTCGCGGCGATGTTCGAGGAAGCGCCACGCCCTGAACTGCTCGCCGCGATGGTGCGGCGCCTCGAAATGGACCCAAGCTCGCTCGTGCGGCGCGTCGCGTGGCTTACGCTCGTGGCGTTGCACGATGCGCCTTCGCGTGACGCACTGCTGCGACTGCTGCAACACGAGCGCGGCATGACGCGGACCTCCGCCGCGCTCGCGCTCGGCGCGTGGAACGATGCGGGGCTCGCGCCACGGCTCCATCCGCTGCTCGGAGACCGCGAGGAACACGTTGCCCGCGCCGCGTCCATCGCGCTCGGACAGCTCAGGAATCCGGACTCGAAGGCGCCGGTGCTTGCTGCGTTCGAGTCGCGCGGGTTGCTTGTGCAGGAGCGCGCGGCGTGGGCGCTCGGCGAGCTTCGTAGCACGAATGCGCTTCCCGCGCTCACGACGAAACTGGCAACGACCGACGAGGCGTTGAAGACCGCCATCGTGCTCGCGCTCGGCCGCATCGGCGACAAGCGCGCACTCCCCGCGCTTCGTCAGGTGCTCATGCAGATTTCGTTCGACTTGAATCTGCCGCGCGGACGCGAGGCGGTGTTTGGCGTGCTCATCGAGGCGGGCGACAAGCTCGCCATCCCGCGCGCCATCCAAATCGTGACCGTGCCGGTGATTCCACCACCACCGGGCGGAGGGCCGAGCTTTGACGAGCCCTACGTGCGCATCGCCGCGCTGCGCTACCTCGCGGCGGTGGGTGACCGTTCGACCGCAGCGTCGCTGCTCGCGGCGGTGAAGGTGCCGATTCCCGCGGACATCCGCCCCGCGATGGCGGAGACGCTCACGAAACTCACCGGCCGCGCCTTTGAGCCCGTGCCGGACGAGGATTTTCGAAGCTACTTCGTGGAGAGCTTGGCGCTGCGCGAGCGGAAGATGGCGCCGCCATCGGGAGTGGTTGCAGTTCCGTGATTGGACAACCTCGGGTCGCCTACTTCTTCGCAGGCGGTGCGGATTGCAGGGGAGCATCCGGCATCGAGGCGAGTTCAGCTTTCGCCTCCAGGTCGCCGGCCTTGGCCGCCTTCTCGAGCCACACGCGCGCGCGAGTCAGATTGCGGGGGACACCGTAGCCGTCGCGAATCATCACGCCGTAGATGCGCTGGCCCGCGGGCAGGTAATGGTTCGCAGATTTCTCGGCCCACTAGATGGCCTCCTCGTGGTCCTGCTTGGCGCCGCTCTTGCCGTAGAGATACATCTGCGCGAGCTCGACCTGCGCCTGCGCGTCGCCTTTCCCGGCTTTCTCACGAGTGGCGGCAAGTTCTGAAGGTGTGCACGCGCAAGCAAGCGCCAGAGCCAGGGACGTGACAGCGCAAGCAATCCTTTGCAACGCGAGCAGTCCGGGTTTCATGCGGCGCACGCTACTTGGTGCGGGTGCGACCGGCAAGCACGGCGCGTGCGCGCGCCACTCACGGCGTCCACAGCTTCGCGGTCTCGCGCTTCGGCGCGGCCGCGGAGGTGCGCCGCGCCTTGAGCGCGATGTAAGGCGGAACGAACCAGCTTCGATGGCCGAAACTTCCCGCCGGCGCGAGCGGATTCGAGTAGCGCGGCTCGACAACGTCCTCGATGACGAACCCCGCGCGGCACAAGCCGCCGAGCAAGTCCTCGAGCCGGTGCAGGAACTCCATCGTGCCGGTCTCACGATGCTCGGCGTCCTTCACAAGCGGCGCGAGCGGGCCGCTGTGAAAATAGGGAGTGACGAGCGTGTAGTGGTTGCCGTCGGGCCCCGCGCCGGCCTGCAAGCTGACTGGTTGCTTGTGCTGCACGATGTAAACGCCGCCGGGCGCCGTCACGCGCGCGACTTCGCGGTGGACCGCGGCGACGTCCGGCACGTAGCACGTGCTCACGGGTTGCAGCACGATGTCGAACGCGGCGTCGCTGAGCGGAAGGTCGTCCATCGAGGCTTCGACAAGATGGATCGCGAGCCCGCGCGCTTCGGCGGCCTCGCGGTCGAGCGCGAGCATCGCGGGGCTCAAGTCGACCACGGTGACGGTCGCGCCCGCCGCGGCGAACAGCACGCCGTGCTTCGCGCCGCCCGCGGCAAGGCAAAGCACGCGCTGTCCGCGCACACCGTCCGTGAGCCAGCCGAACGGATTGATGACACGCTCGGGGTTGTCGAAGTCCTTGTCGCCTGCGGGGCGCGTGTGGGCCTGGTTGCGTCGGACGCGTTCGTCCCACGCGCGGCGGTTGTGGTCGTGGACCAAGCTCATGGGATTCGATGGTGCGAAAAGCAAAAGCCCGGCGCGAGCCGGACTTTCGTGAAGCGGAGTGGACCTCGGACTACTTGCGCCAACGGCCGAAGAAGCCGCGTTGGATGATTTCGGCGGGCGCGCTCTCAACGGCAGACGCAAGGTCGCGAATCCTGCCGGTGCTGTCGCCGAGCTTCGCCGTAGGTGCGCCAACGACGTCGAGCATCGCGAGGTAGAGATTCGCCATCGGGGTCTCGATGGGATACTCGCGGTGGACTCCGGTGCGGATTGCGCCGCCGCCCTTGCCCGCGACGAGCACGGGGAGGTCGTGGTGCGCGTGGGCGTTGCCGTCGGCGATGCCGCCGCCGTAAACGACCATCGCATTGTCGAGCAGTGTGCCGTCGCCTTCCTTCACGGCCTTGAGCCTTTCGAGGAAGTAGGCGAACTGCGCGGCGTGGAGTTTGTTGATCTTCGCAATCTTCTCCATCTTCAACTGGTTCTGGCCGTGGTGAGAAAGGTCGTGGTGACCCTCGCTTACGCCGATGGCCGAGTAGCTGCGGTTGCTGCCGTCGTGCGCGACGAGAAACGTCGCCACGCGCGTCGTGTCGGTCTGGAACGCGAGCGCGAGCAGGTCATACATGAGCCGGATGTGCGCCTCGTAGTCCGCCGGGATGCCCGTGGGCTTGGAGTAGTCGGGCAGCAACGCCGCAAAATTCTCCGCGCGCTCGATGCGCTGCTCCAGTTCGCGGACGGCCGTCAGGTATTCGTCCAGTTTCCTGCGGTCGGTCGCGCCGAGCTTGGATTGCAGGTTGCGCGCGTCCTCGATCACGAAGTCCAGCACGCTCTTCTGGTAATTGTCCCGTCGCGCGCGCGCCTCGCTTGCCTCGCTGCGAGGGCCGCCGGCGAACAACCGCTCGAACACGTTGCGCGGGTCAATCTCCGGCGGGATGGGCTGTGTGTCGGAGCGCCACGCGAAGTTGAACTGATACGCGCAACTGTAACCGGAATCGCACGAGCCCGCCTGCCGCCCGCGGTCGCAGCCCACCTCAAGCGAGGCGAGCTTGGTCTGCGAGCCCAGCTTCTGCGCGGCGACTTGGTCCACGGAAATCCCCACACGAATGTCCGCGCCGGCGGTCTTGCGCGCCTGGCAGCCGGTGAGAAAGGTGGCGTTCGCGCGGGCGTGGTCGCCGGGGCCGTCGCCGTTGGCGCGCGCCTTCGTGTGCGCAAGCCCGCTGAGCACCGAGAAGTCAGCCCTGTGCGCACGCAGCGGTTCGAGCGTGGGCGTGAGTTTGTAATCGGCGCCGACGTTGCGCGGCGTCCAGTTCTGCATGTCCTGGCCGTTTGGCGTGTAAACGAACGCCATCCGAACCGGGAACTTCCCCGCGCCAGCCGCGCGCGCAGCGGGCAGCATGGATTCGAGCACGGGCAGCGCGATGACGGTGCCGAGTCCGCGCAGGAAGGTCCGCCGTGGAAGGTGCCAGGGCTTGTTCATGGTCTGTTCGAGCTGTCAAATCAGGCTACGGGCGCGGGGTTTCAATGGCAAGTGCTACGTGGCTCGTGGGAGGTCCCGCTCAGTGGTTGAAAACGAACTCCGCCGAGTTGAGCAGCGCCCACAGCACATCCTCGAGCGCGGGCTGGCGCGTCGTGGCGGAGTCCCCGAAGCCGCGCGTGGCGATGCGCAACTCGTCTGCCGTCGGCGGGCGGTTGTAGGCGGCGAGGTAGATTTCCGTCACGGCTTCCTCGGGCGTCGCCGTGCTCGCGGCGAGGCGCGCGGCGCGGCCTTCGCCGGACGAGAGCTTCTCCTGCAGCCGCGTCGAGTTCATCAGGTGCAACGCCTGCACCACGCTCGTGCGCGTGTCGCGCTCGCACGGGCAGTCGGCGCTGGCGTTCGGCCGGCCGAAGGCGTCGAGCGTGTCGGAGGCGAGGCGGTTGTTCCACGCTTCGAGCGCGCGCGCTCCGGCAGGCAGGCCTTGGAAATTGTCGGGCACACCGGTCACGGCGGCGACAGCGTCGGCGAGCACTTCGGCGGCAAGCCGGCGGCGATACGCGCGCGAAAAGTTCCTCGTGTCGGCGATGTTCGTCTCGTTCGGCAGCGAGCTGAGCTGGTAAAGATGCGAGCGCATCACGGTGCGCATCGTGTGCTTCAAGTCGAACTTGTGCGCGGCAAAGTCCTTCGCCAGCGCGTCGAGCAGCGGCTCGTTCGTCGGCGGGTTCGACGCACGGAAATCATCCACCGGGTCCACAATGCCGCGCCCGAAGAACTCCGCCCACACGCGGTTCACCACGGCGCGCGCGAAGAAGGGATTGCCCGGCTCGGTCATCCAGTTCGCGAGGGTGGCGCGCGGGTCAGTCGTCGTCGGGATGTCCATCGCCGCGCCGGCGAGCGGCGTGGGCTTCATCACGTCGCCGGTCACCGGGTGCTTCACGGTCGAGCGGCCCTCGGCGAACCAGATGTATTCCGGCTCGCCCGAGATGGGCGTCGAGATGCCCTGCCCCTTGCGGCGGATGTCGGTGAAGAACGCCGCGAACGAGAAGAAATCCTCCTGTCCCCAGCGCTCGTTCGGATGATGATGGCAGCGCGCGCAGTCGAGCCGCACGCCGAGGAAGACCTGGCTGATGGCCGGCGCGATGTCCACCGGGTCGCGGAAGTGGCGGTAGAACACGACTGGCCCGTAGCGATGCGTGCTGCCCTCGGCGGTGAGCAATTCGCGCGCAAACTGGTCGAAGGGCTTGTTCGCGCGGAAGCTCTCGCGCAGCCACGCGTCCATCATGAACGTGCTGCGCACGCCGACGCGGAACGGGCTCGGCCGCACGAGGTCGGCCCACTTGATCGCCCAATGGTCGGCCCACGCGGGATTCGCGAGCAGGCGCTCGATGAGCTTGGCGCGCTTGTCGGGGTCGGTGTCCGCGAGGAACGCGCGCGTCTCTTCCGGCGTCGGCAACGTGCCGATGGAATCGAGCGACGCGCGGCGAAGAAACTCGGCATCGGAACACGGCGCGGACGGCAGCAGGCCGAGCTTCTTGAAGCGCCCGTAGGCGAGGTCATCAATGAAGTTGTTCCGCGGCAGCGCGGCGTAGGCGGAATCGGGGCGCTCCTTGTCCGCCGGCACCGTCACGCGCGCGACGTCCACCAGCCCCATGTAGCGCGCGACGATCACGCCCTCGCCGCTGACGGAGCCGACCTTCACCGCGCCCGCGTCGCTCACCGTGGCTATTTCCTTCTCGTTCGAGATGAAGTGCGAGAGCGCGGTCACGTCGCGCGTCGAGCCGTTGCTGAACTTCGCGGTGACCCGCAGCGGCTGCGTCGCGCCCTTCTTGTAACGGTTCTCGGAGGGCGACACAGTCACCCCCGTGAGCGTGGACTCGTCGGGGACCGAGTAAGGCATGCCCTGCTTGATCCAGTTGAGCAGCGTGGCGTGCGCGGGCGAACCCCGCTCGAAGCGTGGCCCGCCTCCGTGCTGCACGGCCATCGTGGGCTTGAGCACGAGCAGGCTCTGCTCGGGCGACGACGGCGACACGCGGCGCCCGCGCGCGGCGCGGGTGATGTTGTAGAAATCCGAGCGCGGGTCGTAGGCGAAGACCGAGAGCTTGAAGCCGCCCCTGCCCTCCGGCTTCGCGTGGCACGTGCCCGCGTTGCAACCGGCCTTGCTGAGCACGGGCAGCACGTCGTTGACGAAGCTGATGGGTTGATCGCGCGAATCGGCGGGCTTCGCACCACGCGCAGGCGCAGCGAATCCGAGCGATGTGAACAGCAGAAGAAGTGCGGGAATGGAACAAGAGGAAACGAAGGGAACGGAGGACAAAACTCGAAGTCTCGCCGTCAATCTGCGACGTGGCCTTCCTCCCTCACCCCTTCCCTCTCCCGCTGGGAGAGGGAGGTGCTTCGGCTGCGCTTTCCTGGTCGAGACGCTGCGCGAGCACTCACCGCGTGCGGATTCCCCGACAGACTGACGGCGATTCCCCCTCTCCCAGCGGGAGAGGGCCGGGGTGAGGGAGAACGCAACCGATCCGATCACAAAGTTCCGCATGACACTCATGGCTTCATCCGCTTGATTGCCGTCTGTCGGGTGCGCACCCGCGGAGTTGTAACTGCACGCCCCGGCCACGTCTGCTGAGGATTGTCCTGCGCATCGGCCTAGGATGCTCGTGGCGGCTTTCACGTGCGAGAGCAGAGTGAGGTGGCTGGCATCGTCGTAAGCGTAGTTGGCCGTGGTGCCGTTTGCGAGAGTGGGCGCATAAATCACACAACCCGGATGGCTTCGAGTCGCTTTCACGCTGTTCGTCTTCGACAAATACTCCCTTTTCAGCATTATAACGAAATCGCACTACCTTCAGCACACGCTCGGGCAACTTCTCGCGCTCACGGTAATCTTCAATCATTACGTTCGCTCCGCGGTCGAAAAAGCGTTACCGTCAATAACTTCTCGGTTTCCCATTTCAACCTCAGATTCACCGCACTGCACCGGATCTTGTAATGAGACCTCTGCAAAACTCCTCGAACGCCGCGTGTCGGTGATGGTCTGAGGATGCATGCATACCCGCCCCAATCCGCAGTTCGGTTTGATGGACAGCCTGATGACCATTCCCGCCAATGATTTTCTGAACCGGCTGGCCCAGTTGGTGAACTGGGCCGCCCCTGGAGCGCGGCATGAACGCACGGCAACAACTCGTTCTAGAAGCCACGCCACCACGCCAGCGTGTAGAAGCTCCGGTTGGCCTCCAAGAGTTCGGGCAGGCGGCGGT